>Ga0181526_10000074_pt1 | contig 101163 bp, 90 predicted proteins | sample PEATcosm2014_Bin_35_FD_119750 | JGI IMG/M metagenome (GOLD analysis project Ga0181526, IMG submission 119750) | Peatland microbial communities from MTU Mesocosm Facility, Houghton, MI, USA - PEATcosm2014_Bin06_30_metaG | ecosystem: Environmental > Terrestrial > Soil > Wetlands > Peat | place... | reverse complement strand
GCGGCTGGCGGGGCTAGATCCCTGCCTGGATGCCGCATCGTCTCATCAACAGAGGTTGTGGCGCTCATGGCGACCTCATCACTGAGTTTGTTCGTCGATCGGGCAAAATACTCTGTCTGCGGAAAGCGCCCGACCGAGAGGTAGTGCTTTGTCGGAAGGGAGCACCGCTTCGCCCGTCCGCTTCTTCGGCGCGGTTTCTATGCCTAACGAATGCTTTCCTATTTCTCCGCATTGGCGAAGTAAATGTCAAGAGAGAAATGCTGATTTACGCGTTCGGGCAGACCGACATGAAGACGCGTGAGCTTTTGACCAAATACCTTGTATTTATGGCATTAACGCCCGCAATCACCTCGGAAACTCAAATAACCAGACGACGCGATTCGTGCCACGACTCATCTCGGCGATAGAAATTGAGGTCCATCATGCGCATTTGTTAGATTTCGTTTTATTTCACATGATATACAATAAAGGTTTCGCAGAGGTTCGTCTTCAGCGGGGGTTCCTGCCCGATTGACGAATCCGGAGGAGCCCAGCCAAGGTGTCCAACACCCTTCAGCAGCTCGCCATTGCGCGGCAACAGAAGAAACCGAAGGGAATCTATTCGGTCTGTTCGGCCCATCCTTGGGTGCTCGAAGCTGCAATCGAACAGGCAATCGACAACGATTCGGAAATCCTGATCGAGGCCACGTCCAACCAGGTCAACCACCACGGTGGGTATACCGGGATGCAGCCGGAGGACTTTCGGCGCCTGGTGCTGAAGATTGCAAAACGCAAGGGCCTCGATGCGGCGCGGGTGATTCTGGGTGGCGACCATTTGGGGCCAAATCCGTGGCAGAAGCAACCCGCTACAGAGGCCATGGCCGAAGCTGAGCAGATGGTCCAGGCATATGTGCGCGCCGAGTTCGAGAAGATTCACCTGGATGCCAGCATGTCCTGCGCAGGCGATCCGCATCCATTGCCGAACGAGACTGTGGCGCTGCGAGCGGCCGCATTGTGCGTCGCCGCGGAGAAGGTTGCGGGCGCGAAAAAACCCGTATACGTGATCGGCACGGAGGTTCCGGTTCCTGGCGGAGCAACGGAAAGCCTGACCGACCTAACCCCCACACGGCGCGAAGACGCGGCTGAGACTCTCGAGGTACACCGTCGCATCTTCGAAGAGGCCGGGCTAGCCGAGGCATGGCCGAGGGTCATCGCACTGGTGGTGCAGCCGGGCGTCGAATTTAATCACAACACGGTTGTGGATTACGTTCCGGAGCGCGCCTCGCGCCTGACAGCACTGCTGGACGATACGAGCGGGCTGGTCTTCGAGGCACATTCCACGGATTACCAGAAGCCCGAGGCGTATCGTGCGCTGGTCCACGATGGATTCGCGATTCTCAAGGTTGGGCCGGCACTGACTTTTGCCATGCGCGAGGCGCTGGAAGCGCTGTCGCTCATCGAGTCTGAACTGCTCCCTGCGGAAAAGCGCGCAGGGCTAATGGATGTGATGGAGCAGGTGATGCTGAAAGATCGCCGCAACTGGGAGCATCACTACGCCGGCGACGAGGCAACACAGCGGCTGCTGCGCCGCTACAGTTACAGCGACCGCGTGCGCTATTACTGGCACGATCCTGACGCGAAAGGCGCCGTCGATACGCTGATCTTCAATCTGCGCCAGACGCGGATTCCGGAGAGCTTGCTGAGTACATTTCTGCCCGACCAATATCGTGCTGTCCGCGCCGGGACGCTGGAGCCCGACGCCGAAGAGCTTGTGAAGCATCGCATCCGGCAGGTGCTGCAGACATACGCCGAGGCTTGCAAGGCACAGGCTCTCTGAGAATCTTCTCTGTCCGAAAATGCGCGACGGCCAATCTCAGTGTCCCGCTGCGAAGAGAGTCTCCAAGAGAGTTGGATCGCGAAAGGATTCGGTGCCGCCGGGACGCAGTGTAGAGAGCGCTGCGGTGCGGTTTCCAAAGGCCGCACTGGACTGAAGCGATTCGCCGCGCAGCCAAGCCGACAAGAAGCCCGAATTGAAGCTATCGCCGGCGCCGATCGTATCGACTGGAGCGACGGGTCCGGCAGGAACCGTCCACCGTTGATCGCCTGCACGCACAAGGGCCCCGCGCTTACCGCACTTCACGACAACGACAGGCACGCGCTGCGCGAGGGCTGCGGCTGCACTCTCCGCGTCCGCCGCACCGGTGATGCGCCTGGCCTCGTCCTCGTTGGGCAGAAAGATGTCCACGAGTCCCAGTAATTCGTCGAGTCCACCCTGCCAGCGATCTTCCGGATCGTCGTTCGTATCGAGCGAGATCGTCAGCCCCGAAGACTTCAGCTTTCGAAAGACGCCGGGCAGATCGGGCTGCAGCGCTTTGTGAAGAAAGAGCGAGGAGAGATGAAAGTGGCGGCCCGACGCAAGGTAGTCCATATCGAGATCTGCAACATTCATCTCGAACATGGTTCCCGGGTAGGTGAGGATGTGGCGCTCCGCGCCGTGATGGAGCAAGACGGTCACGCCGGTTGCGGTTCCGCCCTTGATCTGCCTGACGCGAGAGAGATCGACGCCCCGTTCCGACAGCCGCTCAAGCGCCAGCTTCCCCAATGCGTCGTCGCCGAGACGGGTGATGAAACCCACTGAATTGCCCAGCGCCGCCAGATTGTGGGCGAGGATCGCCGAAGAGCTGCCCAGGGTCATGCGGAAATCGCTGGCCAGGAGCTCGCGCTCGACGGGCATCTGCTCTGGAAAGCCGTAGAGGATCAGGTCCAGATTGGCCTCTCCGGCGATGGTCACATCGAAGCGCTTTTTCACTGACTCTTTCCCTCGCGACTCCCCGCATTCGATCGGAGCAAAGTCCAGGCCGCAGAATGTTTGGGATCCCAAGTTGTGGCCCCAATTCTATAGGAAACGAAACATAAAAGCACCGCAAACGATCTATTTCGTAAATCAACATCGATGGACGGCTGAGGATCAGGGACGCAGGCGCTTTTGAGCACAATTTTCGGTTCTCGGCCATCGAATCAGACTTCCGTATGGTTATCCTTCATTTCTAAAGATGTTGAAAAGTGGCCAGATTTTTGGGCAGTCTACAGCCCCTCCGTTTGCTAATAAAATCAATACAATCTTTGACTTATTGCAAGATGGAGCAGCTTGCGTGACTTGTCCCTGCGTTTGGTGTACCCTTCCAACGGAAAGCAGGCGAAACTGAATGGCGCGAACCCAGGCGGCAGCGGCTGTCGAACCCGGTCAGCTTCTGATTGAAGAACGGCGGCAGCATATTCTCTCTCTGATTCAGAACGAAGGCCGCGTTCTGGTGGGAGATCTGTCGAGAAACCTCGGCATCTCGCAGATCACGATCCGCAAAGACCTCGAGTACCTCCAGTCGAAGGGCTTAGTGCAGCGCACGCATGGCGGAGCGCTGCGCATCCAGTCGAGCGCCCTGTTTGACCCGTCGCTGCAGGAGAAGCAGAAGCAGCACTCGCAGGAAAAGCAACGGATTGCGGAAGCCGCTGCGAAGATGGTGGAAGACAGCCAGTGTGTGATGCTGGACTCCGGCACTACCACGACGGCGATCGCGCACGAGCTGCGGCGCTTCTCTCAGCTCACGGTGATCACCAACGCCGTGAACATTGCGGCCGAGCTAGCCAGCACGAATCTGGAAGTGATCCTGATAGGCGGGAGCCTGCGCAAGAATTCTTTCTCACTGGTTGGGCCGCTTGCCGAAGACGTACTTGAAGAGATGCACGCCGACATTCTCTTCCTCGGCGTGGACGGGTTCGATCCGGAAGTGGGGCTAACAACGCCGAACCTCCTTGAATCGCGTGTCAACCGCGCCATGGTGAAAGCTTCACGGCGCGTGGTGGCGGTCTGCGATTCGACGAAGTTCAATCGCCGCAGTCTTTCGCGCATCGTGCCGCCCTCGGCAGTGCACTGCGTCATCACCGACCGCGGCCTTTCGAACGAGACGGCCGAAGCACTGCGCGCGCAGAACATCGAAGTCGTGCTCGTGTAGGGCGCTGGCCCTTGTTGGAAACGCGAAGCAGCGCTCCTAATTCAATTCGTAACGCTTCTTCGCCGCAGGCATGAAGACTGTGGGCAGATGGCCGGCCACATGGACACGGCACACTTTTTCCCCGGACACTGCATCGAGCCCCTTGGCCTTCACGCGCACATCGTAGTCCCCCGGTTCGGTCCACGCGTGCGTCGCGTGCGATTCCTCTGTCTGCACACCGTCTCCAAAGCTCCATCGCCACCACAGGACCGGCACAGCGTCGCTCGCTGTGGCGGAGAAACCCACATTCTCTCCGGCTTTTGCGGATGCGCGACAATTCGCGGCGATTGACGGCGCCTGGGCCTTCACGCTTTCGTCGATGATTTTCAAGACCCGGACCGAATGAGGCGGTTGATCGAGCGAGAGCGAGCCCGAGGATGCGTTCAGTGGCTTCTGATCGAGTGCGTCTGTAATCGAGTACCGGCTGGTCGCTGAAAGGCCAAGATCGGAGAGATGGATTGTTCGGGAGAGCGGCTTCTCCGCCCAGTTGAAGACGGTGAGCATACTCTGGCGATCGGATTCGCGGAGATAGAACACGCTGGGCTGCTGATCCGATACTTCATAGTCCATCAGGTCAATCGGGGTTGAGGCTTTTCCGAGCCGCGCCATATCGATCAGGTCGCGATTCTCAAGCAGAGCGAGACGCTCCGGAGAGCCCTGGAGAGCAGGAAGATTGTCTCCGATCTCCAGCATCCCTCCGGAGACAGCAGCGAGCGCGATCGACACGCGCGCTTCGTCCAAGCTGAGCTGGCCCTGGCCATCGGGCCACGGCTGATCGCGTACGAACTGGCTCGATACTGTGAGGGCATCGGGATCCGCCACAAAGAAGTTGCGGTTCATGTAGTAGCGCGCAGCAATGCCCGGGGCCGCATCGCGGCTCTCGACAAAGTTATGGCCTGTGTCCTGCGAGATGCGGCCGAAGTCGACGTAGCCGACAGGATTCAGCATGACGCTGCCGTCTTTGTCCAGATACACATCTTCGCCGACGGCATCGCGAATGATCTGCAATCCGATTCTCTGCGCCTCCATCGCCGTGGTATGAGGCTTGTAGTAGTAGCCCTCGATGGCACTGTCGTCCATGAAGTCCATCTTGATGTAGCGAATTCCCCATTCGCGGACCAGTTTGCGGTATGTCGCGCGCAGATAGTCCTGGGCCGCAGGGTTGGTGGTATCGAGAATGTAGAGCGGATCTTTGCCGTCGACGACAAAGCCGGCATGGATCGGCCTTCCTTCCGCGTTCTTCACCAGCCAATCCGGATGCTGCTGATAGACGTAGGACCGCTCGGAAGCTTCGAAGGGAGCGGTCCAGATGCCAGGCGTGAGGCCAAGCGCACGCACTTTGTCTTCGAGCGGCGCGAGCCCGTGCGGAAAGAGGACCTCGTCGGGTGTTGTGTACTCTCCACGGGCATACTGATAACCCTCGTCGATATGAAAGACGTCGTAGCCGAAGGACTTCAGATGCTGCGCCTCCCATGCAGCGTTGGTGAGCGCGCCTCCTTCATTGAGCCCGAAGTAGAACGCAGTCCAGCTCCACCATCCCATCAACGACGGCGCGGAGACGCGCGCATGATGAATCTGGCGGATGAGCGCGCCATAGGTTTCCAGCTGATGGTGATAGTCCTTGCCTTCGCTGATCGCGAGGGTCTCCGACGACAATTCGCTGCCGGTCGCGACGGGCAAACTCAGCTCGACGCGATCGACCGGAGCCGATTCTTCAAGCGAGTTTTCGAGCTCCAGCTCAGTGGTACCGGTGGAATCGACTTCGTAACGCGCAATGCGGGTTCCATCGACGTGCAGGCGCAGGATGGTGAGGAAGCGATCGGATGTGAGGGCTCCGACGAACAAGCACTCGTGCGATGCGCGGTTATAGATCAGCTGGCTGCCGACGGCGCGGTGCATTCCGTGCTCGGCATCGCCAAAATCGTGAATCTTCATCCCCGGACGGTCTTCGCTGAAGCTGTCGGACAAGACGCGATCGGCGGAAGCCTGACCGTCGAGTTGTACCGCTGTCGTACCGTCGGCGTCCACCGCCCGAATGCTCTCGACGGCGATCGGAGACGAGGTGTTGTTGCGCACCGTGACCTGCAGGTCGACAAAAGACTGTGTGGCGTATGCGCGGAGCCGATACGTGAGATCCGGCTTACCAGCAAGGCCGGAAAAGGTCACACGCCATTGCCGGGCAGATCCAGCATAACCGTCTGTGGTCGAATTCTCGACGTCGTGTTTCGGGTAGTCAGTCGAGCGCACCCATTGTCCGTCGATCTTCGCACCGACACCTGAAACGAGGGTGGGGTTGTCGGGCGCTCCAATAACGTAGGCACCTTGCGGGTCGATCGAGACCGTCAGCGGCTTCTGCTGAGCGGCAAGGCTGCACGCCAGCCCCAGGACACCAGCAAGAACCGGAACAGGAGAAAGAGTGCAAGCCTTTCGGAACTTTCCCACGCAATTTCCTTTCATTTGATATTTCGTTTAGTTATGATTATGATCGAAAGACTAGAAGAATGGACTGCCAATGTCAAGCGGCTCCCGTCCTGCTGACGATCGCTGAAACTGCGGGAAACTGCACAGGAAGCGAGCCCTCCAGAGCCAGAGAAGGTAATCGAGCTCCTCATTCGAGTTTTTGAACTGCCCTCAAGCGAATAGGTCTGGGATCATTTGTAGTTTCTACCTGCGTGCCGCTCGGAGGAGTCGATGGTGGACACATCCGCTTTGTCCTCGAAGACCGAGCCCCAGATACAGCCCTCCGGCCTGCGCCGCTCGCTGAAGCTCTGGCACCTGATCCTCTACGGCATCATCATCATCCAGCCGACGGCCCCGATGAGCATCTATGGCGTGGTCAGCAATGCGGCGGGCGGCCACGTAGTCACGACCATTCTGATTGCCATGGTTGCCATGCTCTTTACGGCGGTGAGCTATGGCCGTATGGCGCGCGTCTATCCCAGCGCCGGATCCGCGTTCACCTATGTAGCCCGCGAAGTTCATCCACTCGGGGGGTACATGGTGGGCTGGTCCATGCTGATGGACTACATGCTGAATCCCATCATTTGCGCCATCTGGTGCAGCGTCGCTTTGCACGACATCTTCCCCGAGATCCCCTATGCGGCGTGGGCGCTTGCAATTGTGCTGGTCTTCACGGGACTCAACCTCTGTGGCGTGCAGGCCTCGGCGCGAGTCAATGCTCTTCTCGCACTGGGCATGAGCATTGTTGTGGTCATCTTTCTCGCGTACGCGTTTCATTACATCGCCACTGCGATGAAGCCCATTGGCGGAGCCTGGCTGCGCCCCTTCTACGATCCGGACACATTCGCAACACGTTCTCTGCTGCATGGCACCTCGATCGCGGTGTTGACGTACATCGGCTTCGACGGGATCTCGACGATGTCGGAAGAGGTGGAGAATCCGCGGCGCAACATCATGCTGGGGACAGTTCTGACTTGCCTCGCGATCGGAGTGCTCTCGGCCGTGGAGGCCTATGCTGCCCAGCTTGCGTGGCCGGCCAACTCTCCGTTCGCGCCGGAGATTCTCGATACCGCATATGTCCACGTGGCGTTACGCGTGGGCGGAAGATTCCTGTTCTTGCTGCTGAATGGGACCTTGATCGTGGCCAACATGGGTTCGGGCATCGCCGCCCAATTCGGAGCGGCACGATTGCTCTACGGCATGGGGCGCGAGAACGCACTGCCCCGCCGCTTCTTCGGTGTCACCAGCCGGCGGACAGCGATTCCACGGAACAATGTTCTGTTGCTCGGCGCAATCACGCTGGCCGGATGCTTTGTGCTGAGCTTCGACCGAGGTGCGGAGCTCTTGAACTTCGGCGCCTTCATCGCATTCATGGGCGTCAATCTCGCGGCTCTACTCCACTATCGATTCCGATCGGCGGAGAGGGTAATTCTGCCGGGACTCATCCCTTTGCTTGGACTCATTATCTGCGCGTTTATCTGGCTCAATCTGGCGCACATGGCCCAGCTTCTCGGCGCGGTATGGATCGCGGTAGGCCTACTGGTCTACCTCATGGTGCGCCGCAAGACAGATAGACTCGGCGCTAAGCTTTCGGAGGAGTGAACCCCGCGCGTTTGTCGCGGGCCTGGAATGACCGAGACAACGCCAAGTCGACCGTGAATCGCGACCGGCCCTTCCGCTCCCATTCCGATTTGGGCGATATAGACATAGGAGAAGCTGCCGGATAAACTGGCAGTCAACTTCCCGACTTACGCTTGCCGGTGCAACTCGCAAACATGGCCTCTCAACTCTCCTTCGCAGGATTCGCCTGGAAGAATCTCGGACGCAGAGATGTCAGGGCGTTCCTGACTCTGTGCGCGGTTGGAATGGGCGTTGGCGCATTCGCCGGATCGGTAAGCACGACCGCTTACGCAGCGGACACGCGAGCAATCCTCGCACACGCACGTCAGAGCATCGAGACGGCGGACTATCGCGCCACAGGAAGGCTCGTCAGAATCGATGCGAGTGGAAACCGAACGAACTACGCCCTCAAGATCAAAGCACACTGGTTCCCAGGCGTTCTCCGGGCATTTGTTGAGATTGTTCCGCAGTCAGAAGCGGCTGGACATGCAAGTCACGACGGCCGGCTTCGCATTCTGCTTGAGATGCGGCCAGACGGGCAGAATACCATCCGGATTGCTCATCCGGGTGATGCCGCTCCGGCGAATTTGCCATTCGAGAAATGGAGCGAGAGTCCGTTCGACGGCGCGTTCAATTATGAGGATTTTCTCGAATCGCAGTACTACTGGCAGAACCAGACGATCTTGAAAAACGCCATGTTTGGCGCCCGCAATTGCGATGTTCTCAAGAGCACGCCGGGGGCTTCGGACCGAACGCACTATAGCGAAGTGCAAACCTGGCTCGACCACACCATCGGCTACCCCGTGTACGCGGAGAAAACGATGAAGGAAAAAGGAGTCGTGAAGGAATTCACGTACCTTGGATTGCGTCAAACGAGCGGAGTCTGGTCGGCCAGCCAGATCGAAGCGAAGATTCGCGGCCGGGCCGGCTCGAGTCTCCTCATGATTGAACGCGGAAGCGCAAAAGCAAATCTTAGCGCCAAGGATTTCAATCCGGCGCAACTCAGCCACTTCGAGGATCGACCATGAGCCTTCCACTCGTGATTCTGTGTGCCGTCGCAACGGTGCTTGGCGCGGGATTCATCTATCAAGACCACGGTGCTAGCCGCGATCGGAAGCGATATACCGGGCCGGGCCGATGGATAGACATTGGCCAAAAGCGAAAGCTCTATGTGGTTGAGAAGGGATCCGGTGCTCCCGCGGTGTTGTTCGAGGCCGGGATCGCTGCCACCGCCCTCAACTGGCATCACATTCAGGAGAATGTCTCTCGTTTCACCTCGACGGCGGCGTACGATCGCAGTGGTCTCGGCTGGAGCAGTCCATGCCGCACGACGCGCACACCGAGCAACATTGCGGCCGAACTCCATACGATGCTGCAGTTGGCAGGCATCAAGCCGCCGTACATCCTGGTCGGGCACTCCTTCGGAGGGTTGGTGATGCGCCGCTACGCGGTGACCTATCCTGAGGACGTCGCCGGCGTGGTGCTGATCGATCCTATGCGCTGTGAGGAGTGGCCGCCACTCAACCCGGCCAAACAACACATGATCGATCGCGGCAAGAGACTCTCCCGTTACGCGATTCCGATTGCACGCTTCGGACTCGCGCGACTGGCCTTGACCTCTCTACTAGGACGGTCAGGGAGCCTTTCGGGGCATCTGGCAGGCGCAACCGGCACCGGCGGCCGTCATGTTCTGCGGCGCGTGACAGAAGAAGTGGGCAAAATGCCCAGAGAAGTTTGGCCCGTTGTTGCCGCACACTGGTCTCGGCCGGGATACTATGCCGGGATGCGACGCCACGTTGAAGCCGTGCCTGAATCCGTGCGTGAGATGGAGAACACTGTGCCGATTCACGAGATCCCTGTCCTGGTGCTGACGCCCGGGAAGTCCACGCCGCTCTCAAGCCAGTGCCTCGACAAAATCGGAGACCGGGTGCAGCAGGTCATTGCGACTGAGAGCGCACATTGGATCCATCTCGACGAGCCCGATCTGGTCATCGATTCGATTCGCGAGATGGTGTTCGCGGCAACCTCGTCGGCGCTTCAAGCGACAGTGTGACCCAACCGCAACGCTAATCTGTATAAGATGGCCTTTGACCGTTAGTGCATCGACTCGGAAAAACGCTCCTGGAGGGTCCGGCGAAGGAACTTGCCGTTGTGATTCTGCGGCAATCCGCCGGGTTCGAGAATCCAAATCCGCCGCGGTGCTTTGTACGGCGCTAGATTTTTGCGGCACCAATCCAGCAGCTCGCTCTCGCCCGCAATGGAGCCCGTCTGCAATTCAACCGCAGCCACAGGAACCTCTCCTTTCTCTTTGTGTGGCAGGCCAAATGCGACAGCGCGTGTGACCGCGGGATTGGCTAGCAAGGCTTCTTCCAACTCCCGTACGTAGACGGAGTATCCGCCCGACTTGATCACATCCTTCATCCGCCCTACAAGCCTGATAAGTCCAGCGTGGTTTCGAATTGCCAGATCGCCAGTACGCAACCAGCCGTCTTCAGTAAGGAGTCCAGAGTCTTTGTCTTTCCAATAATGGGGAGTGAGACCAGGGCGACGAATCTGGCACTCGCCAGTTACACCTGGCGCCGCGGTCTCTCCGTTCTCATCGGCTACACGGACACGGAAAGGCGGCATCGGAAAACATAGATCGCCGCTCCCAGGCAGAAAAGATAGCTCAATCCCCATCATGGCGAGGCCGCCCAACTCTACCATGCCATAGCCATTGAGCAGAACGGGCGGGACGCGCCGTCCCACGGGCAGGCGAAGCAAGGCGCCGAACTGCCGCAGTTGTGCACGCACTTCGGACGGAAGATGGTCGCTTGCCGAGAGCCATACGCGTACACTCGCAAGGCGGCGCGGCTCAGGGCTGCTGTTGACCAGCCGGGCAAACATGGCCGGCACGCCCACGACCGCAGTGATGCGGAAGCGCTCAATCAGATCGAGCGCCGCGTCGAGTTCAAAGCGGTCAAGAAAGCAACCGCGTATCCCTGCCATGAGCCCGTAGAGAGCAATACTCACCGCCATGATGTGCGACCAGGGTAACGCCACCAACGCAAGGTCGCGTGGCCCCAGAAGAAACCCGGCAAGGACCGTGGATGCGCGCGCCCCCAACAGTGCGTTGCTCGAAAGAGCGGCACCCTTGGGAAATCCGCTGGTCCCGGAGGTATGAAAGATAGCGATCGTTGCTGTTGGATCGATGGCGACAGGCGCCGATGCCTTCTCTCCTTCTGAGATCCGGAGGAATCCGTCGAGTGTCTGCGTTTCGTCGTCGGCCTGAATCCAGATACGCACCTTGAGAACGCCGCGATCGCCGATGTTTCGCTCAAAGACCGCGCGGTCAGTCACGAGAATCTCTGCTCCGCTGTCTGCGAGAATTCGACGCACCTCGGCAACCGAGAGCTGCGGGTTCAGAGGAACGGCGATACCCCCGGCGCGGATAATCGCGAGAAACCAGTGAAAGCATCCCCGGTCGTTGGTGCGATAGATCGCAACCTGCTGGCCTGGGCGCAGGGCGATTGTCCGTCGCAGAAAGGTGTCGATTGTGCAGACTGCAGAGTGCAAATCGGCCAACGAGAAAGGAACACCGCCCTCCAGGCTGACTTCGCAATTCTCTTTCCGCCGCAGTAGCTCATCCACGAGATTGGCGACGGTGATGCTGGAGTCTCGCGCGAGTCGATATCGCTGGATGAAGCTCATTGCGCAGGAACCGGCCTGCGGCCCCAGTCGCTGGCCACGCAATAGTGGAAGAGGCGGTCGAGATAGTCAAGGACAGGCGGCGGGCTGAGACCAGCGGGTCGCAACAGACGTTCGGCGTTGCTGGTGTCGAATTGCATCCGCATGGTGAAGTAGTCGCGATAGGCGCGCCCGTCGCGTAGCACGCGGCGCTTACGTCCCCAGAGCGAGAGAAATAGAAGCGGCCGGATCACTGCAAAGAAGAACTTCGGATCGACATAGCGCGGCTCGGGCCCGTTGAAGAACTCCATGGCGCGATGGGCGACTTCGTCGATGGTTGCGCTGCCTCGCGGTCCGGCACAGAGATGCACTGTGCTATTCAGAGCTGCCTGATCGAAGAGAAGTCGAGACACCGCGTTTGCAACAAAGTCCACGGGCACGATGTCCAGCACCGCATCTGGATAGCCAGGCACCGTACGCCATAGCCGTCGCGCGTAGATCTTCAGCGGCCAGTACATCATCTTGAAGCTGGACGTCACGCCCGTACGCGAGTCTCCAACAATTATGCTTGGACGCAGGATCACGCCGGGAAGAGAGCCCAGGCGCGACCGCACAAGCGCCTCGGCCTCAGCCTTGGTTTGTTCGTAAGTGTTGCGATAGCTTTGGCCCACCGCGAGCTCGTCTTCGCGCACGAGGTTTGTGCGCTCACCTGCTACGTACGCCGTTCCAACGTAAGCGAAGCTTCGAAGCTGCCGTGCGCCGCTTGCAAAATCGAGAATGCGCCGGGTGCCGTCAACGTTCGTGCGGCGCGCCTCATCAAGTGAGTGATCGAAGCGAACGGTGGCTGCGGAATGAACCACGCGCGTAATCTCAGCGGAAAGGCGCTCGTAGGTTGCTGCTCCCAGCCCGCAATTTGGCAGGCTCACGTCGCCGGAAAAGACTTGAACGCGTGGTCGGTCCGACTCTGGAATGAAGGAATGCGCCCGCTGCTGCCCCGACTGTCCGGCTCTGTCGCGGATGAGGAGCGCGAGGGAGGCGCTCGGCTGGCGCTCAAGTAACTCGCGCACAAGCTGCGCTCCAAGAAAGCCGGTCGCGCCGGTAACGAAGATCAATTCCTTGTCGTTCAAGCGAAGCCGGACTCCATCCGCAAACCATCCGAAAAGCCCTTGCAAGATCACCGGCGCCATGAGATGGAGGGGTTAGGGCCATTATAGCCGTCGGAATTGAGCAAAACCATCCAGGGCTCGCGCGACAGTTGCCCCCACATCAACCGATTGCGGCTCAGCGGCGACCATACAGTTGGAAAGGAGCCCAGTAAAACGGGATACGAAATCGCGTCTGCGAATGCAGCAAGGAGAGCTTGGCGTTGTGAAGGGCCGCTGCTGGAGATTCGCCACTGACGAGACCTTGGTACAGCTTGTCCATCAGGCGCGGGGTTGAATCGTCGCTCACCTCCCACAGTGCGCCGATCACCTTGTGGGCCCCTGCACGCAGGAACGCCCAGGAAAGGCCGACCAAGCCTTCGCCGGCGTAGGCACGGGTTCCGCTGCCGTAGCAGGCCGAGATGGTGACGAGTTTCGCATCGATGGGGTGCTGGATGATCTCGCGCGCGTAGAGCTTATAGGAATCCTCCTGGCCAGCGGAGCTCGAGAGAATAATTGCCGAGTCGAGAGGAGCGCCGCTATTTGCGACGGCGTGCGAAACGAAGTGCAGGTACGAATATCGTTCTGGCTGGCTCGCGCCGTAGGCTGCAGGCGTAGCGTTCGGCCCCGCGACAACGAACAGCTGATCGGAAGCAAATCGGCTTTCAATCTGCGTCATTTCAGATGAAAACATGGGAAGAGTGGGAAAGTCCCGATCGGGCGAAACAGGGTTGCCGATGAGGAGCATCCCTTGCCGCGCGCTCGGCGCTGGTTTCGCTGCTGCGAGCATCGCGAGCGAGGGCGCAGACGAAAGGGTAAGATCGTCGATCAGATAGTGGAGTTGGGCGCTTGAATCGGGCGTCTGCCCGGAGATCGGTGACGGGCCGGGCACCAGCAGGGTTTCAAAGTTCAGCTTACTCAGAATTCCGTCATTGAGAAGGATCACCTGCTTGTTCGGCTGGATCATTGCCGCAGCAGGAGCAACGAGCATCTGATAAAGCGCCTGACCATCGCCGTCGCCGGCCTCGAGAGGATCGCGGAGATCAAGCAGTGCCTTGCGATAGGTTTCGACGTGGCTGGCGATCTGCTGCCGAGGGGGCAAAATAAACAGCGCAACCTTCGCCGGCGTCACGGCCCAAAGGTAGGATCGTTTCTCACCCAGCCAGTAGAAGAGAAGGGTCGAATCGGTATTTTTGGCGATCCGACGCGGATCGAAACTCACCGGCCCGGACGACCTTTGCGCGGCGGTAGCCCCGAGACCTTCTTCCAGCGTGCGGGCGCGACTCTCATCGGCTGCGGCGAGGGCGGTGCCAGCTCTGCCCTGATGGACAAGCAGTTCGATGTAGCTGTCGTAGATGTCCGCCGCATTTGTACCGAAGGGCAGCTGCGATTCCTCGCCCTTCAGTTGAGATCGCGCCGAATCGTAGGCAGCGAGTGTTGACTGGTACATTCGCTCGGCGGCGATGATGTTGTGCTGCAGTTCGTACAGCTTCGCCAGTTCGTACCCGGCGTTTAACCGAGTGGTCATCAAGCTGGCCGAATCGCTCCGGACAGAATCAAGATACTGCTCAGCCTCAACGTAATGATTGCGCCCCACGGCCAGCTTCCCCATCGTCAGCAGCAGAACAGAGCTCGGACGGGCCTCGTTGGCACGCTCCATCGGAGCAACCTGACGAACGTAGGAATCTGCGTCGTCCAGTTTGCCTGTGGTCAGAGAGATATCGGCGAGATCTTCCAAGGCAATCTCAATACCTTCGCGGCTGTGAATCTGCTGAGCAAGAACGAGTTCCCGGCGATAGCAGTCGGCAGCACTCGTCCAATTGCCGGAATCGCGATAGACGTAGCCGGCCGTGCTCAGCCATTTGAGTTGATAACGGAGATTGCCCAATTGAGCAGCTACCTTTTGCGCGGCAACAAATTGATCGAGCGCCCGCTCATCATCTCCCAGTTGGTAAAAGGCCCAGCCGAGATTGCCGGCAGCGATCTGCGCCACGTTCTCGTAGCCCAAGCTGATTGCCTGCTGATACGCACGTTTTGACCAGTCGACGGCCTCGTCGTAGTGATCCACCTGCATTGCGGTGTAGCCAAGATTCAGCGTGGTGCCCGCTTCCAGCCATGGATCGCGGTGGCTGCGGGCAAAATCAAGAGCGCGCAGGAAGGACTGCTTCGCTAGAGTGAACTGCCCGAGTTTCGCGGTCAGGATTGCTCGTGCGGTCAGCACATTTCCGCATGACGCGAGGTCTACGGCGGAGCAGATGGTCTCTGCTTGGATAAGTCGCTGAGCAGCCACCTGAGTCCGCTGCTCTCGCGTCAGAGCGACAGCTTCGATAGCGAGTTTCTCCACGAAGCCATCGTCGTGGCTGGAACCACGATAGGCGCTCAGAAGCGTCAGGGTGTCTTGGTAGAACCCTCGCCGAAGCATTGATTCCGCCTCAAGCAATTGGAATCTCGGCGCCCATGGAGGGTTGTAGATTTGGAATTGTTCAAAACTGGATTTCGCCTCTTGCTGGCTGGAAGCAAGAAAGCCTCGTTGAAACAGAGCCCACGCATGATCGTACGCAGACTGTGCGTCGTGGGGCCGCGAGTCCTTCAATGGCACTACCACCAACAGAAGCAATACAGAAAGGAGCGTGACGGTGGAGAAGCCACCGCCAACCGGTGCCGAAGCTGAAAGCCGCAAGGGACCCTGCTGCGGCAATATTTCCTCTATGGTTCCGTTCCGCCGTTGCTCGACCCGGTCCCGGTCGATGCGTGGCCATCGATTGCGCAACCAAAATTGAAGTCGATCATGGTCAGGCCAACGGTGGTCTTTCTGGGAATCTTCGAGTTCGGGTGTGGATCCTCGTGCGCCACAATCAGCTTGGCCAGCGTGATCTCGCCGAAATCCGGAACACGAACCTTGTGCCCAAAGGAGAGACCGGGATAGCGACCAGATGCCTGATTGACCAACGAACATTCCAGTGTCTCCGCGCTGCCCAGCGTCGCATTGAGCCGATTGTACTGTTCCGCCAAATCCCCCGGTAGATGACCGTGACCGAGGATTCGCTCGTACTGCTGGCGGGCGCGGCCGAGGACGCTTTCGTGGCGTGTATAGGGTGCGTCGTTCTCCGGTTTCGAGCCGAGGATATTGAGGTCGAGATCGAGGTCGACTGGATGACCGGCAATGCGCAGGTTCTCAAAGCGGGAGCCAAGAAAGGAGACCGACGGAACATAGCCTTCCAACGGGTGTTCCGTAATGATCTGACCGACGATGCGGTCGGCAGTAACGATTTCCAGAATATTCAGGCCCTCGATCACTGTAGTTGAGATTGTCGTCCAGCCTTGCCCCGGCTTGGTACTGCGATTTCCTGCAACATGCGTGTAGGCCGTGCGGAAGGAGATGACCGACTCGAGGCGATAGTTCTCAGAGCGTTCCGAAAGATAGCCGCCCTCTTCCCGCAAATGTGCGTGGGCCTGTGGTTCGATCTTCTGGACGAGCGGAAGTCGCAGGTGACCCGACAAGATAGTCGCATCTGCGTTATAGCGATGAGTTCTGCCATTCACCTCAGACGTAGGCATTCTAATGCTCCTTTGTTGATGGGCATGCAATTCAACGCTAACGCAGATTGTGCTTCGATTGGCCCCGTTGGGAAAGAGGGTGGATCAAGAGGAGCTTCGGCGTTCCAAGACTTCTGGAATCTTCTAGTTCGTCACCACTATATCAAATGGATATTCCTCGACCGAGGACCGTTCACCCTGGGACCCGAGGCTCGTAACACTGAGGATATAGTTGCCGCTGCTCAGTTTCGCGCCGGGAATAAACAGGGAAAGCTGCTGTTCTGCATCCGATTCATGCCCACTCGCAGGTATCGTCGCGGTCCAAGCCGATTTTCCCTGGGTGTCGCGTAGCTCAAGGGAATAAGAAACCGTTGCAGTGCCTTCGGTCTCGACGGGGATATCCACTTGCAGGGCAACTCCGTGCTTACGATCTGCGGTCAGCGCGAGATGGGAGCCGCCCCTGGTTGCCGGGCGAAGGCGGGTCAACGGGACCAGGCGAGGCTGGGTAGCCGCGTCACGCAGTGCGGGAAGAGTCACGACATTCTGGAAAGTAACAACCGCAAGCAGGGCGGCGAATGCTGGAGCGACAAATGCCGGACGCATCCACAGAACCCAGAAGCCTGGTTTCAACTTGGATGGTGAAACAACGGCCGACGCCTTGGGCCGCTCGACGATCCCGGGCAATTGAGCCTTGGCCTCATGCACAAAAGCCGCGCCGGCACGAAGATCGAGGGCGCACTCCGTACAGTCGAAGAGATGCTCCTCAAACGCCTCGCGGGCATCGGGAGTGAGCTCTTGCAAAAGGTATCGCTCTGCCGCCATCTGTTCTAGTGCTTCGCTATGGTTCATGTCTTTCCTCTCTTTCCGTTTGTGCCGGGATGCGCCGATCTGTCGATTAACCGTCGGCTCCGAGAGGCGCCTGATTTCCAATGCGCTTAACGTATTCGACTTTGAATTCCTGTTTGGCTCGATGAAGTAACACCCGCAAGTACTCCCGCTCTACGCCGAACTGACGGCAGACCTCGTCGCGATCGCGCTCTTCGAGAAAGATCGCTTTGAGCAAGGAGCGGTCGCGGGGCGCAAGTCTCAGCAGGATCTCGCGTACTTTACGCTTCATCTGCTGCGAAGTCGCCATGTCGAGTGCGGTGGCTCCCGTGGCGGCAGGCTCAGGCGTCCCCTCTTCGTCGAGAGATTCGGACCGGCCAGACGAGCGGTACTCCTCAAAGAGCACATAATTGCAGGTGGTATTGACGAACGCTCCAAGCCGCTCCGGCTCGCGCAGACCGCCATCCCTGCGAAGGACCGCGAATACCCGCGCAAATGTTTCCTGACACACATCCTCGATTGCATGGGGCGACTGGAGCCGTGAACGAAGCTTCAGCTTGAGCAGTTCGGTAAAGTAGCCAAAAAAATGCTCCTGAGTCTCGCGGTCCCCGGCACATAGATTCCCTATGTATCTCGCGTCGAATGAGTGGAATTGCAATGCACACACCGCCCGGAAAGGAAGAGACGAGTATAGCATCGGTGGCGTTGCCGGCCAATGAAGGTCCACAGGCTTTGCGGAGACTAAGGACTCTCGGCTTCTCTTCGAGATGCGCTGCGAGTTCTTGTTGCGAGTGGCGCAGTTCATTGTGAAATCTCGAATCGTCCGCTTCGGACAGAAAGGAATGTCTCAGTCGCATCGAGCCGACTGTTGGGTTGGAAGGCGGGCTCGTTCGGTTCGATTCCTCGACAAGGCTCAGATTGCGGGCGGCTTGGCGTGCCCTTCCACAGAAGGGTGCCCGCGGAAAGTACCTGCCCACTCAAGAACAGACCGACCCAGCCTCGGCTGATCCAGATCGCGACGAGCGAAGATATCCAGACGCCGATGCAGAAAACTCGCGTCGAGATGTGAGTACCGCGATAATGAAAACCGGCAAAACCGGAAAACCCTGGCAAGCGACGCAGCTTCCAATCCATTGTGAATCGAGATGCCCACCAGAAAAACCCAGCGGTCAGGCCCTTGCGTCGGTTGACTTGGTTCACACTCACAGCAGTTCAAATCCTTTCGATGGCAAGGGCAAACGGAGCCCGCCCCGAAAGGCGAGCCCTGTCTGTCCTTGGGGAGGGACTGGTTCTCAATCACTCCGCTCGGCGACTGCGAGCTGCGCTGCAGGGAGCCATTGCGATGGCCGCTTTGCCGACCACGAAAGGTAGTGCATCTCAAGGTGAGATCGTTTCAAGTGAAGCTGTAGTTCAAAAGTGTTAACGACGATGAAACGAAAGTAAGCCGGCCTTCACTATCAGGTGAGCAGAAGCTTCTCTGCCCTGCTGACAATCCGGCCCCGATCTCCCCAGCCGGAGTTTCCATGGACTCTTCCCGAACGGGGCGATGCCACAGTGAGACTCCTTAGAAGACCAATCAACCATGCCCCCTTTTGGAGGGAATTTCATGCTGAGCAGCTTTGCATACACTTTCGACACTCCAACGAATGCCGGGTGGTCTCCACTCAATCGGCCAATCAGTAACTCGATTCAGATGCCAGACGATTCGGCCCAGCATGAGCAAACCGATGCTGTACAAGGCGAGTTCTCGAGAGCAATCGTCATTGAAAGCGGCTCTCATGGTGCCTACTACCGGCTGGTCCGCAGGCCCAACGTCCAAGGTATGCCCGCTGTCGCACAATTTCCTGAATCGCGCCGGCCACCGAGGTTGTCCCCTCAGAGCGATCAAGAACGACGCTCGAACATCGGGAACTTTCAGCGAGTTCTCGTCGCGGAACATCACAAGAGCACGCGCCTGATGCTCATGCAGATGCTCAGCAAGTGGGGATTTGAAGCCGTCCCGGCCAGAGACGCGACGGAAGTGATGCGGATTGTCGAGCAACAAAGGCCGCCTGAACTGATCATCCTGGGCAAAATGGCGCCAGATATAGACGCCGTCGAACTCTGCGGTCTGATCGGCAATCGAGAAGGCGATTACTCGCCGTACATTCTGCTTCTGGCAACGCAGGACGAAAAACAGCAGATGGTGCGAGCTCTTGAATCTGGAGCAGCCGCCTGCCTTACCACGCCCTTTGAGGCAAAGGAGCTGAGAGCTCGACTCGTGGTCGCAGCCCGGCTTCTTCAACGTCAGGAAAGCCTCATCAGTGCTCGCGACCGGTTTCGCGACCTGGCGGCAAGGGACACACTGACTGGGATTTGGAACAGGAGATCGATTGACCAGATTCTCAAAGAAGAACTGGAGCAGGCTGGACGCACCAGAAGAACCACGGGCGTGCTCCTGGTCGATCTAGACTACTTCAAAAAGGTCAACGACACCCATGGTCATTTAGTGGGGGACTTGGTGTTGAGAGAAACGAGCCGCCGCCTGAAGAGTGCTCTGCGCACCTATGATTCAATCGGCCGCTACGGAGGCGAGGAGTTTCTGGTCGTTGTGCCCGGTTCGAGTGAAGCAGAGCTCCACGAACTTGCCGAACGCGTGCGCAAAGCAATCGAAAAGGACCCGATCTGCGTGGGAGAAAATAAGATTCGGGTCACTCTCAGCATAGGCGCCGCGATTGCGCCCTCGCGTGGGAAGTCGCCGTCAGCCGTTGTCGCAGCCGCGGATGCGGCACTCTATGACGCGAAGCGTTCCGGCCGCAACCGCACCTGTGTGCGAGGTTCGGCAATCGAGGTGACGCCTCTCGTCTCTCTTTCGCAAAGAGCGATACCTGTCTGTGCTTTCCCGGGGCGTGGATAGAAATCCTGTCCGTTGTGAAAGTCGCCCACGCCAGCGAAATATAGTCCATGCGCATCGCGAAGAGCTATATTGCTCATTGAGACATGCTGGCAGCCCTCGGCTTATTGACAGTTCTTTCGCTCCTGGTGGCAATCCTCAGCAAAAGGGTGTCTCCCCTGGTGGCGCTGGTCTGCTTTCCCGTCGCGGCTTCCCTGTGTGCTGGATTCGGACTGGAGACAGCGCGCTTCGCACTCGCGGGGATTCAGGGTATCGCGGGCGTCATTGGCATGTTTGTGTTCGCCATTCTCTTCTTCGGCATCATGACGGACGCAGGATTGCTCTCACCTTTGATCAGCTGGTTACTACGCGCGATAGGCACGCGTCCTTCCCGCATCGTCCCAGGAAGCGCTTTGCTAGGCCTTTTGGTGCATCTCGACGGGTCGGGCGCAGTGGTCTTTCTTGTCACGATTCCTGCTTTGCTCCCTCTTTACCAGCGGGTGGGCATCGATCGCCGGATGCTTGCCTGTGTCATCTCGCTCGCAGCTGGCGTGAACTTTCTTCCCTGGACCGGTCCAACGCTCCGGGCCTCCGCCGCCCTGCACATTCCAGTCTCTGCGATCTTTCGGCCCATGATTGGCGTTCAAGCGGTGGGCTTGGTATTCGTCTTCTTCGTCGCGTGGATTCTGGGTGCTCGCGAGGAGAAGCGGCTAGCGAAGTTGGAAACTCCGCTCCAAATCGAAGGCCAAGCTGCGGGAGAGCCGGAGAAACTTCCCCGGCATTTCTTCCTCAATCTCGCGCTCACGGTTCTGGTACTCGCGGTGATGATCAGCGGCAAAGTGGATCCCGTCATGGTCTTTATGATTGGAACCGTCGTTGCCCTCACGCTGAACTTTCCGCAACCGCAATCCCAGCAATCCGTGCTGGTGGCGCATGCTCCCGCCGCAATCCTCATGGCAAGCATCTTGTTCGCGGCTGGCTCATTCACGGGCATTATGAAAGGAACCGGCATGCTCATGGCCATGGCCAACGGCGCAGTCCAGGCCTTGCCGGCCAATGGCGTTCACCATGTTCCTTTGATTCTCGGGATCGTTTCGATGCCACTGAGCTTGCTCTTCGATCCCGATTCGTTTTACTTCGGGGTATTGCCGGTCCTTGCAGCCGCGACCAGCGCTGTCGGGATTGCTCCAACGACGGTTGCGCAAGCGGCGTTGCTTGGTGTTCATACAACCGGTTTCCCCGTCAGCCCGCTCACGCCTGCTACATTTCTGGTGGTCGGTTTGTCTAAGATCACCTTGGCTCAGCATCAGCGCTTTACCATTCCCTATCTCTTTGCAGCCTCGCTGCTGATGACTGCTGCAGCCGTAGCTTTTCAGATCATTCCGTTCTGAAGAACGAGGAGTTCAATCGTGCGACGCATTCGAATTGGATCCGGCGCCGGCTATTCGGGAGATCGGATCGACCCAGCGATCGAGCTCGCTCAGAAAGGTTCCATTTCCTATCTGGTTTTTGAATGTCTCGCCGAACGCACGATTGCCCTAGCTCAGAGAGCCCGCCTCATGAACCCATCGACCGGATACGATCCGCTACTCGAAGAGCGGATGGAAGCGGTTCTGGCTCTGTGTGCGCACAACAAGACTCGGATCATTAGCAACATGGGTGCCGCGAACCCCCTTGCCGCAGTCGCCAAGACGCGTGACATCGCGCAACGCCTCGGGTTGACTGGCCTTCGGATTGCTGCGATCACCGGTGACGACGTCCTGTCGATCGTACGGAGCGGGTCATTCGCGCTGAAGGAAAGTGGGCGCTCATCGGAATCGCTCGCCGGTCGCATGCTCTCTGCAAATGCGTATTTGGGCGCAGAACCGATTGTTGAAGCTCTTCGGAGTGGCGCCGATGTGATCCTGACCGGACGGGTAGCCGACCCATCTTTGTTTCTTGCGCCTCAGATCCACGAATTTGAGTGGTCCGTCGAGGATTGGAACCAGCTCGGCCAAGGTTCTGTAATCGGCCATCTGCTCGAATGCGCTGGACAGCTCACAGGCGGCTATTTCGCCGATCCAGGATACAAAGAGGTTCCGAATCTCGCGCACCTGGGCTTCCCAATAGCCGAAATAGAAGAGGACGGATCAGCGATTGTCACCAAGGTTGAGGGGTCGGGTGGCCTGCTCACAAAAGCAACGTGCACCGAGCAGCTTCTCTACGAAATTGAGGACCCACGCACTTATCTGACACCCGACGTAACTGCGGACTTTTCCGAGGTTTCGTTCACTGAGATAGGCCGCGATCGTGTGAGGGTCTGTGGCGGCCGAGGCAAACGCCGGCCGGACAAACTGAAGGTGTCCATTGGATATCATGACGGATACGTGGGCGAGGGCCAGATCTCCTACGCTGGACCGGGGGCACGGGAGCGCGCCGAACTCGCGCGCGACATTCTCGTCGAAAGGATGAAGTCCCACTCTTTCCAGGAGCTGCGCTTCGACCTCATTGGTGTCAATTCGATTCATGGCGACAAGCTGTCTCAATCGGACCGTCAGCCGTCTGAGGTGCGATTGCGGGCGGTTGCCCGGTTTGACTCGCAACGCGCGGCGGCCATGATTCCGCGCGAAGTCGAAGCCCTCTACACCAATGGTCCGGCAGCGGGAGGCGGAGTTGCGGGTTCGATCAAAGAAACCTTCGGAATCGCTTCCACCTTCATACCTCGCGAGATGATTGTGCCCAGGATTCATATTGAGGAGGTGTGAAATGCTGCTGCGGGAGATTGCCCACGCGCGCGCCGGCGATAAGGGAAATATCGTGACAATTTCACTGGTCGCCTATAAGCAAGAGGACTATTCCCTGCTCGAAGAACGGGTGACAGCATCACGCGTTGGAGAGCACTTCGCCGAGTTCGTCGATCGTCCTGTTGTACGTTACGCCCTACCCGAGTTGGGCGCTTTGAACTTTGTGCTTTCGCGTCCCGATGCGCAGTCAGTGACGCATTCCCTTGCGCTCGATGCGCACGGGAAATGCCTGGGCTCTGCGCTTCTGACAATGCAGATTTGAGTCCTCGGATCAGAAAGGAGCCTTGTGAACAAGATTCATGCCACGCCCGCTGCGGCACTCGATGGACTGATCGAAGATGGAATGACGCTCGCCGTGGGCGGCTTCGGACTCTGCGGGATTCCAGAGAATCTGATTCTCGCGCTTAGAGATACGGGCAAGAGGAATCTGGAAGTCGTCAGTAACAATGCCGGAGTCGACGATTGGGGCTTGGGCTTACTGCTTCAATCGCACCAGATTCGCAAGATGATTTCTAGCTACGTCGGGGAGAACAGTGAGTTCGAGCGGCAGTTTCTGACCGGCGAACTTGAAGTCGAATTCTGCCCGCAAGGCACATTGGCGGAACGCATGCGCGCAGGCGGCGCCGGAATTCCCGGCTTCTACACTGCAACAGGTGTAGGGACTCAGGTGGCTGAAGGCAAAGACCGTCGTGAGTTTGACGGGCGAACTTATATTCTCGAACGCGGAATTCGCGCGGATGTGGCTTTAGTCAAAGCCTGGAGGGGCGATGCAACGGGTAACCTTGTCTATCGCAAGACCGCGCGGAACTTCAATCCGCTCGCGGCTTCCTGCGGAGCGGTAACAATTGCCGAGGTCGAGGAACTGGTCGCGATCGGCGAGATCGACCCGGACCAGGTACATACACCTGGCATCTATGTCGATCGCATCGTGGAGTGCCGGAATCAACAAAAGCGCATCGAGCAACGAATTACACGAACGGTGATTTGATGGCGTGGTCTCGAATCCAGATGGCCCAGCGTGCTGCCCTCGAATTGCACGACGGCGACTATGTGAACCTTGGCATCGGCATGCCTACCATGGTGGCCGGGTGCCTGCAGGCCGGCGTCTCCGTGACACTGCAGTCCGAAAACGGACTACTCGGCATCGGCGATTTTCCTCTCGATCATGAAGTCGATGCCGACCTTATCAATGCCGGAAAGCAAACCGTCACCGCGATCTCCGGAGCAAGCTACTTCTCCAGCGCGGAGTCATTTGCCATGATCCGTGGCGGGCACATCGACCTCGCTATTTTGGGTGCGATGCAGGTCTCCGAACAAGGCGACCTTGCCAACTGGATGATCCCGGGCCAGATGGTAAAGGGAATGGGCGGCGCCATGGATCTTGTCGCGGGCGTTCGCAGGGTCGTGGTGATGATGGAGCACACAACGAAGTCGGGACAACCCAAGATATTGAAGAAGTGCTCTCTTCCTTTGACCGGGACTCATGTGGTCCATCGGGTGATCACAGACCTGTGCGTCCTCGATGTCACCGGCAGCGGCCTTGTGCTTGTGGAGTTGGCGCCCGCCGTCTCAAGGCAAGAGGTGCAGGCGAAAACCGAACCGACGCTCCTCTCTTGAGCGGGCTACAGAGGGGCGCAGGACGATTCGATCGGCAGCGCGACGGTGTTGAGGATCGGAGAGCCGCCTGGCATATCTTTCGCATCATGAGCAACATACGCACTCATCGATTCTCGAGCCTCGCTCCGCAGAACCCGAATGACTCTCGACTTCCTACCTGCCCACGCCCAATGCTGCTCGGCCGGGGACCTCGGATCTTTGCGGGAATGCAACGAACGCACACTGCCGCGTGACCCACAATACAACTGCGCCGACGACCCGGTGCCATGATCGGCACGTGAAGGGACGCTCACTGTGCACCTCTCTATCTCACCAACTGAAAACTCGCATCCGTCGAATCACGCTGACTTTTTGATGCCCGGCGCAGTAGATGACTTCATGCGCAACCTCGAGCATCTTTCCAAGCCACTCGATCTTAGTCCGGATCGCGTGCTATGCCGCGAAGGGGACAAACCGAAGCGTTTCTATCTCTTGAAGAGTGGCGAGGCCGTGTTCACAGTTCAATCCGACGGTCAAGTCGTTCCTTGCTTCGCCGTGGGCGCCGGCTCCATGATCGGTCTCTCCGCAATTCTCGGCCACACGCCATTCGCGCTCACTGCAACAGTCAGCCCCGGAGCCGAGGTGCGTCAGTTCGACGCTGGTGAGTTCCTCACCCTGATTGAAGGCCGCACGGACCGGTACATGTGCGTTCTTCGGATCCTTGCAGAGGAAACGCACAGGGCTCACCAGGCTCTGGCAGAGCTGCTGGCATCTTAATTTCTCCGCCGGTACATCAACGTTCGATTCCGATGCGCAGGTCATCCCTTCGCCGCGCCGACCTCGCGCAGATGCTCCGGCCGCAGATTCTGCCGCGTGCGCGCCATCTCGTCCCATGGATCACGTCTCAGTCTCGATCGCCACTTGGCCAGATCGGAAACGTGATAAGAATGCCTATTTTTCGATTCCAGCTCATTCCAGTCCATCGTGACGGCGACCGGCACGCCGCTGCGCGCCCGCGGCGAAAAGGGTGCAATCGAAGTCGCTTCCCGTTCGTTGCGCAGGTAGTCCAGATAGATTCGCCCCGTGCGGAGCGCCTTGGTCATCTTGGTCACATAGAGGTTGGGCTGATCCTTTTCCATCCTCAGGACAACCTTATGCGCAAACTCCTTCACCACCGGCCAGGGATTGTCTGGCTCAACCGGAACGACGATGTGAAGGCCTTTGCCCCCCGTCTGCTTGAGGAAGCCGGCCAGACCCAACCGCTTGAGGCGCCCCCGCAACTCCTGCGCCGCAGACGCGAGCGTTTGCCACGAGATCGCAGTGTCGGGATCGAGATCGAATACGATGCGGTCGGGTTGCTCCAAAGATTCGTTGCGCGAGCCCCAGGGATGAATCTCCAGAACCCCCATCTGCGCAAGACCGACTAACCCATCCTGCGAGGCGACGGTCAGATACGCCTCCCGCTTCCCTGTCTTCCGGTTCGGAATCGAAACGCTCTTCACGCCCTCCGGCATCCCCACGCCGAGGTGCTTCTGGAAGAAACACTGGCCTCCGGTTCCGTCCGGACAACGAACCACACTGAGCGGGCGATCGGCAATATGCGGAAGCATGCGCTCGGCTACGGCGACGTAGTACTCCGCCAGCATCCCCTTGGTCATTACACTCGCAGGGTCCAGGATCTTGCTCGGATGCGTGATCGGCAGCGAGGTCGCTGACATGGGCGCCTGCTTCCTCACCACCTTCTTCACCTGAATCCCCGGCTTTGCCGCGGCGGAGCGCATGTTCCTCGGGACAGGGCCCGAAGAAACCGCGAACTCCCGTTCGACCTCATTTGTCGGCTTATCTTCACGCAGCCCTTTGAAAGCCGCCTGTCGGACAAGGTTGTCGTTCGTCCAGGCTGCAAAGGCCACCTGTGCCACCAACTCCGGCTTCACCCAAAACACGCCGCGCCGGGCATCGGGCGGAATCTTCTCGAGGCTCGATGTCTTCGCGATCAGCTTGTTCAACTCAGTGCGCAACTTCCCGCTCGCCTGCTGCGAAAAACCTGAGCCCGCGCGCCCGGCATAGCGCAGCTTCCCCTGCTCGTAGTACCCAAGAAGCAGCGCGCCGATTCCGTGTCCACCCTTTGCCGGCGCGGTGAACCCAATGATGGCGAACTCCTGCTCCAGGGTGCATTTCACCTTGCGCCACCCGCTGCTGCGGCCTGGTTGATACACGCTCGATGCAAGCTTCGACACAATGCCTTCGGCGCCAAGTGCGGAGGCCTTCGCAAAGACCGTACTGCCCCTGGCTTCAAAATGCTCGCTCAGACGCAGCGGACTCGCATTCCTGTCTCCGGCAAAGAGAGTCGCAAGCAACTGCTTCCTCTTCAAAAGAGGAAGGCCGCGCAGATTGTGCCCATCCAGATGCAGCAGATCGAAGGCAAAGTAGGTGAGGTTGTGACTCCCACCCTCCTGAAACGCAGCCTGCAATGCACCAAAATCCGGAAGGCCCTTGGCATTCAAGACCACGACCTCGCCGTCGAGAACTGCGTCGGTCACCGGCAAGGCAGTTGCGGCACGGGCAAGCTCCGGCATGCGGTGCGTCCAATCCAGCCCCGTTCTTGTCAGAAGCCTGGCCTCTCGCGCGCCTCTGTCAGTTTTCGTCCCGGAGCGCACGTGAATCTGAACGCGGTAGCCGTCCAGTTTGATTTCGTGAACCCAGTCGCTTTGATCGGGAGCAGCGGAGGCTGGCTCCGCCAATTGCGGTGAGATGAAACCGGGGAACCGCTCGCGCGGCGCTGTCTTTAGAATCTGCGATACCGGATTCCTGAGCCTGCGGACCTTTTTGATCGCGGGCTCCGCCGGCACTGGCGGCGCTGGCTCGAGAGCCGAGACCTCCCTATCCATGGACCGGCGTTCTTCGCGGGACCGGTGCTCTTCCCTGCTCCCGCTCTGCCAGACGTGATCTCCACTTGCAGCGATCTCCTCCATGGTCCGATTCGTTACCGCGCTGTTCTGCGCCGTGTCAGTAATCGCCGGATCCGACTCGGGCCGGACGAATTCGTCTCTCTCTTTAATCAGAAGCCAGTTTGGTTTGTCGGGCCGTTCGTTGCGCCCCTTCATCCGCACCAGAGCCCATGCGCCCTCCAGTTTTTTCCCATGCAGTTCGAACTTCAGATTCCCGTCACGCAGCCCTCGGTCTACGTCGACGAGAGGCTTCCAATCGCCGAAGTCCCACACCATGACGGTACCGCCGCCGTATTGTCCTTTGGGAATCGTCCCTTCGAAGCCCGCGTACTCCATCGGATGGTCTTCGACTTCGACAGCCAACCGCTTGTCGCCAGGGAAAAAGCTTGGCCCCTTGGTGACCGCCCAGCTCTTCATTACCCCGTTCCATCCCAGGCGAAAGTCGTAATGAAGCCGCGTCGCGGCATGTTTCTGCACAACAAAGGGCAGCTCGTGAGTTGTTCGCGCGGTCTTCAGTCTTGACCTGCCGCTGGGTTCCGCGGTGACATGAAAGTCCCGCATGGCGCGATAGCGTGCCAGTTGCTCGTCCACCTGTTTGGAAGCGCGCGAAGCCGCCTTGGTTCGACTAGCCATCGATTCACCTGGTCTCAACAATTCCTCCCGGCAATGCAACGAATCATACAATCCTCCATTGTCCTTCTCATTTCCACGCCTCCGGTCGGAGTGTTAAGCTCTCCTCGTGCAGTTTCAGCCGCCGGCCTTCCCCAAGATCAACAGAGGATGAATGCCGGCGGGCGCAACCTCGCTTAGGTCCAGATCATCTGATAGACGCGCACGGACTTCTCTTCTGGCGTTTCCGGTTACTCGCCAGCAGTTGATCCCGCGACGCACATTCAGGTCGAGCCTTGCTAACCGTCCCGGTGACTCCGTCTCCTGGGGTCCTCCGATGACATCGCGCTGAGGACAGAGATGCTCGTTTCTCTTCAACTGCTTGCTGTCAGCCCGGACATCGCGCGAACCGCTCACGCCTTCCCGTCACGCGCCGCGCATTGGGTCAGTCACGTCGGCTTGCGTTTCTCGTCACTCATCTTCGATCAGCCCGCGGGCAGCATCTTCGCTCCACAAGCCACCCCTGCGCGCTCCATCTTCAGCCTTTCCCTCCTCGTCCTCGGCATTTGCACCGTTATTTTTCTCATCGTTGCCGGGCTTCTGCTCTTCACCCTGATTCGCTACCGCCATCGGCGCGGCTATACGCAGCGTGAACCCGCTCAGATCTACGGCAGCACCCAGATCGAGCTCTCCTGGACCGTGATCCCCATCCTCATCGTCGTTGTCTTGTTCCTCGCCACCGCACGCGTCATCTTCGTCACCCAGACCGCAGCCAAGCCCAGTAATGCGCTCGATGTCGTGGTCATCGGCCATCAATATTGGTGGGAGTATCGATATCCAAAACTTGGAGTCGTCACTGCCAACGAACTGCACATTCCAATCAGCGACACGAAGCAGCCCAGACCGACCTACCTGACCATGTTGTCGGCGGACACCGACCACAGCTTCTGGGTGCCACGTCTCGCCGGAAAGATGGACCTGATCCCGAACAAGGTCAACACCATGTGGATCGACCCCGAAAAGCCGGGCCTTTATCTCGGCCAGTGCGCGCAGTACTGTGGCGTGCAGCATGCCAAGATGTTGATCCGCGTCTACGCTCAGTCGCCGGCCGATTTCGAAGCATGGATCAAGCAACAGCAGTTGACCGCGGCACAGGATGTCAACGTGGCCCATGGCCGCGCTGTGTTTGAAGGCAACGCCTGCGCCAATTGCCACACCATCTCAGGCACGACAGCGCACGGCGCCTTTGGCCCGAATCTCTCCCATCTTGCCAGCCGCGATACCATCGCATCCGGTGCCGTACCGAATAATGCGCAGAACCTCCGCGCCTTTATCGATGACCCCGCACACTTCAAACCCGGCGTGCTGATGCCGGCGATGCATCTCACCGACCACGATCTCGATGCCGTAACGCAGTACCTGCTCACGCTCCACTGAGGCGCAAGAAAACCATGGCGACGCAAACACAGGTCATCGTCAATCCGGCCCGGCAACGCGGCTGGCTCGATCACGTGCAGGATTGGGTCACCACGGTCGATCACAAGAAGATTGGCCTGATGTACATCGGCTACGCACTGATCTTTCTCGTGATCGCTGGCTTCGAAGCCATCCTGATGCGCATCCAACTTCTGGTCCCCAACAACCACTTCGTTTCGCCGCAGGACTTCAACCGCCTCTTCACCATGCACGGCACGACGATGGTGTTCTTCGTCGGCATGCCGATTCTGTTTGGGTTCGGCAACTATCTTGTCCCGCTCATGATCGGCGCGCGCGACATGGCTTTCCCGCGCCTCAATGCCTTCAGCTTCTGGGTCTCCGCCTTCGGAGGCCTGCTGCTCTACTTCAGCTACTTCGCGGGCAGCGGTCTCTATGGAGCCGGCACAGCACCCGACGTCGGCTGGTTCGCCTACGCCCCGCTGACGGCGCGCGTCTTCTCGCCCGGTCACTCCACGGACTACTGGACGCTCAGCATCTTCATCAGCGGCATCGGCTCGATCGGCACGGCGCTGAACATCGTCGCCACCACGCTCTGCATGCGCTGCCCCGGCATGAAGCTCAGCCGCATGCCTCTGCTGGTCTGGCTTTATCTCGTCACCAGCGGACTTGTCTTCGTCACCATCAGCCCGCTCACTGCCGCGCAGATCATGCTCTGCATCGATCGCTATCTAGGCGGCCACTTCTTCGACACGCAGGCCGGTGGTTCAGCCGTTCTCTGGATGCATTTCTTCTGGATCTTCGGCCATCCCGAGGTCTATGTGCTCGTTCTGCCCGCGTTCGCCTTCGCCAACGAGATCATCCCTGTCTTCTCACGCAAAGCGATCTTCGGCTATCCGGCCATGGTGGCGGCCTCTGTCGGCATTGGCTTCGTCAGCCTAAGTGTATGGGCGCATCACATGTTCACTGTCGGCATGGGCCCTGGTCCAAACGCCTTCTTCACTTTCTCGACGATGGTGATCTCTGTTCCTACCGGCATCAAAATCTTCAACTGGCTCGCAACACTTTGGGGTGGCAACATTCACCTCACCACTCCGATGAAGTTCGCGATCGGGTTCCTCTTTCAGTTCCTCATTGCCGGACTTACCGGCATCATGCTGTCGGTCTCACCCTTTGACTGGCAGCTGGGCAACTCCTACTTTGTTGTCGCTCATTTCCACTATGTGCTGGTTGGCGCTATCCTCTTCATGATCTTCGCGGCCTTCTACTACTGGTACCCGAAGATGACCGGCCGCATGCTCTCTGACAAGCTCGGCTCGTGGCACTTCTGGCTCTTTCTCATCGGCTTCCATCTCACATTCGACTTCATGCACATCCCCGGACTGGAGGGCATGCCGCGCCGCATCTACACCTATGAAGCCGACCGCGGCTGGACCCTGCTGAACCAGATTGTCTCCAGCGGAGCCGTCTTTCAGGCCATCGCGACGCTCATCTTCGTCTGGAACATGGTCGTCTCGTACTTCAAGGGCGAAAAAGCCGGACCCGATCCGTGGGACGCCTGGACCCTCGAGTGGAGCACCAGCTCGCCGCCGCCCAGCTATAACTTCGCCACTCTGCCGGTCGTCGAAAGCCGTCGTCCGCTGTGGGATCGCAAGCATCCCGAAGAACCCGACGCGCAGTACGAGTGAGGAAAAATACCATGAGCACTGCGGTCGCACTGACACACGAACAAATCGAAGAGTGGAAGCAGCCCTCGCGCGGCATTGTCGGGATGGCTTGTCTGGTCATCGCCGAGTCGGCTATCTTCATCATCTTTGTCGTTGCGTATCTCTTTTACATCGGCAAAAGCCTCAATGGCCCCACGCCCCGCGAAGTTCTTGAGATTCCCTGGTTCGCGTCGATCTGCCTGCTCTCGAGCAGCATCACCGTCCACTTCGCCGTGCTCGATCTGCGCCAGAGCCGCATTGGCCGCTTTATTACGTGGCTCGCAACCACCGTCGTGCTCGGCAGCATCTTTCTTGCTGCAACGGCCATGGAATGGTATGACCTGATCTACCACTACGGCCTCACCATTCGCACCAATCTCTTCGGAACGACGTTCTATTCTCTTGTCGGCCTACATGCCTCGCACGTCATCGTCGGTCTCATCATGCTTGGCTTGGCGCTGGTCTTCGGCCTGCTGGGCAAAGTCAATGCGCATCATGCCGAGCGCCTTGAAGTCGTCTCGATCTATTGGCACTTCGTCGACGCTGTTTGGGTCGTCGTCTTCACCGTTGTGTACGTCGTTGGCCGTTGAGAGCGCTGACCGGAAGAACACTATGGAACACGAAAACGAACTCGGCCACAATTCGATCCACATGCCGGCACCCACCGCGTGGCCCATCGTGCTGGCCCTCGGCGTCTCGCTCATCGTTGCGGGCATGGTCACGAGCGGCTATGTCAGTCTCCTGGGCTTTGTGCTCACGGTTTTCGCCGTGGTCGGCTGGTTCTGTAACGTGCTTCCGGTTGAAGCGGCCGAGTTCGTTGAAGCCAAAGCCGAGGCGGTTCAGATTCCCATCTACCGCAAATCCATCGAACATCTGCCCGTTGGCCCGATGCACCGCAAGGTGGTGCCTGTCGAGACATTCCAGTTCACCACTGGCCTCAAGGGCGGATTCGCCGGCGGCAGTGCCATGATCGTTCCCGCCTCGCTCTTCAGCCTGATCAAGTACCACAGCCTCTGGTACGCCATGAATCTCATGGCAGCGGGCGGGTTTGTCAGTTGGGCAGGACAGAGCGATCAGTTTCTAGCGCAGTTTCACTTGCAGGGCTTCCTCGCTGCGGTGGCCATTCACACGGTGTCCTCACTTCTCGTCGGTCTGCTCTATGGCGCCATGCTCCCGATGTTTCCGCGCTGGCCGATACTCACCGCCGGCTTCATTGCGCCGCTCCTGTGGACCGGCCTGCTCTCGTCGGTGCTGGGCGTCGTCAGTCCCATCCTCAACCAGCGCATCGACTGGTATTGGTTCATACCCTCACAGATCGCCTTCGGCCTCGTCTGCGGTTTCGTCGTGAACCTGCAGACCAAGGTGCGCACCCCGCAGTTTCAAGCCCTGCCCTTCGCCGTACGGGCGGGCCTGCACGCGAGCGAACAGGTTGACGAGAACGACTCCTCGGAAGGCTTGAAATGAGAGAACGCCTCCGCGCTGGTTTGGGCCTCGCCGCGGTTCTCGTGATCGCGTTCTGTGGGTGCGCGCATGAGCCCGAATCCGCCGACACCGTGCGCCCTGACCAGCAGCTCGACTTCCATGTCCTCTACAAGCAGAACTGCTCGGGCTGCCACGGAGACAATGGCCGCGGCGGAGCTGCGATTCCATTGAATAATCCTGCCTATCTCGCTGTTGCCGGTGCCCAGAATCTCCGCACCACAGCGGCGAAAGGTGTACCCGGTACGCTCATGCCGGCGTTCGCCCAAAGTTCCGGAGGCATGCTGACCGATGCGCAGGTCGACGCGCTCGTGCAGGGCATGCTGCGTGAGTGGGGACGTCCGTCTGATTTCTCCGGAGTCGTGCTTCCGCTGTACTCCGACTCGGTGTCGGGCGATCCATCCAATGGACAAAAGGCCTACGCTGCCGCGTGTGCCCGCTGTCATGGAGCCGATGGCACCGGCGTTAAAACACCGAACGCTGCATCTGGCACACAAGGCGCAACGTCGCATTCCATCGTCGACCCGTCGTATCTCGCGCTCGTCAACGATCAGAATCTGCGCAGCTATGTGATCGCCGGCCACATCGACGACAACGCTCCCGACTGGCGATCTTACATCCCCAACCGGGCGCTATCGCCGCATGAGATCACCGACATCGTTGCCCGGATCGCTGCCCATCGTGCACCGACCGGCGATCAAGCCGTAAGTGCGCCCCGCACAAGCACTGCCGGAACAGCCACCAAGGAGAGACCATGAGCACAGCGCCCGAACCCGGCCATGCAGCGTCACAGCAATCGGCGCCGGTTCCTACCGAGCCGCAGATCGCGTCTCCACACGGGGGACCTGTTCACCGCGACTCGCGTCGCAGCTTTCTCTTCAAGCTCTCGTTGGTACTCAATGGGGCGGTCGGCGCGGTTCTCGCCGTCCCAATTCTCGGCTACCTGCTCGGCCCGGCGCTCAAGCGCGATCAGGAATTCAAGTCGTGGATCCCTCTCGGCGCCGTCGGCGACTTCCCCGAAGGCGAGACGCGTCTCGTCGACTACCGCAATCCCGTCGTCACAGCGGACGACGGCGCGACCGCCAACGTCGCGTGCTGGGTTCGCCATGTGCAGGGCGATCAGTTTCAAGTCTTCGCGATCAACTGCGCCCACCTTGGCTGTCCGGTGCGCTGGTTCCCCCAATCGCACCTCTTCATGTGCCCCTGCCACGGCGGCGCCTACTACGAAGATGGCTCGCGCGCATCCGGCCCGCCTGAGCGCGGTCTGTTCGAGTATCAACACTCCATCGTCAACGGCAAGTTGATGATCAATGCCGGCCAGATGCCAACGCTCTCGAATCGCGCGTGCAATCAGAAGCCGCTGATTCAGATTGCTCCGACGTCGTCCGTCCAAAACGAGGAGAGATCGTAATGGCCGGCTTGAAAGATCGCGCGTTCGGCATCTACGCATGGTTTGAGCGCCGGCTCGGCCTCGAAAAGCCTATCAGCGAGGCTGCCGCGCATCCCACGCCGCCCAGAAGTGCCAGCTGGTGGTATGTCTTCGGCTCTGCAGCGACCGTGTTGTTCATGCTGCAAATCGTCACGGGCATTCTGCTCGCGCTGGTCTATACTCCGTCGGCTGGCGAGGCGTGGGCAAGTCTCGAGTTCCTCAATCACCAGGTCACGCTCGGCTGGTTTCTGCGCGCCATTCACGGCTGGGGATCGGACTTCATGGTCGCGATCGTCCTCATCCACATGACCCAGGTCTTCCTCTTCGGCGCCTACAAGTATCCCCGCGAGCTCACCTGGATCATCGGCGTCTTCCTCTTGCTATTCACACTCGGAATGGCCTTCACGGGCCAGGTGCTGCGCTTCGATCAGGATTCCTACTGGGGCCTAGGCATCGGCGCCTCCATTATGAGCCGCGTGCCATGGATCGGGGGCCAGCTTGTCCACTTCATGCTCGGCGGTCCTATTATCGCCGGCCAAACACTGTCGCGCTTCTTTGCGCTTCACGTCTTCATTCTTCCTGGCGTTCTCATCGCCTGCGTCGCCGTGCATGTCTGGATGGTGCTCCATCTTGGAGTGAACGAGTGGCCCATGCCCGGCCGCATCGTCAGCAAAGCCACCTATGACGGCGAGTATCACGAGCTTACCTCGACGACTGGCGTGCCCTTCGTCCCCGATGCCGCATGGAAAGACGCGGTCTTCGCCGCGGCGATTCTGCTCTCGGTCGTGGCCTGCGCGCTTTTCTTCGGACCGTTCGGCCCAAGCGGCGTACCCGACCCCGCCATCATTCAGACTGCGCCCAAGCCTGACTTTTTCTTCCTGTGGATCTATGCGGTGCTCGCCTATCTGCCGCCCGAGCTTGAGACGCCGTTCCTGTTCATTGCGCCCACCGTCGTGATCGTTGGCATGCTGCTTCTGCCTCTTGTTGCCGGAGAAGGCGAGAAGCACTGGTCGCGCCGTCCCGTGGCCGTGCTCATGGTCGCAGTCATCGCTGTTGCACTCGGCGTCTTCACGCACCTTGGCACCTACACGCCGTGGAGCCCGATCATGGAATCCTGGTCCGGCGATCCCACGCCCACCTACTTCCTCAAAGGCCGCTCACCGCTGGAGCGCCAGGGCGCGCTTGTTCTGCAGAACAAGCAGTGTCGCAACTGCCACGCTCTCGGCGGACGCGGCGGCATGCGCGGCCCCGCTCTGGATGCTATCGCCACACGCATGACCGAGGATCAGATGATTCGCCAGGTCCTGCAAGGCGGCGGCAACATGCCCGCTTACGGAAAGGCGCTCTCGGCGGCCGAAACGCGCGCGCTTGTCGCGTTCCTGATGACGCTGCGCGGGAAGGACAACCTTGCGCCGGCGATCGATGCCTCACGCACACTCACACAATCGGGAGCGATGCGCGTGCCCATGGTCCGCGCGCCGGCAGGCAAGACTCCCTAGCGCATGGAAGCCGAATTATTCCAATCCGCGCAGGACGACTGGTCGCTTCCGATTGGTCTCACGCTCGTGATTGCTCTGACAGCGCTGATCTACGTGCGTGGCTGGCTCGCTCTGCGCAAGACTCGGCCCGCGCAGTTCAACCTCGATCGTCTCATCGCATTTCTCGGCGGACTCGCCTGCCTCTGGATTGCGATCGGTTCACCCCTCGAAGCGCTGGCCGACGATCTGCTCAGCGCGCACATGGTCGAGCACCTGATCCTGATGTCTTTGGTGCCGCCGCTGGTGCTGCTTGGCCTTCCCGTCGTTCCACTTCTGCGAGGACTGCCGAGGGTCGTGCGCGTCTATTTTGCCGGCCCGCTGCTGCGATTCCGGCCACTGCGTGGCCTAGTTCACTTTCTGGTGCGCAAGCGTGTGGCGTGGCTGGCCATGAACGTGACTTTTGTTCTGTGGCATATCCCAGCGGCTTACGACTTCGCGTTGGAGCACGAGATCTGGCATGACGTGGAGCACCTCTGCTTCCTCGGCACATCGCTGCTGTTCTGGTGGTGCATCATTCGTCCTTGGCCTGCAGGGCAGCGCAAGCATGGCTGGGGCATCCTGATCTATCTCGTCGGCGCCGATTTCGTGAACACCGGGCTCTCGGCTTTTCTCGCGTTCTGTGGGCGGGCGGTCTATCCCTATTACTCCGATCATCCCAATCCGCTCGGGATCGATCCCCAGGCCGATCAAGTGTTAGGAGGGGTCGTCATGTGGGTGTTTGGATCGACGGCCTTTCTCATTCCTGCAGCGGTGATCGCCTTCGCGCTCCTGCAGCCCTCGCGAAAGCGGAGGGTGATTCCGGCAGCGTCGGCGCGCGCCTGACCCCTCCCCCCCGGCCTTTTTCACGTAAATATCTCTATCTATTGGAGTTAGGAAATCAATAACTTAACCGAACTCGCTTGGAATGAACGACTTGTGGCGAAATATTTCTCGCTAAAAGACTTAGGGACTAATCGAAGGCGAAGGCGCAGGATGATTATTTGGCTAAAGCATTCTCAGGAAATAATTTACTAACGGGTCCGATGGATCCGACTTAATCCATCTGCGGGAGTTCGCCCGCTGCATTAAAGATAGGCCTCACAAGCCCCAATTCTTCGCAACAAAGCGATCCCATCCTCCGATAGACCAAAGACAATCAAGCAGGGCTCCGGACTTTCTTTGTGCTCTAAGCAACTAATCCTTTAGTTGAACGTCTATAGTGGTAGTCAGGACAGAGCCGGAGCGTCCGGGCAAAATCAATTCCTTCGCTATGCCGCCGAGAAGATCCAATACGCTGACCGAGGCCGAACTCCGGCTGATGAAGATGCTCTGGCGCCGAGGAGAATCTGCGGTCACCGACCTCGTCGCCGGCCTGCCTGAGGACGAGCCGCTGGCCTATAACTCGGTGCTCACGACAATCCGCATCCTGGAGCAGAAGGGGTACGTCACCCATCGCCAAGAGGGCCGCGCGTTTCTTTACAGCCCGTGCATCGCGGAACAGGAGGCGAGCCGCTCCGAGGTGCGCCACGTCCTCCATCGTTTCTTCGGCAACTCGCGCGAGCGCCTGCTGCTTTCTCTTCTCGGCGACGAAGAGCTTTCGCCCGATGAACTGCAGCGGCTTAGAGAGGCGATCGCCCAGGCGACACCCGACAGAGCGGAGGAGGCCTGAACGATGCAGATCGACGCCTTCACCTCACTCTTTGAACTTTTCGCCCACCGGGCCGCCCCCATCGCCGTCTCCGGCCTGTGGCAGGGGCTTGCCCTCGCTTTCGCACTCTTTCTGTGCCTGAAGTGGGCGGGGAGCGTCTCCGCTGCGCAGCGCTTCGTACTCTGGTCCATTGGATTTCTTGCTTCCGTCGCATTGCCGCTGGCGCCCTTGGTCTTCTCTCTGAGCTTGGGCCACTCAGCCGAACCGTTTGCTGCAACCGCGCCGCATCCCTGGCTTCAGTTCGATGCCCGTTGGATGCTGGTGCTTGCTGCTGCCTGGCTCATCGCATCTGCTGCTCGGGCCGCAGACCTTGTCTTTCACGTTGTCCGTCTTTGGCGCCTCTGGCGCGCAGCGACCCCGGTCAACGTTGCGACTTCCCGGCAGCACAAACGCTCTTTCAGGGTCTGCTCCACGCAGTGGCTGGACCGGCCCAGCGTGATTGGATTCGTCGCACCGCGCGTGCTCGTTCCCGACTGGCTTCTGCCACGGCTAACTCCGGAAGAACTGAATCAGATCGTGCTCCACGAGTCGACCCATCTCGCGCGCTTCGATGACTGGACCAATCTTCTGCAGAAGCTGTGCCTGGTTGTATTCCCGTTGAACCTCGGACTGCTGTGGATCGATTGCCAGCTCGCGAAAGAGCGCGAGATGGCCTGCGATGAAGCGGTCGTACGCATCACGCAAGCGCCGCGTGCGTATGCTGCGTGCCTCGCCAGCCTGGCCGAACGCGGCATGACGCACCGCCGCGAAGCGCTTTCTCTCGGGGCCTGGCAGCGCCGCTCCGAGCTCGTGAGCCGGGTCCATCGCATCCTGCGCGGCCATCCTGGTCTGCCGCCCGCAACCGCCCGCCTGCTGCTGGGCGCCTTCGGCTGCGGTCTGCTTGTCGTCGCGTTGGAGCTGGCGCGCTGCCCGCAACTGGTGGCATTCGTTCCCCCGACTCATGCAGACAATGCCTCCGTTCGCAATGTATCGGCGGAGGTCGGCGACGCGGTTTATCCCACCGATCCGAAACGCGCAACGCTGACCCACGGCGCGCGGATGTTACAGACCAGAGCTGCAATGCCGACGGCTTCGATCGCGAAGTCGTTGGCAACAGGCCGGGCTGCCAGAAAGAACCACGTAGAGGGAATGCTACGCGCTGCGGCCTCTGAGGAGGGCGCTGACGTGCGAGTTTTCGAGTCCCGGCAGGTTATTGAGTCGCGCGTCGACACAGAAGCTCCGCAGGAAGCGATCGTTTTCACGGCGTGGGAGGAAATTGAAACGCGTGGTCCAGTGTCGCGGACAGCGGTAGCCGACTACGACGCGCAACCGGCCACGGACGCAAGCCCAGCCACGCAGCCAATCGGCCCTGCGAAGGATAGCGCGGCGGGGCATGCTTCGACGAAGCCTGCGCGAAATGCGGCCCAACACCGCACGACCGTTACACAACTCGTCCTGCGCGTCGTGCCGCGAAGCTCCGAATCGACGCAGCCCATCGCAATCCCCTTGGGCTGGTTCGTGATCCAACTTTAACCCTCACTTCACTCACCCGGAGAAGATCAACTATGCAAGCTTCAACTAATTCATTAGTAGCCAAAGCAAGAAAGCTCGCTCTGCCCGGAGGGCTCGCCGCGGCGTTTCTCCTCAGCGCCGGACTCTTCTTCGGCCACAACCAGGTCCATGCCTCCAGTTCCCCTGGCGTGTTGAACACAGCATCTCCGCTCGACGACAGCAGTGTCTCTTCGCTGGTCTCGCTCGACAATGCGGTGGAAGCGGTCGCGGCCCGTGTGACGCCGGCGGTCGTCAACGTCTCGGTCACGGCGCGCGGTCATGAGGAGGAGACTGACAACGACGGCCCCGACTCGGGCAACGGCATGCAGAGTCTGCCTCCCGAGTACCGCCGCTTCTTTGGCTTTGGGTCGCAGGGTCCGATGCAGCAGATGCCGCAGCAACGGCAAATTGAGCACGGCATCGGCAGCGGCGTGATCCTTTCGCCCGACGGCTACATCCTCACCAACAATCACGTCGTCGATGGTTCGATGAAGATCAACGTCACCCTTGACGACCATCGCGTCTTCCCCGCGAAGCTCATCGGCGTAGACAAGCTGAACGATCTTGCCGTGATCAAGATCGACGCGCACAACCTGCCCAGCATTGCCTGGGGCGACTCCGCGCAGCTTCATCCAGGGCAGACTGTGCTGGCCTTCGGCAGCCCGTTCGGCTACTTCCAGTTCTCGGTCACGCGGGGCATCGTCAGTGCGCTCCATCGTCCCAATCCTTATAGCGACGACGCGCGCAAGCCGGGAGATTTTATCCAGACCGACGCTGCCATCAACCAGGGGAACTCGGGCGGTCCGCTCGTCAATGCACACGGTGAGTTGGTCGGCATCAACACCTTCATCATCACGGGCAGCGGCTCGTTTGCCGGAGCAGGTTTCGCGATTCCTTCGGAGATTGCCCGTGCCTCGGCGGAGCAGATCATCAAGAGCGGTACGGTACACCACGGCTATCTCGGGATCAGCATGAACAACGTGACGCCGGAGAATGCCACGTTCTTCAATCTCCCCGACGCGACAGGTGCGATCGTCAGCCAGGTCACGCCCGATTCTCCTGCCAGCCGTGCCGGCTTGAAGAGCGGCGATGTGCTGCGCGAACTGAATCGCAAGAAGATCGACAACAGCAGCGCGCTGCAAGTCGCGGTCAGCGAGATGGCGCCGGGAGACACAATCAGCCTTGGTATCCTGCGCGACGGCAAGCCCGAAAACCTGAAGGCCACGGTGGGCGAGTTCCACAAGGAAGCCGAGGAAGCTGCAAACAACGACTCAGGCGAGCCTCAGCGCGGCAAGCTTGGGCTGGCGGTTGCAAATCTCACACCCGACCTGAGACAGCAGTTCAACATCCCGACCCAGGTGAAAGGCGCGGCCATCGAGAACGTACGCCCGGCCAGCCCTGCCGACGATGCCGGGCTCTCTCCCGGAGACGTGATCCTCGAAGTCAATCGGCACGCCGTGGCAACCGCCGACAATTTCGTCAGCCAAGTCCACTCCGTGCCTGCCGGCAAGGACATTCTCTTGCTGGTCTGGTCGCATGGAGGCGCAAGCTACCGCGTCGTTCATCCCGACGAGTCCTTGACGGATAACGGGATGTAGGCGCGAGTGCGTGAGGCTGACGGCAACACGCGTGGCTGTTGTTGTCGGATCGGCGAGCGGCGAAGCCGCGCGTTCGATCCGACAACAACAGTCGGCGATCCTTCGATGCTGGGGTCGCGCCTCACGACCAACTCGAAGGATCGGTCTAGTCTCTTTTGATCTCGAATCGCAAGATAACGCGGTTTCTGTCCGCCAATCGCTCATACTCAACCGAGTCGGCAAAACGAAACAGCAGGCGTAGGCCCTGCCCGCCCGGCTGGATTGTGGTCAAATCCTCGGGTATGACATCGGCTGGCTGCGTAGGCTCAAACGCCGGGGCATCGTCTTCCACGACAAAGATCGCGCTGCCTTCGACGTGTGCAAACTCGACCGTAAGACTGTGGCCAGGCTCGCCGCGGTAGGCATGGCGCACGATGTTCGAGAGCACCTCTTCCAGACATAACTCAATCGCAAACCGCGTCTCATTTGGGATGCCGAATTCCGCCGCCAGCTCGCCGATCCATGGAGATACCCGGGCAAGCTCGGCCAGGCTGCTGGTGAGCGACAGCCTTCTGCGTACGTCGCGAGGATAAGGCTGGGTCATGGCCGGGCTGAGCATGGGTCGCTGTGCCTGCGGTTAGGCGAGCGCAGCGAGCGCTTCAGCCATGTCGTGGTGAATGGGAAGGATAGCTTGCATATTGCTGGCCACCAATACATCCTCCACCATCTTCACTGGGTCAAACAGGATGACCTTGCCTCCGCGGCGCTTCACCGCTTGCGCAGGCAGCACCAGCGAGCGAAGCCCCATCGAACCCAAAAATGAAACCTCCCGCATGTCGATCAGCAGTTTCTTGGCAGTTCCAGCCGTTACGTTCATACGCAGATCGATGGCCGCAGCGCCCTCAATGTCCAGGCGCCCATTCAGGGTCACCTTGGTGATGCCGCCATCCAACTCCTCGGATGCGAACGTCATAGTTGTTACTCCTTGCACTACACTACCTGTCCGGCTGACTCTTGAGGAAGGTCAGGCCTCGAAATCACGCGATATGTCACCAAGTCACACGCTATGCTACGCGTGGATTGTGACAAAACTGTTAGAAAAAGAAGCGATCCTGCTTCAGCGTCGCTACCACCTGGGTTGCCGCATCGAGTGTGACTGCCGAAGCCGCTGGCGCCGGCCTGAGCTCGATCTTCAAACTCATCCGCTTCTTTGCGACAAAGTCTCCACTGACGGTGTTGGACGTCTTTGCCCCGGAGCCAGTGCCCACCGTGATCCGCAGCTCGTGCACACCCGGAGGCGCAAAGAGCGTGTCGAAGTCCGGCTTGCTCCCTGTCCTCCCCTTGTAGTAGATCCTGCCATCCATCTGCACAGTCAAGGCGAACTTGGCCGGCACTTTGCTGAGATCGAATTTGAGTCGGGTGTTTTGCTTCGGGTCGAGTGTCTTGGGATTGAAGTCAACCGCTGCTGAGGCTTTGCTTGCGGTCGGCGCGGGCGCGGGGGCACTTTCGCTCGGAGGAGGCTGCTGAGGGGCTTGCACTTTCACCGTTGCAGGCGAAGGCTTAGCGCTCGGTGCTGCCGGCGGGGCTACAGTTGAACTCGCCACCGCGGGTGTTGCCGCAGCCGGCTGGCTGCGGTGCAATCCGAACCACGCGAATCCGTTGGCAATCGCCAGAACGACCAGCGCCGCGGCGATGAGTACGGTGTTGCTCCGCTGCTTCACCGGCGGTGGCACCGGAACAGTCGTGTGCGTCGCAGTAGCCTCAGCCGCCTCTGCCGCGCGGCGAGCCCGCAGGCTTGGGGTCGCATCGATCGTCGCATCCGCGGCCCCTATCGTCTGGCCAGGAACCTCTGCGCTTGGTCCCGATCCCGCATCCTTGCCTCGCAGCGCAGACAGAGCGCGTGCAAGGTCGTCGCCCGTCTGATAGCGATCTGCGGGATTCTTCGCCAGGCACTTCAGAATCACAGCTTCCAGTCCCGATGAAACCGACGGGTTCAGCTTGCCGGGTGGAATGGGATCGGTATGGACCACCTTGTAGGAGACCGAGGTCATCGTCTCGCCGGAAAAGGGCTGCTCGCCCGTGGCCATCCAGTAGAGGACCACGCCCACCGAGAAGATATCCGTGCGCCCGTCGATCGGGGCTCCGGTAAACTGCTCAGGCGGCATGAACGCCGGCGTACCCACCATCTTTCCTGATGTTGTCAATTCGCTGGCCGAGAACTTAGCCACGCCGAAATCGGCAATCTTGGCGCGCTCGACCCCATACACCTCTCGCGAGGTCAGAAGCACATTCGCCGGCTTGATGTCGCGATGCACGATGCCTTTGCGATGCGCATACGCCAAAGCCTCGGCTAGCTGCTGGCCGATTTCGCACACCCGGTCCAGTGTCGACAGCCCACCGTCGCGCATCGACTGAGCAAGCGTCTGCCCGCTCACATACTCCATCACCAGGTACGGTGTACCCTCGTGCTCGCCCACATCGAACATCGGTACAATGCCGGGATGCGCCAGCGCACCGGCTGCGCGCGCCTCGCGACAAAACCGCTCGCGGAATTCCTTGCCGTCGTCGCTGGCCAGGACGCTGGGCAGAATGGTCTTCACTGCGACCATGCGCCCCATCGCCGGATCCTTGGCGCGGTAGACACTACCCATGGCGCCCCGGCCGAGCTCATCGATGATTTCGTAACGGCCAATCGTTGCGGGAATATTCATTCTTAGATTCGCAGTCCATCGAACCAGTCAAATGTATCTCTTGAGGCCGCTCAAAGCTCAGGCAGGTGTACGGTAGCGGACAATCAGCACCGTGATATCGTCCGATTGCGCGGTTCCCCGCGACCACTCGTTCACACGTTCCACAATGTGCCGGCGCAGGTCTTCGATCGAATCCTGCTGTCGCCCCACCAGCGCTTCGCGAAGCCGCTCTGTACCGAAGAGGGTTCGGTTCTTGTCCTCAGCCTCGGTCACGCCGTCGCTATACATCACCAGCGTATCGGCCGGCTCCAGCTGCACCCTGGTCGAAGTGTACTCGGCTCCATCGATTAAACCTACGGGGAACGACCCTCCATCGAACAGCTCGGTCACGTCGCCTTTGCGCAGCAGCAGCGGCGGGGGATGGCCACCGGAGATGTACTCCAACGTTCCATCCCGCGCGACGGTCGCAAAAAACATCGTGGCATACCGGCCTGTCCCGGAGTGCTCGCAAAGAAACTGATTGATGTGGTTGAACACCTGAACCGGGTCGGCGCCAATGGTCATGCCCGAGAGCGCGCCCTGGAGCACCGCCGTCAGCAGCGCCGCGCCGATTCCCTTGCCCGCCACATCGGCAATCAGGACGGCGGTCCGGTCCTCCGAGACCGGGAACACGTCATAGTAGTCGCCGCCTACCTCATGGCAGGGAGCGTGCCCGCCCGTCACGGCCAGATGCGGAAAGTCGCGCAGCCCCTGGGGCACCAGCGCCTGCTGGATATCGCGGGCAATGGTCATCTCCTGCTCCATCCGCTGCCGCTCGCGCTCACGCTCGACCAGGCGCGCATTGTCCAGAATGCTCGCCGCCTGCGCACCCAGCGCATCCAGAATCTGCCGGTCCAGCGCCGTAAATGCAGTCACCTGGCGCGAATCGAGATAGAGTACGCCCAGCAGCTGGCCCAGATCGCGCGCTTCTGACTCGTTGGCCTCAGCACGTGGCGTCGCATAGAGAGGAATCACCACAACCGCGCGCAGCCCTTGCACTACGATGCTGGCGGCGTTTTGCAGCGCGGCGTCGGCGAGGTTCAGATCGTCGGTGATCACCGCAGCGCGCCTGTCGAGCGCCTGCTTGAGCGCCGTTTGGCTTGGCGTGAAACTCTCCGGAGGCAGAGCTTCGCCCTTGCCGTCGCGAGCCAGCCGCACCTTCAGCGGACCACCCTGTTCCGGCTCCAGGAGCAGCCCGCGGTCGGCATGCGTGATCACGATCGCGTGCTGCAGCATCGATCCCAAGACTGAGTCCAGCGGCAACTGGGAGTGCAGAAGCGAAGTCGCTTCGAGCAGAAGATTCAGGCGGCTCAGCCCTTTCGTCGACTGCGGCCCAGTTACCTCGGGGAGGCTCCCAAGGCGCAACAGCATATCGTCGATCGATGCCTGGTCAGACGCATTGCGAAAAACGATCTCACAGCAGTCCTCGAGCCCGAAATCGATCACGTCGCCGTCGCGCAGCATTTTCTGCTCTACCTTAACGCCGTTCACGAAAACACCCGCCCCGTTGCCGCGGTCTTCGAGACGATAGCCGTCGCCTACCGCCACAATGGCCGCACAGCGGCGCGAAATCCGCCGGTCATCGAGTTGCAGGTGATTGCCCGCCTCCGAACCTCGGCCGATCAGGAACGGTAGCTCTGTGACACGAACCACTTGCTTCGCAACTCCAGGAGTGACGACCTCAAGCGTTGCGCCGATGGTTCCTATTTCCATGGTCATGGGGAGCTGGATGGGGGGGATGCACTGAATTTTAGCATGTGCCCGGGCTTCATCGAACAGGCGGGTTCGCCGTACCGTGAGCCCGGCGGCAACGTTGTCCGCTCCGATCACGCCGTGCGGGTAGGTCGCGACTTCGGCAGGAGAAACCCCACCGCGATGATCCACACAAAGCCCGGGAACCGGACCAGCGGGATGAGAAAGAGCAGCTTCGGAAACGCGAGGTGCAGCCAGCTCAGCTCGCCAGCAACCGCAAGAATTATGCCCAGAACGACCACCCATCGGGGAAGTAAATTCAGGAACGCCGCAGTTACCGAAACTCCGGCCATGAGCAGCCCCATCGGCACCGAGAAACCCGGCCCGCCAAGTCCGAATCCGACATAGTAGAGCGCCAGCACGACGGAGGGCTGCTCGACGAGTCCGGGTCGTAACATCGTCCACGTCGCCATCGTGCCTGCGAAAGAGCAGGCAACAACGAGAACTCCACCGACCAACGCGATCATCGTGCCCGCAGCACGCGCCCCAAGAAAGTGCAGCCGGCTCACAACCGTCGCGGTGAAGAGCCCAAGGCACACCATGGCTCCGAACTGGAACACGATGCAGAAGAGGACCCGTGCCCCGTAGTTCTGAAAATACGGGATGATGACCGACGCCGCCTCCCACGGACCGGGCCAGTAGGGCTGCTTGTACAAGGCTGTCACTGGGTAAAGACCGATGCAGAAGAGCACTGTGTAGAGAACCGCGAGTATGCCGGGATGAGGGCCCTTGTGGGTTGAGACCAATGCCGCTGTATTCATACGGTTTCCTCCGTTTGGGGTCCTTGTCTGCGCAGCCAAAGTTCCATGGCCAGCGTGTTGATCGAGAAACCGATCCAGAAAGCAACGCCGAAGAAATGGTGGGGCGTCAGGTGCGTTGCGCGCGCGGTCGCAAAAAAGATGCCCATGACGGGTCGCGTCGTGCCGATGCCGAGCAGAATGGCGACGGCGCGCAGCATCCATCGCCGCTTCTCGACTTCATTGTGTCTGCGGCTCCAGGCAAGCGCCTGGATCAGCGACACAACAAGGAGCGTGTTGAACAGCAGGACCGCGCTGCGCTCGAGCCATCCTCCTACCGCCGCGGAAACTGTCATCGCATACGCAGTCGCACCGACGAGAAAACCGAGCGCAAAAAACGCCGACATCAGCATTCGCGAGCCGCGTGTCTTCGTCCAAAACAGGAACGGCAAGAGCAAAACGAAGGCCAGCGCGCAGAGAATGTGCGCCCATGTCAGTGCAGCATGCGCCGAGAAAAGAGCGTCGAGTTGGGCGATCTGCGCTGGCGCCGCACTCCCGCTTGGTGCAACAGTGAGTGCGATCGCCCGGCGGATTGCAGCGGCTACGGCAACGACGATGCAGCCCCAGAAGCCGATGCGCATCCACAACGGAGATTGGCTTCCCGCCGTCTCGGTCCGAACCGGACTGCCTTGCGACCAACCAGCATGGGTGTCAGTGGCCTTCATCGGGAAAAGTCCTCGTGACACAATCACGCTATATTTAATTTTACAACTTGTCAATCTAATTATCGGCCATAGAATCTATCCATGACCTCACGAAATTCCGAAGAGTCCCGGCGTCCCTACGAACTCGGGAAGCGCCTGGAGCAGATGGACCAAAGCCGTGCAGCGATCTTGCGCGCGGCCAGGGCCCAGCTTGAGGCCAACGGTTTCACACAAATGACCATGTCGACTCTGGCGGCCGAAAGCGGGGTCACGCGCCAGACCGTGCACAATCTTTTCGGGACGAAGGCAGCTGTTCTTGAAGCGCTCTTCGATGTCATTGCGCTCGAAGGCGGCATGGAAAACATGCGCGAGGCCATGACCCAACCCTCCCCACAGGCAATGCTGGAGCGATTTGTCGCGGTCTTCTGTCACTTCTGGTCCGGCAATCGGTTGTTCCTGCGGCGCATCCATGGGATAGGCGCGATCGATCCGGAATTTGGCGCAGTGATTGAGGAGCGGAACCGCCGAAGGCTCGGCGCCGCCACGCGCATCGTAAATCTAAGCGGTGTCTCGAGTGACCTGAAACAGAGAGCGGCGGTACTGGCAGCGCTCACGTCGTTCGAGTTCTTCGATGCGCTGGTCGGAGGCTCCGTCGATGAACATCAGGCCACGGCAATCGTCCTCGATCTCGCGCTCAAACTACTGGCGGAGCCTGCGGCGAACTCTGTACGACCGCACGCATCGAGGTCGCATGACTGAATTAGCGGGCAGCTCTCGCGCCTAGGTTGCGGGGCATCGAGCGCACGGACCATGACCGTCGGCCTTTTCTGCCGGCATTCTTTGCAAATCGCAAGAAAGATGGGTACTAACCCACACGAATGCGCCGCGTGGAACATTTTTCAGGTTTCCGCTGTTATGAAGAACAGGCTTGCATGAGGCACGCGAGGGCCCGACGGTTCTCTACCTGTCGCTTCGGACGCGTTGCAAAAACAGCTCAATCTGTTCTCTGTCCACTCCGGGAACCCGGTTGTCGATTGCAGGGTCTTTTCCATTGCGTTTGTCTTCATTGAGAACAAACTGCAGTCCCACTCCATCGTTGCCGGCACGCATGACTCGGGCATGGGCGGTCAAGGAACGATCTTGAGTTGGGTGGCGACCATCGGTCAGCGTCACTCGGATGACGGTCCCGGGATACCAGCGCTCTTCGGTAAGCACATAAAGCCCCGACGAGCTGATATCGCGCACCGCGTAGGCTACGGGCTTGCCGCCTGTGAAGAAGTAAGCACCCAGCCACGGAATCGCCTCCCTCGACGCCCTTCGAGGGTCAACCGGCTCAGATGCCAGTAAACGCCCCAGCCAGCTTTTCGGAGCCTTGTGTCTCTTGGCCCAGGGTTGATCTGCATCTGGTTCGGGAGTCGGGGGCTGCGGAGTAGCGCTGGGAGCAACGGCGGGTTCAGCGGCAGCCGAGGCTACCTCGATTGGTGCAGCATTCTGGGCAGAAGGCGCTCCCAGAGGCGCGGGCCGCGAGCGATCGACCCAGGGGAGTACATTTCCTCCGGCCTTGGGCGCCGATTGATTGGAGCCCGATCCAGAGTCCGGCCCGGAGATATCGCTCCGCTCCCCCTGATTCGCCGTCTTGGCCTGAGCAAGTTGCTGCAGACGGAGCTTCATCTCCTCGGACGGATACAGAAGCAACTGATCGCCGCGACTTGTCCCAGTGGAAGCTATGGACTGAGCCGGCAGAGCCAATACGCTGGCGGGTGCCGTGCCTGAAGCGGGTATCTGAGAGATCGGGTATGAATCGACTGTGTGCAGGACCACGCCACGTTCGTTGAGGAAGACCAGATCGATCGGGAAACGCACGCTCGTGGGCGAAATCCCTCGAAACGGTACGATCCACAGTGCGGTGCTGCAACCCGCTGTCAGCGAGGGCAGACGAGTGTTGAGAACCGCCAGAGCAAAGTCCCCGGCGTCGACGTCGACGCTGACAAAACGCTCACGGGTCTGGTTGTACGCACAAACTTTGCTTGGCTCGGCGCCGGGTTGAGAGCTGGATGTACCCGTGCCTGGCCCGTCGAGCTTGTGGGCAGTAGCAAAACGCAAATACGGCAGCTCTTTCATACACCTCTCAGAACTCATCGGCTCATTTGGCCTTTAGTTCCAGTGAGTTTGAGACAAAACCTGTCCGGGACCGGGTGCGGAAACGGTCATGCAGACATAGCATTGCCGGTTCGCCTCCATCGCGCGCCAACAAAGCGCTTATTTTCTTGGATTTTCGGGTGCCCCACGCCTCAAGAGCATCCTCCGGAAGGACTGGTCGGGATTCGGACCAATTTGGTTGCAATTTCGACTCGTTCCTGCAATCATCGAGGCATGGATGTTCGCCTCTGTTGTCGGCTGTGTTGCACGCTTCGCGCGCACGGCTGACCATGGCTTGAACCTCTCCGCATCATCTAAGGTCTCCGGAAGCCCGCGAATCAGTCTCCACTGTCGCGGGCTTTCTTTATTCCCAGAAGAGGTCAAATGGATCAAGCTGTCGCACCGAAGGAAACCAAGGCTCAACGCAGCGAGCGCCTGAAGCTTGCCAAGAACCCATGGGAGGCATTCGACGAGGTGCGCCAGTTCGCGCGCGAGGGCCGCTCCAGCGTCGTGCCGGAGTGGGCCTCTCTCTACTTCAAGTGGTGGGGAGTTTACACGCAGGGCGACGGCGTGGGCGCAACGGGGGGCAAAGGGGGCGAGGGTCTGACCTCGGACTACTTCATGATGCGCATCGGAATTCCCAACGGTATCCTCACCGCGCATCAACTTCGAGTCATCGCGGGCCTCACCCGCAAACATGCACGCAACTTGGCCGACATTACGGTGCGCCAGAACATTCAGTTGCACTGGCTCACCATCGAGTCGCTGCCCGAAGTGGTCGACGTGCTGGATGCGATTGGCCTCTCGCCCAAGGGTGCCTGCGGCGACGTGGTTCGCAACGTCACAGGCTGCCCACTGGCCGGCATCGCTGCCGATGAGGTCCTGGATGCTTCGCCGATCGCGACTGAAGTCGCGCACCTGCTGACGGCCAACCCCGAGTTCTATAATCTGCCGCGCAAATTCAAGATCTCCGCAACCGGTTGCCCACACTGGTGCACCTATCCGGAGATCAACGATATTGGTCTCACCCCCGCGAAGCGCGATGGCGAGCTAGGCTACTCGCTTCGCGTCGGCGGCGGCCTGTCGAACGAACCACATTTGGCTGTTCGCCTCAACGTCTTCCTGCGGCCCGACCAGGCTGTACGCGTAGTGCGCGCCGTGACCGAAATCTTCCGCGAGCAGCAAGGGCTGCGTGAGAGCCGCGATCGTGCGCGACTGAAATATCTCTTCATGAAGGAAGGCTGGACACCACAGCGCTTCGAGGAAGAGCTGCAGTCGCGCCTCGACTTCACGCTGCTCCCTGCCGGCGAAGAAGACGTTCCGACCGATGTCTTTCGGGATCATGCCGGCGTTCATCCGCAGCGCCAAGCGGGCCTGAGCTATGTGGGCGCGACGATACTGCGCGGCCGCTTGACCGGGGAACAGCTCGAGGCCGCCGCAGAACTCTCCGAACGTTTCGGGACGGGCGAACTTCGGGCCACGGTTTCGCAGAACCTGGTCTTCATCAACGTGCCCAATGCGAAGGTCGGTGCGCTGGTGAACGAACTTGGCCATATCGGCCTGCACGTCGAAGCCACTAACTTCTGGCGTGGCACAGTCGCCTGTACCGGTACCGAGTTCTGCAAGCTCGCCATTACCGAGACCAAGGGTTTCGCACGATGGTTGGTCGGCGAACTCGAGGAGCGGGTCCCGCAATTCGATCAGCAGCTGCGCCTGCACGTGACTGGATGCCCTAATGGCTGCGGCCAGCACTGGATCGCCGACATCGGAATCGAAGGCAAAAAGATCAAGCACGAGGGTGTGCTGACGGATGCCTACTACTTCTGCCTTGGTGGCGCGGTAGGCCAGTTCGCAAATGTCGCTCGTACAGTTGGTTATCGCTGCCCGGCGTCGCTGGTGCCGGAAGCAATCGAGCGCCTGCTGCGGCAGTATCTGGCCGGTCGCAGGCTCGATGAAAACCTGCGCCAGTGGTTTGCGCGCCACACGAACGAAGAGCTGCGCGCCCATCTCGCTGGTGAAGCGCTGGCCGCGGTGGAACGCGATCTGCCCACAGGCCGTGTGCCGCACGGTGTAGCCGAATAAGGATCCGCGATGAGTTTGCTGCCCATCTTTCTCAAGCTCGACGGCCGCCCCGGTCTGCTGGTCGGTGCGGGCACGGTTGCGCTGGAAAAGATCGGCAGCCTGCTCAAAACTGGGATTCGACTTCGTGTCGTGGCGCCGCAAGCAAACGCCGGGATTCAGCGGCTCGCTGCTCAAGGCCGGCTGGAGTGGATCGAACGTTCATTCGAACTTTCGGACCTGGCAGGCAACTGTATTGTCATTGCGGCAACCGATGTGCCCGAAGTGAATGCAGATGTCTATCGCGGAGCCGTGGAACGCGGCATTCCGTGTAACTCCGTCGATGACATTCCCAACTGCGATTTCTTCTTTGGCTCGGTTGTGAGCCGCGGGGATCTGCAGATTGCGATTTCGACGGCCGGAGAAAGCCCCGCTTTTGCGCAGCGACTGCGGCGCGAGATAGATGAGCAGCTGCCGGCGGATATTGGTCCCTGGCTTGCGCAACTCGGCGAACTCCGCCGCGAAGTTCTGGCAACGCATCCACGGAGCGAGGAGCGCAAGTTGCTGCTGCACGAGTTGGCCCATCGGCAGATCTGCGATTCACCGGCCTGCTCTACTCGCCAGCTGGCGCGAGCCCCTCAAGACCAGCGCGGCAAGGTCTTCCTTGTCGGCGCTGGCCCCGGCGATCCCGACCTGTTGACGGTGAAGGCCCTGCGCCTCATCCAATCTGCCGATGTGATCCTGCACGACGATCTGGTACCGCAACCGATCCTCGATTTCGCTGCTCCGTCGACAGAAATTGTCAATGTCGGCAAGCGCTGCGGCAAGAAGAACATCACGCAGGAAGAGATTCACCAGTTGATGATCGACCGTGCGCGTGCGAATCGCAGTGTGGTTCGCTTGAAGAGCGGCGACCCGCTCCTCTTCGGTCGCGCTGCCGAAGAGATCGAAGCACTGACTGCTGCCGAGGTACCTTTCGAGATTGTTCCCGGCGTCACGGCAGCATCCGCGGCCGCCGCTGCGGTCGGGGTTTCGCTCACGAGCCGCAACGCCGCGTCCAATGTGGTCATCTCTACGGGGCATCACGCCGCCTCGCACGACTCAGCAGCGATTCCAGAATGCGAGAATGCTACGCGCGTGGTCTATATGCCGGGCCGCGATCTGAAGCTGCTGGCCCTGGAGTGGCTCGACGTGGGCCTGCCCCCCGATTTCCCTTGCGCGATCGTTTCGCGCGCCGGTCACCCCGACCAGCAAATCCGATGTACGACTCTCGCCGCGCTCGGCGACGCCGAACCCGTCCCTGCCCCGAGCCTGCTTCTTGCAGGCTGGGCGATTCGGGAATCTGCTGCGACCCAAGAGGCGCAGCAGAGCGGCGCCAAAGTCACAGCCTGATTAACCACCGAAACGGAGCACCTCATGTCAGAACCCACTGCACCTCGGCGCGGAATCTCGCTCGACGTCTATGCCGTCGCGCTAGCCCTTGCGCTTGCCCTGCTCATTCGCCTCAATGTGATCCCCCCCGTGAAGTGGTGAACCAGCGCGCTGTCCCACGATTCGGACCGCAGGCGCGCATGATCGCGGCTCCGATCGCGCACTTCAGCATGTTCTAAGGAGAGTTCTATGGCCACCGCCGCCAATACTACGCGTCCCATCGGCCTCGATGAGCCCATCCAGCTCGGACGCCGAATTCTGGAGCTCATTCCGGGGCTACTGTTGCTAACCGCCGTCGGATACGCCGGCAAATTCATCGAGCAGTCGATCGCCTTCTACACGAAATCGCATCACATTACGTTCCCCAATATCGAGTACGTTCTGTGGGCCATTGTTATCGGCCTGCTCATCTCGAACACTGTTGGCATACCGCGCGTCTTCCAGGCGGGCGTCGCAACCTATGAGTTCTGGCTCAAGGCCGGTATCGTGTTGCTCGGCTCGCGGTTTCTGTTGGGAGATATCCTGCACCTCGGAGGGATCTCGCTCCTGCTAGTCGCGGTCGCACTCACGCTCTCGCTAACCTTCATGCACATTCTCGGGCGCAGCTTCAGATTGAAACCAAAGCTGACGTCGCTTCTCGCGGTGGGATCGTCGATCTGCGGCGTCTCGGCTATCATCGCGGCCAAGCCCGCAATCGACGCCGATGATGAAGATGCTTCATATGCCATCGCCGCGATTCTTGCCCTCGGTGCGATCTCGCTGTTCACGTTTCCGTTGATCGGCCACTCACTCCACCTGAGCGACAAGGCCTATGGACTGTGGGCGGGGCTGGCCGTCGATAACACCGCGGAAGCCACGGCGGCTGGAGCGCTCTACTCGGATGCAGCCGGCAAAGTCGCAGTGCTGGCGAAGACTACCCGCAATGCGCTCATCGGCTTTATTGTGCTCGGCTACGCCATCTACTGGGCCTCACGCGGCCAAGCTCAGACCGTGGGCAACAAGGCGGAGTTCCTCTGGCGCAAGTTCCCCAAGTTCGTGCTCGGATTCCTGCTGATCTCGCTGCTGGCTACGCTCGGAGTCTTTGCCAAGCCGCAGCTGACCTCCATCGCGAACCTATCGCGGTGGGCCTTCCTGCTGACGTTCGCGGGTGTCGGCCTGCGCACCAGCTTCCGTGAGCTGGGCAAGCAAGGTTGGCGGCCTTTCGCAGTCGGGGCCATTGGCGAAGTCTTCATCGCTATCCTGACGCTTGGCCTGGTCTACGGCGCCGACAGGTTCCTTCATCTCTAGCAGCGCACGCGCCCGGGTGGGACTCGCTCCGCTCGGGCGCACTCTTCCCTGCTCCGAGCCCGCGCTTCTCGCCGCGAAGCCCTCGCGCACCCACCCTTTATACTGAGATGTTTGCGGCACAATCTGCCCGCGCCTCAAATTCTGCAGGCGTATCGCGGGTAAGGAGCACGACTTGTCTCAGGCAGAGATCGGCGTTATTGGTGGCAGTGGACTCTACTCCATGCCCGGCTTCACCAATCAACATGAACTACGGGTCGAGACCCCTTTCGGCGAGCCCTCCGATCCATTCGTTCTGGGCGAAGTGGAGGGACGCAAGGTCGCCTTCCTGGCGCGGCACGGACGCGGACATCGCATTCTTCCTTCCGAGTTGAACTTCCGGGCCAACATTTACGCCTTCAAGAAGCTCGGCGTGGAGCGCATCCTGTCCGTGTCCGCGGTCGGCTCGCTGAAGGAAGAGCACAAGCCGACCGACTTCGTGATTCCCGATCAGTTCATCGATCGGACGTTCCATCGTATTTCGACTTTTTTTGGCGACGGCATCGCGGGCCACGTCGCGTTCGGCGATCCGATCTGCTCGGTTGTGGCTGATGCCGCGTCGCGTGGCTGCGGGGTGGTCGGCGTAGTCGGCAAGCTGGGCGGTACCTACGTGTGCATGGAGGGTCCGCAATTCTCGACAAAGGCAGAGTCGAATCTCTACCGGAGTTGGGGCGCCGATGTGATTGGCATGACCAATCTGCAGGAAGCGAAGCTTGCGCGTGAAGCGGAGATTTGCTATGCCACCATCGCCATGGTCACCGATTACGACTGCTGGCGGGAGGGGCACGACGCCGTGACGATCGAGGAGATTGTCGCGGTGCTGCATCAGAACGCCGAGAATGCCTGCAAGGTGGTGAAAGCCGCGGTGGCCGAGCTGCCGCCCACATCGAGCGTCGCCCGCACTTGTGCCTGCGCGACCGCAGGCAAGTTTGCCGTGCTGACACAGCCGGACGCTATTCCGGCGGCAGGGAAGGAGCGGCTCAAGCTGCTGTACGGCAAATATCACGGCTGGTAACCACGCGGCGGGGCCATCAGTCTCCACTGAGATCGACGGAAAGGAAAGAGAATATACATGGCAATCACTGTTGTGGGCAGCGTTGCATTTGACACTGTCGAAACTCCCGCAGGACGGCGGGAGCGCTGCCTGGCCGGAGCAGCCACCTACTTTTCGCTCTCTGCGAGCTTCTTTACGGATGTACGCGTGATCGCCGTGGTCGGCGAGGATTTCGGCTCTGAACAACAAGCGGTGTTCGACGCGCACAAGATCGATACGCGTGGCATTGAGCGCGCGCCGGGCAAGAGCTTTTTCTGGCAGGGTTCGTATCTCGAAAACATCAACGAAGCCAAGACGCTGCAGACCGACCTGAATGTCTTTGCCGGGTTCGAACCGAAAATTCCCGACTCCTACCGCGACTCGCAATTCCTTTTCCTGGCCAACATCGATCCTGTGTTACAGCGGCGCGTGCGTGAGGCCACGCCTAACGCGAAACTCGTCGCCGGCGACACCATGAATTACTGGATCAAGGACCACAAGCCGGCACTGCTCGAAGTTCTCAGGGGTCTCGACATCCTGCTCATCAACGACACCGAGGCACGGATGCTCGCCGGCAATCCAAACCTCGTGCAGGCAGCACGCGCAGTGATGGGCATGGGGCCGCGCTTTCTCGTTGTCAAGCACGGTGAGTATGGCGCCACTCTCTTCCACGGCGCTGCTCCAGAACGCAAAGGCGCGGAGTACACTTTCCGTGCGCCCGCCATGCCGCTCGAACGAGTCATCGATCCCACCGGCGCGGGCGACAGCTTTGCCGGAGGGTTCTTTGGCTATCTGGCGTCGCAAAAGGAGCTGACCCCGGGCGCATTTCGGCGCGCGATGTTCTACGGATCCGTTATGGGATCCTTCGCGTGCGAGCGCTTTGGGACGGAACGGCTGCAGGAGCTGTCGCGCAAGGAAATCGACGAGCGATTCCACTTTTTCCGCGAGCTGACCCACCTTGACTGATGAGCCATTTCGTCGCGCAGAAGGCCTGCTGGTTGTAGGCTGCTGCGCGGTGCTCTCGCTGTTGGCCGTGCTGTGGAGTTGGCAGGACGGCGCGATGTTGAACTACGGGGATGCTGTTGCGCACCTCGCGATCGCGCGGCGCGTCATCGATTCGCACTATCCGGGGTTAAAGCAACTCGGCTCGGTGTGGCTGCCACTGCCTCATCTGCTGATGATTCCGTTTGTCGCGGTATATCGCTGGTGGGCGGATGGGATTGCGGGCATGATTCCGTCCGCGCTGGCTTACATCTTCAGTTGCTTGGGGATCTATCGCCTGGCGCGGCAGTGGCTGTCGAGGTTTGCGGCCATTGTTGCCCTGATCTTCTTCGCGATCAACCCGAACCTGCTCTATCTGCAGACCACTGCGATGACCGAGCCGCTGTTTCTCTGCGAGCTGATCTGGGCGGTGGTTTGGCTGGTCGAGTGGCGACGGACCTTGGATGCAAATTCGCAAGGAAGCAGTCGTTTTCTTTGGATTATTGCTCCCGTTCTCATTGCGTCGATCTACACGCGCTATGACGGCTGGATTCTGACTCTGCTCGCGTGGTCGTTCATCGGGATCACGCTGCTGCGCCGCGGCAGACTAAACTCTCCGGCCTTCTGGATTGCGAGCGCTTTTGTGGTGGCTGCACCACTTGTGTGGTTCGCTTATAACGCGACGGTCTTCGGTGACTGGCTCGACTTCGCGCGTGGGCCGTACTCGGCAAAGGCAATTGAGCTGCGCACGGCTAGGGCCGGCTCGGGATCGCCCCATCCGGGCTGGGGCGATCCCTGGGTTTCGCTGCTTTTCTTCATGCGCACAGCGGAGATTGACGCCTCCGCCGAGTTGTGGGGCAATCGGATGCTCGTGCTCAGTGTGCTCGGCGCGACGTTCGGCTGTTTCACTGCGCGGCGGCGGGCCTTTCTCTGTACGCTGCTCTTGTGGCTTCCGGCGCCGTTTTATGCCTATTCCATTGCTTATGGTTCGGTGCCGATCTTCATTCCCAAGTGGTGGCCACACTCCTGGTACAACACGCGCTACGGCATGGAACTGCTGCCGGCGTTTGCGCTGAGTCTCGGCTTCATTGCGCATTTTTTCCTCAGGGGCGTAAGTGAATTCAAGCCTCGATGGGTCTTGTATGCCGCCGTACTTCTCGGTTCGCTGGCTGTGTGGAATGCCTGGAAGGTCACGGCAGAGAAGCCACTGACTTACATTGAGGGGACAAAAAACATCGAGGCCCGGCGGCCGTTCGAAGAGCAGATTCCACCGGTATTGCGCAGTCTGCTGGCATCCCGAAGGGCAGGGGCGACGGTGCTGATGAAGACGTCGGTCTATCCGAACCTTGTCGCCTTTACTGGCATTCCATTGCACCAGACCCTGAACGAAGGGGATGGCGATCTGTATCGTGCTGCACTTGCCGCGCCGGCGCAACACGCCGCCATCGTCGTTGGGTTCGACGGTGACGAGATCGATAAGGCGGTGAAGGCGCATCCCGAGGGTCTGACCACGGTTGGCCACTTCACTGCCCCGGGCCAGGCGCCCGGCACGGTTTACGTCTCCGATACGTCGCCGGTCAACAAGCAACCTTCGCGGTGATAGGATTCGGTCAAGATAGCCCAATGAGCAATTTCATGGCCGAGTTCGCGCACCCGTTCAGCTTCGATTGGCTCGAGCAGATGATCGTGGTCAACGGCGCTGTGGGCCGCCTGCTTCTGGCCTGTTTGCTGGGCGGGCTGGTCGGGCTGGAGCGAGAGGCGAAGCGGCGCGCGGCGGGTGTGCGCACCAATCTGCTCATTTGTATGGGCGCAGCTTTTTTCACGCTTCTTTCGGCTGTGCTCGCTGGCGACACAAGCCCGAATAAGGGGCAAGTTGCTTCCAATATCGTTCAGGGCATCGGCTTTCTTGGCGCCGGACTCATACTTCACAATCGCAACCGCATCAGCGGACTCACCAGTGCGGCCAGCGTGTGGGTGGTCGCTTCGATCGGAATGGCCTGCGGCGCAGGACTGTTCGCGGCGGCCACAGTTGCCACCATCATCGTGATCCTGGCCTTGGAGCTGGTCGGCCTTTTGGAGCACCGCGCCAACATCAAGATCTATCCATTGATCTACGAAGCGCGCGGAATCGACCAGATCGCAATGCTGCGCTCGATCCTCGACGCCATGGACAAGGCGAAGGAACGCCTCGCCGAGTACCAGACTGATAGCATCGGTGACCTGCAGCGAATCAGCTTCACGATCACAGGGACCAAAAAACAGCACGCCCGACTGCACGACAAGCTCGCTGCCGAATCAGCAATTGCCACACTGCTCACGTTCCGCGACCCGGAGGAAGATTGATTCCTTTCGTCAAGGCTCATGCATGCGGCAATGACTTTCTCATCGTCATCGAAGAAGACGCTGCCGGCTACGACAAAGCCGAACTCACGCGCGCTCTCTGCGAGCGCAACACCGGCGTGGGCGCCGATGGTGTCGAGTTCTTTCGATGGACCAGCGATCATGCCGGCCGTATCCGTCTGCACAACTCCGATGGATCCATAGCTGAGATCAGCGGCAATGGCACACGCTGTGTGGCCGCATGGATGGCGGAGGAATCCCGTACTCAGTCGGGCGACGAGCTCTCGATCGAAACGGATGCGGGGGTTCGCATCTGTACGGTAAAGGAGTTCCGCACCTCTGCAGTCACGGGACCGACGTTCTTGATCACAACCGATATGGATATCCCAGAGTTTGAGGAGCGTAAGGTCGAGTTGGCCGACGGAGCTGTTATCGACGGAGTTTCGGTTTCCATGGGCAATCCGCATTTTGTCATTGTCCTGCCAACGGAGCATGCAGATCTTGGCGGCGGGAATCCGCTCGACGCGAGTGAACGCGCACTTTCGATGCTCGATTTCTCCATCGGCGGCCGCTCCTGGGAGGAGATCGGCGAAGAGATTTGCTTCCATCCGGATTTTCCCGAGCAGACGAATGTCGAGTTTGTTCATATCCTGGGAAGTCAATCGGAGCCCATTCGGCAAATTGCCATGCGCATCTTCGAGCGCGGTGTCGGTCCAACGAGCTCATCCGGCACTGGTACCTGCGCGGCCGCGACGGCCGTCATCGGTATCCATCGCGCCGCTCCGGAGCTCGAAGTGATTGCACCGGGCGGCGCACAAACTGTGCGCTGGCAAGGACCCGGAGAAAAGCTCTACCTGACCGGGCCAGCGACGCTGGTTGCGCGCGGCGAATTTTGGGCGGGAGAGTGAGCTCGATGCCGCTGTTGAAACCACTCGCGGTTGCACCCGATACGCAATGGAGCGTGATTGCACCGGCGTCGTTCGCGCAGCCCGAACGCGCGCAGGGCGGAATGAGGGCGCTGCGGGAGCTCGGCTATTCGCCGTTGCCGACAGGGAACGCCCTCGAACGGGGCCCGCTTTACTTTGCCGGAACACGCGAGCAGCGCTTGACCGACCTCCACGCAGCCTTTGCCGATCCCGACACGAGCGCTGTGATGGCAGTGCGTGGCGGATACGGATCCAACTACCTGCTCGAAGGCCTCGATCTCGCGCTCCTGCAGAAGCGGCCCAAGCCATTCTTTGCCTATAGCGACATGACGGGGATTCAGCTCCGTCTGCTCGATCGGGTCGGGCTGCCGGTGTTTCACGGTCCCATGTTGGCGGCTGATTTCTATAAGAAGGATGGTGTTCACTTCGAGAGCTTCCGGGCCTCTCTCGCGGGTCAACCGTACGGTGTGGGTCCAAGCGAAGGGCTCCGTGTGCTGAAGGCTGGCGCGGCGCAGGGCGCATTGAGGGGAACTCTTTACGGCGGTTGCCTCAGCATTCTTGTCTCTTTGCTCGGCACGCCGTGGGAGCCACAGACCGAAGGCAAGCTTCTCTTCATTGAGGATGTGGGTGCGAAGCCCTACCAAATCGATCGCATGTTGTGGCAACTACGCGTCACCGGCAAGCTCGACCGAGTGCTCGGCATCATCTTTGGAGAGATGCTCGATTGTTCGTCGCCCGGCGCCGCGCCCGATCTTCTCGAAAACACGATTCTGAGTGCGCTCGATGGATTTGAAGGGCCAATCGCGATTGGTCTGCGCAGCGGCCACGTCTCACGGCAGAATGTGACCCTGACGTTCGGAACCGAGGCTGAGCTCACTTTCGACGACAGCCCTCGCCTGAACCTGCTGGAACCGGCGGTAACGAAATGACGACCACGCCTCGCCACATTCACCTGATCGGCATTTGCGGCACAGCCATGGCGTCGCTTGCCGGGCTTCTTCAATTGAAGGGCCATCGCATCACGGGCTCTGACAATGCAGCCTATCCGCCGATGAGCGACTTGTTGCGATCGCTGGGGATTCCCATTCTTGAGCCCTACGCTGGAGCCAATCTCGACCCGGCGCCCGATCTTGTGGTGATCGGCAATGCTCTGTCGCGCGGCAACCCGGAGATCGAGCACGTTCTCGACAAGCGAATCCCCTTTACGTCGCTCGCCGCGCTGCTGCGTGAGGAGTTCATTTCCGGCCGGGAGTCGCTGGTCGTCGCCGGCACCCACGGCAAAACCACAACGACGAGCATGCTTGCCTGGATCTACCAGATCGCCTCGCGCAAGAGGCCCACACTGGAGCCGTCGTTTCTGATTGGCGGCGTGGCTGAGAACTTCGGCACCAGCTTCCACTTGCGACCCACGCGCACCTTCATCATCGAAGGTGACGAGTACGATACGGCCTTCTTTGACAAGGGACCGAAGTTCCTGCACTACTTCCCAGATGGTCTGATTCTGACTCACGTCGAGTTCGATCACGCCGATATCTACGCTGATCTGGAAGCGGTGAAAGTCGCCTTCAACCGTCTCGTCAATCTTGTTCCCGGCCGTGGAATCATCGTCGCCTACGATGGCAATGCCAACGTGACGGAGTGCGTCGCACGCGCTTTCTGCAAGGTGGAGCGCTATGGATTTGGGCCGGACTCAGCCTGGCAATTGCGCAATCTGCGCCATGAGGACGGGCTCACCCGCTGGCAACTCCGGCACGACGGCGCACTCTGGTCTGAACTGGAGATGAGCCTTGCCGGCGAGCACAACGCACTCAACGCTTCGGCTGCGGCTGCGCTTGCCGCTGGTCAGGGCGTCGAAAAGGAAGCCATCGTGGATGCGCTAGCGACTTTCAAAAGCGTCAAGCGGCGCCTTGAAGTACGGGCTGAGATCGACGGCATCACCATCATCGACGATTTTGCACATCATCCGACGGCGATCCGCGAAACACTACGAGCACTCCGCGCCGTCTATCCCCAGAGCCGGTTGTGGGCGGTGCTTGAGCCGCGATCCAACACGCTGCGCCGCAAAGTCCTTGAGCAGGATCTCGTCGACAGCCTCGGCTTGGCCGATCGTGTGATTCTCGCGGGCGTCTATCAGCAGCAGCGCATCCCCGACGCCGAGCGCCTGCACCCGGAAGACGTAGTCCGGGCACTCAACGCAGCCGGCACCCCAGCTGAATTGCATCCGGGCGTAAGCGAGATCGTCGAATCGATCGCACCGCAACTGAAGGCCGGCGATGTCGTGGCTATCCTCTCCAATGGCGGGTTCGACGGCATCTATGAGAAACTGCCTGCGCGTCTCCGTTCACGCGGCCACTGACCTAGCCCATGATTTCCTCTCTCATCTTGCTCGGCACGATCGTTGTGCTCGGCGCGCCCAGCGCGCTGCTCTTCATCCCCTGGGCCATGCTTACCGGCAATGCAACGCCGCTCTATAACGTGTCGCTCGGCATCGTTCGAGCCGGCTTCCATCTTGCAGGGATTCGTGTCGAGGTATCGGGACTCGAGAATGTGCCGTCCCACACGCCGTGCATCTTCATGGCGAACCATGTGTCGAATCTCGACCCGCCGGCACTGCTTCCCAATATTCCGGGGCGCACTTCGGCCTTCGTCAAACGGTCGTTGATGAGGATTCCTGCATTCGGTTACGCGATGAGGCTCGGCGATTTCATCCCCGTCGATCGCGACGGCAGCGTCGAGAACGCGATCGAGAGCGTGCGCATCGCTCGGGAAGTCCTGGGCAAGGGTTTTCACATCACGACATTCGTTGAGGGCACACGCTCTCGCGATGGCCGCATGCTGCCCTTCAAGAAGGGCCCGTTCTATCTGGCGATGGAGACTGGCGCACCCTGCATTCCCGTGTCGATCCACGGGACCGAGACGATGATGAGCAAGGGCAGCCTGCGCATCAAGCCAAGCTCGGCGTACATTACATTTCACGCGCCGCTCTATCCTGCAGACTTTGCCGATCGCCAGCAATTGATGGATACCATGCGCGCGGCGATCGCATCCGGTCTTCCGGAGTGGATGCGGAACTGAGGGGCTACGGGAGCACCACGGCGTTGTAGCCGTCGTTGAGCAGGCGCTGGCTCATTGAATTGGCATCGGCTCGATCGGCGAATGGCCCGACCTGTACGTGAATGAGATTGTCGCCAATCTCACGCCGCGCGGTGACGGCATAGCCACGCTTCCGCAACGCCGCCATCAAAACGTTGGCATCCTCGATGTGCGATACAGCAGCGATCTGCACCATGATGTCGGCAGCCGACGGCAATGCCGGCTGCACCTGGGACGAGGTTGCCGCAGACAAATTGTCCTGCGCCGACGCAGCGGGCGAAGCAATGGCTGGGTGCACGTCAGGAGCGCTCGTTTGCGCACTCGGTTTGCCTGTTGATGCGGGAGCCGGAGCGGGAATTGCACTAGCCGGCGTCGGACTGGATTCAGGCTGCACGGCCGGGGGCGCAAATGTGGCGGCGGGCTTCTGCAAGTTGGTCGCCTGCTGGGCCAGCGTCTGGCCCGTGGCAGCTACTTTCGCAGCGATCATCTGCGAGCCGTTGCGCCTGCCCACCGTGTAACCCACACCGAAACACACGGCACAGAGCAGAAGCAAAGTGCAAACAAACGCCAGCAAAATAGCCGGCCCAAGCGTAAGCTCTACATCTTTGCGTGGCCCTTCGGCTTCCAGCTCCTCGTCGCGAGCGCTTCGCAGCATTCCGTTTCCTCAGGCTTACTTCTCTTCTACTGTACCTTTCGCGCCTGCGCCAAACTTGTTCAGCAGCGAGAGCAACTCCATCGGCAACGGGAAAACGATGGTTGTGTTCTTTTCGACGCCTATCTCGGTGAGCGTCTGCAAGTAACGCAACTGAAGCGTGATCGGTTGCGTGGCCAGCAGTGCGGCCGCGTCGACCAGCTTTTGCGCCGCGTTGAATTCGCCCTCGGCGTGAATGATCTTCGATCGCTTCTCGCGTTCCGCCTCAGCCTGCTTGGCCATGGCGCGCAGCATCTGTTCGGGCAGGTCGACTTGTTTCACTTCCACCGAAGTCACCTTGACACCAAACGGCTCGGTGCGCTGATCGATGATCGTTTGAATGCGCAGGTTCAGCTTGTCGCGATGGCTCAACAGCTCATCCAGCTCTACTTCGCCTAGAACAGAGCGCAGCGTAGTTTGCGCGAACTGCGAGGTCTGATAGACGTAGTTGGCCACCTTGATCGCGGCGGCGTTTGGATCGACCACGTACAGCGTGACCACCGCATTCACCTTGATGGTCACGTTGTCGCGCGTGATCACGTCCTGTGGCGGAACTTCCAAGACTTCCTGGCGCAGCGAGATGCGCACCATCTGGTCGATGGGCCTGAAGACCAAAATAACTCCCGGGCCCTTCGGTGGAGTCAGTGCGCGGCCAAGCCGGAAGATGACCGCCCGTTCATAGTCGCGAAGAATTTTGATGGAGTTCAGAAGATAGAGAACGACAATGGCAATCAGCACTAACAATGGAATCGGCAACTCGGACATGGGCATTCCTCACTCAGCAGCGATTCTACTCTTGCCCCGCCCCAAATAACCCGCTACACACCGTGCGCAGCGACCGCTGACACATTCTGCGAATCGGCGGGTTCGACACGCAGCAGATACTGATCGTGTCCGATCACCCGCAGTTTGGCTCCAGCCGTCACGGGCTGGCTTGCCACAGCGAGCCAGATCTCGCCTTCCACCAGCACATGACCTTCGGGATTCAACACCTCCATCGCGGAGGCGGAACTGCCCACCAGCGCGTCGGCTCCGAGCCGCACCTTTCTGCGACGGGCACGCACAGCCAGACTGAGGAGCCAAAAGGTGATTCCCCCGAATCCTAGGGTCACGGCAATCGCCACCCACGGGCTGATCGCCATCTGCGGAATCGGCGCGGCGACCAATGTGAGAGTCCCGAACATCAAGCAGACGATCCCGGCGATTGCCAGGGCACCATGTCCGCCGAACTTCGCTTCGAGCGCCATCAGCACGATCGCGCCTACCAGCAGCGCCACGGCGGTATAACGGATCGGCAACAGATCGAGACCGAAGATGCCGAGCAGCACCAACAGAGTGCCCACGGCTCCAGGAACGATGGTTCCGGGTGTATTGAACTCGAGATAGATGAGCAGCGCCCCGCCGACCAGAAGCAAGAGCGCGATGTTGGGATTAACCAACCAGCCGAGCAGCTGTTCGCGCAGCGTCGGCTCGACGGTCTCTATCCGCGCGCCGGCGAGATGCAGCGTCACCTTTGTCCCATCGAAGCGGGTGATCTCGCGGCCGTTGAGCGCCGTCAGCAGATCGGCATCGTTTTTCGCGGTCAGGTCTATCAAATGCTGCGACAGAGCCTCTTCGGCAGTGTACGAATGCGACGAAGACACGGCGGCGAGAGCAGCGTCGACATTGCGATTGCGTGGTTTGACGTAGGAGCGGAGAAAGGCCTCGGCATCGTTCTCGACTTTCTGCATCTCGGTGTCGTCGGGCTTGCCGCCCATGAAGACCACGTGCGCCGCTCCAGCTTCGGTGCCGGGCGCCATCGCCGCCACGTCAGCCGCTTCGAGGAGAAAGAATCCTGCTGAACCTGCGCGCGCGCCCGATGGCCCCACAAAGACAATCACTGGAATGCGCGATTGCAGGATTGCGCCCGCCATGTCGCGCATCGAGTCGACCAGGCCGCCCGGCGTGTCCATTTCTATAAGAAGAGCCGCGGCGCCAGCATCGTTGGCGCGCCTCAGCGCCCGTTCCAGCATGCCTGCACTCACCGGCTGAATCGTGTCTTTGAGGACGATCTTCTCGACCAACGGCTGCTGGGCTGAGAGCGAAAGGCCCCATCCCGCAGCCAGGGCCATGGATGTGGCCAGCCTTACCGCTCGCCCCAAATTAAACCTGCCGATTCGCTGAAGCATGGCTGCTCCAAGGAGTTCTGCCTACTGACTCTTGCCCGTCTTCAATGCAACCTGACGGCTTAAATCCTGCGCTTCGCGGCTCGCCGGGTCAAGTTGCAGGGCCGCTGCGGCTTCTCTGTTTGCCTCATCCAGACGATTCTGGGCGAGGTCCAGGCGCCCCAGCACCAGGTACGCTTGGACTGAGGGCTTGAGTTCCAACGATCTCTGTGCCTCTTTGCGCGCGAAGGCAGTATCGCCACCGCGTTCGCGCACCTCGGCCAATCCTGCATGCGCCTCGGCAACGGAATCATCCGCAGAGACCGCGGACTGGTAGAGCTGCTCGGCTTCGAGCAGCAACCCACGATTCAGGTAGTCCCTGGCTTGATCTGTGAGCTTCTGAGCCCGGTCACGCGGAGTCAGTTCCTCCATCCGAGCCGACTGCACCTGGTCCAACATGCCGGCAGCTTGCCGGAAGGCGACGGCATCAAAGGTGCGCACGATGCGTTCCAGCGGATCGGGCTTCGCTGCTGCGTCGGCATCCTGATCGACTCCACCGTGCGTTGTTGGCGCGCCAGGCTCCCGCCAATCGCGTTGCAGATCCTGCGCTTCGCTATCGTTGGGCCGAAGCTTCAGGCACAGGGCCAACTCCGCAAACGCCGCGCTGGTTTGACCTTTCCGCTTGAGAGTGACGGCGAGATTAAAGTGATAATCCGCCTGGTTCGGATCGGCGGCAGCAGCCGCGACGAACTGCGCGCTGCCGTCCTTTCCCTGGCGGCTCACGGCCACACCCTCGTCATTCAGCACCTCAGCCAGCGGCAGCACGGTTGCCACGGTGTGGAAAGCGGACTCGGCCTGCAGGTATTTCCCTGAAAACAACAAAGAGAGCCCTCGGTAGAAGCCCGCTTCCAAGGCGTCGGGCTCGTTGCGGTCCACTTTTGCAAAGGCGGACGCCGCTTCGTCATATTGCTGTGCGGAGTACTCTTCGCGTCCCAGCGCCATCCATGCGGCGCCAAAGCCGGGATTGAGCGCGACCGCCTGATTCAGGTGGCGCAGCCGTTCATCATGATCCGGCTCTGTGATTCCGCGAATATACTGTTCAAACGCATCGAGCCGCAGTCCTCGCCCCGCTGCGATAAACGTCTCCTCGGCGCCGCTAAATGCAGGGTCCAGGACGCGTGTCAGCTTCCAGGCGAGCGAGTCAAAGACAGCGATCAGGTCGTGCATCTCGCCGCGCGCACTCACCGTTTCGCTCATGCGCAGACGAGGTACATCGACCACACGGGCCTCGACTACGAGATTCGTTCCATCGGTCGAGTAGCTGCCCACGACGATTGAATCGGCGTCCAGGGTCTGAGCCAGCTTCAGCGAGCTCGCGCGCGAGGGTTGAAAACCCTCGGGCAGACCAAGGTGATCGAGCGCGTAGATCCGGTCGGCGCGGCTCAGGGGTGCAAAGCCCGCCGAAGTGAACCGGCTGCTCAGAATCGATGCGGCGGCCTCGCGAATCCACTCCAGGCTGGGTTGATTGGTGCGGTTGTCAAAGGGGAGAACGAGCAGGATGCGCCCTTTGCCGGCGTTCTGTGTCTCCTGTGAGGACTCATGAGCCGTCTGGGCCATACCGGTGAGACCGATCAGAGTGCCGATGAACAGCAGATAGGCGGCAGATCGCGCCTGTCTTTGCCGAAATGGAGAGCGACGATTCACTGCTCTCGATTATAGGTTGCGGGCCACTGCCGGAGCAGGTGTGCGAGCCCGTCTCGGTCCAGCCTCGATCTAGCGATGGAACTGAATCAGTGCGATCCAGAAGCCGTAGTCTTCGCTCTGCCACGTCAGCGTGCCGTGCAGGCGGAGTGCGATTGCTTCCGGAGACAGATCGTGGTGCAGTCCGAAGTAGCGCTCATCTATCCCTTCGCTTTTCGGACCCAGGCTCAGCGGTAGATACGGCGGGTCATATTTTGTCGAGAAGACCAGTGCCGCGGAGTACTTCTCCGGTTCCTCGGCGGCATATCCGATTTGGGCTTCGGTGAAGTCGTCAATGCGGTTGACCGCGTAGGGTTGTTTCACGTAGCCCAACTCCGGTCGAGTCAGTTCGTCGGTCATGGGCCACGCAGAGAGCACTGTCGCGCCGCGGTTGCGACGATTCAACTGCGCAATTCCAGCAATGTGCAGCCGGATCACGCGGGCATACGCGAGGTTGTCCTCTGGCGCGAAGCGATAAGGCGGATTGACAAACAGAGCGGCAACGAACGCTGCGGCTGAGAGCGCCGCGAACGCTTGCCAGTAGGGAACGCGGCGGCGAAATGTTGAGACCGCAACCACCAACACCAGCGGATACATGGGCAGCAGGTAGCGTGTGAGGAGCGCTCCGCCCAGCATGCTGAACAGGATTGCATTGCCAAGCAGCAGCCAGAAGATACGCCAAAGTGCGGACCGTTGGATGGTCTTATATTCCTGTCCGTCGCGACCGAGGCGCGGTTTCAGCATCATGGCTGCAAGGGTCAGGATCGAGGGCACGAACATGTTCATGTGCGCCGTCAGGTGCAGGATGCGGTGGCCGAACGCTGCGAGAATCCGCAGCGGCGTCATCGTGGCTTCGGCGTTGTAGCGCAGGAATTCAGGATTGCCGAAGACGAATCCCGTCTTCGCGGAGTGCCATGCATACCATGCGCAGAGCGGCAGAGCGCTCGATGTGAGCCACGCGGCCTCGCGCAGCGCGGCGGGCCGCTTCAGAGCTTCGCCGCGAATGCATTCGACGGCGCTCAGTACGGCAAGAGTCAGAGGAACGGCGATGGCGGTCTCTTTGCAGAGTGCCGCGGCCGTGAACCATAGCGCCGCAGCCCATGGCTTGCGGGCCTCAACCAGATCGCGGTCCGGAAGAGCGAAGGCAAGTCCCCAGAGCGTGTACGCGGCGGCGAAGATGTCGGCGTGAGCCAGAGAACTCTGTGCGAACCAGATGGGATAGAGTCCGGTCAGCAACACCGTCCAGAAGGCGACCAGAGCCGAGCCCGAAAGCTTGAGTGCTAGCCGCCAGACAGCGAGGAGGCCCAGTGAGGCCACGATCAAGACGGCTTCGCGGGTGACTTCGGGATAGAAGCCGGATGCTTTCCACCACAGCGCGAGATAGATGCTGGGCAGCGGCGGATGCGCATTGCTCAGTGTCGTGATCGGTATCAGCGAACCAGTGCGAAAGAAGTCCCACGCGGCCGGAATGTAGTAGCCTGCCTCATCCCAGTAGTAGGGCAGGCGCAGCAGCGAAAAGTGGCTCGCATACAGCGCCGCGAAGATGACCGGGAAGATCATCCAGGTGGGAAAGGGACGGTCTTTCCGCGGTCCCAGTAGCTCGAGCAGGAGAGCTTTCATTTAGCCAGATGTTTTGCCGCGCGGACCTAGTTGACGGGCCCTTGAGGGAAGGGCTGCCCCTGCGGCTCCAGGTTCAGGGTGCCGAAGGCCTGCTCGTACTGGGCGAGATTCTGCCCCAACACGTTCCACAGCGCCTTGGCCTGCTGCGGGCTGAGGAAGATTGCGGCGTTGTTGCGGATCGTGACCTGCTCGGGGCTTTCGCTCGAGGCCAGACCGAAGACGAGCTGAAAATCCCACACGCTGACTCGGACCTGGACGCTGTTGGCGTAGGTCTCGCGATAGTCGGAGGACTGGGCAACATTGAGGTGAGGTTGTTGCGGGGTCGGACTCATGGTTCCCAGATTACTCTTCCAAAGTTAGCGGAGTCAGCCAAGCGAGCGCGGTCCACGGGGGTTGGCGGAACTGGCGAGATCGGCAGAATTGTTCCACGTGGAAAAATTCGCTCTCTATGCGCCGTACTTTTGTGTCGTGGTGAGGTGGGATTGTTTGCGAAGAATTGCAGGGACCAGGATTAGTGAACAGGATCCCGTGGAGATCACACTTTCTCTGAAATTCTTCGCACGGTCCGAAGAAATCTTATGCACGCCGGTGATCGACTCTCCGGTTATAGACAGGGGAGGGGGTATGGGAAAGGGTGGGGGGTGATGGCCGGCGCGAGGCGAAACCAAGGCGAAGCGACCCCCGGGGGGTGTAGGGTGGGAATCTGGGCAGCGCGCGGGTCGGTTTGTCGAGTTGGGAGGTTCTGCGGGAGAGGACTCACTCAACCATGATGCGCCAGAGCGGGGAAATACCTTGCAAACGGTTTTGGTGCGGAAGGGCGGGAGTATCTTCTGCTAAGACTCCGAACGTATCGAGCTGCGGGAGCGAATCGCGCGGTCAAGACTGGTCAATACTGCACAGCTCATAACTTGAAAATCCACTCATAATGGTATGGAGCGTCGCATCACCGAAGTTGTTCCGAAAGCAGGTCACTTCCGGATCGGGCCGCACTCCGAACCTAAAAAATGGAAGGAAACGCCTTCTGTAGTGTCACTTACATCTGTGTTGAGGCGGTCGAATCGGATCCGTCTAACCACCGGTTTTGGACGAGGAATCCACAACGACAATCCAACCCGCATACAGCCTTATTGCAATCGGGAAACTCAAATAGAAAAGCACCTGGTCCGTTGCCTTGCGGGCGTGCCAAAATCCGCGGTCCGTTTCTCGATCGCGCAAGCATCCCCCGGAGGATCATGGACGTTCTAGATCCGGGGAGTCCGGAGACTCTCAGTGCAGCCACTCGTTTCAATCGTTATTCCCGCCTACAACGTCGAACGAACCGTTGGTGAAGCAATCCAGTCGGCGATAGGACAGACCTGGCCGCGGAAGGAGATCATCGTCGTCGACGATGGGTCCACCGATCGCACCGCTGAAATCGTGGATCGCTTTGGGCCGGCGGTCACGTTGGTATCGAGCAGAAATCGCGGTCTTTCGGCGGCCGTGAATCTCGGGGTTCAACACTGCCGCGGGGACTATATTCAAGAGCTGGATGCCGACGATCTTTTGACTCCAGACAAGATTGAGAGGCAGCTTTCAGCCCTTCGCCCCGGCGACAGCAAACGAGTTCTTCTTTCCTCGCAGTGGGCACGGTTCTACTTTCGCACTCGCAAGGCCCGGTTTGAGGACAACGCGCTTTGCCAGGATCTGTCTCCGGTGGACTGGCTTCTGCGGAAGATGCGTGACAATCTTTACATGCAAAACGCGACCTGGCTGGTAAGTCGGGAACTTGTGGAGGCCGCGGGACCCTGGGATACACGCCTGCACTATGACCAGGATGGCGAGTATTTTGCCCGCGTGCTTTCCTGCTCGGCTGGTACGCGCTTCGTCCCCGGAACCGGCGTCTTCTACAGAGCCAGTGGCCCTGGCAGCACCAGCTACATTGGCAACTCCGACGAAAAGAAAGAATCGCTCCTGCTTTCGATGCGACTTCATATCAAGTATCTGCTGAGGTTAGAAGACAGTGAACGCGTTCGCAGGGCATGTATCACCTACCTTCAGAACTGGTATGAGACTTTCTATCTGGAGAGAAGCGATTTGGCTGCACAGGCACAAAACGTTGCCACAGAGCTTGGCGGCAGTATCGAGGAACCGCGCCTACGACGGAAGTTCGCGTGGTTGAAGCCTTTGTTTGGATGGGGTACCGCGCGATGGGCGCAGGTGACGTTGCCACGGATGAAGGCGTCCCTGCTGCGGTCGATCGATAAAACGATGTACACGCTGGAGCACTCGCCGAACTGAAATCGAACTGGGTCACGACAGTCCCGGAATCCGGGTTGTGTTTATACTCTCGTGCTAGCGGCTTGATTCTTTGGCCGGCGAGATGACCTATGACAACCGTTCGCATGTCCGGAGGAGTCGTACACGACCTACCGGTGGATCTCCGCAAGGCGCTCGCGTCGGACGCGAAGGCACTGGCGGCCTGGGAAGACATTACGCCGCTGGCGCGCAACGAGTGGATCTGCTGGACGATCTCCGTCAAGAAAGATGAGACAAGGCGGCAGCATGTCGAAAGGGTGTGCTCGGAACTCAAGGAAGGGATGCGGCGGCCGTGCTGCTGGCCGGGCTGTCCGCATCGATGAGTGCGGTGGATTTACTGTTGCTTCTCCGGATCGAGCGACCCCAATGCCGTCAGGACGGCCACGCGCATAGAGGGCAGTTCGTCCTTCACTGTGTCCCAGACAATCTGGTCATCAATTCGGTGGTAGGCATGTCGCAGGATGTTTCCCATCCCACGAAAACCTAACCAGTCCGGTCCGGGCGCAAGCCTCTCGGCGTCTTCGCCCAAACGAATGGCTGCTTCCGTCACGATCTGCAGTTGCCCTCGACTGCCGACTTGGTTTTCAAATCGTCTTGATACGCCTCGAACGTCAGGGCACCTACAAACGACCCGATATGATCGATCGCTTCGAGGATGTCACGCAGGCGCGTTGCGGTGTCTCTAAAAGGCAAGGAAGGCCTCACGCAGAGCCCTCGACTTAACAGGCTCCGGCCTCCATTCGGCCGAAGAGAGATCGACAGGAACTCCGAGCATCTTAGTGAGACGACCTTGCAGGCTTCCCACCTTGACCAGCGTCATGCGTCTCGAGTTGTCGAAATCGGCCAGCAGATCCACATCGGAGACGGGCGAAGCTTCATCACGGGCAACCGATCCGAAGACGCGGAGGTGGACTATGCCCGCAGCCCTAAGCTCCTGCTCGCGCTGACGCAGCCTTTCGATCACTACCTGTTTGTCAATGCAAGTACCCTGCATCATGATGGACTTTCCCCACGACTCTTGGTGCGGAAGGCGGGACTTGAACCCGCAAGCCTTGCGGCGCTAGCTCCTAAGGCTAGTGTGTTTGCCATTTCACCACTTCCGCGGCTGGGTGAGACCGGCTCCGATTGGCGTGCCGGTCCTTTCAAGTGTAGAAGGAGGCCGATTCGGTGGCAATATCGTACGCAGACTCCCGTACCCTGGGTGCGACGGAGGGGTTGACCCCAAGCCGGACAAAACACCAGATCCCCTTCGACAACGCTCAGGGCAGGCTTTCGCCCCGCTTACCCCACGAACACTCGCTTCTTCGTAGGGCCCCAGGAGCGCGGGTTCTCAGGATGACACTGTGTTGATGGATAGGCTGCGGTGGCGACAGGGTGTATCACGGACTCTCGACTGGGCTTGACCGGAGCGTCAAAACCAATGTTTGATGGGCATCGAAGGTCAGACACATGGCAAAGTTGATCTACGCAATGAATATGTCCGTCGATGGGTACACAGAAGACGAACTTGGCGGCTTTGGCTGGGTAGCTCCCCAGGACGAAGAGTTGCACCGCAACGTATGCGAGCTTGTGTCGGAATTCGGGACCTGTCTCTACGGACGGAAGATGTACGAGACGATGGTGTACTGGGAGACCGCGCCCACAGTTGGCGATGGACCACGGCATTCGCTCGACTTTGCCAGGCAGTGGCAGGCGACGGAGAAGATCGTTTACTCGAAGACCCTTGCCGAGCCGCGCAGCGCACGGACAAGGATCGAGCGCGCATTCGATCCCGAGGCGGTGCGGTGGCTCAAGGCAAATGCCGGGCACGACATCAATGTTGCAGGTCCTGCACTGGCCTCGGAAGCGATCAAGGCGGGACTTGTCGACGAGTTCCTGATGATTGTCTACCCGGTTGTAGTGGGCGGCGGAAAGCGGTTCTTCCCGGATGGCGTGCAGCTGGATCTCGAATTGGTCGTGGAGCGACGGTTCCCCAAAGGAGTGATGGTGCTGCAGTACGCGGTCCGCGGCCAATCGAAGTGAAGGGCGGAATGATAGGCGTAGGCTGGCTATAGATCGCCGAAGCGCAAATCTGTGGGTCAGCGCAAAGCCGTGTGCCCTGGAACGTCGCCCGGCTCGCCTGCGTAAACATCCTTAGCGCCGAGAGGTTCTGTGATGCTTTGGTTCTACGAATCTTTCTTTCCCGTGGTGTGGATTCTCTTTCTGCTCTACTGGCAGATCAAGGCCATCGGCACCAAAACCACCCAGCGCCTCGAGCCGGTTGCCTCGCGCGTCCTGCGCGTGCTCATTTTCGGGATCGCGATCGTATTGCTCTCGACAACGCGCATCCCGCTGCGATGGCTTTACCTTCCACTGTGGCCGGAGGGCCTTTGGCCCTTCTGGCTGGGAGCTGCCGTCATGATCGCCGGCCTTCTGTTCGCCGTGTGGGCGCGCGAGCACCTGGGCAGCAACTGGAGCCGGTCTGTGACGATTAAGCAGGACCACGAGCTGATCACCAGCGGTCCCTATGGCGTGGTCCGTCACCCGATCTACACCGGGATTCTGACCGGGTTCCTGGGCAGCGCGATTGCCCTCTCCCAGGTGCGCGGGTTCATCGCTTTCGTTCTTGTTTTCCTCGCGCTCTGGATGAAGCTCCGCATGGAGGAACAGTGGATGCGCGCCCAGTTCGGCGAGACCTATGCCACGTATGCTCATGAGACCGCTGCCCTGGTGCCGTATCTGCTGTGATCGATTGGAATCGCGAAGATCGGATTGGGGGACTAGACTCAACGGCGAGGCAATGTATGAGCAACAGGTCAAACTTATCGTAGCTGTCACGGGAATGGTAGTCGCGCTGATCTGCGAGTTGGTGGCAGTCTTCGAACGCGCTTTGTTGGCCACAAGCCCGGCCTTCATCATGGGATTTGCCGCCATCTCGGCCCTGGGTTTCTGGGCTATGTCATTTCATCGCGCCGGACGATGAGCCGTCTGTTGTTGCCATCATGATAGAAGATCGCATTCTCGACGTGGAGAAACGGGACCTGCTTCTGGCTTTGGATCGGGGACGTGGCACTCTGGGCCGGGCGCTCGCGGGGGTCGGCGAGGATCTTGCTGCGCGCCGGCCGGCGAATGGCGGTTGGTCGATTCTGGAGATCGTGAACCACCTTGTCGAATCGGAAAGCTATCTGCTGGGGCGGCTGCGGGTCGCCAAGCATTCGGAGCATCTGGTCGCACCGCGCGAGCGTGAAGGCAAAATCGCTGCGCGTGCTGCCGATCGGACAAGGCCGATTGCTGCGCCTCCGGAGTCGCAGCCGAGAGGCCGGTACGCCACTCTGGCGGAAGCAGTCGGAGCCTTCGACGCCACGCGCGCGGAGACGGTTCAATTCCTCGATCAATTCGACGATGATCTTCGTTGCTGGGCGACCGACCATCCGCTCTTCCCTGGCCCGGTTAGTTGTCAGGAGACGGTGATCATGATGGCCGCGCATCCGGGACGCCATGCGGACCAGATTTTGGAGATTCGGAAGGCAACAGAGAATGAAGATTCCCTGCAGTTCGGCTCCAAAACGCGTTTATAAGGTTTTCTTTCGAAAAAGCTCCACCGATTCGCGACTTCTGGATTGATTTGAGCCAAACTGAAACCGAGTTGGGATTCCAATTCCGCGACCGAGTCATCAGTATGTTTCGGTCCATGGACGAAGAAATCGAGAAATTCTCGAAGTGGCTTCGGGAATTCAGTACCGAGGCACAATGCTAAGCTGGTTATGCGCCAATCCCCAATGTCGTATCGTACGCTTGGAGAATTCGATCCACCGATTCACATGAGTTGATTGGAACGATCGAGTTATCCGCAGCGGAATCCTCCAGATTCATCCTGAGATTGAAGCGGATCGGAAAGCTTTCCTTCGGTCAAAATTTGACACTTTGCTGCTGAACTGCGCCCCTCATTGACGCGCATCCCGACGCGCCTTAGGCTGAAATGATGGAATTCAAGGTCAGCGAGCTCGAGAAAGAGCCCATCGAGTTCGACCTCCAATTGCAGATTGGAGCCATCGACTACGGCGAGGAAGCCCGCCAGGACGGTCCGCTCGCGTCTTCAGGACGGGCTGAAGTGATTCACGAGCACCGCGGTCCACGAGAGATCGTCCCCGACATTCGCCTGAAGGGCCGCTTGGCGGGCCAGTTCGAGGTTCCCTGTGCCCGATGCATCGATCCGGTCAAGAGTCCCCTGGCCGCCGACTTCGACCTGATCTTTCGGCCTATCGGCGCCGATGCCGACGCGCCCGAGCGCTCCATAACAGCGCCCGAGACCGAAATCGGTTATTATCAAGGAGACAGTCTTTTGCTTGAGGATGTGCTGCGGGAGCAGGTGCTTTTGTCCCTGCCGGTCAGGACACTGTGCAAGCCTGACTGCAAAGGACTTTGCCCACGCTGCGGCAAGAACCGCAACCTCGAGGCGTGCTCCTGCGATGAGGCTCCTTCGGACGCCCGCTGGGAAGCGCTGGCAGGTCTCCGTAGCCGGATAAAGTCCTGAATACTCAAAGATTGAGGGTGTCCTGAATCGCGCCGGAGAACTGGCCGTTCAGGCGGGGTACGGACGCGAGTCTTGGCCGCCCAGATACGAAAGGAATTGCATCATGCCGAATCCGAAACGACGCCACTCGACGCGCCGTACCGCACTCCGCCGCTCCCACGACTTCCTCACCGCCACCGGTGTCTCGGAGTGTCCGAACTGCCACGAGAAGAAGCTGCCCCACCACGCATGTGCCAAGTGCGGCACCTACAAGGGCCGCCAAGTGCTGGACACCAAGGAAGACGCCAAGTAATCTGAACCCGCACGGCTCCGTTTTGCCAGGGCCGTTTGTGTGGGAAAGCTGCTTTAGCGAGGTTTCTCCCTGGTCAGGCCGAATCTGCTTACCGATATTGCGCTCGACGCCGTTGGCTCCGATAAGGCGCCCGAGCCTGAGATTCGAGGCGCAATTCTGGCCTGCCGAACTCTTCCTGTCCGCGTGCACCTGATCGGGCCCGAGCCCGAACTGCGCGACCTGCTGGACGAACACCTCGAAAACGAAGATCTGGACCTACCCATCGTCATCCATCACGCCTCGGAGCGGATCGGGATGGACGAGAAGGCGGCGCACGCGGTCCGGACAAAAAAAGACAGCTCGATGCGCGTCGGCCTGAAGCTGGTCCGAGAGCACAAGGCGTCGGGCTTTGTAACCGCCGGAAATACTGGCGCAGCGATGGCGACCGCGAAGATGGTTTTGGGCGCGCTGCCCGGTGTGGATCGGCCGGCACTGGCCACACCGATGCCGACAGCGAAGGGCAACCCCTGTGTGCTGCTCGATGTGGGCGCCAACGTGGATTGCAAGGCGCACAACCTCGAACAATTTGCGGTGATGGGCGAGATGTATGCGCGCAGCGTGCTGAAGATTCACAAGCCGCGTGTCGGGCTGCTCTCGATCGGCGAAGAAGAGACCAAGGGCAACGAACTCACGCGCGAGGCCCTGCCTCTGCTGAAGGCGCTGCCCATCAATTTCATTGGGAACGTGGAAGGCCGCGACATCTTCAACAACCGCGCCGACGTGATCGTTTGCGACGGCTTTGTGGGCAACGTGGCGCTCAAGACGAGTGAAGGCGTGGGGCGCTTTGTGCGGGATGTGCTGCGCGAGTCGTTGACGCGGACTGTGACGGCACAGGTGGGCGCGCTGCTCTCGCGGCGTGCGTTTAACGACTTTCGGCGACGGCTGGATTACACAGAATATGGAGGCGCACCGCTGCTCGGAGTGCGTGGAGTCTGCATCATTGGGCACGGTTCGTCGAACGACAACGCGATCTTCAATGGCATCCGTGTGGCCTACGAGTTCGCCCGCGCCGGCACCAATGAAAAGATCGAGCGCGAATTCGCAAGCCGTCCGCAGCGCCCCGCGTCTTCCGGCGACGAGCCGGAAGCCACGATTCAGTAGCAGTTGCAGACCATGCCGTCCGATTTCTCTTCCGATCAATTGAAGGCCATCTCAAGCTGGGCTGACGATCTCGCCTGTCCTGCTTGCCAACAGGCCCTTCGGTTCAAGGACACCAGCGTTGTCTGCACTGGCTGCGGACGCATTTATCCCATCCTCGACGGTATTCCAGTGCTGATCCCTGAACGTGCCAGCCAACCTGAGTCACCGCGAAAAGATGCGCTTTGACTGGACTGCCGGCGACCTTGCAGAAGGTCTGCGGTGTTATCGTGCCCAGCGGTTCTGGCATGCGCACGAGCATTGGGAGGCCGTCTGGCTCCAACTGGAGGGACAGGAGAAATCGTTCCTTCAGGCGCTGATCCAGACCACGGCCGCGTTTCACCACCTGCAGCGAGGGAACCTGGTTGGCACAGCTTCCCTGTTGCGGCATGCTCTTAGGCGGCTCGATCCGCTGCCAGCGGAGTTTGGTGGGATCGATGTCGAGGCGCTGCAGGCGAGCCTTCGCGGCTGGCTAGAGGCGCTCGATCGGGGTGAGGCTCTGGCGCAGATTCCTTTTCCCGAGATTCGCTAACACCTGCACGCAGAGGCGCATCCCCCATTCATGGCATCGCAGAGCCGAATAGTGTTATTTCACCTCTGCATCGAACGGACCTAGACTCGGGCTGAGGTCACCTTCGCGGAAGGTTACGTAGGTCATGTTCTACGCGACTGCGTGGAGGACTTCGCGCGATAGATCGACCGATAGAGCAATTGATTTAGAGGCATTTGGGCTATGCGACTTCCCCGTCTATCCGGTCTCTGGACCTTTGTCCTGTTTGTGACTGCCGCAGCAGCGGCGCAAGACATCACAGGCACCGTCCTGATCAAGAAGAAGCTGACAAAGCGCGGTGTTACGGCTTCGATTTCTGTCTATCAGCGCGGAACGGCCGTAGAGCTTGGCAAGGACCCGAACGAGGATCCGATTGCCTTCGAGCAGTCGCGTGTCGTGGTCTATCTCGAGGGGGCTGGACTTGCATCCGCGCCGGATGCGGCGACGCCGGTCACAGCGCAGATTCAGCAACTGGATCGCCGATTCGTGCCCGACCTTGCCGTGGTTCCTGCCGGAGCGACGGTGTCGTTTCCGAACATGGATCCGATTTTTCACAACATCTACTCTCTGTCGAAACCGAAGAGCTTTGACCTGGGCGCCTACGACAAGGGCCAAACACGCAAGGTCGTGTTTCCCAAACCCGGTATCGTGGAAATCTACTGCCATCTGCATCCCAACATGGCTGCAACGGTCGTGGTGACGCCGAATCGCTGGTATGCGCGGCCCGACAAGACAGGCCAATATCGGATTCCGAATGTACCTCCCGGACAGTACACGGTGGTCGCGTGGCACAAGTCGGCAGGATTCTTTCGCAAGACGATCACGATCGTGGCAGGCCACGACGCGTCCGCAAGCTTCTTCATCCCGCTCGATGTAGAGCCTGGGGAGAACGTGCAGAAAGAGCAGGACTCCGCACAGGCGGCAGGCTCCCAGTGAAAACGCCGCTCAAAACGCGGGCATTTCTGCTGTGTTTCGTGCCCTTCACGTTGCTGCTGGGATCGAGCTTCTGGATGATCCAGCGTTCGGTGCAGTCGACGGTGCGCGAAGGGCTGCGCACCTCGTTACGCGAAAACCAGGTTGCAATCGCCAGCATTCATGCCAAGGCCGACCTGCAGAAGAGCCGCTTCCTGAAGATCGCGGGTGAAAACACCGCGCTTAAGGCGGGCGTTCAGCTTCTGCTCGCTCATCCCGGCAACGCAAGCGCGCGCAACACTGTGGAAGACCAGCTGCGCGAACTGGGCGAGCACATGGGCTTCGATTTCATGCTGGTTTCCGCGCCCGACCGGACACCACTTGCCGGGGTGGTTCGCGAGAACACTTCGGGAGCGAACGGAAAGGGTCAGCTGGTTCCCGTGGATTTGTCTCTGCTCGACCGCAACAGGGGCGGCTTTTTGTTTCTGGAGGGACGCACCTTCCAGGTGGCGGCGGTTCCCGTGGATGAGGACGACGAGAATATCGCCCTGCTGTGCGTGGGCGAATACTTCAGCCTCTCCGACATCAACTTGCCGATGGCTTTGGTGCACGACGGGAAAGTAGTCGAATCGAACATTCCGCACGTGACGCAGGAAGACCTGGCGCGGGCATTGATCGGCTGTAACGACCAGTCGGAATGCGATGTGCTGCTGCAGTTCGCCCATTGGATCGTGCTCCCGATGGAGTCTTACCGTGGCGGCTATCGATTACTGAGCCTGGAGAATGTCGATGCGGCTACAGCACCGATCCAATCTCGGCTGCGCCAGCTTTTTGTCACGCTGGCCGGGGTTTCCCTGCTCGTGGCGTTGCTCTGCAGCATCGGTTCTTCAAGCTCGATTGTGAAGCCGATCGCGGCGATCGTCGGTCATCTGCGCACAGCCGCAAGAACCGGCAAGCTAGTCGAGATCCAAGCACAGAACTCCTCGATCCAGGAGATCCAGGAGCTGGCAGAAATTTACAACCGCGCTGCGATCTCGGTGCGCAAGGCAGGAGAGTGCCTTGAATCGGCCTATCTGGAGTTCGTCGGCTCGCTGGCCCATGCACTTGATGCGCGCGACCAGTACACAGCAGGCCACAGCTGGCGCGTGAGCCAGCTCTCCTGCGCAACTGCCGAGGCGATGCACCTTAAGGCTGAGGACGTGCAGCGTATTCGCATTGGCGCACTGCTTCACGACATTGGAAAGATCGGCGTTGCCGACAGCGTTCTCCAAAAGCCGGGCCGATTGACCGATGAAGAGTTCGATCAGGTGAAGCAGCATCCCGTGATCGGGCGGCGCATTCTCGAAGGTGTGCAGGGATTCGCGCCATATTTGGCGGCGGTGGAGCTCCATCACGAAAACTGGAATGGCACGGGATATCCGAAGGGTCAACGCGCCGAAGAGACGCCGATCGACGCACGGATCATTCACGTCTCCGATGCCTATGATGCGATGACCACTAACCGCTCGTACCGTCGTGGCATGTCGCATGAGAAAGCGATCTCGATTCTTGTGGAGAACGCCGGGATTCAGTTCGATCCGAGGATCGTAGCGACCTTCGTTGCTCTCCCCGTGGAAGTCCTGAAGCGGGAACCGCAGGGAATGGAGAAAACGAACGAAGCGGAGCAATCTCCAGTAGCGGTGGCCGTATGAGCAGCCGGTGGAGGCTGGTTCTGGCGCTGCTGGCGGGGTGTTCGGCTGGCTGCGATGCGGCATTCGCGCAGGAAGCAAGTTCCGGGTTCGATCTGCGTGCAACCCTCACCGGAGAGGCCATTGCCTCGAGCGAGCTGACGGAGGCTCCTCGATCAGGCGCTCCGATGATCGCGGCTTCGCGATCGGTGGCCTACCCCACGCTGAAATTCAGCGACCACTGGTACGTAACTGACGCGCTGCAATTGACGACGCGTCCTTACTACTATTGGGATCTGTCGACGCCCGGCTATGGCGCCAAAGGCGAGGTGTTGCAGTCTACGCTGAACTACGCACACGTTTCGCGCAATGGATCGATCCTGGTGCGTGTCGGCGAGATGTCCACTGCCTTCGGAGCTTTTGTTCTGCGCTACGACGACGCCGACAACCCGCTGGTCGATCTTCCGCCCGAGTATGGCTACTACTATTCGCCCATTTCGATCGGAGGAGTCGCAGGCGCGCAGATCGACGTGACGCGCGGCAAGTGGGATGCACGAGCGCAGTTCGCAAACTCATCGCCGGCCAATCCGCGCAGTATCTTTGCACGCGATCAGTACGGCAATTGGGCGGGCGGCCTCGGCTATACGATTCGTCAGGGTCTCCGCGTCGGCGTCTCTGGATATCGCGGGCCGTATCTCGATCGTCAGTACGAGGATTTCTATCCCAGCGAAAGGAATCCAAGTAAGCTGCCGGCAAGCGGCATTGGCCTTGAGGCAAATTGGGCTCATGGCCACACGACCGTGCAAGGCGAGCTGCAGAGATTCGTGATGCCTTACATCGTGATTCCGACGTATCGCGAGACGGCTGGATTCGTGGAGTTGAAGCAGGTGCTGAGTCCACGATGGTATGTTGCGGGACGGTACGGCTACACAAACGCAAACGTAGAGGGAAGGACACTGTGCCTGGAGACGGCTGCCGGTTTTCGTCCGAGCCGTTTTGAGTTGATTAAGGTCAGCTACGAAAACGAACGCTACAACTTTGGAACCGACCGCAACGACAACACCCTGGGCATTGAGTTTGTGACGACTCTTCACAAATCCTGGGGCCGCGAGTAGGGTCACCGATCTCCACCTGCTAGCCAAAGAGATTCGCGAGTTCCGACATATAGAGCGCCTCATCGGCGAATCGGAATGTCCTATCGTCACGCACTTCGCGAGCGGCACGATAGAAGGCAGTCAGAGCGGCCCGGCTGAAGCCCGAGCCGATACTCACGCGCTTGACGCCCAGCGCGCCGAGTTCCTGCACGGTGAGCGGCGGAGCGCCCTTCATTCCCATGAGCACGTTCACCGGTTTGCGCACTGACGCACACACGGTGAGAATCTCCTCCGGATCGGTGATTCCGGGCGCGTACAGAACTTCTGCGCCGGCCTTCTCATAGGCCTGGAGTCGGCGGATCGTGTCGTCCAGATCGCGGCGACCGTGAAGATAGTTTTCTGCGCGCGCAACGAACATAAACGGAAACGGCAACGCCCGTGCAGTATCCGCAGCCGCAGAAACACGCTCGACGGCATGATCGAAGTCATAGATAGGCTTTGCGGGATCGCCCGTTGCATCCTCAATCGAGCCACCGACAAGTCCGGCTTCCGCCGCAAGCCGGAGGGTCTCCGCGGCAGCCTCCGGCGCATGGCCGTAACCATTCTCCAGATCGGCAGCGACAGGCAGGTGGGTTGCAGCAACGATGGCCCTTGCGTTGGCAAGCGCTTCGTCGCGTGTGACACTCGCGGCGCCGTCGCGACGCCCGAGGGTAAAGGCCAGCCCCGCGCTGGTTGTGGAAAGGGCTTCAAACCCGAGTCCGGTAAGAATCCGTGCTGTGCCGGCGTCCCACGGATTCGCAATCACGAAGATCTGGTCTCTGTGGTGTAGCACCTGGAACGCAGCAGCCTTCTCTGCTTGAGTTGGCATAATCTCTCTTCTCCGTTTAACGGTGACGGTAAAACGGAAGCACGATCAGTACGGCAATTGCCATTGCGGCGACGAGGGCGACGCCGAGAAGACTGAAGATGAGCACGAGATTCGGCCCGCGATGCGAATCCTCCTCGCGCGCCTCATGGTTGGGCAGGTTCGTGTCACTCATACTTCAGCGCATCCACGGGGTCCATCTGTGCGGCACGCGTTGCCGGCACTGTGCCAAAGATGATGCCAACGATCGTCGCGGCAGCCAGCGCGATCACAATCGACCAGCCGGAGATGGGCAGCGAGTACTCCGTAAAGAAGCGGATTGACAGCGGAATAGTCAGCCCCACCAGTACGCCGACTAATCCGCCAGACAAGGAAATGATCACGGCTTCGGCGAGAAACTGCAGCTTGATCTCGCGATAGGTCGCACCCAGCGCCTTGCGAATGCCGATTTCGCGGATGCGGGAGCGCACGTTGGCGAGCATGATGTTCATGATGCCCACACCGCCCACGGCAAGGGTGATCGCGGAAACCAGCACCAGCACGGCGGTCAGCGCATTGGAAATCTCAGCAGCGTAGGTCAGAACCTCAGTAAGCGTCTGCGCTTTGTAGACAGAACCGGTTCGGTGGCGGTCCTGAATGATGCGCACAATCTCTCTGGCCCCGTCCTCGACTTCATTCATGGTGCGCATCGAAAAGTAAATCTGCTTGACGTTTTCCGTGCCGGAAAAGAGGCGCGCGACGGAGTAAGGCACCAGGATCGTCTGGTCGGCGATCTCCGATTGCCCCATGTCGTCGACGCTCTCTTTGAAGATTCCGATGATCGTGAACGGAATCCCCTGGATCTCGAAGGTTTGCCCTACGGCTGCGGACACGTTGCCGAACCGCTCCTTTGCAAATGCTTCGGTCACGACAGCGCATTTGGTATCGGACGAATCGTCGATCTCGTCGAGAAAGCGGCCGTATGGCACGAGCAGGTTGCGGATATTGCGGTACTGCGGGCTCACGCCGAGTACCAGCGTATCTTTTACGACACCGCCGCCGAAGCTGATGCGCGTGTGCATCTCGAGAATTGGCGAGGAGTACATGACACCAGGCACCTGGGCGTCGACTGCTCTCTCATCCTCGCGCGTCAGATAGTCGTTGTAGAGCACGCGTTCGGCGCCGGTGGCCCCGCCGCCGGAATACTCCACCTCGACCGAGTTAGTGCCGATTTTCTGCAGCGTCTCGAGAACGTACTGCTTGCCCTTCATGCCGATTGTGACCACGAGGATGACCGATGCGGTACCGATGACCATGCCCAGCGCGGTGAGCGCAAATCGCAGCTTCGAGGCGCGGAAGCTGTCGATGGCTAACTTGAGGATCTCACTCATCAGCATCGTCCGGCGGGCGCTGAGCAGCGTCTGCTGGAATGCGATCTGACGGGCCTGTTCGACTGGATTCATGCGTACCGCTGGATAAGAGATGCGGTTGCCCGCATTCTCGTCTCCGACATTTCTTCGACGTCGCCGGAGCGAAGTTGCTGCCGCCTACTTACTGTCATATTTCTCGATCCATTTCAGCTCCTCGCGGAGCTTGATGTAGCCGTGCCAGGGATTCTTGTCCAGGCTATGGCCTTCTCCGGGGAAGACGAGGAAAGTGTGCGGTATGCTCAGGGCCTGCAGCGCCCGCTCCATCGTCTCGCCCTCCAGATAGCTTACGCGGATATCCGCGCCGCCCTGCACCAGGTGGGTTGGCGTCTTCACTTTGTCGAAGCGAAACAGCGCGGCCTCGCTTTGGTAGAGATCCGGATTCTGCCAAGGCTGGCCGCCGAGATACCAAGCGTCGTCCCAGGTTTCGTCGTCGTTACCCCAGTTGGCCGCATGCTCCACGGCTCCCGCGCCGGTTACAGCGGAACGGAAGCGCGTGGTCTGGGTGATCAGCCAGTTGGTCATGTAGCCGCCGTAGCTGTAGCCGCCGATGGCCAGATGATCGGGGTCGGCGTAGCCGTCCCTGACCAGCGCGTCCACGCCGGAGAGGATGTCGCGGCCCGGCTTTGACACGAGGTGCGGCTCGATCTCGAGCATGAAGTCGTCGCCGTAGCCCGAAGAGCCGCGATAGTTAGGACGGAAGACTAGCCATCCGCGGTCCGCGGCGAGCGTCGCCCAGTCATACCAGTCGGCGCCGAACCGGTCGCCGTCCGCATCGGCTGGTCCACCGTGAATCAGGGTGATCATGCGCAAGTGCTTCGCATTTTTCTTCCCCGGCGGAAAGATAAGCATGCCTTCCACCGTGCGGCCGTCGTCGGCCTTCCACGTGTAGGGTTGCCATTCGGGGTGGGCGCGGTCGTGGAAGATGGAGTTGAAGTTTGTGAGCTGTTTGAGCTGGTCTGGATGCAGAGGGTCGGTCGCGAGATAGACCTGCGCCGGATCGTTCACAGTGGAATGCCGGATCAGGATCGTGTTCGACTTCGGCGTGGACTCGAGGCCTGCATAGGTGCCAGCGGCACCCGGAAGCCTGGTCGCGTTGTCACCTTCGACCAAATAGAGCTGTGTCTCGACACCCTTCAGACCAAGCGCGATTTCGCGGCCATCAGGCAGCAAGGCGAACTGATCGAATGAGCCGTCGAAGCTCGAGCCAAGCCGCTCGACCTTCCCGGATTCGGTGTCGACACGATAGAGCCGTCCCTGCACGTCACGATACGGGCCATCGAGCGAACCGGCTGCCCCGGCGACAAGAAAATGAAGCCAGCGACTATCGGGCGCCCACACAATTCGAGATTCGAGCGCCTGATTGTGCGTCAATTGCCGTGATTCACCACCGCTGCTGCTGACGAGATAAATCTCAAAGTCGGCGGGATTCTCAGTACGCCGATGCACTGGCCCGGTCAAGAATGCAAGCGTTTCGCCGTTGGGAGCGACCGCTATCTCATCGATCGCGAGCTGGCTTTTGGTGAGGACCTTGGCCGCGGACGGAAGGGTCGGAGCGGGAATAGTGTCCGCGCGCCCCTTGGCCGTCTTGGCTGCGGCCGATCCATTGGGCAATGGGGCGGCTAGAGCATCCGCGATCGCAGGAGCAATCTCGATCTTGACGAGAAGGTCGCCACGATTCTGCTCACGCCAGCGAATCACGTCCTGCCACTCGGTTGCGCGCGATTCCGCTTCGTCGCGATCGAGCGGCTCCTGCGCCGAGAAGTAAATGGCCGAGTTGTCAGCCGACCAGGCAAACGCATGCACATCGAGCTTCTCGCTGTAGAGCGGAAGAGCCTCGCCACCAGCAGCGGGGATGATCCAGACGCGCTTCGGCTTTGTCGCGTCGGTCCCCGGTTCCGCATCGGACGAGGCGTCGTCGCCCAGTAGCGATCGGTCGGAAAGGAATGCGATCCATTTGCCGTCCGGACTCCATTTCCCGTCTTCTTCGCTGGCTGAGTGGGTGAGTGAGCGCAAGCCGGATTGCGTGTTCCAGACCCAAAGATCGTGCCGGTAGATACTGTCCTTCCAGTCGGGCTGATCCGTCTCGATGACCGCGGAAGCGCCGTCCGGCGACAAGCGCGCCGAAGAGATATCGATGGTATTGAGGTATTCGTCGAGGGTAATGGCCGGCTTGGCCGATTGACTGGAGACGGGGGAGCAAACCAGGCAGGCGCCGAGAGGAAGGACCATCCAGCAATGTTGCAAGCGCATATAAAAACTATACCGTTGCGATTTGCTGTTCATCCGCGGTTGGGCCCTGCGAGAATCATGAACGGCATGATCAGGATCGACGCACATCAGCACTTCTGGCAGTACTCACCGGTCGACTACGGATGGATCGACGACGCGATGTCGGTGCTTAAACGCGATTTTCTGCCGCGCGATCTCGCGCCCCTTCTCCAGACGAATGGGCTCAGCGGATCGATCGCCGTGCAGGCCCGGCAGAATCTCGAAGAGACGCGCTGGCTGCTCGAACTTGCTCAGGAGAACGAATTCATCCGAGGTGTTGTGGGCTGGATCGATTTGTCTTCGCCTCAGCTGCGGGATCAACTCGGAGATTTTGCGAGCAACAAGAAGCTGGTCGGCGTTCGCCACGTGGTGCAAGCCGAGCCTGACGATGAGTTCATGCTGCGCCCGGAGTTTCGGCGCGGCATTGCGCAACTGGCTGAGTTCGGGCTGGTCTACGACCTTCTGCTGTATCCGCGCCATGTGCCGGTCGCGGTCAAACTTGTGCGCGAGTTCCCTGCCCAGAACTTTGTGTTAGACCACATTGCCAAGCCACCGATTGCTGCGGGAACCCTGGAGCCGTGGGCGCGCGACATCCGAACGCTCGCCGAGTTACCGAATGTCGCCTGCAAACTTTCTGGGATGGTGACGGAGGCGCGATGGCGCGAGTGGAAGCACGAGGATTTTCGTGCTTATCTCGATGTGGTTCTGGATTGCTTCGGGCCCTCGCGCTTGATGATCGGATCGGACTGGCCGGTGTGCACGGTTTCGGTAGACTACGCGGCGACGCTGGGTATCGTGCTGCAGTTCATCGCGCAACTATCGAATTCGGAACGGGATGCGATTCTCGGCGGGACATGCGCGCGGGTCTACGGAATCGAAACCGAGCGCAGCATCGCGCCCTAAACAGCAGAAATAGATTGACTTACGCCTCGTTTCCTGATACAATACTAAAGTGCCTATCGGCGCGGAAGTTCACCTTATCTCTGGAATCGAGGAAACTCATGGAAGATACCCGCACGAGTGTTGAAGAATTCTTTCACCACTTCGAACGCAACAACAACAAGAGCGCTTTCTCCGACGCGGTGTCGCAATTCGCCAATGTATTTATGGCAGCCGGTCCGCAAGGCGCGCGGTGTGTCAAAGCGAGCGATTTCGCGCTGGCTCTGCCGAAACGCAAGCAGCTGTTCGCGAGCTTTGGCTGTGACGGGATGAACCTGGTGAGTGTGGATGCGCACTCGTTGGGGAACCGCTATACGATGGCACACACGCGATGGAAGATCCATTTCACAGCGGACGCGCCGTCGACTCCTGACGTCTTTGTGGATTCGACTTTTGTACTGGACAAAGGTGAGGGAGGGTTTCGGGTCGTGGTTTACCTCGCTCATCAGGATGTGATGGCGATCCTCAAAGAGCGCGCAGCCCTGAAATCCTGAGAAGACAACCAGAAACCGTGAGACTAGTGGATGCGGGCGGGTGATTCGGAAGCAGGAAAATACTTGCTCGCGAATTCGAGGAAGGCAGGCCAGTTCGGCGTGGGGGTGTGACCGAACTGGTGCTGCCGGAATCCGAGATCGCCGTTGAGGAGCGCGGTTCCGACCGGAGGGAATGTCGTTGTGCCCAGATCCCTGGCGCCCAGGAGCCGATACACCGGACCGGCATCCACCTCGGCGAGAAACATGCCGCTTGTGTCCGCCCAGGCATCTCCGCTCGGATCGGCGTAGCCATCGCCGGTGTTGGCTCCGCCGCCGATGAAGACCGGCCGCGGGGCGGAGAGCGCAATCAGCTCATGATTGTCTACGGGCAAGTCAGCAGGCGTCAGAGGCCCGCCATAACGCAAAAAGTTGCCATCGAACCAGTGATAGAGCTCGGGGCCGGCCACATTCGACATCTGCTCGCCGTAGATGTGGCGATAGAGCTTGGCGCCGCCTTCGCCCGACGAGCTGCTATAGACGATGGCGAACCGCGGATCGTAGGCCATGGCAACGAGCACGGTTTTTCCAAAACGCGAGTGGCCTTCCAGTCCTACATGCTTCGCGTCAACGGCAGGATCGGTTTCGAGATAATCCATCGCGCGGCTTGCGCCCCACGACCAGGCGCGTAGCGTGCCCCAGTCATCCGGTCCGCGCGGTTGACCATGATTCATGAGCCCGATGATGCCCTCGGTGAGCCCGGAGCCATCGTCGGCCTGAATGCTCTTGGGCGAGAGCACGGCAAAGCCCCATCCTCGCTGGAGCAGGGGTTGACCCTCCAGACCGTAGTGACCCGGTCCTTCGGGAGCGGACTCGGAGACCGGCACTTTGAGCGCTTCCTCAAAGTCCTTGTCGAAGACCAGCTCGATCATGATCGGAACGGGACCCGCGGCATGGGCAGGCGTGCACAGAACCATCTGGATGTTGACGGCGATCTGTGGGTCGATCGAGTTGTCGACGTGCCCTACGAGATGCTTGACGATGACACCGATGTCGTCGTACTTGCCCGATGTATTCTTGACCACTTCCCAGGTCACCTTGGGAAGGTTGGCAGGAGCTATTCCGAGAACCTCGCGTTCATAGTCGGCAATAATCTCAGGACGCCGCTTCGACCACCAGTCCCCTGCGGTCGTCACGCGCTGGCCGTTCTTGAGCAGCAGCGGATCGGGAAGGTTGGGATAGACGTTTGCCTTCGCCTGGTCGTAGTTGGTCGCGCTCGCCGCCTTCGCGCTGGCGACGGGCAGTGGCCGCATTTGCGCATCGTTCAGGCCAAGCGATTTCAGCATTCGTTCGCGATCCTGCACCGCGGTCAGATGAACCGGAGCGCCATCGCCGGCGGAAGCCTGCTCCGCCCCAGGAGCGTGCAGATAGTGGCCGGCGAAGGTCAGAAATGTCGGCCAGTTGGGAGCGGGCGTGTGTCCTCCGGTGTGCTGGCGGAACGCGATGTCGCCGTCGATGAGTGTGGTCTCGATGGGCGGGAACGTCGTTGTTCCGAGATCCTTCTTGCCCAGCATCTGATAGACCGGACCGGCTCCGGCTGCGGCAAGGAACATACCCTTGGCGTCGACCCAGCCATCGCCTTCGACAGCGCCGCCGCTGATGAACACGGGGCGCGGCGCGACGAGTGCAATCAGCTCATTGGCGTCGACCGGCAGATCGCCTGGCGTCAGCGGCCCGGCATACTTCAAGAAATTTCCGGCCATCCAGTGATACTCCTGGACGCCGGCGACGTTGCCCACCTGCTCACCGAAGATATGCCGGTAGAGCTTTGCGCCGGCCTCGCCCGAGGAACTGATGTAGCCGATGGCGAAACGCGGATCGTAGGCCATCGCCACCAGCGCGGCCTTGCCGTAGCGCGAGTGGCCCTCGATGCCGACTTGTTTCGCGTCGACGTCTTTGTCGGTTTCGAAGAAGTCGAGACAGCGGCTCGCGCCCCAGGCCCAAGCCTTCAACGCGCCCCAGTCGTCGAGCGTGCGCGGCTGGCCTTTGTTGGCAAGGCCGATGATGCCCTCAGTCAGCCCCGCGCCGTTGTCGGGCTGTACGCTGGTCGGAGTGTACTCGGCATAGCCCCAGCCTTTTGCGAGCACCTGCTGCTGCCAGGTGGGCCCGTTTCCATTCATGGCGGCGAATTGCGGGAAGCGTTTGAGGAGCATCGCCAGGAACTCCTTGCTCAGGCCGAGCTCCATGATCACGGGAACGGGACCCTTGGCATCGGCGGGCGTGCTCAGGGTTAGATCGATGTTCACGGCGATGTTCGGATCGGTGGAGTTGTCAACCTGCCCGACCAGTGTCTTGGTGATCACCGGGACATCGCCATTCTTCTCGCGCACCGTGCTGACAACCTCCCACTTGACCTTGGGAAGACTCCTGGGGGTGCGGCCGTAGATCTCGCGATCGAAGGGTTCGACGATCTGTGGCCGGCGCTCGTGCCACCACATCGCGGGGGTGGTGACGCGCTTGCCGTTGTTCAGCAGCAAAGGGTCGGGGATGTTGGTGTAGACGTCGGCCTTCGCCTCGTCATAGTTCGCGGCGTTGGGCGATTTGGGGTCGCCGTCGGCTCCGTGGCGGAGCGACTTGATGCCGAGTTCGTCCATCACACGCTGGTGGTCCTTTTCCGAGGCCGCCTGGATGGCGAGCTGCTCGGGCGTGGGTGCAGGTGGGGCCGGGGCGGGAGGCGGCGGAGTGCTCGTTTGTTGTCCGCTGAGGAGATGAAGAGCCGGGAAAAAGAAAACGGCAAAGGCAGCAGAGCGCATCGCTGCAGCAAAACGTCTGCTCGCGGACATAATGGGAAACCTCTCAGGCCGATCGATAAGAAACGAACGAGCGGCCCAAGGATATCGATTTAGTGCTCTGGAGGCAAGCCAATCGATCGCGTCGGTGCGGCCAACGGCCAAGGCCTCAGCAAACGTGAGAATCTCCTTATTCATTTCCGGTGAGACCGCACAGTGGCACGATTGAATCCGAGGCACTCATGTTTCCTGGATTCGCGCCGATAAAGTCCACGAATCCGAGGAAAAAGGGCCCCCGCGTGAACTGTTCTTCGTCCTCCTCGGAGTGATTCAGGAGATCAGCGAGCAGATCAACCTTCTGGCCCTGAACGCGGCCATTGCGCGTGCCGGCGAACATGGTCGCGGTTTTGCCGTGGTAGCCGGCGAAGTGCGCCGGCTTGCCGAGCGCACCAAGACTGCTACGGAGGAGATCACCGGCACAATTCGCAGCATTCAGGACGAGACCCGTGCAACTCTGCAGGTGATGGAAGGCAGCCGGAGCGCTGTGGAAAGCGGGATGGGCGAGACCGCGCGGGCCCGCCAGAGCCTGAAGCGATCATTGAGTCGTCGAAGCAGGTTGAGCACCAGATTCAGTTGATCGCTACCGCAGCCACCGAACAGACCTCTGCCTCCGGCGAGATCTCAGAATCTGCCGGCCATATCTCGCAGCTAGCGACAGAGAGCAGTCATGGCGCGGAGGAATCTGTGGAGGCCTTGAAGAACCTGGCGTCCTTGGCCAACGATCTGCAGGTGATGATCAATCAATTCCAGCTCGAAAACGGGCGCTCATCTGCTCCTTCTTTGCGCGGGCAATATCGGCCTGCGGTTCACGGGGTGGCTCACCCGGCAGCTGCCTGAGCGGCAATTCCCTTGCCTCCGGTACCGGCGATTCACCTGTCGCCGGTACGCCCCGCGCGAGGCCAGTGCGTTCGTTCTGCTTCTTGCGGAAACCGTTGAAATTCACGGGACTTCGCTATTCCCTGCACAGCACGGTATGGTAGCCTCCGGTTGGAGGCCGGGTGTCATGCGCCGCAGCCGAACCGAACTCCGGAGACGATTGCATGAGCGCCATTAAGTACGATCTGATCATTATTGGCTCGGGACCGTCGGGCCAGCGCGCAGCCGTGGCCGCTTCGAAGATGAAGAAGCGCGTGGCGGTTGTAGAGGCGCGGACAGTCGTCGGCGGTGTCTGCATCAATACCGGAACGATCCCCTCCAAAACGATGCGCGAAGCAGTTCTGCATCTTTCCGGCTACAACTACCGTTCGGTCTATGGAATGAACTATCGGGTCAAAGAGAAGATCACCATGGCCGACCTTGCGTTTCGCGTGCAGGCGGTGATCAAGACCGAAGTGGATGTGACCGAGGCGCAACTCTCGCGCAACGGGATCGATGTTGTGCAAGGCATCGCCCATTTTGTCGATCCTCACACAGTTCGCGCCGAAGGCGCCCAGGGCGATAGCACTCTCGAAGCTGAGCGCGTCATCATCGCGGTGGGGACGCGGCCCGCATCCTCGCCGAAGGTCCCGATCAATGGCCGCACGATCATCAATAGCGACCAGGTACTCGACCTGCCGGCGCTGCCCCGCACGCTGATCGTTGTTGGAGGGGGCGTGATCGGCGTCGAATATGCCTGCATGTTCGCGATTCTCGGGGTGCGCGTCACGCTGATTGAAAAGCGCAACCGGCTGCTGGAGTTTGCGGATCAGGAGATCATCGAAGCTCTGAGCTATCACCTGCGCGACAGCCGGGTAACCATGCGCCTCGGAGAAGAAGTGGAAAGTGTGGAAGAGCTCGCGGACGGCGGAGTGGTGGCCAACCTCGAGAGCAAGAAGAAGGTATCCGGCGATGCGCTGCTGTTCGCAGTAGGGCGGCAGGGCAACGTCGATGAACTGAATCTGGCGGCGGCCGGCCTCGAAGCCGATAGCCGCGGCCGCATCCCGGTCGATGAGCACTTCATGACCAAGGTCCCGCACATCTTCGCGGTGGGCGATGTCGTCGGTTTTCCTGCACTGGCTTCTGTCTCGATGGAGCAGGGCCGCATCGCCGCAGCGCGCGCATTCGACGATCACGCCATCTCATCGAACCCGAGCTTCTATCCCTACGGCATCTACACCATTCCGGAGATCAGCTTCATCGGCAAGACCGAGGAGCAACTGACGGACGAAGACGTGCCATACGAGGTGGGTATGGCGTATTATCGCGAGGTTGCACGCGGACAGATTCGCGGCGATACAACGGGACGGTTGAAGCTGATCTTCCATCGCGACACGCGGAAGGTGCTCGGGGTGCATATCATTGGCGAGGGTGCAAGCGAATTGGTCCACATCGGTCAGGCAGTGATGACGCTGGGCGGGACCATCGAGTACTTCGTCGATACCGTCTTCAATTACCCGACTCTTGCCGAGTGCTATAAGACGGCAGCTTTCAACGGCCTCGGCCGCCTGAGCCGGTATCAGGCTGGATGAGAGGATCTCATGAGCATCGCAATCGGCGTTGTCATGACCGAACATATCTCGGCTGGTGTTCTTGAGGATCAACGGCTTGTCGGAAAGCCGCTTCGTTTCCCCGAAGACAAGGACGAATGCGATGCTCTGGTAGCGCTTCCCGGTGGAGAACTCGTCGAAGTTCTGGCCAAAGAGATCGCCGCACTCACGAGCAGCATTCAAGGCAAGCTCGACGGAATCGGCGTCGCTGTTCCGGGCGTGATTCGCCATGGGGTCGTGGAGGACTCGCCGAATCTTGTCCAGATCAAGGGCATGCGTCTCGCCGAGGAGCTGACCAAGGTTCTCGCCGAGAGAGGCGTTACTGCGCCTGTTTACATCGCCAACGACGCTGACTCAATCGCTGCCGGAGTGGCATCCACGCGCGGACAGCTAAACAAACTCACGCGGGTCTGGACCATCGGCAATGGAATTGGCTACGGCCGCTGGCCCTATGTCGAGGGCGTGTGGGAAGGCGGCCACGTGACGGTGACGCTCGATCCGAGGGAGCGTTTCTGCGGCTGCGGAGGGGTAGGCCATCTGGAAGGCATTATGGGTTACCGCGCGATGCGCATGCGCTTCCTCGATCTCGAACCCGAAGAGGTTTTCGCGCAGGCCAAGCAGGGAGATGTACGCTGCCGAGAATTTGTCGATCTTTGGCATCGCGCTCTCGCGGCGGCGACCGCTTCCTTTATTCACCTGGCGGGACCGGGGCGCTTCTACTTCACCGGCCACAACGTGGGCTTTCTCGATCTAGCGACGCTGCGGGTACACCTCGAAACCATGGTAAAGATGAGCCCGCTGCTCAGTTATTCGCTCGAGATTCTTCCACCCGACGACGAAACCGCCCTGATCGGCGCCGGGGTCAGCGCGTTGCGCGCCCTCACCTGGTAGCAAAAGAAAAGGCGCGGAAGACTCCGCGCCTCAGTCCAGCAAAACAGCCTCAGCACCGGCGCCGCAGGTAGGTCCGCGAAATCCGATCATGCCAGCTCAGGTGGTCCTCGTCGAAGATGGCCCACACCATGCCCAAACCCACGGGGAATAGAGAAACCAACAAAGCCTTCAATCGCCCGCGCAGTTGTGCGCGAGTGGGGTACTCATCGTCGAAGGTGCAGAGCCCGATTCCGGCGTACATCATTCCCGGCGTCGACATGGTTGTCATCAAGAAGAACGCGTGATACACCAGTCCGATCAGAATGAGTGCTGCAAGGCCGCCGATCCCAGCCGCTCTCATGGCCGGCGCATGATGCAGGTGAGCCGCGATGCCCGCGATTCCAGCGCACACCAACCCCACAATCAGAGAGATGTCGACGACCGCAGCCATCAGCCGCAGTTCAAGCGGAGCGAGATGAATGCGCGCCGTAATCGACGGAGGGCCGCCGCCGAAGTCGTCGAGCTCTTCGCGCTCCAGCTCCAGGTCGAGACCCGCCCACTCCGGCCCGCTCCACGAGGGTGCTGGCGCGATTTCTTCGGCAATGGAAGCGGTCGGTTCAATCGAGATCGAGCCGGGGTCCACTTCGAAGATGCTCAATTGGCCGAGCTGCTCTTCTGTCGACAGATCGGCGGCCGATGAACGCGGACGAATGCGCCGCGTCGCTACCAGCTCGCGAGGGAAATGGATCAGGTTGGCGTGGATCGGATGCGCTTCAGAGGATTCATAGGCACGAGGAACGAAGCCTTCTTCCTTCGGCGTCCTCGGGGTCTCCGCGTGCAACGACTCGTCCAGAGGCATTTCGCTCGAGGCTGATGCCGACGGCTCACTGTAGTCCAACTCGATGTGGGAGCTGTCCACTGAAGGAGCTTCAAGATATGCCTGCTCTGCATAGTGAGCCTGAAACTCGACCTGCTCCTCGGCGATCCACTCGAGCTGCGCCAACGCGGCCTGTGCGACAGCCTGAGCCTCGAGTGCAGCTCGGGTTGCAACCTCGGCTTCGCGCAGGGCGGCACGCGCCTCGGCAGCCTGCATCTCGGCATAACTTGGAGCACTGGAAAAACGCGCAGCAACACGTGCTGCAGCCTTGGCAGCCCGCTCGCTGACGCCCAGGCGCTCTTGCGAGGCCCCGTTGTCTTCGACGACGGAGAGTCCCTTGCGGGACTGATGCGCTGCGAGCCGACGATTGACTTCTTCCTTCCACGATGGCTGGGAAACCAGCTGGCTCGCTCGCGTACTCACTTTTTTGGAACCCCTTTGATCTGGACTCGGTACATGCTGCGCATGGACATCAAGAACACCTTTGAAGTGCTATCTTCGACTCGAACGCAACCTATGCTGCACTTGGCGTTTCGAGGTGGTTTTCATGCTTTCGAAGACCGCCGTTCTACGTCCCAAGATTAAGAGGCTCGCTTTGCTATGCTGGCCTTGGTCCCAGGATGCATCCTCGCAATCTCGTGTTTATCACGCTGCTGGCCCTCTGTCACCCGCTACTTCGCGGACAGATATTGACCAATGCGATCCCTCCTGCGACCGAGCCCGCGACTGCATCCAATCCAAATGGTCGGAATCATGCTTCGCTCCCCGACGATCCAGGCCAGGAACTTCTTCCTTTAGCGAATCCCGAGCCCGAGCCTCCCATGGGCGTACCGATCGAGTGGCAGGCTCAACGACAAACGCGCGAAGGCGACACCTGGACACTGACCGGCCAAGTCGTTGTTCACTATCGCGACTTCGTTTTTCGTGCGGACAGGGTTGTCTATCACCAGTCCACATCGGAGTTGGATGCAGACGGTCATCTCCAGGTGGCCGGCGGACCGGAGGATGTGCAAATCGCTGCGTCGCGAGCCCAGATGCGACTCGATATGCACACTGCCCGCTTCTACGATGTCACCGGTTCTATCGGAGTCCGGCGCGCCGGTCCCGTCGCTGTCTACTCAACGACCAACCCGTTTCTCTTCTCCGGCCGTGTGCTGCTGCAAACCGGCGAGGGCAGATACCGCATCATCGACGGGAAGATGACAAATTGCCGGTTGCCCCGTCCCGACTGGCAGCTGATCTCGCGCGCAATCAAGATGGAGAACGGCGAAGCCTCCACGGCCAACACGTTCTTCAAGCTCTTCGGCGTCCCAATTTTTTATCTGCCTTACTTGCGGCATCCAGTCGATGAGACTGGCCGTGAAAGCGGCATCCTGATTCCCGTTGTGAGCAACGGATCGTCGATTCGCGGCTACACTTTCGGTGAGCAGGTCTACGTTGTTCTCAATCGCAGCATGGACATGGTGATCGGCTCGGAGTACTTCTCGAAACGCGGTTTCGCGCCCAACGGCGATTTCCGTTACAAGGGTCCAGGGCTTGACCACCTGCTGGTGCGATGGAATGCTTTGCTCGACCGAGGTATCGCTGCAACGCCGCCCGCCACCGGACTGGTGAACCAGGGTGGTGTCGACACCTCGGCGATGGGCCGCCAGGATCTCACACCGAACACGCGCGTGGCCGGCAACGTTGATTTCCTGTCGAGCTATGTCTATCGGCTGGTGTTCGACGACAACTACACGCAGGCCGTGAACTCTGAGGTGCTCAGCACGCTAGGAATCACGCACGAACACAGCGGGTTCATGCCATCCGGCTACTTCGGCCGTCTGCAGACATTCGCCAGCACAACTCCCGGCGACGAGGCCAGAATTCTCCATCTCCCGTCACTGCGATTCGACTCGCTCGACCGCCCGCTCGGACCCTCTCCGCTTTATTGGGGTTTGAGTTCGTCGATAAGTCATTTGAGCCGCGCGGAGCCTGGTTTTCATGCTCACAATGTTGGCCGAACCGACATCTATCCTCACCTGTCGTGGCCTCTGGTGCTGGACGGCTGGAGCATCGAGCCGGAGGTGGCGCTCCGCGAGACTTTTTACTCGGGAAGCGTGACTCCCGATCTGACCGGCGCAAACGGGGGCACACCTTCGATCAGCCATGAACCCCTGAACCGCGCGGACGCGGAGGCCTCGCTCGATCTGCGCCCTCCGGCGCTCGAACGCAGTTTTGTGCTCACGAAGTGGAACCGAACGCTGCGCCACGTGATTGAACCTGAGCTGACCTATCGCTTCGTGGGAGGAATCGGCTCAGGAGCTCAGAATGTGCTGCTTGTTGACACCAACGACATCGCCACCGATACCAATGAAGTCGGCTATTCCCTCACCCAGCGTTTCTACTTGCGGCCTCTGCATCCAACGGCGTGCTCCGAGATCGAGGCTGCGGAAGGCGGGTGCAGAAATCAGGCTCGGGAGTGGGCCAGCTGGCAGATCGGGCAGAAGCTTTATATCGACCCCAACTTCGGCGGCGCAATCATTCCGAATCGCCGCAACGTGTTCGATTCGACGCTGGATCTGAGCGGTGTCGCATTCCTGACCGCAGCGCGCAATGTGTCCCCGGTCATTTCGCGGTTGCGCTTCGAAGCGATCGACAACCTCCGGGTCGAGTGGGATCTCGATTACGATCCCCGGCTCGGTCATATCGGCGCCGATAACCTCTACGCCGGTTACAGCTGGGGCAGAACCACGGTCGGGTTGGGTCATGCCATGCTGAATGCGGTGGACGAGCAGGGCAGTGCAGCGACGACCATCCAGAGCCAGCAGCTCCAACCCTACCTGCAGATCGGCAAGGCCAACTCTGTTGGCTTCAATCTTGCGGCCAGCGGCGGCTACGACTTTGTTCACGGCGCGTTGCAGTACGGAGGAATTCAGGCGGTCTACAACTGGGGCTGCTGCGGATTAATGGTTGGCTACAGGCGCTTCGAGCTGGGCAACGCGAACAACACGGGCCGCGACGAAACGGAGTGGCTCTACGGCTTTACGCTGGCTAACTTTGGCTCGGTTGGCGACATAAGTCACTCCAAGAGCATCTTCCGCGATCCGAACCTCCCTCCCCTCTACTGAGAGGCCCTTTTGGTGCGCGCGCCCATGGGAACGAGCGGTCGAATTGGCCGCACCGCTCTGATTTATCCTTGAGGGAGAGGATGTACATCTTGCGATTTCGATTCTTCGCCGGCTTGCTTGCGCTCGGGCTTGCCGCTGGTTGCAGAGCCCAATCCACACAACCGACGACGACGAGTCCGGAACTTATCCGGCACATCGAGGTGCTGGTTCGCACGAAATTCAGCGTTCCGCAGGATTACTCGGTCGCAATTGGTGCGCGCACATCAAGCCAGATCCCCGGATACGATACGTTGCCGATCACCTTCTCTCGCGGCGCCAAGAGCAGCACCACGAATTTTCTTATCTCCTCGGATGGGCAGACCCTTGCCCGTCTCGAGACATTCGATCTTGCCAAGGATCCCGCCTTCCACATCAACACGCAAGGAAGGCCGATTCGCGGCAATCCAGCGGCAAAGGTTACGATCGTGAACTTCGACGATCTCGAGTGCCCCTATTGCGCGAAGATGCATCAATCTCTCTTTCCTTCGACCTTCGATCGGTACAAGGACAAAGTCCGGTTCATTTATAAGGACTATCCGCTTGCCGAGGTCCATCCCTGGGCCATTCACGCTGCGGTCGACGCCAATTGTCTTGCCTCACAAAGCTCCGATGTCTACTGGACGTATGTTGACTATCTGCACGCACATGGACAGGAGATAAACGGCGAGGATCGCGATCAGAGCAAGAGCAATGCCGCGCTCGATCGCATCGCGCGCCAGGAGGCCACGCTGGGCAAACTCGACTCGGTGAAGCTCGACGCCTGCCTCGGCAAGCAGGACGAAACACAGGTCCGTGCATCGATGCAGGAGGGGGACAAACTCGGGGTTGATTCGACGCCTTCCCTCTTCGTCGATGGCGAACGAATCGTGGGCTGGCTGCCGGAGGACCAGATTTGGATGGTCATCGATCGGGCCTTGCGCGCAGCAGGCGAACAACCGCCGCCTGCGCCCCTCCCGGCCGCGCCGGAACCGACCACCGGGAGCAAAGGCTCTGGCAAGTAGAGGCAGGGGACAAGCGCGGTCGATCGGTACTTCTGGACCTTATGCGAAACTCGTTCGGAGAGGCCCGCAACCTCTCGCACTTCCGGCCTGCGGGATTTATCCTGTAGAGATGAGAGCCGTTGGCTCCTCAGGGAGAGGTTTAGGTTGCACGTCGAAGCACGTAGTGTTCAACAGCGATTCAAGATTCCGACTCTCACGAGCGCGCTGCTTCTGGCCGCATTGGCTGGCTGCCACCGCCCACCCTCTCCCGACGTCATGGCAACAGTCAACGGCAAAGACATTCTGCGTGCTGACGTCGAAAAGTACTACAAGGCCAGTCTTGGAGAGAATGCGCAGGAGCCAAGCCCGGAGCAAGCCAGCACTGTTCACCTCAAATTGCTCGATCAGCTCATCCAAGACGAAATCCTGCAGCAGCGTGCCGCCAAGCTGAATCTCGCCGCTTCGGACGAAGATGTCACCGCCAAGCTCACCGAGATGAAAGCACCCTATACGCAGGAGGAGTGGGACAAGCAGCTCAAGCAGCGCAACATCACGCTCGACGACCTGAAGCGAGATTTGCGCCGCTCACTGACGCAGGAAAAGCTGCTGAACAAAGAGATCGAGTCGAAGATCAATATCACCGACGCCGATATCACCAGCTACTACAACGCGCACAAGGCGGAGTTCAATCTGATTGAGCCGCAGTATCACATCTATCAGATCGTCGCCAGCGCGATCCCAGTGCAGCAGGGCAACAATCTCCCGGCCAAGCCTGTCAGCGAAGCAGACGCCAAGAACAAGATTGAGGTTCTCTACAACCGTCTGCGCAGTGGCGAGGATTTTGCTTCGGTCGCGATTCAGTTCTCGGACAATGCCAACAATGCGTCGAACGGCGGAGATATGGGCTTCGTCTACGAGTCGGCGCTGCACAGCGACCCCGAGGCGTATGCGGCGATCACCAAGCTCAAGCCCGGCGAGATCACCGAGCCCATTCCGATCTACGATAATGGCGGCCCGGGCCGTAAAGTTGTGGGCTATGGCGTCTATAAGCTGGTGGCGCGTGAACCCGCAGGTCAGCGTGCATTGAACGACCCGCGGGTGCAGCAGACGATCCGACAGTTCCTGCGCGAGAGCCACGCCCAACTGCTCAAGAATGCCTACTTCGACATGCTGCACGACCAGGCAACAGTGCGCAATTATTATGCGGAGCAGATTCTGAAGAGCGGGGCACAGTAAGCAGGCAGGTCGGCGAGGTTGGCGGACCGCTTGTTTCGTTGGCCTAGCACCGAAAGACCCAATCTTTGCAGCACACCCTCGACGGGCAGCAGATTGGACCGCTGTTGCGGTCTGAAGGCCTCAGTGCCTGCCGGTCTCGCAGGTCGAACGGGATCGTCCCGACCGGATCATGCTAACCGGACGAGACAGACTTCAAGAAAAGAGAACGGCCTCCGATGAACGGAGGCCGCTGTCTTTGGAGCATTCAGGGAGACTACTTGAGGTTGCCGCTCGAATCCATCGTGATTCCGCCCGGCCCCTTTTCCTTCTTCTCTTCGTTGGCCTTGCGCGTTCCCATGGCCTTGGAGGTCCATTCTTCGGCGGAGGCCAGATCGGCCTTCACCGCGTCAGCATTGCCAAAGTCGACGTCGGCCTTGTTCCTGTAGATCAGGTTCATATACTGCATGGCATCGTCGTAGTTGGGCCGGTTGGCGATCGCCTGATTGAGATAGTTCAGGGCCTCTTCGATCAACGGAGCGTTCTCCTGCTTGATCGTGTCCATCACCTTCTTCGGCGCTTTTGCGTTGCCCTTGCCATCGTCGTCGAGGCCGGCCGCGCTCAACTCCTTCAGCTTGTTCTGGTGAGCCTCGGTCCAATCGATCACGCCGATAGTGTAGGCGGCCTCGGGATCCTTCGCATCGACAGCCAGCACCTTCTTCTGCCATGTCCGGGCGTCATCCATTTTCTTGATGTTGAAGTAAATGCCGGCGATCTGCTTGAGGCTGTTGACATCGTTCGGGTCTTTCGTCAGCACCTCTTGAAAGATGCTGATTGCCTGATTGGCAGTCTTTAGATTGTCCGGCGTGTCCAGACCAGGAACGATGTTTTGCGAAAGAGCCGTGGCCAGATAGCTCTTGGCCATGGGAAGAGTCGGATCCAGTTCTGTTGCCTTCTGGAAGTGTCCGATCGCCTCTTCGTATCTTCCGCTCTTGTACGAGTCGACGCCCTTGTTCAACTGATCGCGGGCTGCCAGGCGGTTGCACCCGCTGATGGAAAGCACCAGGCCGGCCAAAGCAACCGCAAGCGCCGAAATTCGTGCGGGTCCATTCATTTTCTTCTCTTCTCCTTCAGGACGTGCCTCACGCGACGCGCCTGGAATCTTGACTTCTGACTGGCTGCGGCCGGGGCTTCCGAGCCAGGCTGTGAAGAATTTTACTCCCGCCCTTCCGGACGGATGCACTTCATGCAGATTCGGCGAGACGCGCTGCGCTCGCCGAATCAAGCAGCTCAGCCTCTATTGACCAGCCAGGATCTTCGGCGTCATAAGACCGATATGGTCCACGTTCGCCGCCTTGCCGATATCGATTACCTCTGCAACATACCGGAAGTCGATATCGTCATCGCCCCTCACGAACATGACGCGCTCGGCACGATTGGCATAGATGTCGGTCAGCTTCGCCTGCAGTTCCGACTTCTGCACCGGAGTTTCGTTGATCTTGTAATCCGGCGAAGCGCCCGGCTTGTAGAGAACCTGGACCACAATCGTGCGGTCGTTGGGCTCCTGCTTCTGCGGATTCTTCGGCGGCTGCGGCACCAATGCGTCCAGACCGTGCGGCACCGTCGGCACAATGACCATGAAGATGATCAAGAGCACCAAAAGAATATCGATCATAGGCGTGACGTTGATCTCGCCCATTGCGCCACCGCCGCCACCAGTTGAAAATGCCATGGCTTCAAACTCCTCGATTCCTAGAACCGTTCAAGTTACCCTGCGCAGTCTTCACTGACCGCCGCTGAGATTGCCTTCTTTTCTTTGCGTCAACAATCCGACCTCGTCGACACCGGCGGTACGAACTGCGTCGATGGCATCCTCGACGGCGCGAAACTGCGCGCGCGCATCGGCTCGAACGAAGATCGTCTTGCCGGGTGTATCAGCCAGTTTGTCGCGGACTTTGGCGCCAAGCTCGCTCGTCGCAATGTGGTCCTGTCCCAGGTATACGCCGCCGTCTCTCGTGACTGCCACGACGATTGCGTCTTCCTTGTCGGCATCCGGCATCGGCACCGGGTTATCCACCTTGGCCATATCCACCTGGACCTTCTGCTGGAGCATGGGAGTAATGACCATGAAGATGATCAGCAACACCAGCATGACGTCCACCATGGGGGTCACGTTGATGTTGGAGTTGACCTTTTTGCTTTCGTCTCGAACTGCAACTGCCATTGGATTGGCTCCGTGCCTTTGGATTTTGCTCCGGATGGCTCCGGTGTTTCTAAAGCTTCTTCCCGGGCTGGGCCAGAAATCGGCGGACAGGAGAGATTCGCGTCTCTCCCGTCCCCGCAAAATTCTCGCTCGAGCCGGAAGGCACGCGCCTAGCGCTTGCCACTCTGCTTGATGAAGTAG
>Ga0181526_10000073_pt1 | contig 101410 bp, 76 predicted proteins | sample PEATcosm2014_Bin_35_FD_119750 | JGI IMG/M metagenome (GOLD analysis project Ga0181526, IMG submission 119750) | Peatland microbial communities from MTU Mesocosm Facility, Houghton, MI, USA - PEATcosm2014_Bin06_30_metaG | ecosystem: Environmental > Terrestrial > Soil > Wetlands > Peat | place... | reverse complement strand
GGACGGCGGGATGGACGGCGCACGTTATCGAGCAGCGGCTCGACGGGAAGATCATACGCCCGAGCGCCAACTACACCGGACCCGCCCCGAGGCCGTTCGTGCCCATCGCGGAGCGCTGAGATGGCCCACGCCGAGCAAGCCCGCGCCGACCGGCCGCCGCCGGACCCGGTCCTCCTGCAGATCGCGGACTACGTCCTCGACACGGGACGCGCGTCCGGCGCCGCCGCGCTCGAGACGGCGCGTCTCTGCCTGATGGACACGCTTGGCTGCGGTTTCCTCGCCCTCGCGTACCCGGCCTGCACGCGGCTCCTGGGCCCGGTCGTGCCGGGGGCGACGCTCCCGGGGCGCGGGGCGCGGGTCCCGGGCACGGCGCACGAGCTCGAGCCCGTGCACGCGGCGTTCAACATCGGGGCGATGGTGCGCTGGCTCGACTTCAACGACACGTGGCTTGCCGCCGAGTGGGGGCACCCGTCGGACAACCTCGGGGCGATCCTCGCCGCCGCCGACTACGCCGGCCGGGCGCCGGGGTCCGCGCTGGGCGTCCGCGACGTCCTTGTCGCGATGGTCCAGGCGCACGAGATCCAGGGGGTCCTCGCCCTCGGGAACGCCTTCAACCGCGTGGGGCTGGACCATGTGATCCTGGTGCGAATCGCGTCCGCCGCCGTCGTGACGCGGCTCCTCGGGGGAAGCCGCGGGCAGATCGCCAACGCCCTCTCGAACGCGTTCCTGGACGGGGGCGCGCTCAGGACCTACCGCCACGCCCCGAACACCGGCTCGCGCAAGAGCTGGGCGGCGGGCGACGCGACGAGCCGGGGCGTCAGGCACGCGCTCATGGCCCTCGGGGGCGAGATGGGATACCCGGGCGCCCTTTCGACGAAGACGTGGGGATTCCAGGATGTCGTCCTGCGGGGCCGGCCGCTCGCCGTGCCGGCGCAGGGCTTCGGGAGCTACGTGATGGAAAACGTGCTCTTCAAGATCTCCTTCCCCGCGGAATTCCACGCCCAGACGGCGGTCGAGGCCGCGATCGAGCTGCATCCCGAGGTCGCCGCGCGGCTGGGGGAGGTCGAGAGGGTATCAATAGAGACCCAGGAGAGCGGCCGGCGGATCATCGACAAGACGGGGCCCCTCTCCAACCCTGCGGACCGCGACCACTGCCTTCAGTACATGGTGGCCGTCGGGCTGATCAAGGGATCGCTTGCCGCGGGCGACTACGAGGACGCGGCGTCCGCCGATCCCCGCATCGACGCACTCAGGGCCGTCATGGAGGTTGCGGAGAACCCGTCCTTCACCCGCGACTACCTGGACCCCGGCAAGCGTTCGATCCCAAACTCGGTCCAGGTTTTCTTCCGCGGCGGCTCTTCGACCCGGCGCGTCTGCGTGGAATACCCGGTGGGCCACCGCCGGCGCCGCGCCGAGGGAATCCCGCTCCTGCATGCGAAGTTCGAGGCGGCCGCGCAAGGGCACTTCGGCGGGACCCGGGCGAGCCGGGTCATCGGGCTCTTCTCGGACCCGGCGGGGCTGGATTCAATGCCCGTGGCGGATTTCATGGGGATGCTCGTCCGGTAGGGGCTTGGGCGCTTGCCCTCCCGAGGAGCAGCCGCTTCGCTTTGGGGATGAATGCGACCCGCACGATTGGCCCAGCGATCGCGTGGACTGCGTCGCTGCTGCAGCTCGCCTCCTTCGCTGCGCCTGCGGAGAGGGCTGCGGCGGACCCAATCCCGGTCCGGGTGGCCGTGGTTGTGACGTTCGAGGTGGGCGCGGACCGGGGCGACAAGCCGGGGGAGTTCCAGTATTGGGTCGAGCGCGAGGACTGGACCCGGAGGATCACGGTTCCCGGAGTGGACCACCCGGTGCTGACCGACGGCGGCGGCACGATCGGGGTCGTCGCCGGAACCACAGTCCGGGCGGCCAACCAGCTCATGGCGCTCGTCATGAGCGGCATGTTCGACTTCTCGAGGACCTATTGGGTCATCAACGGCATCGCCGGGGTCAACCCGGACGTCGCCTCCATCGGGAGCGCGGCCTGGGCCCGCTACGTGGTCGATGGCGACGTCGCCTACGAGATCGACTCCCGCGAGGCCGACCCCACGTGGCCCTATGGGATAATCCCGGTCGGATCCAGCGCCCCGAACCAGAAGCCCTCCGGCCACGACTGGCAGTACGACACGATGGCCTACCCGTTAAACCCCTCGCTCGTCGAGTGGGCGTATTCCCTGACCAAGGCGACACCGATACCCGACTCGGACCAGATGAAGGCGTGCCGGGCGGCCTACGTGGGCTTCCCGAACGCGCAGAAGCCCCCGTTTGTCCTGATAGGCGATTCCTTCGACTCCTGCCGATTCTGGTACGGCAGGGCGATGAACCGGTGGGCGGAGGACTGGACCCGCCTGTGGACGGAAGGCAAGGGCGAGTATGCGATGAGCGCGATGGAGGACCAGGGCTTTGCCGCCGCGCTGAAGCGCCTGTCCGGGATGGGACGCATAGACTTCCAGAGGGTCCTGTTCCTGAGGACGGGGAGCGACTATTGCATGCCGCCACCGGGGAGCGAGACAAGGGACAACATCAACACGGACTACCCGGGGTACCTTTCCGCGCTTGAGGCGGCGTACCGCGTCGGGAGCCGGGTCACCCACGAGCTTGCGGCGCATTGGGACCTGTACCGGGACAGGATCCCGGCCCCGAACTGAATCCTGCTCCCGATGGAAAATGCCGATGCCCAGGACCCGACGCCCCCGGCCACCCGGAAGAAGCCGACATTCCCGATCGGCGACGGCCTGCGCGGCTACCTGCGCACCTACAAGAGGGAGCGGGACCTGCCGGTCAGCTACGAGCGGCTCCGCGGGTTCAGCGAGGTGATCCCGCTGACGGACGCCGAGGGTAAGCCCACGCTGTGGGACACCGTGATCTACGACGGGAGCGAGATGCGGGCCCTCAACGAGGCCCTCAAGGAGGTGTACGCGCTCCTCAAGGTCGACGGCGACAAGTCGGTCGTGGAGCACCTCTACGCGGACCGGGTGGACTTCTGCACCTTCGGCAACTCGACGCCGTTCAGGATCCGGATCGTGAACGCGTACAACGACAACCAGGACTACTTCTATATCAAGAAGGCGGACGCGTCGCGGGTCTACGGCCTCGAGCTCGAGCACCTCTTGTCCCCCAACAGGCTCAATTTCCTCACGCACGGGAGCACCCTCGTCGAGGAGCACATCCCGGGGATCCCCGGGGACATCTTCATAAGCGACTGGCTCCGCCGGCCCGACCTCAGCCCGGTCCGTGTCGCCAAGGAGCTCGTCAAGTTCAACGAGCGGTGCTTCGTCCGGCTCCTCGGCGACATGCGCTCGTACAACTTCGTGTTCGTGGTGACGCCGGACTTCGAGGACTTCCAGCTGCGGGTCCGGGCTATGGATTTCGACCAGCAGAGCTACAACGGGCGCAGGAACTTCTACAGGCCGCAGTTCTTCAAGGAGAACGCGCCGCTTGCCCTGTTCTGCGCCCGGCACCTGCGCATCGAGACCGCGCACCAGTACCAGCGGGAGGAGCAGACGCTCATGCTCCAGCGGGCCGAGCTTGCCGCGGCCCGCTTTGGCCTTCTTCTTGCGGCAATGGAGAAGGACCCGATTTCGCCGCCCGAAAAGGTCCACATGCTGCGCGAATCCCTCGGCGAGCACTACGGCCGGCCCGAGTACCTGCGCTGCGAGTCGATGGGCGCCCTTGTGCGCGAGAACCTCGAGTCCATCCGCCGCCACGTCGGCCGGCCGGCCTTCTCCGAGCTCGTCCCGCACCCCTGATGAGGACGACGCTTTCCCTCCCCGCCCGCGCCGCGGCGATCGCGATCCTCGCCCTGGCCGCCGGATGCGACAGCGCTCCCGTGCGCCAGCCAAGGCACACCACGACGGTCGAGCTGTCGCCCGACCAAGCCACGGCGCCGGTCGAGATCGGGCTGGTATCGGCTGTCCGGATTGTCCTCCCCGGGCCCGATCCCGCCTCGGGACTGATCTGGGAGATCGCCTCCAACAACACCGCCGTCCTTGAGCAGATGGGTCCGCTGGCCGCGGGCGCCGGCGCTGCGGGGGGGAGGGCGACGACCTCGGCTTCGTTTTATTCCCTGAAGCCCGGCAAGAGCGTGCTGCGGTTCTTCCTCGTTCGCCCCTCCGAGGCGGAGGCGATCCCCGCCGCGAAATGCGAGGTCACCGTGCGGGTGGTCGAGTGACCCGGGCTCAGTCGGCCCAGTGGCCGGTCTTGCCCGCGCCGATCCCGGCCTCTTCCCTCGCTTCCTCCTCCTCGGGAGGGACCTCCTCGAGGGGGGCGAACCGCTCGGACGAGAATCCCAGCTCCTCGCCGCCCTTGTGGAACGGGTCGGGCGGGTTCAGGAGCTCGCGCAGGAGGAGGCCCACGGTCGCCGTGTCGCCGCCCTTGACGACGCGCTCGCGGCCGAGGAACACCTCGCGGATCGTGTAGGTGTCGCCCTTCCTCGGGAGCTGCTGGTAGATCGCCCTGACCGTCGGGGTGAACGTGTCGTTGATGCAGACGACCCTCTGGCCCTTGATCATTCGATCCTCCCCTCGTCGAAGTCGATGAGGTCGGGCACGCTCTTGATCTCCTCGACCCGGTCGACGCACCCCATGGCGGTCAGCGCCTCCCTCAGGAACTGCCGGCCGGCCTCGGTCATCCCCTTCTGGACGAGGTCCCTGTTCCACCGCGGTGCCCGCACGTCGGCCGGCATCAGGAGGGCCAGGCCCCTCTCGATTTCCGCGTCGTCGGCGGAATCGCGCACGACCTTCTCGACGGCGCCCGGGTCGATCCCCAGGTGCATGCAGAGGAACCGGTCGAGCCCCCGCTTGAAGTTCTTGGCGTAGCTCGCCGGAAGCGCCCCGTGCTCCTTCACGTACTTGCACTTCGCGATGAAGCGCGGGAGGTAGAGGAGGCCGGTTGCCGCGTGGGCGGCATAGGGGGACGGCAGGCAGGTGAGGACCTCGCCCGTCGATCCGGGGATGGGCTTTGACGGCATCGTGGAGGGCCTGATAATCGCCAAAACCCCGCCATGGACAAGTGCGCGCTAACCCGGTCGGTCATTTTGCAGCTTGAGGCCGAGCTTGCCCTGCAGACGGAGGCCGCCATCGGCTCCCGGGAGGAGGCGACGGACGAGCAGAGCAGGGCGGAGGACAGGTTCGACATGCGCAGCCAGAGCGCGGCCTACCTCGCGGCCGGCCAGGCCCGGCTCGCCTCGGAGATCGCCGACGCGATCGCCGCCTGGAATTCCCTCAGGCTGCGCGCCTTCGGTCCCGGCGACGCGATCGGCGCGGGCGCCCTGGTCACCCTCGAGGCGGGGGGACGCGAGGCCGCCTACCTCATGGGTCCCCAGTCCGGGGGCCTCGAGGCCAGGGACGGCGACTCGGTCGCCACCGTGGTCACGGGGTCGTCGCCGCTCGGCCGCCAGCTCCTGGGCCGGAGGGTGGGCGACATTGTCCAGATCGCGGGGCGGACGGGGCCGGTGCCGCACAGGGTGGCGGCCGTGGCCTGAGGACCTAGGGAAGGTCCGTGTAGCCCATCAGGTAGCGGTCGCACTCGCGCGCCGCGCCGCGGCCCTCGTTGATGGCCCAGACCACCAGGCTCTGGCCGCGGCGGCAGTCGCCCGCCGCGAACACCCCGGGGAGGCTCGTCGAGTACTTCTCGAAATCGGCCCTGACGTTGCTGCGGGCGTCGCAGGCGACCCCCATCTCCTTCAGGAGCGCCTGCTCGGGCCCCAGGAAGCCCATCGCGAGCAGCACGAGCTGCGTGGGACGGACCTTCTCGGTGCCGGGCTGCTCCCTGGGCACGAACTGACCCTGCTCGTTCCTCTCCCACTTGATCTCCACCGTGGTGAGCTCCCTGACGCGGCCCTCGGCGTCGCCCGTGAACTTCTTGACGGTGGTGAGGTAGACGCGGGGGTCGGCGCCGAAGCGCGCCGCGGCCTCCTCCTGGCCGTAGTCCAGCTTGTATACCTTGGGCCACTCGGGCCAGGGGTTGTCGGCCGCGCGCTCGAGCGGCGGCTTGGGCAGGATCTCGATCTGCAGTAGGCTCCTGCAGCCGTGGCGCATGGCCGTCCCGACGCAGTCGGTGCCGGTGTCGCCGCCGCCGATGACGACGACGTCCTTGCCGCGCGCGTGGATCGCGCTTGCGCCGGAATCCCCCGCGAGCACGGCCTTCGTGTTCGCCGTGAGATACTCCATCGCGAAATGCACCCCGGCCAGGCCGCGGCCCTCGATCGGCAGGTCGCGCGGCTGGGTGGCCCCGGTGCAGATGACGGTGGCCGCGAACTCCTTCAGGAAGATCTGGGGCTCCACGTTGCCGCCGACGTTGGCGTTGCAGATGAACTTGATCCCCTCCTGCTCCATGAGCCTGATGCGCCGCAGGACAACCTCCTTCTTGTCGAGCTTCATGTTCGGGATCCCGTACATGAGGAGCCCGCCGGGGAGCTCGGCGCGCTCGAACACCGTCACCGTGTGGCCGGCGCGGTTGAGCTGGGCGGCCGCGGAGAGGCCCGCCGGGCCCGAACCGATGACGGCGACCTTCTTGCCGGTGCGAACCTGGGGCGCCTCCGGCACCACCCATCCCTCGCCCCAGCCGTGGTCGACGATCGCGCACTCGATGTTCTTGATCGTGACCGGGGGGCTGTTGATCCCGAGGACGCAGGACCCCTCGCAGGGGGCGGGGCAGACGCGCCCCGTGAACTCGGGGAAGTTGTTCGTCTTGTGCAGCCTCTCCAGCGCCTCGCGCCAGAGGCCGCGGAAGACCAGGTCGTTCCACTCGGGGATCAGGTTGTTGATCGGGCAGCCCGAGGCCATCCCGCTGACGAGCTTGCCGGTGTGGCAGAAGGGCACGCCGCAGTCCATGCAGCGGGCCCCCTGCTGGCGGAGCTTTTCGTCCTCCATGTGGTCATGGAACTCGCCCCAGTCGCCGACGCGGGTGATAGGGGCGCGGTCCGCGGGAAGCTCCCGCAGGTACTCGAGGAATCCGGTTGGTTTTCCCATCGTGCTATTTCAGGGTCGGGCGGGGTTGCGCGGCGCTAGTTGCCGCCCACGCGCGAGAGGTCGCGGGCGTTCTCCTCGAATGCGGCCATCACGGCCTCGTCGCCGGTAAGGCCCTGGCCGTGGGCGCGCTCGATGCAGGCGAGCATGCGCCTGTAGTCGTTGGGCATCACCTTGACGAAGAGGGGGGCCAGCCGGTCCCAGTTGTCCAGGACATGCCGCGCGCGCGCGCTCCTGGTGTAAACGTGGTGCTTCTCGACCAGGGCGCGGACCCCGGCGATCTCCGCGGGGTCCGTGAGCTTCCCGGTCGCGACCATCTGGGGGTTCACCATCGAGGGGAAGTCGCCGCGCTCGTCGAGGACGTAGGCGATGCCGCCGGACATGCCGGCCGCGAAGTTGCGCCCCGCCGGGCCGAGGACGACCACGCGGCCCCCGGTCATGTACTCGCAGCCGTGGTCCCCCACCGCCTCCACCACGGCGGTGACCCCGCTGTTGCGGACGCAGAAGCGCTCCCCGGCCATCCCGCGGATGTAGGCCTCGCCGCTCGTGGCGCCGTAGAACGCGACGTTCCCCACGATTACGTTCTCCTCGGGCACGAAGGTGGCCTTGTCGGACGGGTAGACGATGATCCTTCCGCCGGACAGGCCCTTGCCGACGTAGTCGTTGGCGTCGCCCTCGAGCATGAACGTCATGCCCCTCGGCATGAACGCCCCGAAGCTCTGGCCCGCCGAGCCCCTGAAGAGGATGCGTATCGTGTCCTCCGGCAGGCCGGCGGCGCCCCACTTCTTCGTCACCTCGCCCCCGGTTATGGTCCCGACCACGCGGTGGACGTTCTGGATGGGCATCTCGGCGGCGACCTTCTCGCCGCGCTCGATTGCGGGCCTGCACAGCTCGAGAAGCACGGTAAGGTCCAGCGACTTTTCGAGGCCGTGGTCCTGCGGTATCTTGCAGAATCGGCCCACGTCCTCGTCCACGTCGGGCTGGTAGAGGATGTTGCTGAAATCGAGGCCCTTCGCCTTCCAGTGGGTCACGGCCTTCCTGGCCTCGAGGCGCTCCGCGTGGCCGACCATCTCCTCGACGGTCCTGAACCCGAGCTGCGCCATGATGAGGCGCACCTCCTCCGCGATGAAGCGCATGAAGTTGACGACATGCTCGGGCTTGCCCGTGAACTTCGCGCGAAGCTGGGGGTCCTGCGTCGCGACCCCCGCGGGGCACGTGTTCAGGTGGCAGACGCGCATCATGATGCAGCCGGAGGCCACGAGCGGGGCGGTGGCGAAGCCGAACTCCTCGGCCCCGAGGAGGGCGGCGATGACCACGTCGCGGCCGGTCTTGAGCTGGCCGTCCGTCTCGACGGCGATCCGGCTGCGGAGGTTGTTGAGGACGAGCGTCTGGTGGGTCTCCGCGAGGCCGAGCTCCCAGGGGAGGCCGGCGTGCATGATGGAGGTCTGCGGGGACGCGCCCGTGCCGCCGTCGTGGCCGCTGATGAGCACGACGTCGGCATGGGCCTTGGCGACGCCCGCGGCGATGGTGCCGACGCCGACCTCGGCCACGAGCTTCACGCTCACGCGCGCGAGGCGGTTGCCGTTCTTCAGGTCGTGGATCAGCTCGGCCAGGTCCTCGATCGAGTAGATGTCGTGGTGGGGCGGCGGCGAGATGAGGCCGACGCCGGCGGTCGTCAGCCGGGTCTTGGCGATCGGCGGGTAGACCTTCGTGCCCGGCAGCTGGCCCCCCTCGCCGGGCTTCGCGCCCTGGGCCATCTTGATCTGGAGCTCCCGGGCGTTGACCAGGTACTCGCTCGTCACGCCGAAGCGCCCGGAGGCGACCTGCTTGATCGCGGAATTCTTCGAGTCGCCGTTGGGTTCCGGCTTGTAGCGGGCGGGATCCTCGCCGCCCTCGCCCGTGTTGCTCTTGCCGCCGATGCGGTTCATCGCGATCGCGAGCGTCTCGTGCGCCTCCTTGCTGATCGAGCCGTACGACATCGCCCCGGTCTTGAAGCGCCTGACGATGCTCTCCACGGGCTCGACCTCCCCCAGGGGGACGGGGGTGGAGGCCTTGAAGCTCAGGAGCCCGCGCAGCGTGCACGCGCTGACCGACTGCTCGTTGACAAGCTCGGAGTACTCCTGGAAGACCTTGAAATTGCCCGTCCGCACGGCCTTCTGGAGCCTGTGGATGGACTCCGGCGTGAACAGGTGCTGCTCGCCGTCCTTGCGCCACTGGTACTGGCCGCCCGAGGGGAGCACGTGGCCGTTGACCGGGCGCTCGGGGAACGCCGCGTGGTGGCGCATGAGGACCTCCTGGGCGATAACGTCGAGCCCTATCCCCCCGACGCGCGAGGAGGTCCACGTGAAGTACTGGTCGATCACGTCCTGGCGCAGGCCGAGGGCCTCGAAGACCTGGGCGCCGCGGTAGCTCTGGATCGCGGAGATGCCCATCTTAGACATCACCTTGATGACGCCCTTCGTGGCGGCCTTGACGAAGTTCTTGCACGCGGCCTTGTGGTCGACCTTCGGCAGGAGGCCCTCCCGGATCATGTCGTCGATGGCCTCGAAGGCGACGTAGGGGTTCACGGCGCTGCAGCCGTAGCCGATCAGGAGCGAGAAGTGGTGGACCTCCCGGGCCTCGCCGGTCTCCAGGACGATGCTGACCCGGGTCCGCAGGCCCTCGCGGATCAGGTAGTGGTGCAGGCCCGCGATCGCCAGGAGCGCCGGGACCGGCGCAAAATCCCTGTTAACCCCGCGGTCGGAGAGGATGATGACGTTGATCTCGTCCTCCTCGATCATCCGGCGGGCCATGACGCAGAGCTCCTCCAGCGACTTGGCCAGGCCCTTCTCGCCACGCGTGACCCGGAAGAGGATGGGCAGCACGCCGACCCTGAGGCCCGGCACGGCCATCCTCCGTACCTTCGCGAACTCCTCGTTGGTCAGGACAGGCCACTTGAGCTCGACGCGCCGGCACGCCGACGGCTGCGGGTTGAGGAGGTTGCCCTCGGACCCGAGGCGCGTCTCGGCCCCGATGATTATCTCCTCGCGGATGCAGTCGATCGGCGGGTTGGTGACCTGCGCGAAGAGCTGCTTGAAGTAGTCGTAGAGCAGGCGGGGCCGGTTGGAGAGCACCGCAAGCGCGGCATCGTTGCCCATCGAGCCGACCGCCTCGACTCCGTCGCGCGCCATCGGGGCGAGGATGATCCGCTCGTCCTCGTTCGTGTAGCCGAATGCGATCTGGCGCTGCAGGAGGGTCTTGTGGTCCGGGAGAGGCATCTCCGGGGCCTCGGGAAGGTCGCTCAGGTGGATGAGGTGCTCGCCCAGCCACTGGCGGTAGGGCTGCTCCGACACGATCTTGGCCTTGAGCTCCTCGTCCTCGATGATCCGGCCCTGGGCGGTGTCGACCAGGAACATCCTCCCGGGCTGGAGGCGGCCCTTCTGCAGGATGTTCTCGGGCGGGTTGTCGAGGACGCCGGCCTCGGACGCCATGATGACGAGCCCGTCCTTCGTCACGTAGTACCGGGAGGGGCGCAGGCCGTTGCGGTCGAGCACGGCCCCGATCTGCACGCCGTCGGTGAAGGCGATCGACGCGGGCCCGTCCCACGGCTCCATCAGGCACGAGTGATACTGGTAGAACGCCCGCCGGGCGTCGTTCATGCCCTCGTTGCCCGACCAGGGCTCGGGGATCATCATCATCATCGCGTGGGCGGGCGACCGGCCGGCGAGGATCAGGAGCTCGAGGGTGTTGTCGAACATCGACGAGTCGCTCCCGTTCGGGTTCACGATCGGCAGGATCTTCTTGATGTCCTCGCCGAACACCTCGGACTCGAAGAGGGCCTCGCGCGCGTGCATCCAGTTGATGTTGCCCCGCAGCGTGTTGATCTCGCCGTTGTGCGCGATGTAGCGGTAGGGGTGGGCGCGGGCCCAGCTCGGGAACGTGTTCGTGCTGAACCTCGAGTGCACGAGGGCGAGCGCCGTCTCGACGGCCGGGTTGCGCAGGTCCGTGAAGTACTGGTCGAGCTGGCCTGTGAGCAGCATGCCCTTGTAGACGATGGTCTTGAAGGAGAGGCTCGGGACGTACCAGGTCTCCGCCCCGTCCAGCGTGGAGGTCCGGATCTCGCTGTAGGCGCGCTTGCGGATCACGTAGAGCTTGCGCTCGAACGCCATCGCGTCGGTCATGGCCGGGCTGCGCCCGACGAAGATCTGGCGGATCATCGGCTCGCTCGACCGGGCGGTCGCGCCCAGGGACGAGTTGTCGACCGGCACGGTCCGCCAGCCGAGGGTCGTCTGCCCCTCGGACTGGACGATCTGCTCGAAGCGCTCCTCGAGGCGGCGGCGCGTCACACGGTCGCGCGGCAGGAAGACGAGCCCCGACCCGTACTCCCCGTGGCCCGGCAGGGCGATCCTCTGCTTCTTGCAGGCCTCCCTGAAGAACGCGTGCGGCGTCTGGATCAGCACCCCGGCCCCGTCCCCGGTGTTCGCCTCCGAGCCGGCGGCGCCCCGGTGGTCGAGGTTCTTCAGTATCTGGATCGCCTGCTTGAGGATCCCGTTCGAGGCGCGGCCCTTTATGTCGACGACGAAGCCGACGCCGCACGAGTCGTGCTCGTACCACGGGTCGTAAAGCCCCTGCTTGGGCGGCAGGCCGTCGGCCCCGCGCCCGGGCTTGCGGGCCTGGTCAGGTCTCTTGGGCATTTCTGGGGGGAGGGATTTTGAAGTCAGGGAGCAGTTTTGGAGCCAAGTGTCGTTCCATGGGGGCCATGGCGGGCGGTGAGTGCGCAAAAAAAGGGCCGGTCCTTGTTGCGAGAGCCGGCCCCTTCGAAGTTTTTTGCGTTAGGAAGGACCGCTCATCAAAAGAAGCGGATAGTTTTGGTCGCCATCTTTGCGTGCTCCTCGTCCGAGCAGCCCGCATTCGTCGGGACGCCGGCCGGGATCTCGGTTGCCTTAACAAGGTCGTTGCTCAGGAGGTAGTTCTCGACCTCCTCGCCGGAGACGTCGGCAAGCATCACCCCGTCGATCTCGACGCAGGGGGAAAGGGGCTGGCCCGACTTGCGCACCATCTCGGCGTAGCTGTCGCGGTCCCCGATGATGTCGATGTCCTCGTAGGGGAGGGCGTGCTTGCGCAGGACGGCGCGGACGCCGTTGGACCATCCGCAGGACGGCTTGAGGTAGGCTTTGATTGTCATTCGGTACGGTAGGCTGGGACAGAGGCGGCGACAAGGTATAGGACGCGATTTGCGGCGATCAAGCATGTCTTTTCGGTTTTGCCAAGAATTCCGCGGCCCGGCGCCGCCGCCGGCACTTGCGAACCGGACCCATGATCGGCCTAATCGCGCGCATGACCAAGATCGTGCTTCTCCTCATCGGATCGAACGTGTTCATGACCGTTGCCTGGTACGGCCACCTGAAGTTCAGGTGGCTCGCGGGCCGCCCGCTCTTTGTCGCCATCCTCGTCGCCTGGGGGATCGCGTTCTTCGAATACTGCCTCCAGGTGCCCGCAAACCGGCTGGGGTACTTCTCCGACCGCCTGAGCGGCTACCAGCTGAAGGTCATCCAGGAGGTGATCACGCTCTCCGTGTTCATCGTCTTCGCCTGGGTCGTCCTCAAGGAGCGGCTCACCTGGAACTACGCCGCGAGCTTCGTCTGCATGATGCTGGCGGTCTACTTTGCGATGGCGGTGAAGCCGCAGGCCTAGGCGCACCCCCGGGGCGACGCGCAAGCACAGAACGATTTCTCGACGGTGCCTCGAATAACATGCTAGGTACCCTGCGATATGGCGAAAAATCCCCCCGCCCGGTATTTTGACGTCCCCCAGATCCGCTACGAGGGCCCGCGCTCGGAGAACCCGCTGGCCTTCAGGCACTACGACCCGTCGGAGACGTTCGACGGGGCCTCGCTCAAGGAGCGCATGCGCTTCTCCGTCGCCTACTGGCACTCCTTCCGCGGCGTCGGGGGGGACCCCTTCGGCCCCGGCACGATCCGGCGCCCCTGGGAGGAGGGAGGGGACGCCATCTCCGTCGCCAAGCGACGGATGGAGGCGGCGTTCGAGTTCTTCACGAAGATAGAGGCGCCGTTCTGGTGCTTCCACGACAGGGACATCGCCCCCGAGGGCGCGACGCTCGCGGCCTCGAACCGCAACCTGGACAAGCTGGTCGCGCACGCGAAGGCGCTCCAGGCGCACACGGGCGTGCGGCTCCTCTGGGGGACGGCGAACCTCTTCTCCAACCCGCGCTACATGTGCGGCGCCTCGACCAATCCCGACGCCCACGTGTTCGCCTACGCGGCGGCGCAGGTGAAGAAGGCGCTCGAGGTCACGCAGGAGCTCGGCGGCGAGAACTATGTGTTCTGGGGCGGCCGGGAGGGCTACGAGACCCTGCTCAACACCGACCTGAAGCGGGAGCAGGAGCACCTCGCGAAGTTCCTCCACATGGCGGTCGACTACGCCAGGAGCATCGGGTTCAAGGGCCAGTTCCTGATCGAGCCCAAGCCCAAGGAGCCGACGAAGCACCAGTACGACTTCGACGTGGCGAGCGGGATCGCCTTCCTTCGGACCTACGGCCTGGCGCGGCACTTCAAGTTCAACATAGAGACGAACCACGCGACGCTCGCCGGGCACACGTTCCAGCACGAGATCGAGGTGGCCGCGTCCCAGGGTATGCTCGGGTCGATCGACGCCAACTCCGGCGACCTGCTCCTCGGCTGGGACACCGACCAGTTCAACACAGACGTCAGGGAGCTCACGCTCGCCATGGTCTCGATCCTGCGCGCGGGCGGCCTCGGCAGGGGGGGGTTCAACTTCGACGCCAAGCTGCGCCGGCCGTCGATCGACCCCGAGGACCTCTTCCACGCGCACATCGGCGGCATGGATTCGTACGCGCTCGCCTTCAAGATCGCGCGCCGGATCATCGCCGACGGCCAGCTTGCCGCGTTCGTGGCGGACCGGTACTCGAGCTTCGACTCGGGCTACGGGCGGGAGATCGAGAAGGGCTCCATCGGGTTCGAGGGGCTGGAGAAGCTCGTCCTCTCGGGGCTTGGAGAGCCAACGCCCAGGAGCGGGCGCCAGGAGTACCTCGAGAACCTGTTCAACCGGTACCTGACCTGACCGGACCATGAGCCTCTACCTGGGCGTCGACAGCGGGACCCAGAGCGTCAAGGTCGTGGCGCTGGACCTGGAGACGGGCCGCGTCGTCGCGGAGGCCCGGGCGCCCCACCGCCTGATCGCGGGCCTTCCCGCGGGCCACATGGAGCAGCACCCCCAGGAGTGGGCGGCGGCGATGGACTCGGCCCTCGGCGAGGTTGCCTCGAGGGTCGACCGTTCGCGCGTGCGCGGGATCGGCGTCTCCGGGCAGCAGCACGGATTCGTGGCCCTGGACGCAGAGGGGCGCGTCATCCGCCCGGCGAAGCTCTGGTGCGACACGAGCACGGCGCAGGAGTGCGCGATCCTGACACGGAAGATGGGCGGCCCCTCCGCCGTCATCCGGAAGACCGGCCTTCCCTTCCTCCCCGGGTACACAGCCCCGAAGGTCCTGTGGCTCAAGCGCCACGAGCCCGCGAGCTTCCGAAGGCTGCGCCACATCCTGCTGCCGCACGACTACCTCAACCTCCACCTGACGGGAAGATACTTCATGGAGTTCGGCGACGCCTCGGGAACGGGATTCCTGGACGTCAGGAGGCGCGCATGGTCGGCGGCGGCGATGGGAGCCGTCGACGCCCGGGTCGCGGAATGCCTCCCCGCGCTTTCCGCCTCCCACGAGCCCTGCGGGCTCCTCCTCCCTGAGGTCGCCGCGCGATTCGGGCTGCCGCCGGGAACGGTCGTGAGCGCCGGCGGGGGCGACAACATGATGGGCGCGATCGGCACCGGCAACGTGGCCCCCGGCGCCGTCACGGCGAGCCTCGGCACGAGCGGGACCATCTACGCGTTCTCCCGAAGGCCCGTCGTGGACCCGTCGGGGGAGATAGCGGCGTTCTGCTCCTCGACGGGCGGCTGGCTGCCGCTCCTTTGCACGATGAACGTCACCGGGGTCACCGAGCAGGTCCGCGCGCTGTTCGGCTGGAGCATCGCCGACCTGGAGAAGGCCGCCGCCGGGGTCCCGGCCGGCGCGGACGGGCTCACGCTCCTGCCGTACCTCGACGGTGAGCGAACCCCCAGCATCCCGAGGGGAACGGGCGTCTACTTCGGGCTCAACCGGACGACCCTCGCGCGGGGGCACCTGGGCCGCGCGGCGATCGAGGGCGCGACGCTCGGCATGAATTACGGGCTCCGCAGGCTCTCCGCGCTCGGTATCCGGCCGAGTGAGATAAGGCTGACTGGTGGGGGCGCGCGGTCGCCGCTTTGGCGCCAGGTTGCGGCCGACGTCTTCGGGGTCCCGGTGGTCGCCATGGCCGAGGACGAGAGCGCCGCCCTCGGCGGCGCCCTCCAGGCCGCCTGGTGCGACTCGCCGGGGCGCGGCTCGGGCGCGGCGCTCGCCGCGCTCTGCTCCCGCTCCGTATTCCCGGACGAGTCGACCCGCTGCGTGCCCGACCGCGGGCGCCGGGGGCTCTACCGCAGGCGCCAGGAATCCTTCGACCGGCTCGGCGCCGACCTCCGGGGCGCGTTCGAGTCGCGCTGACGCCCGTGTGCGTTCGCTACACGCTCCACAAGACCGACGCGGCCCTTGATGCGATATCAAGGGCGCTCGGCGTTCCGCTCGAGACGCCGGAGTGGGCGGTCCCGCGCTACAACGTGACTCTCACCGACACGATGCCCGTCGTCGCGGCCGGCGCCGGACGGCCGGGAGTCAGGCCCATGAGGTGGGGGCTCATCCCGCCAGGCGAGCGCGGGAAGGCCCGCCCGCGGCTGCTGGCGAACGCCAGGTCCGAGACCGCGGCCACGCTCGGCGCGTTCAGGAAGGGGATCGCCGAGAGGCGCTGCCTCGTCCCGGCGAACGGGTTCTACGAGTGGATGGCCCGCGGCGGCGTCAAGCTGCCGTACCTTTTCACGATGCGCGGCGGAGAGCCCTTTGCCTTCGCCGGGATCTGGGACCCGGCGCTCGGCGACGTCCCCGAGACCTACTGCCTCCTGACGACCGAACCCAACGAGCTCGTCGCGCGGGTGCACAACCGGATGCCCGTCATCCTGACGGCCGCGACCATGGCGCGATGGATCGGGGACAAGCCGCTCGCCGCGGGGGAGCTCCCGGAACTCGTCCGCCCGGTCGACCCGGGACTCATGGAGTCGCGCCCCGTGAGCCGGTTCGTGAGCAACAGCCGCAACCAGGGGCCCGGCTGCCTCGAGCCGCCGGAGGCGCCGCAGCCGGAGCTCGATCTTGCCTAGGCGGACAAAATAGGGGTTTCCTTCCGTCGCGCCCATGCTCCCAACGGACCTAGCCCGCTACCGCCAGAACCACGACCACGCGCCGGACCGGAGCGGGGCGGAAAGGAGCACCCGGCGGGTTATCGCGCTGACGGCGGTCATGATGGTGGTCGAGATCCTCGCCGGCTGGAGGTTCCACTCCATGGCGCTCCTCGCGGACGGCTGGCACATGGGCACCCACGTCGCCGCCTTCCTCATCACCGCCGTCGCGTACGCCATGGCCCGCCGCCACAGGGGCAACCCCAGCTTCTCCTTCGGCACGGGAAAGTTCGACGTGCTCGGCGGCTACACGAGCGCCCTCATCCTCGGCGTCGTCGCTCTCTTCATGGTGGTGGAATCGGTGACGCGCTTCTTCGCCCCGCTCCGGATCGACTTCAACGTGTCCATCGCCATCGGGCTCGTCGGCCTCTGCGTGAACGTGGCCAGCGCCCTATTGCTCAAGCACGATCACGGCCACGGCCATGCGCACGACCACGGCCATGGGCACCATGACCACGGGGCGGGCCACGAGGACCTCAACCTCAAGGCGGCCTACATCCATGTGATCGCCGACGCCGCCACCTCGGTCATGGCGATCAGCGCGCTCGCCGCCGGGAAGTACCTGGGCTGGGTGTGGATGGATCCCGTGATGGGGATCATCGGCTCCGGGGTGGTCGCCCAGTGGTCGTGGGGCCTCCTCAGGGACACGAGCGCGATCCTGCTCGACCGCACGCCCCAGACGGACCTCGAGGAGGAGATTCGAAAGGCGGTGGAGGCGGAAGGGGACGCCGCGATCACGGACCTCCACATCTGGCAGGTCGGCGTGGGGCAGTTCTACGCGATGGTCTCGATCGTGGCCTGCCAGCCCAAGACCCCGGAGCACTACCGGAAGCTGTTCAGCGAGCACGAGGAGCTGCTGCACGTCACGGTCGAGGTCCACAGGTACGACGAGCCGGTGGCCGCGGAATCCCCAGGATAGCTTTTCGGGGGGGCCGGCCATGGGCTCCCGACGACCCCTTCCAACAGATTACCGGTGCCGGCTTCCTCACGATTGGGGTCGTCAGGCCGGAAGGGCCAAGCCGGTCGGCTTGGCATCCGGAGGAGCCGCCGGGGGCAAGCGGCGCCCGAATGGAAACTGAAGGGCGGACACCGTCGTCATCATTCCTATGCTTGATCGCAGACCGTCCCCGCCTGTTCCCTTGGCGCCAATCCGGCCCGCCGCCCGCGAATCCCCGCCCGCCGGGACCCCATGAGATCTTTCCTGCGGAGAATCACCCTCCTTGCCCTGTCGCTGGCGTTTGCCAACGCGCGGCCAGGTGCCTGCGCCGCGATCACCGTCTCCGTCGCACCCTACCAGGCCATTACCCCCGGGCTGGTCGGGCTGAACAACCAGATGGCCTACTACAACGAGCCGTGGACCACGTATCCCGGCTACCCGGAGGCCCTGCGCAGGATCACGCCCGGTGTCCTGCGGTACCCGGGGGGCACGATGGCCCAATTCTGGGACTTCGTGAACGACTGCCCGCTTCCGCCGGAGACGACAAACAACCCGAACGGGTGGGTCAATTCCACCCTGATCCCCGCCGTGTTCCAGCCCATCACGAACAACGATTACACCCTCACCAATTCGGTAAAGGACCTCCACGGGGCGTGGCAGCAGGGCAATTTCACCCCCATATACTGCCTGAACCTCGTGACGCCGGGCGCCGACTATTACGCCGTGAAATGGGGCCGGCCCGTGAACGCCCATCCCGGGACCTCCGACATGACGGACGACTGGTGGCTCATGCTGGAGGACCGCCTCTCGCGCTGCATGAACATGCTCAACCGGGCCGCGGCGATCGGCCTTCCCATGAAATACGTCGAGCTCGGGAACGAGTTCAGCCTCGGTTCGCCCGTCTACTACACCCAGGCGTTCCCGGATCCGGGGACGTCTTACGCCGTCGCGGCGAACTACTTCGCGGCCCAGATCAAGGCCGCGTTCCCCGGGGTGAAGATACTCGGGGTGGCGACGGCGTTCGACCCGTCGTTCGCCGGCGGCTCCCGGAACGTCAACTGGAACACCGTCGTCGTGCCGGGATTCAACCGCGGCCTGATAGACTTCGTCACGATGCACGTCTACGAGGAGTCGGGCGTCTCGGACATCTCGACCTATGCCAACTGGGCCTCGGCGGCGAGCACCTACGACCAGGCGATCACGTACACGCTGTCGGTCAACAACCTGTCCACCCTGGCCGCCTCGGGATGGAAGGTCTTCTACACGGAGTTCGCCCCCAACAACACCAACCCGCCGCTCCAGGGGACCTGGGGCAACGAGCTGATGTTCGTCTACGCCTACATCAAGCTCCTCTCGTCGGGTGATGCGGCCGAGGTTTCCGGGCACATGTTCGCCGACTGCGTCGACGGCCAGTTCCTCATAAACGGCGAGGGGGTGGCCCTTTCGCTCATCAACAACGCCGCGGCGGGCATGAGCGGCGATGGCCTGCTCGGCTTCTCGTCGAATCCGCCCCTGGGTTCCACCACCTTCCCCTCGCTGGCCGGCATGGCATTCACCGACGGGACCCGCATCCACGCCGTCATCGTGAATTTCTCCAATGCGGCACAGACGGTGGACGTGAGCGGCCTCATGCCGGTGGGCGCGGTCACGGTGCGAAGCGCGTCGCTTCCCGCCGTGAGCTCGACCTCCGTCCCGCCGATCGTCCAGGCCAGCTCAGCGCCGGGCCAGGTCGCGCTCCCGGCCTTCTCCGTCGCCGAGGTCTCCAACGATGTAACCAACCTCCTCGCCAACGTCTCCACCCGGGGGTTCGACGGCACGGGCGCCGAGCAGATGATCGTCGGCTTCACGATAGCGGGCTCCGGACAGAAGCAGGTCCTTGTCAGGGCCGTGGGCCCGAGGCTGGCCGACTTCGGGGTCACCGGCGTGCTCCAGCAGCCGTCGCTTTCCCTCGTGAACTCCTCCCAGTCGACGATCGCCACCAACACGGGATGGACCACCGCGCCCAACCAGTCGGCGATCATCGCCGCGACGGCGGCGGTCGGCGCATTCAGCCTCGACGGGCTGCCGTCGGGAACCGATGACACCCGCTCCTCCGTCATCCTGCAGTCTCTGCCAACCGGCTCGTTCACCGGCCTCGCCCAGGGAGCGGCGGCAACGACCGGAGTCGTGCTGGTGGAGGCCTACGACGCGGACAACTTTGCGACGGAGACGGCGAGCTTCTCCAACCTGTCCACGCGGGGCTACGTCGGCACGGGGGCCGACATTTTGATCGGGGGCTTCGTCGTTACCGGCAACGCACCCAAGACCTACCTCATCCGTGGCGACGGGCCCGCCCTTTCCTCCTTCAGCATCTCCGGGCTCCTCGCGAACCCGACGATCAGCGTGTACGCCACCGACCCGACCGGGGCCAGCTACGTGCTCGCCGCCAACCAGGCCTGGGGCCAGGCCTTCAACGCCTCCCAGGTTCCGGCGGCGGAGCAGGCGGCGGGCGCCTTCAACCTTGCGGCCGGCTCGGCGGATTCGGCGCTTCTGGTCACCCTCAACCCGGGATCCTACACAGTTGAGGTCTCCGGGGTGGGCTCGACGACGGGGATAGCCCTGCTCGAACTCTACCAGCTGCCGTGACGGGGAGCCGCCGGCACCGCCGCCTGGCCGGCTGGGGCAGGGGACACCGCGTCAGGGAGAAGGTGTCGGCGTCGGCATCTGGTAGACCTCGATCAGGGCGTTTCCGGTGGTGTTGTTGAGCCCGCTCAGCTGGGCCGTATACGAGCCGGGAGCCAGGCTCAGGAGCAGCGCCGAATCCGCGCTGCCCGACGGCAGGTTGAACGCGCCGGTGGCCGCGAACGCCGCGCTGATCTGCGACGGGTTGCTGTTCGAGCCCCAGCCCGTGTTGGTCGCCACCTGGGTTCCCGACGAGTCGAAGACCGTCAGCACGGGCTGGGCCAACACGCCGCTTACCGAGAACTGCGCGAGGGTCGGGCCCACGCCGCGTATCAGCACCTGTTCCGGGCTGGATCCGGAGATGACAAACCCCGCTATCGCGATGCTGCCCCCGGTTCCGACGTACGCCCGGGTGGAGATGTTTATGAACTGGGTGGCCGAGGCCGCCGCCTGGGTGCCCGACGATGACGACGTGGGCGTCGGTGTCGGGGTCGGCGTCGGAGCCGGCGTGGGCGTCGGCGCCATTCCCCCCGTGGACGTCGGGGTGGGGGTCGGGGTCGCCGTCGGCGTGGGCGTCGGCGTGGGGGTGGGCGTCAGGATCGAGAGCGTCACGGTGGAGCTCTGCGCGTAGGGCCCCGCGCCGTTCGCGACGATTGCGAAATAGCTCGCCGCATCCGAATTCTGGATATCATTGAGCGCCAGGTCCGACCCCATCTGGGAGGGGACCGGGATGCCGTTCTTGAACCACTCGATCTCCGTGTTGGATCCCCCGGAGGAGGAGAGGTCGAAGGTCACGTTCGAGCCCAGGGGATCGGCCTGGCTCGTCGGCTGGAGCGTGATCGACGCCGCCCCCGAGGGCGCGCCCGACGTGACCAGCGTGAAATTCGTCGACGCCGAATAGGCGGTGACGGCGGTGTCGCCGGGCACGGCGGTCGTGTTCTCCGCCACGGCCGTGTCGTACTCGATCGTGCACTGGTAGATGGAGCCCGGGGCCAGGGTGCCCGGCGGGAGGTTGTAGGACGCGAGCGACGTGGCGTTGGCCGGGGTCGAGTTGCTAGCCTCCAGGTTGACCGTGGTCCCGTCAAAGGAGGTGAGATAGAAGGCCGCGTGGCTTCCGACACCGCTCAGACCATACGCCGTGAACGCGTTGAAGTTGATCGTGACGCTCTGCGTCGGATCAACGACCAGCTGCCCCGATGAGTTCCATGTCCCGCCCACGACCTCCGGCGCGTTGGGGAAGGAGCCGCCGGTGAGCCCGAGCGTGAAGTTTGCCGAGCCGCTCACGGAAAGGGTGTAGGTTCCATCGGCGAACGTTGAGTTGAGCGCCGCCAGCCCCGCATAATCCATGGAGTACTGGTATCGGCCCTGGGATGCGGAGAAGGCCAGAGCCGTGCTGGACCCGGAGGGAGGCATGAAGCTCATGGCAACCGGGCAGGTCGCCGAGAACTCGTACGGCGCCAGCGGATCCGGGGTCGCGCTCGACGCCGACGTCTGGTAGAAATTCGCCAGCTTATTGACAATGATCTGGCCGCCGGCCGATAGGGACACGAGTGGCCCGATTATCTGGGCAATGACCATCGAAACCCTGAACACCATCTTTGCGGGGTATTTCATATATAGCTCTGATGTATGATATTATGTATAATAAACGCATTTTCACAATTATTTGATGCAAATTATTTGCATCATGCAAGCCGAAATATTTCCCCACAATCCGGGCGGATGGCGTGCCCCATTTTTTGCGTCCCCGGGGCACAACATTTTGGGGAATGCGCGCCAACTCGCGGGTACTTCGACACACTCCCTTGTAGGGCCGCGAGGAACGGCCCAGTATGGGGACATGCCCCAAGAGCCCAACTCGCGTCCTGAATGGAGGCGCCTGACCGCCTAATGAGTACGACCGTCCGCATCCTTGGGGCCGCCGCGCTGCTTCTCGCCCTGGGCCTTTCCCCGCTCCGTGCCGCGTGGGCAACCCCGCCCGCGGGGGCCGATGCGCCGGGCGGCCACGCGCTGCTCCCGACCATCCAGGCATCCACCGTGCCGGTGATCCTGATCTCGGGGATCGGCCTGCTCCTGCTGACGATGACCAACCGCATGGGCCGCATCGTCGACCGCACCCGGGTGTACGCGGCGATGCTTCGCGAGGCGCAGGGGGAGGAGCGGCGCCAGCTGGAGGTGCAGCTCAAGCTGACGTGGAGGCGGGCGAAGATCGTCCGGCTCTCCCTGACCTTCGCCGTGTCCAGCATGCTCGCCTCGGCGGCTCTGACCATCGCGATATTTCTCGACGCGGAGGCGCACGTCGACCTCGGCCGGGTGATGCTCGTCCTCTTCCTCTGCGCAATCGCACTCCTCGTGGCCGCCCTGCTGGCCTTCCTGCGCGACATCTTTGTCTCGCTCGCCGCCCTGCGCCGCGAGGTCGAGCAGGCGCTCAAGCCCTGATCCGGCGGACCCGGGGGCGGGACGGCCCCGGTTTGCCCCGCCCCACGATTTTTGGGCGCCCTCCCCATTTGAAGGCTTGCCTTCCGCCCGGGTACCGTTCAATTGAACGCCATTCGATAGAACGGTATCCCAGCAACCCAGCATTCACCGCCATGGACCAGACCAACAAAATCTTCTACGTCGAGCTTCCCGCCTCCGACCCGGGGAAAACCAGGGCCTTCTTCGAGAAGGTCTTCGGATGGACGTTCACCGATTACGGCCCCGACTACACCTCGTTCTCCGACGGGCGGATGGCCGGGGGCTTCTTCCGGTCCGAGAAGAGGGCATCGCTGGCCGCGGGCAGCGCGCTTGTCGTCATCCAGCACCCGCGGCTGGAGGAGACGCTCAAGCGCGTCGTCGACCACGGGGGAAAGGTCACCCAGGAGATCTTCTCCTACCCCGGCGGCCGCCGCTTCCACTTCACCGAGCCGAGCGGCAACGAACTGTCCGTCTGCGCGGACGAGGGTGCGATGTCATGATGACCGAGCGCCAGGAGCAGATCCTCGACTTCATCCGGCAGTTCCAGCGGGAGAAGGGCGTGCCGCCGTCCTCCCGCGAGATCCAGCGCAGGTTCCGCCTCGCCAGCCAGACGACCGTGATCGGGCACCTGCGCGCGCTGGCGAACAAGGGCCAGATCGAGCAGCTGGCGGGGCGCACCTGGGGGCTGAAGGCCTCCTCCGTCCAGGCCCAGCTCTTCGAGATGGCCGTCTTCGGCACGATCCCCGCGGGCCTGCCGGCGATGCAGGAGCAGACCCCCGACGAGACGATCTCCGTCAATCCCTCCGTCTTCGGCGTCCGCCGGCCGGGCCCGAACCAGGTGTGGGCGCTGCGCGTCAGCGGCGACTCGATGATCGACGCCCACATCCTGGACGGCGACCTCGTGGTGCTCGAGCGGCGCGAGCCGCGCGCGGGCGACATCATCGCGGCGCTCGTGGACGAGACCACCACGACGCTGAAGAGGCTCGTGCACGTGCGCGGCCGGGCCGTGCTGCGCGCCGAGAACAAACGCTACCGCGACATCGTCCCCGAGCGGCGGCTGGAGTCGCAGGGAGTCGTGGTGGGCCTCATCCGCCGGGGCATCGCGGCAAGCCGTCACTGAATGAGCGCAGGTGCCCGGCCCCTCCCAAACCGTCTCCGCGCTGCGGTCGCTCCTTGCCGCGCGCTTCCCGGAAAGGGCCCGCAGGCCTTGCGGCGGCCCGCCCGCCGGGGTCCGCGCGATAGATGACGCGCTCGGCGGCGGCCTGCCCGCGGGGCGGCTGACGGAGCTCGTCTCGGCCGTCCCCAGCGGCGGGGGCCAGACGGTGTTTGCGCGGCTGCTGGGGGCGGCCCAGGCCGCCCGCCGGCGGGTGGCTCTCATCGACGGGGCGGACGGCTTCGCGCCCGGGGACGTGCCGGCCGACGAGCTCCGCCACCTCGTGTGGGTGCGCTGCCGCGAGCCCGGGCAGGCATTCGCGGTCGCGGACATCCTTGTGCGCGACGGCAACTACGCCGCGGTCGTCCTCGACCTGCGGGGCTGCGCGGAGCGCGCGCTGCGCAGGACGCCCGCGTCCACCTGGTACCGCCTGCAGCGGGCCGCGGAGGGGGGCTCCGTCGCCGTCCTCGTCCAGACGACCCGGCCGCTCGTGCCCGCCGTCCCGTGGAGGCTTGTCCTCGAGACCCCGATCCCGCTGGCCGATGCCGGCGACCCGCGGGAGGCCGTGGCCGACCGGCTCGCCGTCCGGGCGGAGCGCAGCCATCCCCTGGCGGCCGAGGCGATCGCCGGATGAGGTACGCGGTCCTGGCCGTCCCCGGCTTCGCCCTGCACGCGCTCCGCAGGAGCGAGCCCGGCCTGTGCGGCCGGCCCCTGGCGCTCGTGGCGGGCGAGGGGCGCAGGGCAAGGGTCACCGAGGTTTCCCCCGAGGCGCGCGGCGTCGCGCCGGGGCTCGCGGCGACGCTCGCGATGTCCCGGTGCCCCGGGATCGTGCTCCGCACCCGCGACCCCGGGGCGGAGGTCGAGGCGCACCGGCTGCTCATGGCGGCGGCGTTCACGCTTTCGCCGCGCGTCGAGTCGACGGGGCCGGGATGCTGCACCGCGGACCTGCAGGGCGCGGATCCGGGGCGCGCGGAGGCGCTGATGCGCCTTCGCGCGGCGGAGCTGGCCGGCGCGGGGCTGCCGCTGCGGATCGGGGCCGGGGCGACGCCGCTCCTCGCCTCGTATGCCGCGCGGTGCGCGGATCCCGTCCTCATTGTCCGCGATCCCGGAAGCTTCCTGGCGCCGCTGCCGCTCTCGTTCGCGGACCCGGCGCCCGCCCAGGAGGATATCCTCCGGGGCTGGGGAATCGCGACCCTGGGGGCGCTGACCGCGCTGCCGAAGGCGGAGGTCGGCCTGCGGATGGGAACGGGGGGCGTCCTCCTCTGGGAGCGGGCCGCCGGCGAGTCGGAGCGCGTCCTGCGCCTTGCCGAGCCGGCGAGGAGCTTCGCGGCGGAGTGGGCCTACGAGCCCCCGGTCGAGTCGACCGAGCCGCTCCTCTTCAAGCTGCGGCGGTTCGCCGAGCGGGTCGCGCTCGAGCTCCGGGGCGCCGGCTTCGTCGCCGAGGGGCTCTCCCTCACGCTCCTCCTGGAGGACGAGACCGACCACCGCCGCGAGTTCCGGCTGCCGGAGCCGGGCGCGGACGTGGAGGGCTGGATGCGCGTCCTCGGCTCCCACCTGGAAACCGTCCGCACCGAAGCCCGGGTCGCGGCCGTGCGGCTTGTCGCCGCGCCGGCGCGGCCGCAGGAGAGGCAGGAGGGGCTGTTCGACGCGGGCCTGCGCGACCCGGCCTCGTTCTGGGAGAACCTCGCCCGGGTCGCGGCGATCGTGGGCGACGACCGCGTCGGCACCCCGGTCGTGACCGACACCCACCGGCCGGACGCGTTCGCCATGGAGAGGCCCGCCGAGGCGGTGGCCCCCCCGGCGCGGGCGCCGGTGCATCCCCCGTGCGGGCCCGTCCTTCGCCGGTTCCGCCCGCCGTGGCCCGTGCGCGTCGTCTGCGAGGCGGGCCGGCCCGTCCGGCTCGAGGGGGGGCGCCTCGAGGGACGGGTGCGCGCCGCGCTCGGGCCGTGGCGCGGCGCGGGCGACTGGTGGAAGCCGCGGCCCTGGGCGGCGGAGACATGGCGGGTGGAGCTGGACGGGGGCGGCGTCTACCAGGTTTCCTGCACCGGGGACGGATGGGGCGTGGATGGGATGCTGGACTGACCGGAGGAGGCGCCCGATGCCCTACGTCGAGCTCCATGCGCGCAGCGCGTTCTCGTTCCTGCGCGCCGGGTCGCTCCCGGAGTCCCTGGTCGCCGAGGCCGGGCGCCTGGGGATGCCGGCCCTGGCGCTCTGCGACCGCGACGGGGTCTACGGGGCCGTGCGCCTCCACATGGCCGGGCGGGAGGCGGGCGTGCGGGCCCTGGTCGGATGCGAGCTCACGATGGAGGATGAAAGCGTCGTGCCCGTCCTCGTCGCGTCGCGGGAGGGCTACCGCGGGCTCTGCCGGCTGCTGACGACGGCGCACCTGCGGGCCGAGAAGGGGGAGGGGCGCGTCGCCTGGGGCGAGCTGGCCGAGGCGGCCGCCGGGCTCTTCGCCCTCACCGGGGACGAGGAGGGCCCCGTGCGGCGCGCATGGCTCGGGGCCGGCCCGGCCGCCGCGGCCGAGGCGGGGGGCAGGCTGGCGGCCATTTTCGGCGACCGGCTCCATGTCGAGATCCAGCGCCACCGGGTCGCCGGCGAGGAGCGCTGCAACCGGTTCCTGGTCGACTGGGCGCGCGCCCGCGCCCTGCCGCTCCTGGCGACGAACGGCGTCCTCCATGCGACGCCGGAGAGCTGCGGCGTGCTGGATGTCTTCACCTGCCTGCGCCACCACACGACGCTCGACGCCGCGGGCCGGCTCCTCGCCCCCAACCGCGAGAGGCACCTGAAGGATCCCGGGGCCATGGGTGAATTGTTCGCGGACCTGCCCGACGCGGTCGCGAACACCGGGAGGCTCGCGGAGCGGCTCGGGTTCACGCTCGACAACCTGGGCTACCGGTTCCCGGACCACCCGGTGCCCGCCGGCGAGTCGCAGGACTCGTTCCTGAGGAAGATGACCTACTTCGGGGCCCAGCAGCGCTACGGCAGCGTGGTGGGCGAGGTGCGCCGCCAGCTCGACCGCGAGCTCTCGCTGATCGCGAGGCTGGGCTTCAGCGGGTATTTCCTGATCGTCTGGGACCTGTGCTCCTTCGCGCGCGAGCGCGGGTCGCTCGTGCAGGGCAGGGGGAGCGCCGCCAACAGCGCGGTCTGCTACGCGCTCGGGATCACGGCCGTCGACCCGATCGAGAGCAGGCTGCTCTTCGAGCGCTTCCTATCGGAGGGCCGCACGGACTGGCCCGACATCGACCTGGACCTGCCGAGCGGCGACCGCCGGGAGGAGCTGATCCAGGAGGTTTACCGGCGGTACGGCCGCAGGGGCGCGGCCATGACCGCGAACGTGATCACCTACCGGGGCCGAAGCACGATCCGCGAGGTGGGCAAGGTCCTCGGGTTTCCGGACGACGCGCTCGACCGCTTCTCGAGCCTCTTCCACGGGGGGGACCTGCCCCAGACGCTCGGGATGGGGGAGCAGCTCCGGATGGCGGGGGTCCCCGGGTCGCACCCGAGGCTCCCGGCGCTCATCGACACCTGCCGCCGGGTGCGCGGACTGCCGAGGCACCTCGGCCAGCACTCGGGGGGGATGGTCATGAGCACGGAGGGCCTCGACTCGTTCGTGCCGCTGGAGAACGCCCGGATGCCGGGGCGCTCCGTCCTGCAGTGGGACAAGAGCGACATCGAGGACATGGGGCTGCTCAAGGTGGACCTCCTCGGCCTCGGCATGATGGCTGCCCTCCAGGACGCGGTGGAGATCTGCGCCCGGCGGGGCCAGCCGGTCGACCTGGCGCGGATCCCGAAGGACGACCCGGCGGTCTTCAGGCTGCTTCAGGAGGCCGACACCGTGGGGATCTTCCAGGTCGAGAGCCGCGCGCAGATGTCGACGCTCCCCCGGATGAAGCCGGTGAACTTCTACGACCTGGCGGTCGAGGTCGCGATCATCCGGCCCGGCCCGATCCAGGGGGACGCCGTGAACCCCTACCTGAAGCGGCGCGCGGGGCTGGAGCCCGTGACGTACCCCGACGAGCGGGCGAGGCCCATACTTGAGCGGACCCTCGGGGTCGTCCTCTTCCAGGAGCAGATCCTGCGCCTCGCGATGGAGCTCGGGGGCTTCTCGGCCGCGGAGGCGGACGAGCTGCGCCGCGCGATAGGCTTCACGCGCTCCCAGGAGCGGCTCGATCGGATGAAGGCGAGGCTGGCCGTCGCGTTCAGGGCGAACGGCGTCGGCGAGCCGGCGGTCGAGTACCTGATCAGGTCGCTCGCGTCGTTCGCGCTCTACGGGTTTCCCGAGTCGCACGCGATCAGCTTCGCGCTCATCGCGTACTCGAGCGCCTGGCTCAAGGTGCACAGGCCGGCCGCGTTCTATGCGTCGCTCCTTAACAGCCAGCCGATGGGGTTCTACACGCCCGCGAGCCTGGTCCAGGACGGCCGGCGCCACGGAGTCACGTTCCTGCCGGTCTGCGTCCAGGCCTCCGACGAGAGATGCCGCGTGGACTCGGACGCGGCCGTGCGGCTGGGGCTCGCGACGGTGCGCGGCGTGCGGGGCCAGGCGCTGCAGTCCATGCTCGCGGCACGCGGGGAGCGGCCGTTCGAGTCGCTGGCGGACTTCCTGGGGCGGACGCGGTTCAGCGCGGCCGAGCGCCGCGTCCTGGCCGGCGCCGGGGCGCTCAACTGCCTGGCGGGCCACCGCAGGTCCGCGCTGTGGCGCGTCGAGGCGTTCCACGGGGGGGACGACCTGTTCCGGGGGGCGGCGGGGCCGGAGGAGGGGGAGCTCTCGCCCCTCGAGCGGATGACGCTTGTCGAGCGACTCCAGGCGGACTACGCGCACCTCGCGCTCACGACCGGGGCGCACCCGATGAGGCTCGCGCGCCCCCTGCTCGAGGGCGTCACGCCCGCGGGGCGCCTCGGGGACGCGCGGCCGGGGGAGCGGGTGAGGATCTGCGGCTCCGTCATCACGCGCCAGCGGCCGGGGACGGCGAAGGGATTCTGCTTCATCACGCTGGAGGACGAGACGGGGCTGGCGAACGCGATCGTCCGGCCGCGGCTCTTCGAGGAGTCCCGGCTTGTCATCAACCTCGAGCCCGCCCTCATGATCACCGGCCGCCTGCAGAACGAGCAGGGGGTGATCCATGTCATGGCGGAGGAGATCGCCGCGATGCCCGACCTTGGCCTGCCCGCGCAGGACTCGCACGACTACCGCTAGGCGGATGGGCCGGGCCGGGGATTGCACTCGGCCCGGCGCGGGGCGATACCTGACCCGCCGCATGGAATTCCGGCTCACCTCCGCCGCCTTTGTCGCCGTGTTTGCGACCTACCTGTTCCTGGGCGGAATGGGCGTGACGGACCGCGGCAATCCGGACACCAGGGACGCCGCCTACAACCTGCTCGCGCGCGGGCTCATGTCCGGGCACCTGAGCATCGACAAGCAGGCGCCCGCCGTCCTGACGCGGCTCAGGGACCCGTATGACCCGGATGCGAACTCGGAGGCGAGGGTCGACCCCAGGTACCGCCTGCACGACCTCAGCTACTACCGCGGAAGGCTCTACCTCTACTTCGGCGCCGCGCCGGCCGTCTTCCTCTTCATCCCCTGGCATCTCCTGACGGGCGGATGGATGCCGCACTGGGTCGCGGTCGTCGTCCTCTGCTCGGCCGGGCTCCTCGTGAACATGTCCCTCCTGCGCGCGGTGCGGCTCAGGGCCTTTCCCGACGCTGGGCCGTGGCTCGCCGCGGCGTGCACCCTGATCCTCGGGCTCGGCTCCTACGCGCCGCTGCTGCTCGCGCGGGCCGACCTGTGGGAGATTCCCATAGCGTTCAACTATCTCATGGTCTCGGTCGCCCTCAGGGCCCTTTGCGCGGCGTTCTGGAATCCCGGGCGGGCGGCGGCGCCGATCGCGCTGGCCAGCGCCGCGCTCGGTCTGGCCTTCGCGGCGAGGCCGACGGTCCTGCCGAACGCCGCCATCCTGCTTGTCCCGTTCCTCTCGCCGGAGAACCGCGGGAGCCTGCGGGCCTGGGCCTGCGCCGTTGTCCCTCTGGCAGCATGCGGCGCCGCCGTGGCCTGGTACAACATGGTGCGCTTCGGCAGCCCGTTCGATTTCGGGATCCGCTACCAGCTCGCGAGCGAATATGTCGCCGGGCTCCACCTCCTTAGCCCCGGTTACGTTTGGACGAACCTGCGGCTTTACCTCTTCCAGGGAGTCGAGTGGCTCCCGTTGTTCCCGTTCGCCCATGAGCCGCCGCAGCCGGTCGTGCCCCTGCACCATGGCGGGACGGAGCACATCTCCGGGGCCCTGCTCAACGCCCCGATACTCTGGGCGTCGATCGCCCTGCCGGCGCTCATTCGCCCCGGGCGCGTCGGCCGGGGCGTCGTCCTGGTGTGCGCGTCCGCGGCCTGGGTCGCGCTCAGCTCGCTGCTCCTGCTCTCCTTCTTCTACGGGGCGTGCTCGAGGTACCAGTTCGAGTTTGTGCCGGAGCTGGCCCTCCTTGCGTCGGTGGGCGTCATGGCGGTCGAGGGCGCCTGGGCCGGGGGGCGCCGGCTCTTGGCCCGGTGCGTGTGGATTCCGGCCCTGGTCGTTTCCTCGGCGTTCCCGGTGCTCTACGGGATCGACCGCTGCGCCTCGGACCACAACCATTCCGCACTCGACCACTTGGCGTCGGGAGACCTGCCCGACGCCAGGCGAGACCTGGACACCGCCAACTTTCTTTCGCCGGGCAACCCGTTCTCGCGCCTCGGGACCGGCTTCGCGCTGGTGATCCAGGGCAGGCTTCCGGAGGCCCAGGAATCCCTCGAGCGCCTGGCAAGGGATTTTCCCGGCTACCCCATGGCGCACTTCTTCCTCGGCAACGTCCTCGCGAGCGAGGGCAATCAGGGCGAGGCCATTGCCCAGTACTCGGCCGCGCACCAGCTCGATCCCCGGAATCCAGTGATCAAGGCGGCGCTTGATGCCGCATTGGCCCGCAAGAGGTAACCCGGTGCCGGCGGGGTTGCATCCGCTGGGATCTCCGGCTCGTAATGGGATCGGATGAGCCGACGAACGCTGATCGCCGCGGTTTTGCTTTCCGCATGCGCGGTCGCGCGCGCCGCCGGGCCCATTGCATGGCAGCCCTGGTCCGACGCCGCGTTCGCGAGGGCCAGGGCCGAGCACAAGTTCGTCATCATGGACCTTGAGGCGGTGTGGTGCCACTGGTGCCACGTCATGGACGAGACGACCTACAAGGATCCCAAGGTGATATCACTCTTGGGCGGGAGCTACATCGCCGTGAAGGTCGACCAGGACTCGCGACCGGACCTGGCGAACCGCTACGAGGACTACGGCTGGCCCGCGACCATCGTGTTCGCCGCCGACGGCAGCGAGATCGCCCGTCGCCGCGGCTACCTCAACCCAGCGGAGATGGCCTCGATGCTCCAGGCCTTCATCGACGATCCCTCTCCCGGGCCCTCGGTGACCCCCGAGGCGGCCCTCCGGTACCCGGCGGACGCGCACCCGGACGATTCCGTGGCGGCGGCGATGAGGCGGCGGCTCCTCTCCGGGTATGACCGCGCAGACGGGGGCTGGGGCGCCGAGCACAAGTACCTGGACGCGGACAATGTCGAGTATTGCCTGCGCGCGGCGGCCCGCGGAGACGTGGAGGCGGCGGCGATCGCGCGCGACATGCTGCGGCTGCAGCGCCAGCTGTTCGATCCGGTCTGGGGCGGCGTCTACCAGTACTCGGCGGCGGGCGACTGGGTTCACCCCCATTTTGAGAAGATCATGTCGGTCCAGGCGGACAATCTTCGCATCTACTCGATTGCCGCCAACCAGTGGCCCGACTGGGGATACCAGGGGGCCGGGGGCGAGGTCGCGCGGTACCTGGCGGCCTTCCTCAAGAGTTCCGACGGCTCGTTCTACACGAGCCAGGACGCCGATCTCGTGCCCGGCGAGCATGCCGCGGACTTTTTCGCGCTCGCCGACGGCGGCAGGCGCGCGCGGGGGGTGCCGCGGGTCGACACCCATCGGTATTCACGGGAGAACGGGTGGGCGATCTCCGCCCTTTGCGCCCTTTCGGGCGCGACCGGGGACCAGGCGCCGCTTGCCGACGCCGTGCGGGCGGCCGACTGGGTGCTCGCCCACCGTTCGCTTGGAGGGGGCGGATTCAGGCACGACGAGGTCGACGCGGCAGGCCCGTTCCTGGGCGACAGCCTGGCGATGGGATCGGCATTCCTGGCGCTATACCAGGCGACAGGAGACGCGGCATGGCTGTCGCGGGCCGAGGGAGCCGCCGACTTCATCGGCGCGCATTTTGCCCGCGGGTCGGAGCCGGGATTTGCAACGTCCGACACGACAGCGGCATCGTTCCCGAGGCCCCGGCCCGAGTTCGACGAATCCGTGGCCCTTGCGCGCTTCGCCGTCCTGCTAGGACGGGCGACGGGGCGCGCGTCCGACCGCGCCCTGGCGGAGTCCTCGCTCCGCTGGGCGCTCTCCCCGGAGACCGTGAGGGCGCGCGGCGCGTACGTCGGCGGGCTCCTGCTCGCGGCCGAGGAGTTCCGGATCGAGCCGCTGCATGTCACCATAGTCGGCCGGAAGGACGATCCGTCGGCCCAGGCGCTCTTCGCAGCGGCTCAGCGAGCGCCGACGTCCTACAGGCTGATCGAATGGTGGGACAGGCGCGAGGGGCCGCCGCCGCGCGATGAGTCCATCTTCCCCGACCTCGACCGGTCCGCAGCGTACCTGTGCGCAAATGGCGCGTGCTCGTCGCCGATCTACGACGCCGCGGTCCTTACAGGGAGGCTTGAGAAGGCTGTCGGGTTGCCGGGGCGGTAGCGACAGCTCCGATTGGGCCCCTCTAGCGCCTCCACTGAATGCCTAAGTACGCAAGGAGCGAGGCCCTCGGACCGAGCGAGTTGTGCGCGTCCCTGCCGATCGCGAGCAGCAGCGTGGAATTTTCCGACAGATCAAAACGCGTCCCAAGGTTCAGGATGACCTCGCTGCGCTGGAGGCGATCCGAGGAGGTCGCGTGAAGCTCCCCGTCAAGCTCCCATCCCTTTGAAACCTCGCGGCCAACGCAAACGCCGCCCGTCCAGCCCCGGTCCTCCGCACCGGAGCTGAACGTGTACCCGAAATCCGCGTTGATCGCCAGTATGCCGAAATCCCTGCGCGCCTCGAAGGGCAGCAGGAAGGTTGTCTCGGGGTCGGCCGTATCCCGGTGGTCCGAGTCCGACCCGGGGTTGGGAAAGGTGATCCTCGGATAGGTGGACACCTGGAGGCCCGTGTCGCCGGCGTCATAGAAGCGCCATTTGAGCGCGATCTGCGAGTCGCTCATCCCGTCCTGCGCCTCCTCGTCGGCCCCGCGCACGATGTTCCATGATGCCTGGTAGTTTAGCTGGATCCGGTCGCCGACACCGTAGTTTGCATCCAGCAGGGGGAGGCCAACCGCGTTCAATCCGGGAGTGCGCATGTCCGTCCACGCGACGTTGATCTCCCAATGGTTGTTTCCAGGAGTCCCAGGGTCGTCCGTTATCATCGGCGGTCCCCCCTGCGCCCTCAGGCCTGCCGACGAGGCGACCAGGGCTGCAAAAATGAGGAGGACGGATCGGGCCTTGGGAATGATATCCCAATCTCGGCCGCAAATCCGTCCCCGGTAAACACCGAACTTCCGGGGTTTGACCGTTGCCGGTCAAACCCGGGTCAAGCCAGGATCAATTCCAATAGCCCTCGTGGAACCTGTAGGCGTTGCCCTCCTGCTCCCAGCGCGGCGAGTTCCATGTGGAGTTCGGGCTCGGCGGCAGTTCCCAGTGGCCGGCCATCCATTCGTACTGGTTGTCGCGCCACGTCCAGTAGCCGGCCAGCCAGACATGCTGGGGGGACGGCTGGGCGATGACGACATCAACCTGGGGCACCGGAGGCGCCTGGGTCACGACGACCGTGTTGACGACCGGAGTCGAGGTGGTCGTCACATATGCCGGGGTGGCATATTGGGGATTCGCAACGACGACGGGCGCGGATGACGTGGTCGTGGTGACCATGGTGGTCCTTGCTGGAGTCGCTGACGGGGGCGGTGCGGACACCAGGTGCGAATCCGGCTCGGAGTCGCAACCGGACAGGAAGACGAGTGCGCCGCAGACCAGCGGAAGGGGCGCGAGAATGTATGCAATGGGTGTTCTCATTAGGCCCTGAGCTTACACCTGCGGCCGTCCAGCCACCATGGGGTGTTCAGGGTGGGGTGTGCGCCCCAGGGCCCCGAGGGAATGAGCGCCCCGCTGCGTCAGTGGCCGGCAAAGACGCCGACCGCCTCATGCAGCGCGTCCGGAAGACCGTAGAGGTCCAGGAACGTGATCACGCCGCATGAGGCCCAGCCGGCCACCAGGAGAAAGGCCCCGATGCGCCATTCTCCCATGCGGCGCCCCGAACCGGCAAAAACCAGAAGCGGCACCATGGCCAGGGGCAGCTGGATTGCGAGGACGACCTGGCTCAGCGTGAGTAGATCGGTCACGCTGTTGTCGCCTCGCAGCCCGATGAGTATGATCGCCGGGACTATGGCGCAAAGGCGGGTGATGAGCCTCCTCATCCACGGCGCGATGTGCCAGTGCATAAACCCCTCCATCACGACCTGCCCGGCAAGCGTGCCGGTGATCGTGCTGCTCTGGCCGCTTGCAAGCAGGGCAACGGCGAACAGGAGGCTGGCGGCGACCTTTCCGACAAGGGGCGCCAGGGTCACATAGGCGACCTGGATCCAGTCGGCGTCCGAGCCGAACACGACGACCTGCCCCGAGGGCAGCGTGACCTTGTCGTGCCCGAAGAAGACCACGGCCGCGAGGACGAGGATCGCCGCATTGACAAAGAAGGCCACCGAGAGCGCGACCGTGGTGTCGATCGTATTGTAGCGCACCGACCGGCGGATCGAATCGGGGTCCCTCTGCAGGCGGCGCGACTGCACGAGCGCCGAATGCAGGTAGAGGTTGTGCGGCATGACGGTGGCGCCGATGATCCCAATGGCTACGTAGACCAAATCCTTGTCTTGGATGAACTTCGGCAGGTCCGGGGCGAGCAGCCACCGCGCCATCTCCGGGAAGTTCGGCTGGGTCTGGGGCAGCACGAAGATCTCGATGAAGTAGCAGGCCCCTATTGTCGCGACCAGCACGAGGACCACCGCCTCTATGAGGCGCATGCCGAACCGCTGCAGGGACAGGAGCAGCAGCACGTCGAAGGAGGTGATGATCACGGCCGCAAGAAGGGTGAGGCGGGGAAACAGGAGGTGCAGCGCCACCGCGCTTCCGAGGACCTCGGCAAGGTCGCAGGCGGCGATGGCAATCTCGCAGCTCAGGTAGTTGGGCCAGCGCGTCCACGACGGCAGGAAATCACGGCAGCACTGGGCAAGGTCCTTGCCCGTGGCGATTCCGAGGCGCGCCGAGATCACTTGAAGGAAGATCGCCATCAGGCTCGAGAGCCCGACCACCCAGAGCAGGGAGTACTTGAACTGCGCGCCGGCCTGGAGATCCGTCGCCCAGTTTCCCGGATCCATATATCCCACGCTGACGAGTAACGCCGGGCCCGCGAATGCAAGGTACTGACGCCACGGGTGCGCCGAAAGGGCGGGAACGGTGACGGTGCTGTGAAAGCCCTCGAGCGAGACCCCGTGCCTGGGGGTGGCGCGCGTCGCTCCGGGCTCAATGGACGGTTGATTGCCAGAATCTATGATTGTGATTTATAGAATTTTCCATTTTGAATCGTCAAAGATAAAATACGATTGTCTTCAAAATAAGACTCCACCACCCTCGCAGCATGCCGACGAGCACGGTCGAGAACTACCTGAAGGCCATCCTTGTCCGCACGGCCGACGCCGATGCGGTCGTGGCGACGGGGGCCATCGCCGAGGCCCTCGGGGTCACCCCGGGGACGATCACGACCATGGTGAAGTCCCTGGCGGCGAAAGGGCTGGTCGAGCACCACCCGCGGGAGGGTGTGCGCCTGACGCCCTCGGGCCGCGCCCACGCCCTCGCGGTCGTGCGCAAGCACAGGCTCATCGAGACTTTTCTAGTGCAGGTCCTGAAGATGGACTGGAAGGAGGTCCATGAGGAGGCCGAGGCCCTTGAGCACGCCATTTCGGACCGGGTCCTTGTCCGCATGGACGCCATTCTCGGGCATCCCGCGTCCGACCCCCACGGGGACCCGATCCCGAGCCAAAAGTTTCCCGCGTGCGACCGGGGAGGCGGGCTGACGCTGGCGACCTGCGAGCAGCAGAAGCATCTCAGGGTTTCGCGCATCCTGGACCAGAGCCCGGCGTTCCTGGAATTCATCCAGCGCACCGGCCTCAAGCCAGGGGCGCGCGTGAAGGTGCGCGAGCGCGACCGCGCGAGCGGGGTCGTGCGGTGCGAACTGCGTGGGGGCGAGGCGACCCTGGGGCTGCCCGAGGCCGCCAATATCGGGGTGACTGCCGCCTGAAATCAGCGGTTTTTGCGCCGGCCCCCCTGTGAGGGCGCGGGACTTTGCCGCACGCGGGCAAGGTGGTTGGAGCGATGGGATCCCGTCGGTCCTATACCTTTGGGGGACTTATCGGCCGCGGGAATTAGGCGGCCCCCAGAGGCGGGAGGGTAGGTCTGTGCCCCATTAGGACAGTGCCCCATATCGGGCAACGCCCGCTGCGGTATAAGGTCGATGGCTAGCAAATATGTACTGCACGCCCGTTCCCATCGCCTCCTTCAGGGCGCCGGGTCCAAACCGCCTGACCTCCATGAACCGTTTATTTCTCCCATCACTTCGCGCTTTTTCTCTCGCGGCTGCTCTTATCGGCCTGGCCGTCGGGGCGAGGGCCCAGACATGCCTCCCGGATGCGACCGCGGGCCAGCCGTACTCATTCCAGTTCGTGACCAATCCGGCCCAGCCCGCCGGTACCGTCTACTCCGCGGATGGACTTCCGGTGGGTCTCTCGGTCAACAGCTCGACCGGCGTCGTAAGCGGCGCGACCGCGACCGTGGGCCTGTTCAAGGGAACCCTGCATTTCTCGCTCAATTCCGCGACAAGCCCGTATCCCTACCAGATCACCGTGGATCCGGCCGCGAGTGCGCCGACAATCACGAGCCCCGGGGCGGCCGTCGGCACGGTCGGGACCCCGTTTAACTACGCGATCGTGGCTTCAAACGGCCCGACAAGCTACAGCTATGCCCAATTGCCGCCGGGGCTTGCCGCCTCGGGTGCCCAAATCAGCGGAACGCCGACTACGGCGGGCCTCTTCTTCACCTCCATCAGCGCCAGCAATGGGAGCGGCCAGGGAGCGATTGTGGTCCTCATGTTCACTATCAGCGCCGCCGGGCCCCTTCCCTCGCTCACCAGCGCCGCGCTTGTCTCCAGTCCCCAGGGTTCCCCGCTGAGCTACACAATCACCGCCACGAATTCACCGACCTCCTTTACGGCGGTCGGGCTGCCCGCGGGCCTCACGCTCAACGCGTCCACCGGGCTGATCAGCGGGACGCCGGCCGCCCCGCAGGTGGCAACCGTGTCCCTATCGGCCGCAAACACCTACGGGAGCAGCCTTCCCCGGAACCTGGTTTTGACGATCGGGAGCTTTTCCGCGATCACGAGCCCGGCTGCCCTCGCGGGAACGATCGGAAGCTTCCTCTCCTCGACCCTGGCGGCGAGCAACAGCCCATTGGGCTTCACGCTGACGGGCCTGCCGCCGGGCCTCTCGTTCAATTCCGTAACCGGGGTGATTTCAGGCACTCCCACAACGGCTGGGATATTCACGCTGATTGAGGGAGCCACAAACGCGCTGGGCGCCGGTCCCACCACCGTGATCACGCTTTCGGTGTCCGGGCCGGCATCGGCTGCCGGCCCCATCGCCCCGCTGATCCTCGTCGCGCCCCTGGCGCAATCCGTGACCGTGGGTTCCACGGCGCAGTTCTCAGTGACCGCGGCCGGATCCGGCACGCTCTCGTACCAATGGGCGCTCAACGGAATCCCGATCTCCGGCGCGACTGCGGCCACGCTGACGCTCACCCTGGTTGATTCAACGGACGCCGGCCCGTACACGGTCACGGTGGCCAACTCTACGGGCTCGATCGTGTCGGCGCCTGCAAACCTTACGATCCTCTCCCTGTATGTCCCGCCTTCCATCACGGCGCAGCCCTACCTGGAAACGGTCGCAGCAGGTTCATCCGTGAGCTTCACGGTCGGGGCGTCCGGCACGGCGCCGCTGACCTATCAATGGCTCCTGGGGGGCACGCCGATCGCCGGCGCGACCTCGCCGACGATCACCATGCAGGCTGTGCAGGCAGCCAGTGCCGGCAGCTATTCGGTCGTCGCGACCAATCCCGCCGGCTCGTCGAGGAGCACCGGCGCCGTACTGACAGTCACCGCGGCCGGGGGACCGGTTTTTCAATACCAGCCGAGCCCCACCTCCGTCACTGTTGGGGGCACGGCCACCCTGATCGTGGGGGTGGTCGGTACACCTCCGCTCCTCTGCCAGTGGTCGAAGGGGGGGATTGCGATTCCCGGGGCGACCTCGACCAGCATTACCTTTTCACCGGTGGCGGCGACCGACGCGGGCACCTACTCGGTCGTGATCACCAATCCGGCCGGGTCGATTGCGAGTTCGGGCGTCGCTCTGAGCGTGGCGCCGGTCGGCGGCCCGCCGGTTCCCGTCTCGATCGTGCTTCAGCCGCTGCCCGTCTCCACGCCGGTGGGCGGCATCGCAAGCTTCACGGTGGCCGTGACCGGTGATGCCGCGATCACGTACCAGTGGCGAAAGAACCAGTCCCCAATTGCCGGAGCGACGGGTCCCTCGTTCGCCATTGCCGACGTGCAAACATCGGATGCCGGCACCTACGACGTCGTGGTAGCCAACGGGTTCTCGGCCGGCTACTCGTTTCCGACACCGCTCACGATCACGCCGGCGGGAGCGCCCGGCCGCCTAACCAACCTGTCGGTGCGCGGATTCAACGGCAACGCGGGCAACTCCCTGGTCATCGGGTTCGTGGTGGCGGGGACCGGGAGCGAGAGCGCGCTTGTGCGCGCAGTTGGCCCCACGCTATCTGTCTTCGGAGTGACGGGGCTCCTGGCCGACCCCCAGCTGACCGTGTTAAGCTCAACCCAGAGTGTCGTGGCATCCAATGACAACTGGGGCGGGACAGCCGCGCTCACTGCGGCCTTCGCGCAGACCGGCGCGTTTCCGCTGCCCCCCGCCTCGCTGGACTCGGCCGTCTTGACGAGCCTTGCTCCGGGTGCCTACACGGCACAGGTAGTGGGAGCGGCCGGCGGGACGGGCGTGGTGCTCATGGAGGTATATGACGCCGACACGGCGGCCAGTCCAACCGCGCGCTTCATCAACCTCTCGGCCCGTGGAACGGCGGGCACGGCGGCGGATGAGCTGACTGTCGGCTTCGTTGTCACCGGGCCATCGAGCGAGACGGTCCTCATCCGGGCCATTGGTCCAACCCTCGCAACGTTCTCAGTGGCCGGGGCTCTGGCGGACCCCCAACTGAGTGTCTACAACGCAAGCGGGAACGTCATTGCCTTCAATGACAATTGGGGCGGGACAGCGGCGCTCCAGGCCGCGTTCGCCGCGGTGAACGCCTTCTCCCTCCCCGCAGCATCGGCGGACTCGGCCCTATTGGTGACCCTTCCTCCGGGTGCATACACTGCGCAGGTGAATGGCGCCAACGGCTCGACCGGCACCGCCCTGCTCGAGGTCTACGAGGTACCCTAGGGCCCGGGGGCCCTCCCCAGGCTAGCGGACGCGGCTCCAGAGGGTCCGGTAAGCGGAAACCCACTCGCCAAGTCCGGTTGCGCGCGCGTTGAGCTCCGTCTCGATTAGTCTCCGCTGGACGGGGTCGTCGATTGCACCCGGCTCCCATAGCAGGAGCGCTAGCGAGTGGAACAGGCGCTGGCGCGGGTGGCGCCACGGTGCGGGCTTTGCCCGTGGGCGGAATCCGTCCGCGCGCAGATTGAGCAGCACGTTGAGGAACAGGGATGAACCGGGGCATTTGTCGCAGGCACCGTCCACATACGAGCGGGCTGAGGGAAACGTGCGACCCAGGCGGCGGGCCTCCAGCCAGAGCCAGCACTTCAGGGCAAATGCGGTGACCTCGGTGTGCCTCTCCGAGAGCACATCCCGGGAGATCGGGCCCGACTCGGGATGGAGCTTGAATTCCACGCCCGTGGCGTGGTGCCTGAGCGCCGCATCGTACCATGCCGAGCGCCTTTCCCGTGCCAGCTCCACGAGGCGGCGGTGGCGCTCCGTGCAGCTCCAGTGGTACCGGCCGTGCGCGGTCAGGAGCGCGTCGCCGCACGCCATCTGCGCCTTGGCCACGTTGCGCCTGACGAAGTCGACGGCAAGCGGCGTGAGGGGCTCCTGCCCCAGCTGGACGCGTGCAAAAAGCAGCCCGGAGCAGCGGTTCATGAGCAGGCGCGTCGCCTCCTCCTGGGGAATGTTCTCGGGGTGGCTGTGATGCTCCCAGACGGCCTGGAGGCTCCCGGATGCGCCGCCCCAGAGGAGGCGGTGGCCGGCGGCGAGATCATAGGAGAACATGGTCACGGGCCTGGCCGCCATCTGCTCAAGCGAGGTTATCTTGAACTCGACCTCCGCGTCGGCGAGATGGGTCAGGATCTCGCCGAGGGCCTCGAGCCGACGTTGATAACGGATCTCGTTGACATGGCGGCTGCCCCTGACGGCGACATAGAATTCAAGGTCATTGTAGGGCCGGTCGCCTCCCCCGTCGCGAAGGACACCGCCTTCGCCGCGACCGTAGCCGCCGCCGAGAATCACCGCCTCGAGCTTGCCCGGCGGGATGAGCCCGCGGATTCCGCTCACGATGCGCGCACAGGTTCGCTCGAGGTGCCACTCCAGCGCGTCGTCGCCGTCGCGCGTGAACCGCTGCCGCCCGGCAGCTTCGGAACCGGTCGGGAACGGTATCGGGATCGGCGCCTCGGGCACGCGGCTGTGGCCTTCTGCGTCCATCAGAGAACGTGATCGACCCGGTGCATCTGCCAGCCCGAGCGGAATCCATGCAGGCGGCCGAGCCGCTGCTGCCACCGGACGCCGAGCGCGAGCGCAAACTGGCGCAGCTGGCCCGTCCTGCGGCAGTAGCGCAGGTCGCCGAGGACGTCGATCAGCCACCCCGTGAGCAGCGATCGGCGCGTGCCTAAGATTAGGTCGGAGCCGGAGCACACGGCGGAATGTGCCCATGCCTCGCCAAAGCTGCGCTTATAGGCCTGCCGCGGGGTGTAGTTGTGCGAGTGCATCACGACCGAGCCGGGGCAGTAGACGACGCGGTAACCCTCGGCGACGCACCATCGGGTGTATTCGTCGTCCTCGGAATACTGCATGGTCTCGCGAAAGCCGCGGCGTGCCCACGCGTCGCGCCGCAGGCCGCTGCTCACCATGCTGAAGAAGTGGCCCCACCGGGATGATTCACGGGCGATACCGAAGCACCGGTCGTAGTCGCGCGCAAAGACCGCGGCGCAATCCGGCCGCGGGATTTGGCGGCCGAACACGGCAGCCACCGTGGGGTCGGAAAGGGCCGAGACGAGGGGACCAAGCCAGTCGGGGCCCTGGGGGGTCGCGTCCGCGTTCAGAAATATCACCCGGTCGCTCCGCGCGAGCTCCATCCCGCGGTTCAGGACCCGGCCCGGCCGGTACTCGTGCGGCAGCATTTGCTCGAAGTGCGCGGGCATCGCCCGGCGGATCATGTCCGCGGATCCGTCGGTGGAGCCGGAATCAAACGCGACAAGCTCCCAGTTGCGATACGCCTGGGCCTTGAGCGCGGCAAGGGTTGACCGCAGCGCCCACGCCTCGTTGTAGGAGCGAAGGACGATGCTGACGGGGGGTTCTTCCATAGGGGCCAATCTATCGGAGGCGACGGACTGCCGAAATGGGGTAATTACCGCCCCTGATGGGGGTGCAGACCTGATGGCACCCGTGGACCTCCATGGGCCATAATGCCGGGGACACTGAACCGGCTGTATGACCATTCCCAAGAACGATTTGCCGATAGCCCTCTCGATCGGCATCACCGCCTGGAACGAGGAGGCATCCCTGGTGCCGATGCTCGCCTCGCTTTCGGGGCAGACGATCTTCGCGCGCCTTGCCGCGCTCAATGAGGGCTGCGAGATAATCTGCCTCGCCAACGGATGCACGGACAGGACGGTGGAGGTCGCAAAGGCCTGCTTCGCGCGGATTGCGCGCGAGCACCCCGAGCGCGGCGCGCCGATCTCCCGGGTCGCGGAGATCTCGGAGGCGGGCAAGAACAACGCCTGGAACCGGTTCGTCCATGAATACTCCGCCCGGGAGGCGCGCTTCATCTGCCTCATGGACGCGGACATTGTCCTCAACAGGCCCGATACCCTCGACTTGATCGTCAAGGAGCTCGAGCGCAACCTGCACCTTGCCTGCGCCTCGGGCTTTCCATGCAAGGACATAGCCGGGAAGGCGCGTCTTTCGCTCCGCGAGAGGCTATCCCTCGCGGGATCGGACATGACCGACGCGACCGAGGGCCGCCTGAGCGGGATGCTCTACTGCATGCGCGCTGACGTAGCGCGCAACCTTTTCCTGCCGCGCGACATCGTCGCCGTCGACGATGGTTTCCTGAAGGCGGCGATCTGCACCGATTTTTTCCGGGCACCCGTCGACCTCTCTAGGGTGGCCGTGGTGCGCGGCGCCACGCATCTTTACGAACCCTATCTTTCGCTTCCCGACTTCCTGAACAACCAAAAGCGCCAGATGATCGGCCAGACAACGGTGCATGTTGCGATCGAGTACCTGAAGACCCTGCCCGAGCCCGACCGGGCCCGCCTTGGAGCGACGCTCCGGCGCAACGACTCTCGCGATCCGGACTGGCTCAAGAGGCGGGTCAAGTCCCACCTCGAGCGCAACCGGACCTTCTGGAGCCTGTTTCCAGGGATCATCGGCCTCCGGTGGCGCCGCCTGAGGCAGATGCGCGGGCGCCGCCGGCTGAGCCACCTTCCCGCGGCAGCCGTGGGATTTGCGGCCACGCTTTTCGCGTGCTGGCGCGCCTCGCGATTCCTCAGGCGCGGGGTCTCGGCCTATTGGCCGAAGACCGCGCGCCGGACAATAATGTCCCCGGGCAGTCTGGGCGCAAAATGATTCCCGGGAATCCAATCACGGGCAGGTCACTCCGGTGGGTCGCGGCCCGCCCCGGCTTCCGTCGGCCCGTAGGCGGCGGCACGTCCGATGGAGGCAAGCTCGTCCGAGGGAAGGAGCCCGGCCAGGTACCATGACACAGGCGCATATGATAGCCCTGGCGCTGATACCGCTTGTCGCCATCCCGGGGGCTCTGGCGGCTGCGTGGTTCCGGCCCGTCCGTGACATCTTCTTCTTCTCCATGGTGAGCCTCGCCGTGGTCGCGGAAAGGATGGACGTGAACTTTTTCAGCGAGGCATGGTACAGGGGCACGACGCGCGGGCTGGAGGTGACGCTGGTCGAGCTGCTTGCATTCGGCCTGCTCTTCGGCTGCTGGGCAGGGCGCCGCGGCACGGAGCGCCGCTCGTTCTGGCCCGCCAGCCTTGGGCTTCTGCTGGTCTACTTCGCCTACGCCTGCCTCTCGGTCGCGGTGTCGCATCCGAAGATCTTCGGCGCGTTCGAGCTTTCGAAGATCCTTGCCAGCATCCTGGTCTTCCTTGCCTCGGCCTCCTATGTCCGCTCGCGGCGCGAATGGACGCTGCTCGTCGTGGCGCTCGGTTGCGCGGTCGGCTTCGAGGGCTTGTGGGCGCTCAGGCAGCACTTCATCACCCACCTGGGCCGCGTGGCGGGGACGCTCGATCACGCAAACAGCCTCTCGATGTATTTCTGCATGACCACGCCCCTGCTGGTCGCCGTCGCCCTTTCGGGCTGGTCGCGCGGGCTCAGGCTGTTCTGTGGATTGTGCGCACTGCTGGCCTGCGCCGGGCTGATCCTGACGCTTTCTCGCGCGGGCATCCCAATCTTTGCCGCGGTGGTCGCGGGCACGGTCTTGGCATGCGCCTCGTGGCGGCTGAGCCCGAGGCGGATCGCTGTTCGGGCCCTGCTTGTCCTCGCGGTGGCCGCGATGGTTGCGGCCTGCTGGACGCAGATGGGGCTGCGCTATTCCGAGTCGTCCCTGGAGGAGGAGTACTTTGACCCGGCGGTCGATGGCCGTGGCGTCTATCTTCGCCTTTCGGCGGCGATCGTTAAGGAGCATTTCTTTGGCGTCGGCCTCAACAACTGGTCGTACGAGGTCAGCCGGACCTACGGGCCCCGCCTGGGATACAGGTTCGAGGACTACGATTTCCTGACCACCGTCTACGGAAGCGCCAACGACAAGCAGTTCGTCAATTCGTACCTCGCTGCTCCCGCCCACAACCTGGCCGCCCTGACCTTGGGGGAACTGGGCGTTCCGGGGCTCATAATCTTCGCGCTGCTCTGGATGCGCTGGCTGTCGATGGCGGCGCCCTTCCTGCTCCTTCCCAGGGGCGAGCCGATGCGCGCAATGGGGGTGGGGCTCTTGTTCGGCATCTGCGGCGTCTTTGGCCAGAGCCTCACCGAATGGGTCTACCGCCAGACGCCGATCCTGCTCACATTCTACATCCTGCTCGGCGCCCTGGCCAGCATGGCCCACGCCCGCCGCCAGGCCAAAGCCCTGGAGCGCCGGGCTGGGGCCGAGGCTGCCGAGGGGGGTAAGATCCCGCAGGATTGCCTTGTTGAGGAGGGAGTGTAGCCGATGCGCGTCGCCCACCTGTTGCGCAAGTACGACCCCTCCGAATGGGGAGGCACCGAGTCGGTGATGCTCCAGCTTGCGACGGAACTGGCCAGGCGCGGGGTCGAGTCCATCGTCTATGCGCCGAGGATTTCCCCGGGTGGGGCGGTGCCGGGTCCGCTCGAGGCGGCCGGCTGCACAGTGAGGCGCTTTCGCGCATGCGTGCCGATCTGGGGCATCTCCTCCGAGCGCAGGAGGCAGATGGTGGCGGTGGGCGGCAACATGGTCTCATTTGGCCTGGCCGGCGCCCTGTGGGGCGAGAAGGGCGTCGATGTGATTCACTCGCACGCCTTGGGGCGGCTCGGGGCAATCGGGCGGCTCGTGGCGCGCGCCCGGCGGATACCGTTCGTGGTCAGCATCCACGGCGGCGCCTACGACATTCCAGCCGAGCTTCGCCAGGAGCTTCGCAGGCCCGCGGCCGGCGGCTGGGACTGGGGCAGGTCGCTCGGCATCATTCTGCGGGCAAGGCACCTCTTGGACCAGGCGGACGCGATCATCACGCTCAATGAGCGCGAGGCCTCCTTGGTTAGGGAGCGCCATCCCGGCCGGCGGGTCCTGGTTGAGCCGCACGGCGTTCCAACGGCGCTCTTTGCCGATGAATGTGGACCCGCGGCCTTGGCGGCATTTCCTGAACTGCGGGGCCGCCCGGTGCTTCTTGTGCTGGGGCGGATTGATCCGACGAAGAATCAGGGGTGGGTGATCACCGAGGCAAAGGAGCTCGCCCGGCGCCATCCCGGGATTCTCATCGTGTTTGCGGGAGCATTCACGGACCGTGAATACGCCAATGCCCTTCAGGCGCGCATCGCCGACGCCGGCCTGCAGGGCCTCGTCCTGATGGTGGGGAGCCTGCCATTTGGAGATCCCCGGCTCATCGGGCTCCTGCAGGAAGCCCGGGCCGTGATCCTGCCTTCGGTCTCCGAGACATTTGGCATCGTCATCCTTGAGGCCTGGTCCGCAGGGACGCCTGTGATTGCCAGCCGAACATCGGGTGCGACTGCGCTTGTGGAGGAAGGCGTGAACGGCTTCCTTTTCGACCTCGAGAGGCCGGCGACCTTCCATGTGGCGGTCGACAGGGTCCTGGCACAGCCGGACCAGGCCGCCAAATGGGGCGCGGCGGGCCGCGCCAAGGTGGTCGCTGAGTTCGACTCTTCAGTGAGCGCGGATCGGATGAGGGGGCTCTACGTGGACCTGATCGAGGCCAAAGATGCACTACGTCATTCTAAGGGACGATGATACGTGCGCCTACACGCCTGCCGCGTGCCTGGAGCGCCTCTACCGCCCCTTTCTCGAAAGGGGAATGCCGGTCAATCTGGCCGCGATCCCCGAGGTTCGCACCGATGTGAGGACGGCGGACGGCCGGCTTGAGGGATTTCTCACCGCGGGGAGCGGACCGGATGCCCCCATCGCCCCGATCGGACTCGCCGACGAGCTCGTCGACTACATCAAGTCGGAGCCGGGCTACCACGTGGCGCAGCATGGCTGCCATCACGATATTCTCGAGTTCGGCGGCTCCAATCGAGGCAACCTTGCGCGGCTCATGGACCGGGGCGCAGGAGCCCTTCGCGAGGCGGGCTTTGCGAGGCCCTCGGCGTTTGTCGCGCCCTATGACAGGCTCTCGCGGGCGGCGTTCGTCGAGGCCGCGGCCCGGTTCGACGTTGTCTCCACAGGCTGGTTCGAGGCCCGCAGGGTTCCCCCTCGCTGGTTCGCGGCCTACTTGCTAAAGAAGCTGGCGCGCGAACCCCACTGGCGTGCGGCCGGCACCTGCATGCTCAGCCATCCCGGCTGCCTGCTCTCCTTCCATCGGCCTCGCGACGCCATGATGGCATCGGTCCGCGGGGCGGTGGAGGGGGCCACGCTAACGGTCCTCGTCCTTCATTGGTGGGAATTCTTCCGGGACGGAACCCCGGACGAGAAGCTGATCGGAGTCCTGCACGACGTGGCGGGCTGGCTTGCGAGCCGCCCCGACATCCGCGTGGTGTCCTTTGGCGACGTGGCCCGCGGGACGGTCCCGCTCAAATGACGGCAAGCTCCGGCGATCGGTTGAGCCTTGAGGCGCGCTCGGCCTGATCAGCCATGAGCTGATAGGTGTGCGGTATGGCGGTGACGCCGTCAGGCACGTCGGTGTAGTTGGTGAGCAGGCTCGCGTCGCTGTGTCGGGCGTCGGGGTGATAGCCGTGCATGGCGCGTATGGGGCGCTCGCCCATGTGGCTTGGGACGATCAGCACGCCCTCCTCCACGAGGAATATCAGCTCGCCGAAATAGCGGTCAGGGAACAGCGCGCCGAGCTCCTTCAGCTCGGAATCCGGCAGGATGCGGCCCTCGCGGACCCCCTCAAGGCATTCCGTGACAAGGCGGCGGGCCCTCTCATAGAAGAACCAGAACCGAGCCATGGTGGAGTCGTAGACAACCGCATAGTCCAGTCCCATCCGCAGCCCGAGCGGCTCGATGCGGGCCCGCAGGTCGAGGAGCCGGTCACAATTGGCCATGCCATGATCGCTGAAGATTGTCAGCATGACCTCGCCGTAGTGCTTGCGGGCGCATGCCATGAGCTCGGCGATCCATGGCTCATAGGCGTCAAGCTTGGAGGGGACCGCCGGGGAGTCGTTGCCGACCCGGTGGAGGAGCCCGTCGAGGTCGGGCCAGTAAAGGAACCCGAAATCGATCCGCTCGCTCCGGATGTCGGCGAGCAGATGGTCGAGGTTCTGCCGCTCACCGAGCCTGGGATCGCTGACGCTCCAGGTGATTCCGCGCTCCTGCATGTGGTCAAAAATATTGGTCCCGCTGTTCAATCCCTTGGGTTCCAGCGGATTCTTCTTCTCGGAGAAATCGAACAGGGAGATGTGCTCGAAGGGGATGTTGTACAGGTCAAAATATCCCCGGAACTTCAGGTGGACCTTGAGGAGCCGCGAGAGCCGGTGCCGGAAGAAGCGCCTGCTGGTTATCGACCGCGGCAGCCATCGCAGGTGGCGCAGGAACCGGAACGGCGATTTCTGGGGATCGTAGACAAAATAGCACCAGTTGCGGTGCTCGGCCGGCCATCGCCCCGACAGAATGGACGGAATGCATGCCGAGCTGTAGCCGAATACCGACCTAAGCTTTCTCCGCTCGGGCGCGTACGCCTTCGCGAACGGGCGGTCCTTGATGATCTCCCAGCCGCAGGCATCGACGAACACGAAGAGCGGAAGCATGGGTTTCACGGGTGGAGCGGGGCTTCAGGAACTTAAGGGAAATAGCGCAGGGCTGTGCCGGAGTTTGAAGTGATGCGGGGCGGCGAATGGGCGTTTTGCGGAGCCGTCCTGATCCTCGGTGAGGAGAAGAAAGGCCTGGTCGTCGTCCATTTCGGCATCGCCCCGAAAAAGGTTCAGATCCGAGGCGAGGCGGTCCCGCAGCTCCATAGCGCTCCGACCGGGTATTGTCTGCTCCTGCATCCATTCATTCAGCCTCTGCTGGCCATAGGTTATGCCGGCCGAGTTGCGCGTGTCCGTGAGGCCGTCGGTGTAAAGGAGAAGGGCGGCGGGCGACCCCATCCGGGCCGTCTGGTGGGGGTACGCGGTGTGCGGCATCACCCCCAGGGGAAGTCCGCGAATTGGCAACGTCGAGGCGCGCCGGCGTCCTGCCGGTATGAAGATGGGGGGACAGTGCCCCGCGCTTGCCGCCGTCAACTGCCGGGCCTGCAGATCGACAAGCACGATCTGCGCCGTGATGAACATGGCGACCGAGGAGAGCTCCTTGTAAAGCAGGCGGTTCAATCCGCTGAGAAGCTGGGAGGGATCAGAGCTTCGCTCGGCCAGGCCCCGTAGCAGGCCGCGCATCGTCGTTGCAAACAGCGCGGCCGGCACGCCCTTGCCCATCACGTCCGCTATCATGAGCAGGAGCGACTCGCCCTCCAGGGCGATGGCGTCGTAGAAGTCGCCGCCTACCTCACGGGCGCTCTGCCATCCTCCCACAAGGCCGAAGCCGGGCAACTGGGGCAGGGCACGCGGCAGGAGAAGGTGCTGGATGTCCCTCGCGATCTCCAGCTCGCGAGCGACCACTCGGCTGTGTACCTCGGTCTTCTTGCGGCGGTGGCTGAGAGCCTGGATTGCGAGGAACTCGGCGAACGCCCAGATCACCTCGTCCTGAAGCCTTCCCAGGGGAAAATCCCCGTTGCGCCGGCCAACCGCGATCGTTCCGACGAGCGTGCCGCCAAAGCAGAGGGGACACACGTGCCCGGCTCCCACGGGTCCCACCGCCCTCAGGGGCTCCGAAAGGTCAATGGACTCGCGAATGTCAAATCTCGTGGGCGTCTGGCTAGAGGCCACCGTAGCCTCTATTCCAACGGGCCTTCCGCCTGCGGCGGGAAGATCTATGGGGTCGGAGACGAGGTCGGGCTCCGAGGCCGCGGCAACCTGCAGCTTGCGTCCGTCGGGGGAGAGCGTGCGCAGCACGTACCAATCCGCGGAGGTGAGGTGGAGAAGGTCGACCAGGAGCTTTCCCTCGAATATCTCGGTGTTCGTGTCGATGTGGCCAAGCTCCGCGCAGCAGCGAAAGACTGACGCAAGGGTCTCGGAACGGAGCAGGAGCTCATCCGACATCCTTGCCATCTTGACCCTGATTTCCGCCAGGAGCCGGTGGCTGGCCTCGAGAGAAGGCGGATTGCCGGGATCATGACCGGCGGCGGCCACGGCGGTCCGGGCGGTGCGCCGCTTCTTGCGCATGACCAGTATGTTTTCATTCGTGCCGCGAAGGTACCTGACCTCGTCCATGACCGACTGGATGAGGAACAAGCCGCGGCCTCGGTCCGTCATGGGCGGCGGCGGCGGGATCTTTTCCATCAGGTCAAAGCCGGCGGTATGGTCGGTTACCCGCAGTTCGATCTGGGTGGGGGTGAAGAGCGCCTCTGCGATCGGCTTGAGCTTCCGGCAGGGGCCCTCGGCATACTCGACGGCGTTGTTGCTGGCCTCGGCGATGCACAATTCGTAGGAGAAGAGCTCCTTCTCCGCCACTCCCTGCTCGGCCAGGAAGTTGCGGATGGCAACCGAGACCTCGCGGGCGGAGGCGATGTCGGGAGAAAATGCAAGCCGGAGCGTCGCGGGCCGGGCCGGCTCGAGCGAAGGTGCGGCCATTGGATCAGCGTCTGACAATTTCGAAAAGCTGCTGCATCTGGGTCAGCTCCAGCAGCTGCTCGATCTCCGGGACCGGGTTGAGTAGCCGCAGGACCAGGCCGTCACGCTTGGAGGTGGCCCGGTAGAGAGCGAAAAGTGCGCCGAGCCCGCTGCTGTCCATGAAGCGGGTCTGTGCCAGATCTATCTCGATGACCGAGGTCGTCGCATTGATGGCGTAGCCGACGCCGTCGCGGAAGCTCGCCGAGGTCACCGCGGTCAGCTCCTGGATTTCGGAGACGCAAAGGCTGTCACCGTTGCTTTCGATTTTCATTATTTTAACGGGGGCTCACGCGTGCAGCTTCAGGTCGGCCGCGCTGCCAAGGGGGGCGTGCATCGCCGTTATCAGGCCATGTTTTGCCTCGGCGGGCCTCTTGGTCGGGAGTGCGCGGCCGAACCGGTCGGTTGTTGCCGCCGCCTTTGGACTCGCAAGCGAGCTGAGAAGGAAGGGATCCGGGACGTGAAGCAGTGAATCCGTCCGCCAGTCTATCAGGGTGTTGCCCCAGGCCAGTGAGTTCGCCACGCAGGTCATCGGACCCACAAATGTGTCGGGGCCGACCCAGCTCCGGGTGACGCGGGCGGTGCCGTCGGCCACGGAGCGATCCTCGAGGATCGCATCGGGGCCAACGACGGCTCCGGCGACGACGGAAGCCTGGTCGCCAATCCAGCACGGTGCGATCAGCTCCGCGGTCGGAGAGACCCTGGCTCGGCTCCCAACCCAGATTCCGGGGCGCACCTGCGCGATCCGGATGCTGGCTGGCGTGAGAGCCAGCGGCATCCAGGCGATGATCGCCGAGAACCAGCTGCCATAGCTCTCAAAAAGCGGCATGCCCGGGCTGCCGGGTAGGTGAGACATCACGACGACATCGTGGGGGGAGGGAAGCCATCCCGGTTCGCCCGCCGGGTGGTACTGGTTGAGGGCCTCCTGGCGGGTCGGCTCGACGCTGCTGGCGGTAACGCTGACTCTTACCCCCCAGCGCGCACCGTTGCCTACCGCCTCACGCACCTGGCTCGCGCCGTCGGGCGCGATGATTTCGATCTGGCTGGCGCCGAGCGCAGCCAGATGCTCTATCCAATGGATGACGACGCAGCCGCCAAATATGGGGGCCGTGGCGAGCGGTCCGGACTCGGCAAGGCGCGGAACGGCCGGCCTGACCATGGGGCAGATGAGGAGCGCCTTCATCAGTAGGCCCCCGGGCCGAAGACCACCGCCTTCGGGGTCTTTGCCAAGATCCTCATGTCCTCGCGCAGGCTCTGGCTCTCGATGTAGTTCACGTCGAGGAGAACCTGGCCTGGGAAGTCAATTTCAGCCCGGCCGCTGATCTGCCAGATGCAGGTGATGCCGGGATCTACCGAGAGTCGCCGGCGGTCGGCGAGCGAGTAGAGCGCGACTTCGCGCGGGACGGGCGGGCGCGGCCCGACGAGAGACATGTCGCCGATGAGGACGTTGTAGAACTGGGGAAGCTCATCGAGGGAGTAATGCCGCAGAAAATGGCCGATGGCCGTCACACGGGGGTCGTCCTTGATCTTGAAGGTGACGCCGTCCCCGTGCTTGTTGTCCGCGAGCAGCGCCGCGAGGCGCCTTTCGGCGTCCACGCGCATCGAGCGGAACTTGTACATCTTGAACTCACGGCCGTGGCGGCGAACGCGGGTCTGCGCGAAGATGGCGGGCCCGCCGTCAAGGCGTACTAGCGTCCCGACGAGCAAGAGGAGCGGGCTCAGGATCACGAGTGCTGCGAGGCTTCCCGTGATGTCGAGCGACCTCTTTGCGACGCCGGCGCTGCCCAGAAGCCACTTCCATCCGATGCGGCGCAGGGACATGCGGAGATTCAGGCGAATCAGGCCCCTGCGGCTCTGGAATTCGGCCAGGTGCTCCATGAGCTGGGGGGAGACCCGGGCTGGCTGGATCATCTTCATTCTTGGGCTGCGCTGGCCAATGCGCGTGCACCATCGCTTTGATTTGCGGCACGGGAGAAGACACTCTCGAGGCCATCGATGTAGGCGCTGAAATCGAACCGCTCGTCGGCCAGCTCGCGGCCGCTTTGGCCGAGGCGGCGCGCAAGGTCCTTGTCGGCGAGGAGCGTATCCACCTTCCCGGCGAAGGCGTTGCGGTCCATCCACGGAACCAGGAATCCGTTGACGCCGTCAAGGAGCCACTCGCGAATTCCACCCGCGTCGAATGCCACGACTGGAAGGCCGCACCGCATGGCCTCCATGCCGGTTGCGCCAAAGGGCTCGGGCCACAGGGAGCTCATCACGGCCAGCGAGGCCTCGCGATAGTAGTCCGCGATGCGGGACTGAGGCACAAAGCCCTTGAAATGAACGCGACCGTCCAGGCCGAGGGTCCTGCTCAGGCGTTCGCATTTCGCCCGGTGACTGCCGTCGCCCAGGATAACGCACTCGAACGGCGATGTGACTCGCGCGAGGGATTCCAGCAGGACATCGACACCCTTGCCGCGGATTATCTGGCCCGCATACACGATCAGGTTGCGGCCGCTGAACGACGGGGCTCCCGCCGACTTCGTTGCGTTGGGAACAGGGGAGTGGACTTCGATCCGGTCGAGAGGGAAGCCGTTTCGCAGAAGCTCATCCCTCATGTAGTCGGTGGCCACGAGCATGCGGTAGAACTTCTTGTTGACTGCGATCTCGCGGAGCTTTGCGTGATAGCTCACCCAGCGGAGGGGAAACCCTGTTCCCTTGGCGCGGCCCAATGAGGCCCCGCAGGGGAAGATGCAGTAGGCGGATGCCGGGCGCGTGCAGATTCTACGGCTCAGATAGAAGTACTTGTAGCTGCGCATGCAGTAGAGGTCGTGGTCGTGAACCACGCGGATCACCGGGCGGCGGCAGTTCTCCAGGGCCTGGAGCACGCCGAGATCCGAGAATTTGTTGAGATACACGACGTCGGGCTGAAACTGGGTCAGCGCCTGGTCGAGCGCGGCGACGCTTGCGGGGGTTCCCAGCGGGATGCGGTCCGCAAAGACACTGTTCCACTCGGCGTCCGCGGTGCCGTCGCCGCCGTGCGCCAAGGCAACGCAATGCCCGCGCCGCAGGAGCTCCCGCGCCGTCAGCAGGATGTTCACCTCGGCGCCGCCCTGGGCGCCAATCCGCTCGTGTACGTAAAGAAGTCGCATTGTCGATTTGTGATTGGGCTTTGCTCCGGGCTAGACCCGGGCCCCACATCCTTGACCCCAGCGCGGGGCCGATGGCGGGGGGGTGAACACCCTAGGCGCGCCCTTGAAGGACCCACCTTCGGGGCGGAACAGACGGGTGCCGCGGCATACTAACGGCGCCTATCACGATGCCTGCGGACCCACCCGGCGTTGTCCTTCCGGCTTTTGAGCGGGGCTCCGCAGGCGACCAAAATGACCAAGTTCCGCAAGAACCTGCCCTTCACCTACCATGCCGCCCTGTGCGAGCACCTTGCGCAGCCCAGCAAGGCCACGCTCCTGAGGGCATTTGCCCTTGGGAAAGCCGCATTGGACGGGGGCTTGGAAATCTTCGACCTAATCAGCCTTCATCATCAGGCGCTTGCCGAGGGAGTCATGCCCGACGGATCACAGGCTATCCAGTCCCGCTACGCGCTGACGCTCGAATCCTTTCTCCTGGAGGCCATTGCGCCGTTTAGGATGGCCTCAGGCGGCCTCCTCGGCGCAAGGGAGCGCCGGCTCGGGATTCGCTCAGAGCACATCGACGCGCTCGCACTGCGCAATGCGCGCCTCGAGGAGGAAATTGCCGATCTCCAGAGGGCCGAGGCCTCGATGCGGGAGAGCAAGGACCACTATTTTCAGCTCTACCAGAATGCCCGGGCGATGGAGACGAACCTGCGCGAGCTTTCTGCACAGGTGCTTGCGGCCCAGGAGGACGAGCGCAAGCGCATCAGCCGCGAGCTCTATGACGAGATCAGCCAGGCCTTGGTTGCGGTCAAAGTCACAATCGCTATGCTGAAACTCCAGGCTGCCTCAGATCCCGCATTCCAGACCAAGGTTGCCAATGCGGAACGGCTGCTTGTGCACACGATGGAGACCGTAGACCGCTTCGCGCGCGAGCTTCGTCCGGCGATGCTCGACCACCTCGGCCTCCAGTCCGCGCTTCGCGCGCACATCCTGGTATTCACAAGGCAGACAGGAATAAGGACGGAGCTTGTTCCCCATCCCTATCTGGCCCGACTCGACGAGAGGAGGGAGGAGGTGTTGTTCCGCGTGGTTCAGGAGGCGCTTGACAACGTCTTCAAGCACGCCGGCGCGACCTCCGCTAAGATCGAGTTCACGTCGACGGATGACGCCCTCCATATGGAGATTGGGGACGACGGCTGCGCCTTCAGCGTCGAGGACCAGCTCGGGGGCAAGGCCACTGGCCACCTTGGCCTGATCGGCATGCGGGAGCGTGTCCGCCACGTGAACGGGAGCTTTGAGGTCGAGTCCGCGTCCGGGAACGGAACACGAGTCCACGTGAAGATCCCCCTGGACGGGCGACCCTTGCAAGACAACCGGTCATCCGACGGCGCCGAACCGTTCACTCGGCCGACCCCCGTCTCGTGCACCAGCCTTTATGAAGACAATATCTGTGCTCCTCGCTGAAGATCACGTGGTGGTCCGCCAGGGCCTTAGGTCCCTGTTGTCGGTTGAATCCGACATCGAGGTGGTGGGCGAGGCGGGCAACGGCCGCCAGGCCGTGCAGATGGCGCAGGAAATGCGGCCCGACGTTGTCGTCATGGACATCGCCATGCCGATCCTCAACGGCCTGGAGGCCACGTGCCAGATAGTCGCGGATGGTCTCCCGTCCAAGGTGCTGATCCTATCCTCTTATGCCGACGACGAATATGTGCACAGGCTGACCGAGGCGGGCGCGTCCGGCTACCTGGTAAAGCACGCGGCCGGGGGCGACCTGATCAAAGCCGTGAGGGAGATAGCCAAGGGCAACGCATACTTCAGCCCGTCGATATTGAAGCGGCTACTCGAACTCTACAGGGAGTCGAGCGTCAGGGGCCGTCTTACGCGCCGCCCCAACGAGCACCTGACCAGCCGCGAACAGGAGGTGCTTCAGATGGTGGCGGAGGGCCACGTTAACAAGCAGATCGCGGCTGCCCTCTGCCTTAGCATCAAGACCGTGGAAAAGCACCGCCAGCAGCTGATGGACAAGCTGGGCATTCACGACATTGCGGGCCTTACCCGCTACGCGATTGCCCAAGGGGTCGTGGAGTGCACGGGACGGATCCGGGGCGTGGTGGAGGTCACTGAGGAATACGATTTCAGCTGCCGTGTCAGGGAAGCGGGGGGACGCCTTCTCGCGGCTCCCGTTCATCCCTGACCGACGACAGGACGGCCGGTGTCATCGGGTGCGGCCAGCTGCGCCCCACAAGGCGCGGCCTCCGAAAAGCGAAAAACTCATTCCGTTCAGGGTGGAGCCCTCGAGGCCGACCGCGCGGGCCGGCACCCTGAGCAGAGTCCAGCGGCCGGCCGGCGGCAGGGAGCCCTCCTGTTGGCGGCCCGCGGATCCGCTTTCCCCGTAGGTTATCGCGTTAGCCCCCCAGAATGCGCGGTGCTCCCACGACGATCCGTCGTTCCACGAAAGCATGACCTCCGTGGGAGGATGGGCTGGGTCGAGGTAGACCCAGGCAAATAGAAAGTCACCCTTGCCGACCAGGAGTGTGGCGCCGGCTCCGCTGAAGCCATGCTCGTGAATGCCGGTGGAGAGGCCGGACTCATGGGAGAGGGAACCGGTCTTCTGCGCGGGCTCGGCGGCAATCCAGTTCCACCCGTCCCCGCCGCTCGATTCGAGGGAGGCGTCGGCTGGTACGGCGCCATCCATCCAGGCGACGGTGGCACTGTCGGCCTCGAAGGAGTCCGCCGCGAAGGCTCGCCGGCCATCGGGCCACTCGACTTCAGCCTCGACCCACTGTGGGCCGCTATTCCTGGGCGAGACGGTGTAGGACGGCCCAAATGCCGGCTGCTGGTCGCGGGCCTCCCACACTATGCGGGCGAACCGGAGGCTCTCGCCCGGCACGGCGACCGTGAGGGTGACCGGCGAATCGATCGGAACCGTCCCCCCGGGGATTTTGATCACCGCGCGTGCATGGCTCCAGGGCTGACGCGCGGCGGCTGAGCGGCCCGCCAGGAATGCCGATACCAGGAGACCGCGCGCCTGGTTGACCGCGATGAACTCGGTGGTCACGTTGTAGGCGTCGCTCCAGCGATCATAGAGCGGATAGGGCCCTGCGGCAGCATTGTCGCCTGGATAGGAGGCCTCGCCCAGCTGGGAGCCGTAGCCCGGCAGGTACTGGAAGTCAGACTGGATGTTTCCGATCGGGATACCCGAAGGCGGAAGGACTCTGCGGTCGTTCTGGGCGTACTGGTCGACGATCTCGCGCTGGCGCCGGGACCCGAGCCCGGTGAGGAAGGTGACGTTGACCGGGTTGCAGCCCGCCTCGTAGTTCATCGCCCCGACAAGGCCGTCGACGTACGAGGCCTTCGGCTTGATGGCGTACGCAACGGCCATGTCGCAGGCCTGGTCGACGGAGAAATACCAACCCGCCCGGTTCACAGCCTTTGTGGCCGTCGGGAACGGCGTGGCATAGGCGCTCTTTCCGGACCAGTCGAGCGCGTCGTCGCCGGCGGCGACGACCTGGGCCTCGCAAAGGGCGAGGTACCGTGCGTCGAGGGAGCTCGCCGCCAGCCGGCCGCTGCGTGCGGCAAAGGCGTAGCTTCGGATCGCGTTGCCCCAGCTCTCGGACATGCGCCACCAGCCCCAGCGAAACGTGGCGGGGTCGCCGGGATCCGGTAGCCACTCGATCAGCTTCCGCTGAAACCGGACGTCGCCGGTTGCGAGGAAGAGCTCGCAGGCGGCCCAGGCGAGCTCGTCGTTGTGCGTGAAATCGTCGCCATAGGGTGTGATCTTCTGGTAGGCTCCCGCCTTGCCGTATTTCGCCATTGCGTCCGTGAGGAAGCGCCAGCCCATCTTTGCCTGCCTTAGGTATCCCGCCGCCTCGGCAGGGTAGCGTCGTCGGAATTCCGGCGAGGACGAACATTGCGCGAGCGCAGCCACGGCCGCGGCGGTGGCCGAAGTGCTTTTCGGCCAGACAACCTGCGGGTCGCCATGATCGGGAAGGACATTGGACTCGTATTGCCGGTTCTTAGGATAGACCAGGAAGTAGAAACCCCCGTCGGCGTCCTGAAGCTTTGCGATGTAATCGGCCTCCCATTTTGCCTCCTGGAGGACATCGCTAATGCCGTCGCCGCTCTCGGGGATCCCGAGATTGTCGAGACTCGCTACGCCGGGGATTGAGTCGACTGCGAAGACGAGGTAGTGGACGAGCTTCGCACTGTTGATAGTGTAGCGGCTGTAGTCGCCGGCGTCATGGTGGCCGCCGGAGACGTCTACGACGCCTCGCCTGACGAAGGGATAGAGCTGGCTGGCCTCGCCCGTGAGAGGGGGGGCGACCTGTGGCGGGTTGTCGGGGTTGGGCGTCGACCCATAGCCTGCGATGGTGGCCCAGGTGTAGGCGAATTGGGGGTCGGACTGGACCGGGACCTGGGCCGGTGTGGAGTGGCAGGCGTCGTGGACGAATCTCGTGAAGGGCAGCTCATTGGGGGCGCCGCAGCGCTGCTCGTAGAGGCCCAGGGCATAGGTGCGGGCGAAGCCCATAGCGATGCCGTCCTCGATGAGGAAGGGAAGCGACTCGCCAAGGCCGGGCACGAGCAGCCGGTATTCCCCGGTCTTCGCAAAGTCGCTGAAGTCCGCCTCGAGCACCTTCTGGTACGGGGCCGGTGTCGTCTGGAAGCCGACGTCCCGCCGGTGGGCCAGGCGGCCCGTGTAAACCAGGCCGCCGTTGCGGGCGTCGACGAGCGCGAATCCCAGCGAGGCCGGAATGTCCATCTCCCCCATGTCCCCCAGGTAGTAGCCGACCATCGCCTTTTTGGGCAGTGACGGCTCGTAGCCCTCCTGGTTCACGTGGATCGCGGGACTGTAGCGATGCGGATCGCAGGGGGCGGAGGCGACCCTGGGCGCGCCGCCGGCTGAGATGGCCGGCTCGCGAACCTCAACGATCCGGGATGCCTCCCGGAGATCAATTGCGGCGGCGACCCGGATGAACCACACGGTGGCGATCCTGAGGTCCCGACGCGCCAGGGGCGCGTAGACGACCCTGCGCCGCACCCCGACTGCCGCTATATCGACGGGCCGGCCCGCGACAGTGACCTGGAAGTCGGGCAAGGCCGGACGCCCGCCTGCAGTCGAGGAAATCTCCGTGAATTCCAGTATTGACGGGGAAAGGATCCGCAATGAGCAGGCTCCCACGGTCGGCAGTGCCAGCGACAGGGTGTCCATATCCGTCCGCGACTGCGCGAGGAGCGGGGCAATGGAGGGAAGGGCCCAAAGGAGACACCTTGCGAATAGAAGGCGATTCGGCACGCTGCCTCATCCTACACCCTGGGGAAACCCATGGGCCATGGGGTTCTCACCCCTTCTGGCCCCGGACGCGGGAAAGGGGATACGGTCCGGTAGGTGCAGTGTCGCCGGGCGGCGACTGTGTGCGCATCTCGGAACCGTATGTGTGGAAGATTGGCAACGCGCGCCTGGGCTTGGTCACTGGCCCGCGGACGACCTTCCGATCGCATCCCAGGTGGCGCCTCCGTTATAGAGCGAGAAGGACATGCCGCTCACGGCCGACCCCTCCAGCCCGACGGCGCTAGCTGGAACCGAGAGCTTCACCCAGGTTCCGGAGGCGGGAAGCGGCCCCGCATAATATCGGCCCGCGGTCCCGTTGCCCCCGTCGGTGATGTCGTTTGAGCCCCAGTACGCGCGGTGCTCCCAGGACGAGCCGTCGTTCCAAGCCAGCATGACCTCGGAGGGCGGGCTGGCGCTGTTGAGGTAGACCCAGGCGAACAGGGTGTCGCCGGTGTTGACCTGCATCTTACCGGTGGCGCCCGTGAACCAGAGGTCGTGAAGGCCGGCGGCCACGGAGGTCTGAACTGCCAGGGACCCGGACTCCGGCGCCGGGTTGCCGGGCACCCAGTTCCAGCTGTCGCCGCCGTCCGCACCCGCGGTGGCACCCGCGGGCACTGAGTCGTCGACCCAGACCTGGACCGGGCTGTTGGCCTGGAAGTCGTTCTCGGCGAATGCGCGGCGGCCGTCCGGCCATTCAACCTCGGCCTCTGCCCACTGGTCGCCGTCGTTGACCGGGGTGAACGTAAAGGTGGCGCCGAAGGCGGGCTGTTGGTCGCGGCCCTCCCATACGATCCGGGCGCCGGTGAGGTCGAGTCCGGGCACCTGCACACTGAGCGTCACGGGCGTGTTCAGGAGTGCGACCGTGGCGGGCACGGCGATTGTTGCCGCCGGGGCCGTCCACGCGGAGGTTGAGCTCGACGTTAGGCTGGCGAGGAACGCGGTCGCCATGAAACTGCGCGCCTGGTTAACCGTGACAAATTCCTGGGTCACGTTGAAGGCGTCGCTCCAGCGGTCGTAGTAGGGATACGGGTTTGCCGAGCCGCCGTCAGTCGGATACGACAGCTCCGAAAGCTCGGGTCCGTAGCTGGGGAGGTATTCGAAGCCGGCCGTGACCTGGCCCAGCGGGATCCCGGATGGGGGCAGGATGCGGCGGGAATTCTGCGCGAACTGGCTGACATTCTCCCGTTGCCGCTTCAGCCCGAGGCCGGTGAGGAACGTAACATTTACCGGATTGGTGCCGCCCTCATAGTTCATGGCGCTGGCAAGCGCGTCTATGTACGCCGGCTTGGGATTTATCTGGTAGGCGACGGCCATGTCGGACGCCTGGTCGAGCGAGAAGTACCATCCGCCCCCCAGGACGGCCTTTGTGGCCGGCGGAAAGGGCGTGCCGTAGGCGCTGTCCTGGGACCATGTCACGTCATCGTCGGCCGCTGCCACGACCTGGGCCTCGCATGCCGCAAGGTAGCCGGGATCGAGCGCGCTCAGGGGCAGGCGCCCGCTTCTCGCCGCGAAAGCATACGCGCGGATCGCATTGCCCCAGCCCTCGGACATCCGCCACCAGCCCCAGCGGAAGGTGGAGGAGTCGGCGGGGTTCGGGAACCACTGGAAGAGCTGCGCCTGGTACTGCGAGCTCCCCGTGGCGGCAAACATCGCGGCGGCGGCCCAGGCGAGCTCGTCGTCATGGGTCCAATCGTCGCTGTAGAAGGTGATCTTCTGGTAGGCGCCGGCCTTGCCGTACTTTGCGATCGCGGCCGTTAGGAACTGCCATCCAAGCCGGGCCTTCTGCAGGTAAAGCGCGGCCGCCTGCGGGTAAAACCGAATCATTGCCGGCGAGGAACCCGCCTCGGCGAGGGCCGCGACCGCGGCGGCGGTGACCGAGGTGCTCTTCGGCCAGACGACCTTGGGATCGCCGTTCTCGGGCAGGACGTTCGACTCGTACTCCCGGTCCTTGGGGTACACGAGGAAGTAGAAGCCGCCATCCGCGTCCTGCATCTTTGAAAGGAAGTCGGCCTCCCACTTCGCCTCCTGAAGCACGTCGGGAATGCCGTCGCCGCTCTCCGGGATCCCGAGGTTGTCCATGGCCGCCACGCCGGGAATCGAGTCCACGCTGAAGATCAGGTAATGCACCAGCTCGGCGCTGTTCTCGGTGTACTTGCTGTAGTCGCCGGCATCCCAGTGGCCGCCGGAGACGTCGACCGTTCCGGCGTTGACGAAGGGATAGAGCGAGTTGGCCTCGCTTGTCAGGATGGGCGCCGTCTGCGGCGCGTTGTTGCTGTTCGCGGCGCTCGCGTAGCCTGCGATGCACTTCCATGTGAACGAAAACTGCGGGTCGGAGTCATTGGCGGGTATCTGCGCGGGGGCCGTGTGGTCCGCTGCGTGGGCAAACCGGGTGTAGGGAAGGCCCACGGCGGTCCCGCTGCGCTGGCCGTACATGCCCAGGGCATAGGTGCGGGCCCAACCCATGGCGATGCCGTCGTTGATGAGGAACGGCAGCGACGCGCCCATGCCCGCGACCTGGAGCTGGTACTCGCCGGGCGTGACAAGGCTGCTGAAGTCAGCGACATACACTTTCTGGTAGGGCAGGGGGCTCGTCTCGTAGCCGACATCTTGGCGCTGAGCGAGCGCGCCGTGGAACACGGCCGCGCCTGTGGTGACGTCGACTATGCTGAAGTCCGTGGCGGTGACGGTCATCTCGCCCATGTCGCCCAGGTAGTAGCCTATCATGGCCTTCTTCGGGAACGACGGGACGTAACCCTCCTGGTTCACATGGATCGCCGGGCTGTAGCGCAACGGGTCCGCGGTGACCGTGAAGATGTCGGAGGCCGGCCAAATCTGCCCGTCCGGGTTCGTGACCACGACGGCCTGGCCGTCGGCGACGGGCTGCGCGAGCTGCAGGCAGAGGGCGTTGTCGATCCGCAGGTCATAGGTCTTGAGGGGCGCGTAGAACACGCGGCGCCTGAATCCCACCGCCGTAACCGCGACCGTCTGGCCGTCGACGGTCACCGTGAAGCGGGTTGGCGCCGGGGAGACGGGCTGGCCGTCCGGGCCCACCAGGTTCCAGCTCGAAACAGTCGCGGGATCGGGAGCCTTTGTGGTGATCTGGCGCAGCTCGAGCAGCGTCGGAGTCAGCACTCTCAAGGCGTGGTCGCCCACGGCGGCCAGTACCAGGTTGGTGTCGTCCATCTCGCTGCCTGCCGGGGCGGTACCGGAGCCGGCCGCGCTTGACGGCACAACGGATGCGACCGGGCCTGCTGGCGCGGGAGTAGCCGGCGCGGCCCCGGCGGCAACGATCGCGACCGTTGCGGAATTTGCCGCACCGACCGAGTAGGATGGATCCGCCGAGAGCGTGAAGACGGCCGTTTCCGGGTTGGCTCCCGTGGAATTGCCCTTTGCCGTGATCGCCAGCGTCGTGGACGAGGCGCCGGCGGGGATCGTTACCGCGACCGGCATGTCGCCCTCGGGCAGGCGGTAATAGTCAATCCACTTCACCGCGGTGCCGCCCAGCGTGTAGTTGACAGCCAGGTCGCCGGAGGTGGCCCCGGTTCGTGAAAACGTCAGCAGCCCGGCCGCGGTGCCGTCCAGGGAGGCATCCGAGACGGTGGCAACGACCGAGACCGACGGGATCGCCGCCGCGGCTGCTGCGATCGTGACCGTCGCGGCGTTTGCGTTACCGACCGAGTAGGAGGGATCCGCCGAGAGCGTGAACACGACCGTTTCCGGGTTGGCCCCGGTGGAATTGGCCCTCGCCGTGATCGCCAGCGTTGTGGATGAGGCGCCGGCGGGAATTGTCACCGCGACCGGCATGTCGCCCTCGGGCAGGCGATAATAATCGGTCCACTTCGCCGCGGTGCCGCCCAGCATATAATTGACGGTCAGGTCGTTGGTGCTGTCCCCGGTGCGGGAGAATTTGAGCAGGGCGAAAGCCGAGCCATCCAGGGGGGCGTCCGGAACCGTGGCGATAACCGTCACAGACGGGAGCGTGGTCGCTTTCGCTATCCTTGGGGAAATGGCGGCTGTGACAGCGGCTGCCAGGAAAAACACGGACAGGGCGGCATGTCCCGCGGCTACGAGTCGTTTCATTAGGCCCGCTAGCATACCGGGCTGCCGCGAGGCCTTGTAGCCGTGTCAGTCTGATTATTGTGTCAGATGTTGGGAATGACCCCTGTCGGAAAATATGGGAATACCCCGTCAGTGTTAGGCTGACACAGGGAAGGTCCCCGATGCGGGACGCCCAGGAAAACGGAGCGCAATCGCGCGCGCTACTGGTTGACGTTCACCCCGATGGAAACGGGAGTCGCCTTGTCGGTGATCGCGTAGGCCCCCTCGTTCACCCCGACCGTGCGGACAAAGGTGTCGAGAATGAGCATCACATAGCGGTTGAGCACGCGATTGGGCGAATACGGGACATAGACGATGTCGCCCGGTTCGAGCCGGACATCGGGCGCACGGCCGAGGAGGACCTTGTCCACCGCAACGACCGCTATCTGCGGATGGGCGAGCGAGCCGCGCAGGATCGCGACGTTCTGGAGATAGGCCTCGGGCTCGGAGCCGCCGGCCAGCGCGATGGCCTGGATCAGGGTGAGCGACCCCGACATCCGCACCGATCGCGGCTGGACGACCGCTCCCACGACATGGACCTGCGCGCTTCGCAGGGACGGCATGAAGACAAAATCGCCGGGTCTGAGGAAGACGTTCTGGGAGAGGTCCCCGTAGCGAATCAGCCGCTCGAAGTCGACCGGGACCAGGTGGCCGTCGCGGATGAGGAAGCTACGGGAAAGATCCGCGGACTCGGAGGGCGTTCCGCCGGCCGGATTGCTCACGGCCAAGCCGCCTGCCTGGGCCACGGCGTCCAGAAGGGACGTGGGGCGGCCCAGGGAGTAGACCCCAGGGCTGCTCAGGCGGCCCATCAGCCAGACCTGCTGGCTCGCGACGGACCGCAAGACGACCATCACAGCCGGCTTTTCACGGACGAACTTGCCCATGGCCTCCGCTACGCGGTCGCCTGCCTGGGAAAGCGTCAGGCCCCACACGTCGAGGCCTGGTAGGAAGTAATAGTATATCTTGCCGTCCGGGCCGACGGTCACGGTGGCCAGGGTCGCGGCGTCCCCCGTCAGCTCGATATCCAGTTGGTCGCCGGGACCAAGGTGAAAGTCGGTCGTGGATGGCCGGAGCAGCGCGGGGTCAAGCGCGGGTGCCGGCGGCGCTGTCAGGTCCGCCATCGCCGGTGCGGGCACGCCCTGTGTGGCAACCGGGAGGGGAACGCTGTCGCAGCCCGCAAGGAGGACCGCGACCGCGGCCAGCGCGGAAAGATGCGGAAGACGGATCGAAGGCATCGAGGATACTAGTTGTGGTGTGGGCGCTCGTAGAGGCGCGGCCCCACGTTGATTCCCGTCCACGTGACAACGGCGGACTCCACGAATGCCGACGCGGCTTGGTCAAGGAGCTCCTCCCCCAGGATCCATGGCCGGTTCGCCACGTAGACAAGGTCGCCGGGCTCCAGCGCCAGGTTGGGCGACGATCCCGTGAGCGCGCCGGTGATGTCGACCGTGAAGGTCTTGGGATGATCCAGGGACCCACGGATGACCAGCACGTGCGCCTTCCACGCCGTCTGCGTGAAGCCGCCGCGCGAGGCGATCGCCGAGAGCGCGCTCAAATCCGGGTCGAAGACCACCGGACCCGGCGAGCCCACCTCGCCCAGCACAAAGATCTGACCGGAGGAGACGGCCGGGAAATACAGGTAGTCGTCCGGCTCCAGCGCGACGTTCTGGGATAGGTCGCCGTGCATGAACAGGCGCTCGAAGTCCACGGGCACGCGCTGGCCGCCTCTCGAAAGAAAACTGTGCGAAAAGTCGGCGGCCTCGACGGTGTCGCCGCGGGAAACGCCGGTCTCGAAGCCGTGCGCGCGGGCCACAGCCTCAATGACCGTGGTCGGCCGGTCCAGGGGAAAGACGCCCTTCTGCACGACCGTCCCCATCATGTAATATCTCTTGCTGCCATACGAGACCGGCACCACATAGGCCTGCGGCGCCCGGCGGAACCTGCCGAGCTCCGCGTTGATGCTGTCGCGAAGCTCGTCGACCGTCAGGCCTGCGGCGACCAGGTTTTCCGCCTCGAGATAGGACACACGGCCGTCGGGTCCGATGGGCACATTGTCGCGAGTGAGCTCGGGGGAGCCATAAAGATGAAAGCTCAGCACGTCGCCCGGCCCGAGGGTGAGGTGCGCCTGCCAGGCTGCGCGGGTTGCCGGGGCGACCTCGGAGAACGAGGCCGGGGCGTCCGGCGATTGGCGCGAATCGACAGATGCGCCGGCCCTCGGTGGCGCGAGGCAGAGTCCGGAGAGCAGCAGGAGCGCGCTGCCTTCGATCCAGCGGCTGAAATTACCGCGCATTGGCGCCGTTTGCTCGCGGTTGAGAACGGCGCCAACGAGGTTGCAGCTTGCGTGGCGCAGGGTCCCCAGCTCGACGAGCGTCTCCTCGGCGTCGGACTTGTTGCAGTCGACCAGCCAGACCAGGTTTGGGATGTTCTCGGCCAGAAGCACGGTTTCGGCCTCGGAGGCCGGCGGCAGCTCGACAAAGATGACAACATGATCGACGGCGCGCCACGCCTCGAGTGCCAGCCGCCACTGCTTGCGACGCTCAAGGTTCCATATCCAGCCGGGCAGGAATATGCTGACGGCGGGAGGGCACTCCTCGCTCGTCAGCTGGTCGACGGCCTGGCCCGGCTTGGACAAGTCGCTCGCCGACGGGGTCGCCTGCTGGGTTCCCGCCGGGGAAGGCCGCTCGCCACCGCTCGCGATCTCCGCGGATGGCTTCTCGGACGGTCGCGACGTGATCGTCAGGACCCGAAAGCCGCAACTGCTCGCGGCACGCGAGAGCAGGCTGATCCATGTCGAACGCCCGTCTCCCCTGTGGGCGGAGGTGACGCCGCAGACCATCCCCTGGTTGGTTGACGTGCGCAGCTTGGCCTGGAGGGCGGTCCATGCGCGGAAGGCCCATTGGTCCCGGCTGGCGGGCGACATCTGGTCCAGGCTTCCCAGGGTGGCGAGGAGCGGCAGGCCGGTCACGCGCCGTACGTCGGCGCGGGTCCGTATGCGGTTGCTCATGAACTCCGCGAGAAGTATCTGGGAGGCCGAGCCGAAGAGGCCGAGCATCGCGCCGAGCATCGCGAAGAGCGCGGTCTCAAGCCGGTGCCTGCGAAGCTGGGTCGGGTTGGCCTCGGCGGAAAGCAGGACGCGAAAGTAGCCCGGCGGATTCTCGCGGAACGGCTGGATTGCCCACTTGCGCTCCTCCAGGATCGCGCGGTTGTTCTCCAGGGTGCGCAGGCGTTCGCCCATTGCGGCCTCATCGGGGGTGAGCCGGCCGTTGGGGGGCGGCAGGATCGCCGGCGGGCTCGCCGTCCGGGGGGCCAGGGCCGAGACCGACGAGGCGACCTGGCGCTGCTCGTCCTCCAGTGTCGCCAGCCGCGCGCGCTGCTCGCGGACGAGCGGATGCGCGTCGGTATAGCGCGCCTGCAGGTCGTCGAGTTGTTCGCGTGCCGCCCGGATCCGCTGCGGAAGGTCGCTGGCAACGGTGCTGTCCGGCCCGGCCGATAAGGCGGCAACGGCCACCTGGTCGGCGGGAAGGAGCTTGCTCGTGGCAGCGATCTCATTCTCCACCTGGGCCAGCTGGCGGCCCAGGTTGTCGCCGGCCTCGGTTGCCTCCTGCCGCTGCAGATTCTGCGTGTAGGCTATGGCCGCGGCGCAGAACCGGTTGACGATATCGACCGACTCGTCCCGTGAGCTACCGGTCGCTGCGACGGTCACGACATCGTTGTTTCGGTCGAGCGTGATCTCAAGGCGCTCCGCCAGCATTCGCGCGGAGACGGGCGGATTGAGGTGAGAGCCAACATCCTCGAGGATGCCTGGGGACTGCAGGATCACCACAAGGCTCGGCGTGCCCAACGCCCTGGGGCGGTAGGTGTCGTCGACGGTGGACGGCTCATAGTGGATCAGCTGGGCGGTTGACGTGAATGTGCGGCCCCACACTGCGCGGGCGACGAGTGCGCCCGCGATTGCAAGGGCCAGCGTCCAGCAAGCCACCCATAGCCAGCGGCGCCGCCAGATTTCAAGGATTGCCCAGGCATCAAAGGGAGGGGGCGGTGGTTGCGTGCCGTTTTTTAGGTTCATTTGTGCGTGAAAATGCAGAGTGCCGGATGAATCCTTTGGACTACCCGGTCGCCCTGTGGCTCCATATCCGGGGTTGGGGTGATTCCCTACGTTGTCGCGGGATCCGAACCCATGTCCCTCGGGCGTCGCTCCACGAGCCCGTATTGAAATGCGTAGTGGACGAGCTCCGAGTTGTTGGAGAGGCTCATCTTCTCAAGCAGCCGCGCCCGGTAGGTGCTAACGGTCTTCACGCTCAGCGAGAGCTCGCGCGCAATTGCGCTGACAGGCTTTCCCGACGCTATCATCCTCAGGATCATGAACTCGCGGTCGGAGAGGCTCTCGTGGGGGGCGGCCTGCACGTCGTGCACGATGAGCGATGCCAGCTTCTCGGCGAGCGCAAGGCTGACATAGCGGCCGCCCGCGACCGCCTTGTTCACCGCGCCCACCAGCTCCTCTGCAGCGCATTCCTTGGTCATGTATCCGGAGGCGCCGGCCTTCAGAAGGCGCACGGCAAACTGGTCCTCCGGGTGCATGCTGAGGATTAGGACCGGAAGCTTGGGTCGTGACCGCTTGATCTCCTTGAGGACGTCAAGGCCGCTGCGACCCGGCATCGTGAGATCGAGGATCACGATGTCCCACGGTTCCTTCCACACGCGCTCAAGGGCCTCCTGGGAGTTGGCCGCCTCCCCAATCGTGGCGCGCTTGAAGTTCTCGGCCAATATCTGCCTAAGGCCCCGGCGCACGACTGCGTGGTCGTCTGCGATCAGAATCCTCATGGCGCACGGTTCCCTTCCGTCACCGCCTTGGGCATCGGCACCCTCATTGTGACTGTCGTCCCTCGGGAGGGAACGCCAAAGAAGAAGACCTGCCCGCCTATCTGGGCCACGCGCTCCCTCATTCCGACGAGCCCGATTGACTTTGGGTGGATGATCTCCTTTTCGGTGATGCCCCGTCCGTTGTCGCGCACGGTCAGAACCAGCTCATGGTCAACCTGCGCCAGCCGGACCGCGACGCGCGTCGCATTTGCGTGGCGGATGATGTTCGTGATCGTTTCCTGGAAGATGCGGAAGCAGATGGTGCTGAATTCCCGGTCCCATATCGCCTCTTTCACCTCGATCTTCACCTCACACGTTATTCCCGTGCGCTCCTGGAAATCCATAGTCTGCCATTCGATGGCCGCGGCGAGCCCGAGGCTGTCAAGAACGCCAGGCCGCATCTCGGTCGCGATCCGCCTCACAGCCTGGATCGTCTCGTCGACGTCGGCCGACATCGCCTTGATCTTGCGCTGCAGCCCGCGGTCGCCGCCGACCTTTCCGGAGATCCATGACAGGTCGATCTTCAGGCCCGTCAGGGCCTGCCCGAGCTCGTCATGAACCTCGCGCGCGATCCGGGTTCTCTCCTCCTCCCGCACGAACTGGAGATGGCCGGTCAGTAGCCTCAGCTGGTCGTACGATCGCCGCAGCTTCTCCTGCGCCTTCTGATGGCCGCGCCTTTGCTCCGTCTCGCGAAGCGCCCGGTTCATGGCGGGGACGAGGCGCGCCAGGCGCGTCTTCAGCACGTAGTCGGTGGCGCCCTTCTTGAGCATTTCTATCACGACCTCCTCGCCCAGTATGCCCGTTACGAAGATGAAGGGGACATCGGGTGCGAGCTGCTTTGCAATCTCAAGGGCCATGCCCCCGTCGAACGTCGGCAGCCAATAATCCGACAGGATTATGTTCGGCGGCTCCCGGCTGATGGCCACCTCGAATTCCTCGATTGAGTCGACCGTTATCATTGAGAAGTTCATGCCGGAATCGACCAAAGTCTGGTGGATTAGCTCGGCGTCGGGCTCGGTGTCCTCCAGCAGTACGATTCGCAGGGCCTCGGCCGCCGCGGAAGGTCCCTTCTCCGGTGCGCCCGCCCTGTGGCTGACGACAAGCGTGTCCAATACTGCCCCGCCCGGGCCGTCCGGTGGCTTTTTGTCCGCCTTCATATGCGCTCGGAGCGGAACTCCGGCTCCCTGCTTTCATCGGGAATCGTGAAATGGATGACTGCGCCGCCGTCGGGAACGGCCTGCATCCACATGCGTCCTCCATGACGGTGAATGATCCTCTGGACGTGGGCCCATCCGATGGTGCTGCCGTCCGCCTCCGAGGGCGCCTGGGGATTCTGAGGCGCGCTGAACATCCGCTCGCGGTGCTTGAGGTCGAGTCCGGCCCCGTTGTCGCGGACGAAGAATGTCAGCTCATGGTCGCCATCTTGGAAGCCAATCTGGATGCGCGCGACCTCGCGCGACCGCGTGAATTTCAGGGCATTGAGCAAGAGGCTTGTGATCGCCTGGCGCAAAAGTGTCGGGTCCGCCTGGACGGTCGGCAGATGGCCGATCATCCAGATGACGCGGCGATCTCCCTTTGAGGCGTTGAATTCCCGCACGACACGGTTGACCAGGTCCGCGAGGTCGACCGGCACGCAGTGCATCTCCGCCAGGCTTACACGGGAAAGGGCGAGGATCTCATCGAGCATTAGCACGGCCTGGGCGGTCGAGCCTTTGATCAGTTCCAGATAATGCCGGCTCTTTCGGTCCAAACCCTTGGTCGAATGCTTCGCCAGGAGCTCGGCGAACCCGCTGATCACGGTCAGTGGCGAGCGCAGGTCGTGTGAGATCGTGTGGGCAAGGCTGTCCATATCGGCGCGGGCGGCACCCAGTTCTGCGGCACGGCGCTCGTCGCTGCGGGCGAGCCGGGCTTTTAGGCGGCGAAGCTCGTTGTCCGTGTTCCGCACGGCTGGGGCCTGCATCTCAACTGGCTTTATCATGACGGGGTTGGCTCGGCGGATGAAGCTCCGGGGGGTGGTGCTAGATTGCCGCTTTCGGTCTCTGTGAATGGGCGGGCAGCCGGAGTCCCGCATGGGCCGGTGCTTGGCCGGCGGGTTGCCAGAGATCGCGTGAATCGGGAGGCCGCCCGCGCATAGACGCCAAGCGTGGCCTCGGCCGTCGTCCGCCAATCGAAGTTATGCGCCTGGGAGAGGCCGGCGGCGCGCAACTGCTCGCGCCATGCGCGATCGGCGGCCGCGCGGGTCAGTTGCGCCTGAATCTGACTAATGTTGCGGGGCTCCAGTCGGCCAGCCGACGCCCCGACAGTTTCCTCGAGCGCGCCCTCCCAAGACGAGAGCACCGGGCACCCGCACGCCATGGCCTCCAAGACCGGCAGTCCGAATCCCTCGCAAAGCGATGGGAAGACGAGTACATCCGCGGCGCGATACCAGTCCGGAAGGCCGGCGGCGGGCACGAACCCGAGGACGTCGATGTCCCGCGCAAATGGCGACGCCCGCACCAGGCCGTGAATTGTCTCCGCGCCGTGCCAATCGCCGCCCGCCAGGACGAGGTGCCAAGGCGACCCGGTCGCTGACTTGAAGCGATTGAACGCGTCGATCAGCCCGGCGTGGTTCTTGGCGGGATGCTCAAGGCGCGACACGAATAGAAAGAAGGGGTTCCGAAGCCCAAGGGGGGCGCAGACTGCGTCGATCGCACCGGCTTTGGAGCCCGGCGCGTAACGGCCATGGTCGATGCCGTTGGGAATGACGGTGACGCGCCCGGCCGGCACGCTGAAGAAGAGCTCGACGTCGCGGGCGGTCGCCCGACTGACGGCGACAATCTCGTCCTGGCGCCGCGCAAGCCGGCGAGCAATCACGCGCCCATAGAACATCCGCGCCCAGTCGTATTTTCCCGGCAGGTGAAACGGCGCAAGATCGTGAATGGTTGCGACCAGCGCGCACGGCCTGGGCCAGAGCATCCTTCGGTAGCTCGGGACGTGTAGGACGTCGATACCCATGCGCCGCACCAACCGGGGAAGTGCCGCCTGATGCCAGAGGATATCACTGATCGGCGGCCGGTGCCGCTCCGAGACCGGCTCAAGCCGCATTGACCCGGAGGCAAAACCGAAGAGCGGCATATCCTCCTCCAGAACGAAGAGCGTGAACTCGTGGCGCACCGCCGCGTGTAGGAGGGCGCGGACTAGGGACAGCACATGCTGACCAACCCCGGAGCGGCCGCGCTGAATGACGGATGTCGAAAGGGCGATTTTCACGGCCGGCCCTTCAAGGATGTACCTGTGCCGGACGGCATCCGCCGGAATCGCTGCGCCACGATCGCCGGCGCGAAGCTGAGGAGGTCGTCGGCGTAGCGTCCCGCCAGCCGCCTGGGCTCCTGGATGAGCCGGAAGAGCCACTCCATGCCGCTTCGGCGCATCCACGCGGGTGCGCGCGCCATCCTGCCGGCCAGAAAGTCGATTGTGGCTCCCGCCCCGATCATCACGGGAACCTTGAGGACGGCGCCGTGCCGCGAGATCCATTTTTCCTGCTTTGGGCAGCCAAGGCAGACCAGCACTATGTCCGGTCGCGCGGCGCGCAGCCGATCGACGATTTCATCGTTGTTCATCTCGTCCAACGCCCGGAAGGGCGGTGAATAGTGGGCGACCTCTGGAAGCGAAGGGTGCGTTGCTGCGATTCGCCTGGCCGCCTCAGCCGCCACATCGGGATTGCCTCCTAGCAGGAAGATGCGCCAGCCCCGGTCGGCCGCCCTTTGGAGCAGGCATGGCATGAGGTCGGAGCCGGCCACCCGGCCGGGAAGGGGATCGCCCAGCCAATGCGAGGCCCAAACGATGGGCTTGCCGTCGCACAGGACTAGGTCCGCGTTGACCAGGATACGGCGCAGCTCGGCGTCGCGCCCGGCCTTGACGAGGAAATCGACGTTTGGGGTGACGACATAGTGGAATCCGCCCCTTGCGACCATTGAATCGATGCGATCGACGGCCGCAGCGAGCGTCATGCGGTCAAAGGGCACGCCAAGTATGACGACGGGTCTTCCGGCGTCCACGGGGCGCGCGGGCGGTTGAGCACAGTATTGCACCTCCAATTCTGACAGCGCCGGGCGCGTGGTGGCGGTGGGGTACCGGCCCCATTATTGACCGGGCAGGTATCCCTCGTGGCCGTCGGGGTGGGGTGGACACCCCCTTCCGCTGCGGCCGGCCGGAGGCTATTTTCACGGGTATCCATGGCTCTCCTGCGATTCCTGTTTCGCTACTCGCCGGCAACGGTCATTTGGACCTCGGTTGCGGCGTTTTTCAGCGGCGCCTGCAGCGCGGGTTTGATTGCGCTCATCAATATGGCCTTGAACCGTCACGGCAGCCCCGGGGCCACGCTGGTCGCCGGCTTCTGCGCATTGGGCCTGGGGCGGATTGTGACCAACGCAATCGCGCAGGGGACCCTTGCTCATTTTTCCCAGGAAACGACCGCACGGCTGCGCCTGGATCTCGTGGGCAAGATACTCTCGGTGCCGCTGCGCCAGATTGAGGAGCTTGGCGCACCGAAGCTCATGGTCGCGCTTACGGAGGACATCCTGGAGATTACGCAGGCGACACTCAGCATCCCAATATTCGCCGTCAACTTTGCGGTGCTCCTCGGCGGTGCCGTGTACCTCGCCTGGCTTTCGTTCCCCGTGTTCCTCGGCATGCTCGCGTTTGGAATCGTCGGCGCCGTCACCTACCGTCTGCTGATTCGGAATGGATTCGGGCACCTGAGCGCGGCACGCGATGGCCAGGACCGGCTTTTCCAGCATTTTCGCTCGCTCACGGAGGGCATTAAGGAGCTCAAGCTTCACCGGGCGCGGCGCGAGTCCTACCTGAGGGACGATGTCGCCAAGGCGGCGGCGGTGTGCCAGAGGCACAATGTCGCGGCCGAGTGGCGGTTCATCCTGGCCCAAAACTGGAACCAGCTGCTTTTCCTCGCCCTAATTGGCCTGATTCTCTTCCTCCTCCCCCACATGGAGGCCGTCAGCCCGCAGGCGATGACCGGCTACATCATCGCCACGCTGTACCTGATGGGGCCGCTGGCCGGCTTGCTCGGCAGTCTCTCGGTGTTCAGCCGCGCCAACGTCTCGCTGCGCAAGATCGAGCAGCTCGGCCTTGCGCTCTCCGCGCAGCCCGCCGAATATGGGGCCGCCGCCCACCGCCCGTTTGCATCGGAGCCATTTGAGTCGCTCGAGCTCGTCGGGGTGAAGCATCACTACCATCGGGAGCGGGAGGATGACAATTTCATGCTTGGGCCGATCGACCTTACACTGACGCCGGGCGAGCTCGTGTTCCTCGTCGGCGGAAATGGAAGCGGGAAGTCCACGCTCGCGAAGGTGATCACGGGCCTGTATCGCCCCGCCGAGGGAGAAATTAGGCTGAACGGGCTCGCGATCAACGACCAGAACCGGGACGACTACCGGCAGTGCTTTTCCGCGGTATTTTCGGACTATTTCCTATTTGAGCGGATTGTCGGGACGGGTGGCGCGGATGCCGATCGCCGTGCGCGGGGCTATCTCGAGCGCCTGCACCTTGACCAGAAGGTCTCGATCGCGGACGGCGTGTTTTCCACCACCGAGCTTTCGCAGGGCCAGCGCAAGCGCCTCGCCCTGCTCTGCGCCTACATCGAGGATCGGCCTTTCTACCTCTTTGATGAGTGGGCGTCCGACCAGGATCCGGTGTTCAAGGAGGTTTTCTACACAAGGCTCCTCCCGGAGCTTCGTTCGCTTGGCAAGGCGGTGCTGGTGATCACTCACGACGACCGTTACTTTGGCTGCGCCGACCGCCTGGTAAGACTGGATTACGGGAGGATTGCCGGCGAGCCGGTTGCGAAGGCCGTGTTCGCGGGTGCGCGATAGGGTCCGGGCCACGGGGTGGGTAGGTCTGAACCCCAGCAACAGGATCTGCGGCGGAGCATCTAAGCAGCACACCCATGGGACCCGCTATGTATGGAAATGACCGGAAATCGCACCTGGCTTCGCTGATGGCGATGCCGCCCAGAAACCTTGGCAGGATCCTTGCCGCAGCCCTCGTCTTGCCCATCTTCGCTGCCAACGCGAGGGCCGGCGTCTATGCGTTCGCCCCGGTCGCTGGCAACCCGAGCGTCCTTGACCACACCGATGGGACGGGAAGCAATGCCCGTTTCCTCAATCCCTCGGCCGTCGCCGTGGACGCCGCCGGCAACCTTTATGTCGCGGATGGCGGCGACCACACGGTCCGAAAGGTGACGGCGGGAGGCGTTGTCACAACGCTCGCCGGCAGCTCGGGACAGGCTGGAAGCGCGGATGGCTCCGGCTCCGGCGCCCTCTTCCTTTATCCCTATGCGGTCGCCGTCGACGCGTCGGGCAACGTCTATGTGGCCGACAGCGGCAATAACAACATCCGAAGGGTGACCCCGGGAGGAAGCGTGAGCACGCTGGCTGGCGCCGCGGGCTTCGCAGGAAGCGTTGACGGTGCGGGCACGGCGGCGCTCTTCAACATGCCGCAGGGTATAGCCGTGGATGCTGTGGGCAACGTCTACGTGGCGGATACCAACAACAGCACGATCCGCAGGATCAGCGCGGCCGGTACCGTCTCCACGCTGGCCGGCGTTCCAGGACAGACGGGTGGCTCGGATGGCACCGGTTCCTCGGCGCGCTTCTACAACCCCTTCGGCCTCGCCGTGGACTCCGCGGGCAACATCTACGTGGCCGACTATGACAACAGCACTGTCCGAAAGGTCACCGCGTCCGGCGTTGTATCGACATTGGCGGGCAACGCGGGAACATCCGGCAGCTCCGATGGCCCGGGCGGCGCAGCCCGGTTCAACCACCCGGGAGCGGTAGCGGTGGACGCCGCAGGCAATGTCTACGTCATAGACACTTCCAACCAGACCATGCGCGAAATTTCCCCCGCCGGCAATGTGTCGACGCTCGCGGGTACGCCGGGCATCGGAGGCCGCGCCGACGGCGCCGGGGCGGCCGCAAGCTTCTTTTATCCCGGCGGAATTGCGTCGACAGGATCGGGGGTCGTCTATGTTGCCGACACGGGCAATCACTCCATTCGGGCAATGGCCTCCCCGGGAGTCGTGAGCACCCTGGCGGGAGGCGCAGGGCAAAAGGGCGACGCCGACGGAACCGGCAGCCAGGCGCTTTTCGCGTATCCTTACGGCGTCGCGAGCGATGGCGCAGGGCACATCTATGTCGCGGACAGCGGCAACAATGCGATTAGGGAGGCGACTACGGCGGGCGGCGTGACGACAGTCGCCGGATCCGGGACGCTTCCCGCAGGAAGTGCGGACGGTGTCGGCGGCGCCGCGAGGTTCAACAACCCTGCCGGTACAGCCGTGGACGGCAACGGCAACATCTATGTCGCCGACGCCGGCAACTCCGTCATTCGCAAGATTGCGGCAGGAGGCACCGTGACGACCTTCGCAGGTGCCGCGGGTGCCACCGGCACCTCCGACGGCGTCGGATCAGCGGCGCGGTTCAACGGCCCGGCGGGTGTCGCCGTGGACAGCGCGGGCAACGTCTACGTGGCGGACACTAATAACAACACCATCCGCAAGATAACCGCCGCCGGATCGGTCACGACGCTTGCCGGCGTCGGCGGCCAGACGGGGTCCGGCGACGGGGCGGGAGGATCCGCAAGGTTCAACAGCCCCCATGCCGTGGCGGTGGACGGCTCGGGAAACGTCTATGTTACGGACTTCTTCAACGCGACGATTCGCAAGGTCAGCCCCGCCGGCACTGTGACAACTCTCGCAGGCTCGGCCGGCCAGCTGGGCTTCACCGACGGAACCGGCGTCGTAGCCAGGTTCAACCAGCCTTACGGGGTGGCGGTAGATGGTTCTGGAAACATTTACGTCGCAGATACATACAACCGAGCTATCCGCATGATTTCCCCGGGTGGTTCGGTTGTGACCCTCAACGGCTCGCAGGCCCGGTTCTACTATCCCCAAGGCGTCGCGGTGGACAGCTCGGGGACTCTCTACGTCGCCGACGGCGACAATCAGGCAATCCTGATCGGGGCGGCTGTTTCCGCCCCGCCGGGCGGAACGCAGATCGCCAGCCAGTCGGTGACGGCCGGCCAGAATGCAACCTTTGCCGACGGGGTGGCCCTGCCCGCTACGACGTACCAATGGCAGATGTCCGTCAACTCGGGCACAACGTGGAGCAACTTGAGCGACGGCGCCGCCTACAGCGGCTCGGCTACGGTGTCTCTGACCGTGACGGCGCCGTCGGTCTCGCAGAGCGGAAACGAATTCCGGGTTCAGCTGGCGAATCCCGCGGGCTCCAGCGTCAGCGGCACTGCGACTCTCACCGTGCTGGCCACTGTGACCGTGGGCGGCCCGACGGGAAGCGCCCGAATCATCAACCTATCGATAAGGACGTTTGTCGGGACCGGATCGAGCGCGGTCACGGTAGGCCTTGTGATCAATGGCACGGGATCGAAACAGATGCTCATCCGCGGCGTGGGCCCCACGCTTGCCTCGTTTGGGGTCGGCGGTGTGCTGGGCAATCCGCAGCTCGAGCTGTTCAACGCAGGAGGCACCCTGATCAACTCGGACTTGGCCTGGGGCGGCGGAGCCGCACTCACGGGCGTCTTTGCGGCCCTGGGAGCCTTTGCCCTGCCGGCGACCTCGGCCGATTCGGCCCTCTATGTCTCGCTGGCCGCCGGCACCAGCTACACGGCGCAGGTAAGCGGAGTGAATGGATCGACCGGCGTGGCCCTTGCCGAACTCTATGACGCCGATTCCGGAAACCCCCCGGCGCGCCTGGTCAACGTGTCCGCCCGTGCCGTCTCGGGGACGGGAAGCAGCATACTGACGGCGGGGTTCGTCATCGGGGGCAGCGGAACGGAGACGCTGCTGATCAGGGGAGTCGGTCCCGGGCTGACGCAATTTGGGGTCACAGGAGTGCTCTCCTCTCCGCAGATCACGATTTTCGATGCCAATGGAAACACAATCGGCTTTGATGCAGGCTGGGGGGGCGGCAGCGCCCTGACTGCCGCATTTGCCCAAGTGGGGGCGTTTGCGCTCCCGCCCACCTCGGCCGATTCGGCGATCCTTGTCACGCTTCCTTCCGGTTCCTATACCGCCCAGGTCAGCGGTGCCAGCGGCGCGACTGGCATAGCGCTTGTCGAGGTCTACGAGGTGAATTGATCAGCGTTCGCGCAATGCCGGCATGACGGCTCCGCAGGCATCCGGGACGGGCGACCGCTTTTAATGCGTGACGGCACGAAAGCTCCTGCGTTTAGATGAAACGGAGCCTGCAGGCGGTGGGGCTCCGCCAACCTGTCGAACGATGAATTCAAACGAGTCACAAGGCAGCCAGGCGCGCGTTTCCGCCGATATGGGCGCCAAGCAAAATCCATGCCGCTAGCATCGAACACTAAACATACCTGGAGGTTTTTCCGGTCGGGCGGACTGGACCAGGTGTTGCTTGAGACGGGCGCGGACCTGCTCGCGCTCGACCAGCTCGACCAGAAGCTCTGGGTCGCCCTCGGCTGCCCGGTCAAGGGGCTTGAGCTCGACGAGAAGACCCTTGCGCTTATCGACACGGATTCGGACGGACGGATCGGCGCGCCGGATGTGATCGCGGCTGTCAGATGGGCCGCGGGAAGGCTTGGCGACGTGGGGGAGGTCCTGAATGGGGCGGAAATCCTGCCTCTGGAGTCGATCAACGGTTCACCGGAAGGCAGGATCCTGGTCGCCTCGGCGCGGCAGATCCTTGCCGGCGTCGGCCGGAGGGAATCCACTGGCATCACCGTTTCCGACGCGACCGACACGGCCGGCATCTTCGCCGCCAACCCGCTCAACGGCGACGGGATCATCCCGCCAGAGGCTACGGACGATCCGTCGATTCAGGCTCTTATCAAGGAGATCGTCAGCACCGTTGGGGGCACGGCGCGTGGCTCGGGCTCGGTGGGCGTCACTGCACAGTCAATTGACCGGTTCTTTGTCGAACTCTCCGCCTACGTGGCCTGGATAGAGCTGAGCTCCACCCGGGAGATTGCCGTGCTGGGGGAGGCAACCGAGGCCGCCTGCAATGCGATCCGGGCCGTAAGGACAAAGGTCGAGGACTTCTTTGCCCGCAGCCGGCTCGCATCCTTTGACGCCCGCTCCATTGGTGCGCTCAACCGGAGCGAGACCGACTACGCCGCCATCGCGGCCAAGGATTTGGCGGCGTCGGCCGAGGAAGTGCGCGGATTTCCGCTCGCGCATGTGGAGGCCGACCGGCCGCTGCCCCTGCGCGACGGCGTTAACCCCGCTTGGGCATCCGAGCTGGCCGCGCTGAAAGAGAAGGCGGTCGCTCCGGTGTTCGGCCCGGGGAAGGCCAGCCTCACGTACTCCGAGTGGACGGCGCTCAATGCCAAGGTGGCCGCATATGAGACTTGGCTGGGAGGAAAGACCGGCAGTGCCGTGGAGAAGATTGGCGTCGCGAGAGCGAAGGAAATACTCGGCGGCGCAGGCCGTGCGGCGCTCTCGGAGCTGGTTGCACGAGACAGGGCCCTCGAGCCCGAGTTCAAGGCCATCAGCGATGTCGAGCGCCTCTCCCGCTACTATCGCGACCTGAGGACTCTCCTTTGCAACTTCATAAATTTCAGCGACTTCTACTCGCGGGACCGGTACGCCGCATTCCAGGCCGGCACCCTATTTCTCGACAGCCGCTCAACCGAGCTTTGCCTGCGTGTCGAGGGAACAAGCCCGCTGGCCGCGATGAGCAAGGTGTACATCACCTATTGCAACTGCACCCGCGCCGACGGTGCGACGATGACCATAGCCGCCTGCTTCACCCAGGGCGACGGTGACTACCTGTTCGTCGGGCGCAACGGCGTCTTCTACGACCGCAAGGGGGGGCTCTGGTACGCCATCATCACGAGCATCGTCGACAACCCGATCAGCATTCGGCAGGCGTTCTGGTCGCCCTACAAGAAGTTCATCCGCGTGATAGAGGAGCAGGTCGCAAAGCGGGCCGCCGCTGCGGACGCCGGGGCGGACGGCAAGCTTGCCTCGGCAGCTGGCGTCGACGCTCCAAAACCCCAGTCCAACAAGTTCGACCTCGCCCTCATCACGGGAATTGGCGTCGCCATCGGATCCATCGGCACGTTCCTGGCGACCGTGTTCGCGAAATTCGTGGAGCTCCCCGGATGGCAGCTGCCGCTGATCGTCATCGGCCTGATCCTGGTGATTTCGCTGCCATCAATGTTCATAGCGGCGCTCAAGCTCCGCCAGCGCACGCTGGGCCCGATCCTCGAGGGGAACGGCTGGGCCATCAATGGCCGGGTGAGGATCAGCGTTCCTTTTGGCGAGACGCTGACCCGCGTGGCCGCCCTTCCACCGGGCTCCCGGCGGACGTTGGAGGACCCGTACGGGGACGACGAGGCCATGATGCCGGGGCGCGGGATATCCCTCCTTGTGGCTCTGCTTGTGCTCGGGGCCCTGGCGATTTGGATCCGATGGGACCACAACCAGCGTGGACACTACTTTTGGGAGAATTCGCCGGCCGGAATCATCGGTAAGGCCTAGATCCGCGCCCCTTTCATGCCCGTTGAATTCAAGGACTACTACGCGACACTCGGAGTGACGCGGGAGGCCAGCGCGGAGGACATCAAGAAGGCCTTCCGCAAGCTGGCGCGCCAATATCACCCCGACGTGGCCAAGGACAAGAGGGGCGCCGAGGAGAAATTCAAGGAGGTCAACGAGGCCAACGAGGTGCTGAGCGACCCAGTTAAGCGCAAGAAGTACGACGAGCTCGGCGCAAACTGGCAGGATGAGGGCGCGTTCCAGGCTCCCTTTGGCCGAAGGGGAGGAAGGACGCAGGCGGGAGCGGGCGTCCGCGGCCAGGAGTTTCACTTCGGTGGGACTGGATTCAGCGACTTCTTCGAGCAGTTCTTCAGCGGGGGCAGCCGATACGGGTTTCCCGAGGGGGAGCCCGGCTTTGGCGACGGGACGGCCTCCGATGAGGTCGCCGCAAGGCGGGGAGGCGACATCGAGGGCGACATACTCGTCACCCTTGAGGAGGCCATGAAGGGCACGGTTAGGCCCCTCTCGCTTCAGATGGTGAACCCGCAGACGGGCGAGACGGAAACGCGCTCCTTCCATGTGCGCATCCCGCCGGGAGCGATTGACGGCAAGCGGATCAGGGTGCCGGGGCAGGGTGAGCCCGGACGCGGCGGAGCCGCCGCTGGCGACCTTTACCTGCGGGTGCGGCACGCCGCCCATCCCGACTACTACAGCCGGGACGCCGACGTGTTTCACGAACTCGAGGTGGCGCCCTGGGAGGCCGTGCTGGGGGCCGAGATCATGGTCCCGACGCTTGACGGCACCATCAAGCTGCGCATTCCGCCGGGCTCGGAACCTGGAAGGCAATTTCGCGTGCCCGGACGCGGTCTGCCCAAGGGCAAGACCGGCAAGCGCGGTGATTTTTTCGTCGTCGTCGAGGTCAGCCTTCCGACGAGGCCCGGCCCCGAGGAACGCGCCCAATGGGAGAAGCTCCGAAGCGTTTCCCGCTTCAATCCCCGAGGCAACCCGCACTCATGAACGCCTTCTCAATTTCTCTCCGCCGGATCGTGCGCCCAATGGCGCCAAGGCGCGGCCAAACCCAACCCAGGCAATGAAGAGCCCAAAGAAGACCGGTTCTGCAGGCCGGCCGATCGCAAGGACCGAGCTTGATGCCGGTTACACTCTCGAGGTCCTCTGCGAGCTTGTCGGCGTGCCCTCGCGGATAATCCTTCATTATCAGGAGCACGGCCTGATCGCCCCGGCAGGGACCGCTGGTCGCGGTGCGAAAAGGTTCGATGATGAGGCGCTCCGCACCCTCCGCCGCATCGAACATCTCCGCACGCGCTATGAGATGAATCTGCGCAGCCTCAGGTTCACGCTTGGCCTCCTGGGCGAGCTGGAGCGCCTGCGGGACCACCTGCGGTCCCGGCACTGAAGGCCGGCCAATCCCCCGGGTTGGCCCTCAGGTCCCCTTCGACTCGGCGTTCGCGGGTTCAAGATCCTGGAACGACCGGCGGACCTCCTCGATGTGCAGACGGTACTGCTCGGCATCGCCGAAATCAACGAAGTGCTTGTACCGGCTGTGGGCGCATTTCACGCAGCCTGCATGCTTGATCGGGCACCAGTGCTGCTCGGTCCGTGCGGCGATCTCGGTGAAGTAGGCCAGGACGCCGTTCACATAGGCACAGTATTCGCAGTTCACCTTCTCGAAGAAGTTGAGGTAGGACAGATGATGCCGGTCGAACGCAAGGTAGTCGCCTCTGCGGACCCGCGGTATTCCATAGATCGGAAAGCAGATCGCCTGGTAGATTGTGCCGACGACGTCGGTGAGGGCGATGGGTATCGCGCACATCCAGATGACGGGGGACGTGGCGAGGACGAGAAAGCGCGAGTTGACCAGGTAATGGCGCAGGCCGAGGCGGTATTTCAGGTGCCGGATCTTCGCCTCCTCGGTGAAATGGACGGCCTTTTCGTGCACCTTGTAGCAGAATTCCGTCTCCTTTTTTTGCGTCTCCAGGATCAGTTCATGTTCCAGGATCCGCATTTTGCCGAGCAGTGCGTCAATTCTCTCGTTCATGTCATCATGGGCGATTGGGCCCTGTCGGGACGCGGCAGGTCATCGGTGAAAACGCCTACAGCCTATGCTGCATGCGACCCATCTGCGGTAGGACCCGGCTAGGCCCTTTTGCCGCCGATGAGGGAGGCAATGAAGAGGACCAAAAAGAGGATGAATAGAACCTTCGCTATCATGGCAGCCGTGCCGGCAACGACGCCGAAGCCGAGGATGCCCGCGATGATGGCGATGATGAGGAATGTGATGGCGTAGCTTAGCATTGGAGTGGGGATTAGGTTGTCTTTGATCCGCGGAGCACGCCGACCAGGCCGACCACGGCCGCGACGGTGCCACCGACCAGCAGCCAGATGGTCTTGTCGGTTGGCGAACCGTTGGCCATTCGGGAGATGCTGGAGCTGGCTGAGTTTGAGGCGCCGATGCCGTAAACGATCAGGACGATTCCCGCGATAAGAAGGGCGAGCGAGACTGCTTTATTCATTGGAGTTGTTGTCTAGAGGAACCCGGCGATTCCGTGGGAAGTCGGGGTCCGGCTTTCGATGTCGGCTTCACCCCCTTGGGGGGATGCAGGTTGGTTTTTTAACATTCGTGCGGCCGGTAGGAGCCGGCCGCACCGTTTGGTTGAACGCGGGCCTTTGGCCCGGGTTGTACCGCTTTGGGCTTAGGACTTGACCGTCATGTCATTGACGACCGACTTCACGCCGCGCGTGTCTTGCGCGAGCTTTGTGACGAGGTCCTTCTCCGCATCCGAACTGGCGACGCCGGTGATGTTGACGACGGCGTTCTCGGTGATGACCTTGGTCGATAGGGCGCTTGTCGAGCGGTGGCTCAGCAGGGCGTACTTGACCTCGGACGTGATCGAGGCGTCATCGATGACCTCAGCGACCGTGCTGCTGCCGGGCGCCGGGGCTTCGACAACCATCTCGTTCCTGACCGCCTTCACGTTGTCGACGTCCTTCGCATAGGCCTCGGTGAGGTCCTTCTGGGCGCCGCTCGTGGCGGTTCCGGAGAGGGTCACGATGCCATCCTTCACGTCGACCTTGGTGTCCGTGGCGCTGACGTTTGCCTTCACGAGCAGCGTGCCGCGGACCTTGAGCGCGATCCAGGCATCGGAATGCTCGGGGATGTCGGACTTCACGACGATCTGGTTGTCGACGCTGACGACGCCGGGAAGGTTGTTCACGGTGTCCTCGGCGAGGGCCCTGTCGTCCCTGTCCTGCACGGTGCCGGTGAGGGTGACGACTCCGTCGCTCACCTTGACGTTGACCTGGTCGGCGAGGACCGTGCGGTAGTTATAGGAGGCCTTTGCGGCGTCCTCAATCTTGCTGTCGGTGGATGACGAGGCGAACAACGCGACCGGAAGGGCCGCGGCGAGTAGGAATGCAATGCGCGTGTGTGTTTTCATTTATTGTTTTGGGAGAATGATCGCATCTGCTGGGCTGTAGACAGCTGGAAGGCCGCCCAGTTCGGGTCAGGAATCGGTTCCTCTGACCTTATGGTCGCCGCAAACGGCTCTCTTGCACGCGCCTGGGGCGAGCGGGGCTGTCGGGGTATGGAACGCCGTCATGGGAGAAGAGTACCTGACTGCGCCTCCGGTCGCTATGGGGTGTTCAGGGCATTACTCCGGAACCCCGGTGAAAATGCCCGCTAGCACTACACCCCATTCCACAACAACCGACCCTGGAGTAGCCTGCAGCCTCCATGGTAGCAATTACTTCAAAGCTGGGTGCCCAGTCTCCATTCAGGCGTGCCGCGACCGATCCCACGGGCCGCGCAACCAACTCCACCCGGGAGGCCGCGCATGACGCGGAGCTCGTGCGGCGCTTCAATTCCGGCGACGAGGCCGCGTTTGTCGAGATAGTCACGCGCTATCGCGGGAAAATCGTCTCAATCGCCCTCGGCCACCTCCGCAACTATGCCGACGCCGACGAGATCGCCCAGGACACCTTCATTCGCGCCCACAGGGGCCTGGTGCGCTTTCGAGGGGACTCATCGCTGGCGACGTGGCTGCACCGCATAGCCTTCAATCTTTCGCGAAACCGCCACAAGTACTACTATTGCCGGCGGCGCCACGCGATGCTTTCGCTTGATCGCCCGTTCAGTGACGACAACCAGGCCTCCTTTTCCGACATGATCGCAAGCGACGCCCCGAGTCCGGCCCGAGAGGCGACAGCCTGCGAATTCTCGGAGTTGGTGGTGTCCTGCATGGAAAGGCTCGGCACGCGCCAGCGCGAGATACTCATGCTGCGAAACGGGCTCAATCGGTCGTACGATGAGATCGCCAAGTCGCTCGGGATCAGCATTGGCACCGTAAAAAGCCGCATTGGGCGCGCCAGGGAGAACCTGCGGGAGCTTCTCTCCCAGTCATATCCCGAGCTTGCGCCGGGCAGCTCGCCCCTCGATTGGTTTGAACCCCTGCGCTCCGGAGGCCGAATTGAAGCCGCCTGCGCCTGAGGGCACCCTTGGGGAACCGGCTCAGACTATCGTTACCTGGACGCTGCTCTCGATGATGCCCTGCGCTATCGCGTAGCGGGTCAGCCCTGCGGTGTCGTGGATGTTCAGCTTGTCCATCAGGTGCTGGCGGTGCTTTTCCACGGTCTTGATGCTGATGTTCAGGTCGGAGGCCACCTGCTTGTTGGCGTAGCCCTCCGCGACCAGCTGGATGACCTCGAGCTCGCGGGATGTCAGGCCGGTGGCCTTTTTAATCATAAGCCCGCCGGCCGTCTCGGCCTTCCCGTAATGGTCGCGCAAGCGCCTCGAGACCTGCGGGCTGTAGAAGGCCTTTCCAGACATCACCTCATGGATCGCCTTCGCCAGGATCTGCGCTGAGGTCTGCTTGATGAGGAATCCGACGGCGCCCACCGCGATGACCCTGTCAATGTAGGCGTCGTCGCTGTGCGCGGAGAGAATGAGCACCTTGGTCTTTGGAACCGTGCTGAGAATCTGGCGCGTGGCCTCCAGGCCGTTGAGAAGCGGCATGGCGATGTCCATGACGACCACGTCGGGACGGAGCTCCTTCGTGAGAATAACCGATTCGCGCCCATCTCGGGCCTCAGCGACAACGTCGATCTCCCCGTCGGCGAGCAGCAGGGCGCGGAGGCCCTCCCGGACGATTGTGTGGTCATCGGCTAGCAGGACTCTTATTTGTTTCATGGGTTCATTCACCTTTGATCCTCTTGAACGGAATTCTTGCGGAAATGGTGGTGCCCTTGCCCGGCGCGGAGCGGACATCGAAGGAGCCACCGACCATCTCGACGCGCTCGCGCATGCCGATCAGGCCCAGCCGCCTGTTCCTTGTGGAATCCAGCACATGCGCCACGTCGAAGGATTTCCCATCGTCATGGATCTCCATGAGCACCGCCTGCGGCATGTCCTTGATATGCACGCTCACGCTCGTGGCCTGGGCGTGCTGGGCCGTGTTGACAAGGGCGGCCTGGGCCACGCGGAAAAGCACCGTCCTCTTGTCGTTGCTCAGCTTCTCGACCCCGGCAAAGACCGTGAATTGGACGTGCATCCCCGTGCGCTCCGTGAATCCCTTCAGATAGGCCTGCAGCGCGGGTATGAGGCCAAGGTCGTCCAGGAGGGTGGGGCGCAGGTCGCGGGCAAACTGGTGGACGATGTCGACGGACTTCTCGACCAGGCGCTGCGTGTAGCTGATGTGCTTCGAGAATTTCTCTTTGCTGACACCCGACTCAATCTTCAGGCTGGCGAGCTGGACGTTGATTCCCGTGAGGGTCTGGACGATCTCGTCATGGAGTTCACGGCTGATCTCCTTGCGCTCCTCCTCCTGCGCCGAGAGCACCTGGTGCGACAGACGCCGCAATCGGAGCTGCATCTGGCGGGACTCCTTCAGCAACAGGCGGTGATGAAGCTCGCTCTTCCTCAGGGATTCCTCCGCAGACTTCCGCTGAGCAACCTCCCTGCTGAGTCGTTGATTTGCGGCAGTAAGCTCGTCGGTCCGTAGCTGAAGCGATTTCACCGCTTGCCTCAATTCGACGACATTCTCGGTCATTGCGCGGTGAGTCCTCTCGATGGGGGTGAGCACATCAAGGAAGAAAAACCCCGCCCTCTTTGCCGTCTTGGCCATCACTGCCGCCGAGGCATAGGCGGGCATGAGGTCCCCGAGCGCCTGCCCGTGTATGTTGGCGAGGTCCAAAGTTTCCATGCCCTCCGACATGGCCCTTCGTCCCACCGCCTCCGCCCGAGCCGTGGAGACCCGCGATCGGCCGTCCAGGTGATTGTTCAGTTCCGCCTTGTAATGGCGCAACAAAGTCTGGAATTTTTGCTTCAAGAAAGGGTCGATTGCTCGTTGTGGTTTGCGTCGTCTTCCTGACTCAAATGTATACTCTGCGGGCCCAAATGCCGAGGCTTCCACGCAAAATAATGTCGCACGGCGGGCATTTGAAGTCGATGGGGTAATACCCCACCATGCCCCCCGAGCCTGTGTGAAGGCCGCTTCGGAAGCCGAGACGCCCCCGGACGGCATCACGATGCGTAAATCATCGCCTGATGGAGGCTTGCGGCTGCAGCCTGTCGACGGATTGGGTCCAAGGCGGTGAAGGGCCTCGCCAGAATCCGTCAATCGATGTAGCAGTACGGGCGCCATTTGTATTCCGTCCGCGGGGCGTCCCCGCGCGGCGTTAGATTCCAGCAAGACCCCATAGCTCATGATTCCACGCAAGCCCCACCACACGGCCCTGCTCGTATCCAACGGCGATCTTCGCGAGTCGGCCAACCAGAGGTGCTGGCCGGCGCAGGCGGCGATGGAGGCCCGCCTGACTGGGGCAATGACGCTCCTGGGCTGGAAGCTGGTCCGGGCCCATCCCTACAGGAGGGACCGAAAGCACGGGTTCATCAGCTCTCAGAAGGAGGGCATGGCGGTGTTTGCGGGAATCGACCCGGACTTGCCACTCATTGTCGCCGAGAGCGTCTGGCAATATACGCAGAACATCCTGCACGGCCTGATCTCCCATCGGGGGCCGATCCTGACGGTCGCAAACTGGTCCGGGACCTGGCCCGGCCTGGTGGGGATGCTCAATCTCAACGGTTCCCTGACCAAGGCCGGGGTCGCATACTCGACGCTCTGGAGCGAGACATTCGACGACGAGGCGTTCCTGGCCGGGCTTGCCATGTGGCTGAAGAGCGGCGCCGTCCGCCACCGGACCGCGCATGTGAGGGCGCTCGCTCGCGCCGCGATTCCCAAGGGGGCCCGGGTGGTCGCGAGGAGGATCGCCGCCGATCTCCGCAGCAGGAAGGCGGTACTCGGGATCTTTGACGAGGGATGCATGGGCATGTACAACGCCATCATCCCGGACGAGCTGCTTTTCCCGATCGGGGTCTACAAGGAGCGCCTGTCGCAGTCGGCGCTGTATTTTGCGACGACGCAGGTTCCCGATGCCCAGGCCCGCGGGGTCTACAACTGGTTCAAGCGAAAGGGGTTGAAGTTCCACTTCGGCCCGAATGAGGAGACCGACCTTACCCGCCGGCAGGTGCTCCTGCAGTGCAAGATGTACGTCGCCGCGGTCCGCATTGCCGAGGAATTCGGGTGCGAATCCATCGGCATCCAGTACCAGCAGGGGCTCAAGGACCTGCTGCCGGCGTCGGATCTCGTCGAGGGGGCGCTAAACAACGGCGATCGCCCGCCCGTGAAGGACGCCCGCGGCCGGCTCATTCGGCCGGGCAAGCCCATTCCCCATTTCAACGAGGTCGATGAATGCTCTGGACTGGACGCGATCTTCACGAATCGCGTCCACTCGGCCCTCGGCCAGCCCGTCGAGACCACGCTTCACGATCTTCGCTGGGGCGACTGGGACAGGTCGGGAACGACCGGTGAGTACGTCTGGGTGTTCCTCATATCCGGCAGCGCCCCCCCCGCGCACCATGTCGGGGGCTGGGCCGGGAGCGACTCGCACCGACAGCCCCCGATGTATTTCCGGCTGGGAGGCGGCACCCTCCGGGGGGTGGCCAGGCCGGGGGAGGTCGTCTGGAGCCGGATCTTTGTAGAGAAGGGCAGGCTCAGGATGGACCTTGGCCGCGCAAAGGCGATTGCGCTGCCCAAGGCGGAGACCGAACGGCGCTGGAATGAAACCACGTTCCAGTGGCCCATCATGCATGCGGTCACGTATGGCGTCTCGCGCGACCAGATGATGGCGAGGCACAAGGCAAACCACATCCAGGTGGCGTATGCGCGTTCCGCCAGGGGGGCCGATCTCGCCCTGTACGCGAAGGCCGCCCTGGCCGAGGAGCTTGGGATCGACGTCTCGCTTTGCGGGACCAAGGAAAACGGGGAGCCTTTCTGAGGCCCCTCCGATCTCCGCCCCCTAGGCCCTCTGGCTCAAAGCTGCCCCAGTGCGATCTTGGCGCCCAGATGCTCGGGCACCGCGCTGAGCGACGCCTCCAGCTCCGCGCGGGCCCTCTCCTTGTCGCCCAGCCCGGCGTAGCCCAAGCCGGCGACGTAATGGACCGCGGCCGCGCGACTTGCCGGCGTCTGTCGGCTTGAAGCGGCATCCGCGTCGGCCGTGCCGGCCGGTTGAAGCGGCTCCGATGCGGCCGATGCGATCAGATCATGGAATATGGGCTCCGCCCGGTCGTTCATTCCCAGGCGTCTCCACGCAAGCCCCTGGTAGTAACGCCAGACACCCCTAGTCGTGAGGGGACTGGCAATGCCGCGGCCCCCCCCGCTCCTCGCCGATGCCGCCACCGGGTCGCTGTCGGCGCTCGCGAGCTGCTGCCAGGACTGGCGCGCCTGATCGTGCTGCCCCGTCGCGTCCTCGACGCAGGCGATCCAGTAGGAAACCTCCGCCTGGCGGGGGCTCTCACCGCCGCGCACGCTGGCGCGCAGGTTCTCCGGGAATATCAGCGCGTCCTGAAAGTCGGAAAGCGCCCCATCGTACTGCTTGGCGGCCAGCCTGCGAAGGCCGCGCACCACGTGGGCGTCCGTCCAGGCGTCGGCCGTGCTGAATGCCGTCCCGCCCTCCCAGATGCTGAACGTGCGGCCCTGAAGGAGGGCGATGGCCTCGTCAGGTTTGCCCACGAATGTCTTGAGGCCGATCAGCCTGGCGAGGCCCTCGTCCTTTTTGACGACCGCGGCCTGGTGGCGCTCAAGCAGGTCAAGGCGCTTCTCCACGGGTGCTCCCGCGGCCTCGTAGAGCTGGTCGAGCTCGGCGAAGTGCGTGGGGTAGTCGTCGCCCAGCGCCACGGCCTTCTCGAGGTAGCCGATGGCCTTCGCGCGCGCCTCGTCGCCCGGCCGGTGCGAGTAGGCCTGGGCGAGGTTGCGCCAGGTGATTGGGAAGCTCGGGTCGAGCTCGGCCGACCGTTCCCACAGCCTCACAGCCTCGTCCGGCTGCCAGTCGAAAAGCAGGTTCCCGAGGTAGTACGGCGCGCGCGCATCCTGGGAGTCCGCGGCCATGGCCTCGCGCAGCACGGCAATGGCCTCGTCCTGGAAAGGAAACACATAGTCGGGCGGCATCTTCGTCGCCAATTGCCGGTACGCGGCAGCCTGGGCCGCATCGCCGCCCCCTGCGGCGAAGTGGCCGAGATAGTAGTACACCATGGGCGAGACCTTCGCCGTTGCCGGCGCCGCCGCGACGGCCTGCGCTAGGACGCGGATTCCGTCCTTCCAGAGCCCGGCGTCGGCGTACTCCGCGGCGATCTCCTGCGCCGTCGCCACGTGGGTGTTGAGGGTGGCGAAAAGCGCGTTTTCGCCGCCTCCCGCTGCCAGCCATTCCTCCGCCATCAGCCGGACGTCGAGCGGGTCGGTCTTGGCCCGGGCGGATGCGACCACCGCGATCGCCTCCGAGGGCCGGCCGAGGTGCCGCAGCATGGAGGCCTTGAGCCCGTAGGCGCGCACGTCGAGCGCGTTGGCGTCGAGCGAACGGTTGCAGAAGTCCAGCGCGTCGGAGTAGTCGCCGCGCGCCGATGCGATCTCGGCGAGCGAGAAGTACGCCGGCGCCTTCCACTCCTGGCTCCACGCGGCCTTGTAGAATGCATCGTAGGCCTCGCCGGCCCGGCCCTCGCCCTGGAGCGCGACCCCGAGGTAGTAGAACGGCTCGGCGTCCTTCGGCGTCGTGTACTTGGCCGTGAGCCGGGCAAGCGCGGCGCGGAAGTGCAGCTCCGCCGATTCATAGCGGGCGCGTCGCAGGTCGAGGAGGCCAAGGGCGCCGTGGGCCGCTATATCGCCCGGATCGCGCCGCAGCGCCTCCTCCCAATAGGGCACGGGGTCCGTGGTTGGGTCGTGAAACTGGCTCAGGCGCTGGCCGGCGAGGTCAAGCTCCTCGTCCGTCTTGATGTCGCCGGGCGGGGCCGGGGGGGTCACGACGTCCGGCCTGGCCATGGGGGTCAGCCGCACGGGCGAGTATGACACCAGCTCGCGGTCCGCGACGGAAAGCGACGCGCGCAGGTCGTGCTCGTCCACCCCGGCGGGCACCGCGGCCTGGCCAGTGAATGGCTTGCCCGGGTTGATGTCGATCTGCTCTGTGACCAGCACCTTGCCGCCCGCCTCCAGGCGGGCGGTCGCCTGAGGGAAGTCCCTAGTCGTGCTGAAGCCGAATTTCGCGACGCCGTCCGTCACCTCCAGGTTCACCGCCGCATCGAGGTTCGCGTTCTTGACTCCACCGATGCCCCGGAAGGGGTACCAGTGCATCTCGAACGAGCGCGTCTCGAAAGGCTGCAGCCAGGAGTAGTCGGGCTGGTTGTCCGAATAGGCCCCGACCATCAGCTCGATGTATGGCCCGTCGTCGTCGGTGAGGATGTGGTCCCAGAGATGGCCGTGCGGGCCGTTGCCCCACGTCCAGAACTTCTTGCCCGGAACGATGTGGTGGTCCGCGACGCTAATTATCCCGGCCTCCCTGCCGTGGTCGTAGCCGGCGAAGAAGTCGTCCTGGTAGTTCCAGGCGAACATGGAGTTCGCGTTGATGTGGTTCCTGTACCAGCTCACGTCCACTCCGCCGGTGAAGTCGGAGCCGTTGTACCGGGAGTTCGCGATCGGCCAGGTGGCGAAGTCGCGCTTGAAATGGTAGGTCACGTACTGCGTCGAGGGCGGGAAGATGATCTGGTAGTTGTCGTTCGCGCTCACGGCGACGTTGGCGAAGCAGAGCATCGTGTTGGCCAGCGGCGTCCGGTTGAGGATTCGCACGGAGCACTCAAGCACGGAGCTGCCCGGGCGGAGCGTGTAGCCCACCGCCCAACGCATGCGCTGGCGCACCTCCAACTCGCCGACCCAGATCGTCCGGCTGCCGTCGGCGTTCTCCTCGGTCTTCCACTGGACGGGCAGGAACGTGCTGGCGCGGTGGTGATGCGGGATGTTCCACTCGATGCCGCCGGAGATCCAGGCGCCTATCAGCCCGATCAGGGCGGGCTTGATCACGTGCTGGTGGTAGATGAAGTCGTAGTTGTCGGTCTTGTCCAAGGCCGAGAAAAGACGGCCGCCGATTTCCGGAAGGATGCCGATCTTCACGTACTCATTCTCGAGGTAGACCACGTGGTAGGTCTTCTCGCCCCTCGTGTTGGTCAGGTTGTCGTAGAGCGGATAGGGGTAGATGTTGCCCTGCGCGCCCTGGGACTGCCTCCCGAAGAAGAACATGGGATTCGGGTCGGGCGGACCCGAAAGGTAGGTCGGGATGACCTCGTCCGCCTCGCTTAGAGTCACGGGAGCGGCGGCGAAGGCCGTTAACGGCAGCAAGCCCGTTGCCAGGGCGGACACGAGAAGAAGTGAGCGGCTATTCATGGCAGGGGCGGGGTTGGTCATGCGGAAGGGGTCAAACCTTCGGCTCGCGCCGCGAAAGGGGTTGGGTGCGCGGGGGCAGCGTCGGGTCCGGGATCGGGAAGTCTGCCCCCGGCGGCGGAAAGTTCGAGCTCTTTATGGGAGGAGGGGCACAACTTACCCCGCCCAACTGCGTCTGGCTGCGTAGCTTTCCCAAAACCCATGACCACTGCCAAATTGTTCCCCGGGCTGAGCCCGTCGATTCTCCTGCCGGCGCTGATCCTCGCCGCCGCGCTGCCGGCCGTTGCCCGTGCGGACGGCGCGGCCACCCTCCCTGAGACCGGGATGGAGCCGCCAAAGTCGTGGATTGATCCTGACACCGGGCACCGTGTCTTCCGCATCACAAACGAGCCCGGCTCGGACAGCTTCTATTTCAACTTCAACGCCTTCACCCCGGACGGGAAGGAGATGATCTACACAACGGCCGACGGCAACCTCATGGTGCTGAAGCTGGACAATTTCGAGGCGAGGCCGCTGGCGAGCGGGATCACCCGGGCGATCGTCGTGGGGCACAAGACCCCCACCATCTATTTCACAAGGAAGAACGAGGATTCCTTCCACCTTTCGCTTTGGGCGGCGAACATCGACACCGGGGAGATCCGCAAGATCACCGACCTGCCCAGGCGCGCGAGCGTTGTCACCATAAATGCCGACGAGACGCTGGGCGCCGGCTCCTACATCGAGGGCGACATCGTCGGTCCGGGCGTCTACGGCGGAAGGATGGTGGAGCAGAACAAGATGGGGCAAAAGAACCTCGGTGAACCCGAGAACAAGGAGCAGAACATGGCCATGCGCCTGGCGGCGAAGCTGCCCAACACCCTGTTCACGGTGAACCTGCAGACCGGCGCCATCACCAAGCTCATCGAGCACAGCACCGATTGGCTCAACCACTTCCAGTTCTCGCCGACCGACCCGACCCTGCTTATGTATTGCCACGAGGGTTCCTGGCAGCAGGTCGATCGCATCTGGACCATAAGGACAGACGGCACGCAAAACCAGCTGATCCACAAGCGTATCATGAAGATGGAGATTGCGGGCCACGAATGGTGGGGCGCGGACGGCGAAACCATCTGGTACCAGCTGCAGTTTCCCCGGCGCGTCCCCGACTCGAGTTTCATCTCGTCCTACAACGTAACGACGGGGGCGCGTGCCTGGTACCATCAGAACCCCGACGCGGGTTCCATTCACCACAACACCTCGCCGGACGGGAAGGACTTCTGCGGGGATGGGAATGCGCGCAACCCCTGGATCGTCCTCTGTCACCAGGTTCCCAATCCCGACGACCACACCCTCGGGACGAACCTGATCGACGGCGGATCCCTTAAGGTCGAGCGGCTGGTCAACATGTCCAAGACAGCGATCCACGGCCAGCATAACTATCGCCTTGAGCCGAACCCGATGTTCACACCGGACCAGAAATATGTCGTCTTCAGGTCGAACTTCTTTGGGCCGGATTACGCGTTCGCGGTGGAAGTCGCGAAGGCAGCGACTCCCTAGGCGGTATCCGGCGGTCTTCGGTCCCGGAATGGTGCCGTTCCGGACGAGGCTCAACCCGGCATCCGCTGGGGCGGACTCCCGGTCTCAGCAAGCCCGGGCAAGCGGGGATTCCTGGTCGAGCGGCGCAGGCTTTGGATCAAGGGGCGATCCGTGGGTGGGCACGGCGCGGTCCCGCGGCGGGCAAATGAACTCTCCCGGCGCCTCCGCCAGCGCGGCGCTTGCCTGCCCATCGGGCGAAAGGGCCGCGAATGCTGCAAGCAGCCTTGGCTGCAGTGCCTCAAGGAGGGCGTAGCGGCGCTCGTGGGTCCTGCGCCGGCTCGGCTTCAGCTCACGGCGCGGTCGCGCATTGAACCTCAACGGAAGCTCCCAGCTCCCTCCCCCCGGCAGGCTCCGGCCGTCGCTTTCCCGCCAGAAGTCATCGTAGCAGGCGGCAATCTCCACCCTCTTCAACCAATGCCGCCAGACGTGCTGGGTGTCGCCGACCGCCTGAATCTGCGTGAGCCGCCAGGGCTGCGCCAATTGCTGCAGGCACCAGAGAAGGAGGGCCTTGGGCCGCATGCCGCAGAGGCCCTTTGTCGCGGAATGGATGAGGCCGAGTGTCCGGGGATCGCCGCCGGCCTGCAGGCCCCCGATTATGGCGATGCGTTTGCCGCCGTTGTGCGCGAGGCAGAACGTGAGCCCGGCCAGCATCACCCCGGTCTCGACCTCGCGGACCGCCAGGGTGAGCTCGCCCTCCCTTTCAAACCTGTCGTGGTAGAAAAGCCCAAGGTCCCACCGGGCCCCGGCCTCGAGGTTGATTATCCTGACGAGGTCGATGCCGTTGCCATAGATGGCCGTCCGGGCCTCCGGGGCAAAGACCTGGCAGAGGATCTCGTAATGTCTAAGGAGCGCCGCAAGGCGGGTGGGGGAATCCCATGCGCAGCAGACATAGGGGCGCTGCAGCTTCAGGGCCAGGCGCGGGCGCGCCGCCCAGAGCGGGGCCATGTCCGGCTGCACAAGGCGGGCGAGCCACGCCCGCGTGAGCTTGGGTCGGCCCATGGCTCGAAAAAGGAACCGGGCGCGCCGTCCAAGCCAGCCCTTGGTCCTGGCCACGTGGGCATGGACGGAAGCCGACCAGATCGAGACGACGGCGGATCTTGGGTGCGAGGCTGGCGAATCCGGAGTATCGGGAATGGGGTCTCCTGCCTTCAGGCCCGGGGCGAGGCAAAGCATGGCCGGCAGTGTACACCTGCGCCGGAACGCGTGTCTGTCGGCCCGTGACTAAATCAGGTGTGAGGCGCGGCCTGACAGGGCCCGGGGCTCAGCGCGGCTTCCGGCGCTCCGACCAGCGCACCGCCTCGTGGACGAGCTCGGCGCCGGTTGCGATCCGCAGCTTGCCCTTGATGCGCGTGCAGTATGCCTGGATGGTCTTGATGCTGACGTGCAGCTCGCTTGCGATCTGGCGGGTCGTCTCGCCGTCCCCGAGGCGGCGGAACACCTCCAGCTCCCGGTCGCTCAGGGCTTCCGTGCTGTCGCCGGGAGGCAGCTGGGAGCGCCCCATCATCCGCTCGGTGAGCTGGGCCAGCAACGGCGCGCTCGCGTAGAGCTCACCCCTGCGCACCGCCCGGATGGCCTCTATGATCCGGATGGTGGGATCGCTCTTCGCCACAAAGCCCCTGGCCCCCGCGCGCAGCGCCCTCTCGGCATAGAAGACCTCCTCATGCATCGAGAAGACGATGATCCGGGTCCCAGGCAGGCGCTCGGCCATGTCCTTGATCAGGTCGAGGCCGGAGGAGGCCTTGAGCGAGAGGTCCACGATGGCGATTTCGGGCGGGTGCGCGGCCATTGCCTCAATGGCCTTCGCCGCCTCCCCGGCGTCGCCCGCCACGTCAAAATCCGGCTCCTGGCGAAGCAGCGTGATCAGCCATTCGCGAACGAGGGGGTGATCGTCGACGAGGTAGATCCTTGTCCGCTCCGGGTTCATCTGGCGGCGTCGGCCGGCGCGGGGGCCGGCATCGGCACGCGGCAGCGCACGGTCGTGCCGCCGTCGCTCCCCGGCCCGATGCGGAACTCGCCGCCTATCAGCTCGGTCCGGTGGGCCATGACGCGCTGGCCGATGCCCGATGTCCGGCCGTTTGGGGAGGGAAGCCCGCGCCCGTTGTCCGAGACCTCGAGCTGAAGTCCCAGCTCATCCCCTAGGAGGCTGATCTCCACGGCGGTTGCCCCGGCATGCCGCGCCGCGTTTCGCGCCGCCTCCTGGGCGATATAGAAGATATGCGAGGCGACGCCGGCGCTAAGGTGCTCCGTGGCGACGCCACGGTGCACAAACCTGAACGTGATTGGGAATTCGTGGCCGAGAGAGGAGGCTAGCTCGTCAAGCTCCGGCAGCAGCTCATCGGGCTCGACCGCCGCAAGCAGCAGGCCCCGGGCGATCTTCCGGGTCGTGCCGATCGCGGAATGCAGCATCTCCGCGACGGTGCGGGCGTCCTTGGCGGCGGCGTGGCCTCCGGCGGCGAGGCTGTTCGCCAGCATGTTGGTGGCGATGGACGCGGCGGTGAGATGCTGGCCCAGGCCATCGTGCAGGTCGTGGCCAATGGCGGAGCGCTCGCGCATGCCAATCTCAAAGAGCTCCGTCTGCAGCTGTGTGCGCTCGGCGATGACCTTCCGGAGTGCGGCGGTCCGCTGCCGGACGCGCTCGTCCACCTCGCGCAGCACCGTGACCAGCGCATGGAGGATAAGGACGACGACCAGGTACATGAAGAGGTCGATCAGCCGGTTCCAGCTCGCGACAATCGGAAGCCGATAGCCGCCGTTGGTGAGGTCGCCGGTGACGCGAGCGGCAACGCAGACCACGGACGTTACAATGCCGGCCCGCCAGCCCAGCCAAGCGACGCTCAGCGCGATGGGAATCAGGTAGAACAGCACCAGCGAGACCCCGACTCCAGCCAGGTAGTCGAGCGTTCCGACAACGGCGACGAGCACCGAGATGATGGCCACCGAGGTGGCCGTGCTGCGCGGGCGAGTCGCGGCGAGCAGCGTGCGCTCCCACAGGTTGGCCGGGCGGCTAACCGCCCACGCAACCGGCGGGAAGCCGAGGTCTATCTCGGTCTGCGGCTGAGGCGTCGGAGCTTGTGGCATGGGAATTCGGGCATCGCCATCGCGCAGGGGGCAGGGCACGTTCCAGCGGCGCCGGCCTTCGCGGAATGACGGTTGGGATCGGGTGAGGCTGGACGGACGTGAGAACTATCCGCAAGGGTGGGGTTGCGCCATCCAATTCAACCCACCAGCCTTGCTCCCAATGCCAGCGAAGTTGGGCGGGGCGACGCCCCTCAAATGAACGGGCTTAGGCGCAGCCGGGCCGGAACCCCGGGGGCTCTTTGCCTGTTGGCCTTCGTCAGTCTCGTCCCGGTGCCAAATTCGCGGGGTGCCGGGCCCGTCTTTGACGTGGCGAGCTACGGCGCCCACAACGACGGCTCGGTGCCCGCCACGGAATCGATTCGCATGGCCATCCGGGCTGCAAAGGCGGCCGGTGGAGGGACTGTCGTCATTCCACCGGGCAATTACACCTGCGGCCCGATCGAGCTCGTGAGCAACCTGACCCTTCGCATCGAGGCGGGCGCCGTCCTCCATTTTCCGGCCGCCCGGCTGCCCTATGCGCCGGGGCGCGTCCAGGGAATAGAATGCCTAGCCCCAATACCCCTAATCGGCGGGACGGGCCTCGACAATGTGACCATCACGGGCCGCGGCATGATCACGACCAGCAACGAGGACTGGGTTCGCCTGATGGGCGGACCGCAGCCCAAGACGGCGACGGGCGCCGGGTCGGCATTCGGCCCGGCTTGGAACCAGCTGCTCCGCCTTCTGCAGGAGAAGACTCCCCAGCCCGAAAGCGAATACCTGAAGGCGGCGCCCCTGCTGAGGCCGGCATTCATCCGGGCGATGGGGTGCCGGAACGTCCTGATCGAGGGGATCCGCATGGTCGGCGCGCCCTTCTGGTCGATCCACCTGCTGTACTCGGAGAACGTTGCCGTCCGCGGGGTCTCGCTGGAAACGTACCCCGGAGCGTTCACAGGCGGAGTATACATCGACTCCAGCCGGGACGTGAGGGTCTCCGACTGCTACCTTGATAACGGGGATGACGCGATCACGCTCAAGGCGGGCAAGGACGCCGACGGATTGCGCGTCAACCGCCCGACGGAGAACGTCCTGGTCACCAACTGCGTGATCCGCCGCGGCTCCGGCGGCATCGTGATAGGCAGCGAGACTTCCGGCGGGATCCGCAACGTGGTTGTGAGCAACATCGTCTGCGAGGGCACCCAGGCGGGGATCAACATCAAGAGCGAGCGCGGCCGGGGCGGCGTTGTTGAGAATATCAGGATCGGCAACCTCATACTCGACGACGTCGGCCGCGCCATCAGCGTCTCGCAATACTACACGATGCAGGGGGAGACGCCCCCACCGGCGGAACCGGTCTCCCGGCGAACCCCCGTCTTCCGGGACATAGCCATAAGCCATGTCACCATCAACCGCGCGCGCGGCAGGTTCGAATTCGGATGGAATCCGGTCAGCGTCAGCGGAAACCAGCCCGGCCGGCCGGCGATGATCGCCATCATGGGCCTGCCCGAGATGCCCATCGATGGACTGCGGCTAAGCGACATCGTCGCAACAGGCGAGGGCGGCCTTTTGGCCAGCGACACGGAGGGGATGGAATTAAGCAACGTCCAGGTCAATCCCGTGAAAGGGCCCGCCTTCCTGATCAGGGACTCGAGAGGGCTCCTGCTGGACCATGTGTCGACCCGCAGGGCCGCCGCCGGTGTGCCGGCCGTTCGGCTGGACCGCTGCCCGGGCGCCAGCGTCGAGGGCGGGACAGCCCCTGGCGAGTCCGGGATCTTCCTTTCGGTCGGCCCGCGGGAGGCGGATGGAATCCGGCTTGGAGCGGGCCCCATCCCGATCCGGGAGGAGGCCGCCGACTATTGGTCAGATCCTGCGGACGCCGCCCGATAGGCGCCATTTTTGGTCCGCGCATGCCGGCAGCGTTGCGTGCCCGGTGCGCCGGGCCTGTTGTTTGACGATGCCACAGGGAAGATCGAACCCTTGGGTCCCCGCCCAGCGTCTAGCCTTCCTCCGACATTGCTCCAATGAAACTACCCCACTTGTCCCTTCTTGGCCTGCTTGCCGCCGCAACCTTGGCTTCCGGCGCCGACACCCCCTTGGCTCCTCCCACAGTCGGACCTGCCGCACCCGATTCGGGGACGCAACTGGCTCCGCCCGCCAGTGAGATCGCGCTCTATCCAGGGGCTGCCCCCGGCTCGGAGAACTGGACCTGGGCGGAACATCCAGCCGGATCCCCCGACAATCCCACCGTCCAAAACGTGGTTCATCCAGTGCTGATGTACTACCCGGCGGACAAGGCCAAGGCGGTCGGCACCGCGATGATCGTAGCGCCGGGCGGCGGATTTCGGAACCTCATGATGTCATATGAGGGCGTGGATATCGCCAAGCGCCTGAACGATATGGGGGTGGACGCGTTCGTGCTGAAATACCGGCTGCGATACACCGACCCCAACGGCCCCGCACGCGTACCGAAGCAGCCCTCAACCGCGGCCGCCGGCGGAGCCGGGGATGCCAATCGCCCCGCCGCCGCGCTGCCGACGACGGATCCGCAGGCCGGCCAGGATGTCCGGGCAATGGCGGGCGCTGACGGCCAGCAGGCGATCCGCCTGATCCGCCGGGACGCCGCAGCCTACGGCGTCAGGCCCGATAGAATCGGCATCATAGGCTTCTCGGCGGGCGGCTCGGTGGTCATGCGCACGGTCCGGGGCGCACCCGACGGGCGCCCCGACTTTGCCGCCGCAATCTACGCCGCTGATGCCAACGGGGACGCTCCGCCTGCGGGCGCACCGCCCCTATTTATCGCGGTCGCCGCCGACGACCAGTCGCAAGGATACCTGAGGTCGTTCGAGCTGTTCGACGCCTGGCAGAAGGCCAATATCCCCGCCGAGCTGCATATCTTCCAGACCGGCCGACACGGCTTCCGCAAGCGGGGCGGCGGGGCCGACAACTTCATGGACCGCCTGGAGGAGTGGCTGAGGTTGAATGGCTATCTGGCCAAATAGGGGACGGCCCAATTCTCTGCGGATACTGACTGGCGCCCCGAAGGGATTCGAACTCCGGTTGACGCAGCCCTTCATTGCAGGTCAACCGCTTACCCATTCCCCCCTGAGAGCAAACAGTGGTCGCCTCTAAAAGGCTCAAGCCGGTGCTAGGTCCGCGCCAAACATCGGCGCCCGGGCAGCGGCTGGACGCCGCCTCTCCAACGAGCTTGCCTGCCTGGCAATCGATCGCGTTGGCTGCCTTCGCCGCGGCGCCGATCCCGCGAGGCCCAACGATGCACGTTGAAAACCTTTCGCCGTCATGAAGCCCACGACACCTGAGCAATACCTCGCCGACCTCCCTGCCGAGCGCCGCACCACAATGCTCGCGGTCCACTCCGCGATTCGCAAGGCCGTGCCCAAACTCATCCCCGAAATGATGATGGGGATGGGTTCGCCCTTGATCGGTTACGGCAAGTATCACTTCAAGTCGGCCAGCGGCCGCGAGGGCGACTGGTTCTTGATCGGGCTCTCCGCGGGAAGGAGCTATTATAGCCTCCACATCTGCGCCGCCAACAAGGGCGGCTACCTGGTCGAGCAGAATGGCGCCAAGCTCGGCAAGGTGAAGACCGGCCGCAGCTGCATCAACTTCAAGAGACTCGAGGACCTGAAGCTTGACGTCGCGATGGCGCTCGTGAAGCAGGCCGTGAAGACCGGTGGTCTCAACGCAGAAGGGTAATCCCAGGCTCTCCATCAAAGAATGGGGACATGGGCATTGGAAGCATTTCCTTGTCCCCAATCGTGGAACCAGGCCCCCCGATGCGAACTGGCGTCCCCACGGGGATTCGAACCCATGGCGCCGAATGGAGCTAAATTGCTAATTAACGAGGATTTGATTGGGGATCACCATTGTAGAAAGAGCCGATAAATGCAGGGACACTCACTCATGTGAACGCAGATACAGGAATTCTGGCAACCATCGGGCAACCTCGCCTTACCCTGTTATATTGGGCGATGCTCTGATCGCTTCGGCGATCGGCTTATCGAGCGCTTCGAGCACCTTGTGCGCGAGGTAAACCTTACCCCAGTTCCTACCGGTGGTCTCCTTGAGCAAACCTTTTGCTTCGAGACTCTTCAATGTTCGAGTGGCGGTCGGCTGAGTTACGCCCATCACTTCGGCGGCTTTCGAGATCGTGACGTATGGGTTAATAAAGAGGTGATCAACCAATGCCGGCTCGGTGACCCGTAACATGGCGTCCCTTAATTCGAGGAGATTATGAGCACGATTGGCCGCATCACGGGCAGTCCGCTCGATTCCGGCGAGGAAGTAGCGCAGCCATGGAATCCATTCTCCGTGAGTCCGCACCCGCTGTAACAGGTCGTAATAATCGGAGCGATTCCGCTCGATAAAGTCGGAAAGATAGAGGACTGGCTGAGCGAGTCGGCCGCGTTCGATGAGGAAAAGCGTGATCATAAGGCGACCGACGCGGCCGTTCCCGTCTATAAAGGGATGAATTGCCTCAAATTGTTCATGCATGATCGCACACTGCACCAGATCGGGTGTGTGGTCGCGCACATGGAGATAACGTTCCCAGTCGGCCAACAATTCCGTCATTTCATCTACAGGCGGCGGAACATAACGGGCGTTTGTCAGATTGCTTCCCGCCGGCCCGATCCAGTTTTGTGACCGACGGAATTCGCCGGGTGTGGCGTGCTCGCCCCTCACCCCGGATATCAGCTTGGCATGGAGTTCGCGTACTAGCCGAAGTGAAAGCGGGAGGTCCTTGAGTCGGGAGATTCCATGCTCCAAGGCCGTGACGTAGTTTTTTACTTCGCGAAGATCGTCGGCTTTTTCTGCATTAGCGGGTGGCGTCGGCGCCGCCTCGTCCAGGAGTAACTCGGCTAAGCTGGTTTGCGTGCCCTCTATTCGCGAAGATTGCACCGCCTCACGACGGATGAGGGGACCGATGAGCAAATGCGGATTGAGAAGGATTCTGGCTAAGCCAGAAAGCTCGCTCAACGCTGTGTCGGCCCGGGACAGCATCAGGACCAAGTCCGGCGTGAAGACGATTTTCGGAGGGAGGGTGGCCGGCAGAAAGGCGAAGTAACCTTTGGGGTGTTGTATGACTTTACCGACCTCCGGGTTTTTAAAATTATTTGGGTCCATATTTAAAAGGCGGCGTATGAAATTAAAGAAATTTGGATAACGTCCTAAGAAATTAAAAATAAATCATTTATTTTTAAAAACAAACTCGACTCCTAATGTCCATTACAATCCTGCTCCAGATGGTAAGTTTCTGTCTACCAATGGGATTCATTCACAGGCGTCTCACAATCCCTCGAGCCCATGTGGCACAGGGCGGGCATATCACCATGGGGGACTCTTCGGCTGGTTCGGTGGCTTCAAAATCGCAAGACTGCTCAGTTGAATCCGGCTGGTCTCTAGATCCCGACTGATTGTGTATCCGCAGATTTGATATCTCGTTTGCGGGGTAACGGGGCAACCCACCTTTCTACCCACGTGTCCCCAATCTCTGAACCAGACACCTGCGCTGGCGTCCCCACGGGGATTCGAACCCATGGCGCCGACTGAAGCTAAGTCGCCAGATGAGGCTGCCCCGATTTGACGGACACGTGTTGGGCCTTAAAAAAGGATCCAACGATGACAGCAAAGAAACCGGCCCGGGCATTGCCCAGGCAATTTGATGCGGCGTACAAGCAAGAAGCGGTGCAGATGTGGCGGAAGAGCGGGAGATCGGCTGAGGCCGTAGCCCAGGAACTGGGGATCAGCGTGTTCAACCTGTATAAGTGGGGCAAGGAGGGCGCAGTTCCCCGGGCCGCCGGGGAACTGCGCCCTCCTGAGAGCAAGGAAGCGCTGCAGATGCGCGTCATGTACCTCGAGCGGGAGCTGGCGAGGATAACCGAGCAACGAGACATACTAAAAAAAGCCGCGGGCATCCTCTCCGAACCGTCGCAGAGCGGTATGCCCGAATCAAAGAAATGAGCGACGAACATCCGATCCAGACACTGTGCGCCGCATTTGCTGTGTCGCGCAGCGGCTACTACTCCTGGCGGACCTCAAAGGGATCCGCCAGGGCACAGCGAGACCAAGTGCTCCGGGCTCAGATCGCGATCGTGCATGCCAACTCGAGATGCACCTACGGCAGCCCGCGGGTCACCAGGGAACTGCGCGAACAAGGCGAGGAGGTGGGCCGCCATCGCGTCGCTCGGCTCATGCGCGCCGCCGGCCTGTATGGCCGCCAAAACCGGCGCTTCAGAGTGTTTACGACGGATAGCCGGCACGATGAGCCTATCTCGCCCAATCGGATGGCCTCGATCCCCCCGCCCACGCGGCCGGATCGCGTCTGGGTAAGCGACATAACCTATGTCGAGACCGACGAAGGCTGGCTTTACGTGGCGGGTGTCCTGGACCGCTGCAGCCGCCGCCTTGTGGGGTGGGCCACGGGTGACTCCCTCGAAGCGGATCTACCCATCACGGCGATGCGAATGGCGCTGGAGAAACGTCGACCTCCGCCAGGGCTGATCCATCACTCCGATCGGGGGGTACAGTACGCATGCGACGCCTATCGAGACCTCTTGGCTGCCTATAACGTCATCCCATCTATGAGCAGAAGGGCCAACTGCTACGACAACGCCGTCATGGAAGCCTTCTGGAGCACCCTGAAGAACGAGCTCGTCC
>Ga0181526_10000072_pt1 | contig 101478 bp, 86 predicted proteins | sample PEATcosm2014_Bin_35_FD_119750 | JGI IMG/M metagenome (GOLD analysis project Ga0181526, IMG submission 119750) | Peatland microbial communities from MTU Mesocosm Facility, Houghton, MI, USA - PEATcosm2014_Bin06_30_metaG | ecosystem: Environmental > Terrestrial > Soil > Wetlands > Peat | place... | reverse complement strand
CGTCCAACTGTTGCTCGTCTTTTCCGCGCATGCCTTCTTCTTATCAGGTTGTGCTGTGGAAACAAGAGAGTTTCGTGGTACTGCGTCCGCTTCACATCGAGTTTTTCCGCAACCTGCTAGAGTGGCATCCCTGGTGCCGCCATGTACCAGCCTTGCGCCAGGAATTGCTCGATGGAACGTTCTTGAATGCCTTCCTGCACACGCAGTTCGTCGTTCAGGAAATGGTAGGCAATGGTTCCCGCGCTGCGATCTACATTATGATCAATGCGGTCGATGCGAATGCGATTGCCCTCGCGATCGGCGCAGATCAGGCCCACTTTCAGATCTCGCTCAGCGGCTTTCCTGACGGTGGCTTCGGTTCTTGGAGGCAAGATTAGTATTTTCCGCGAAATATCGCCTGATCGATGTCCGGCCAGAACTCTTTTAATACGTTGAACACGCCGTCCAAGCCCACCTGCGTTCCCCAACGTTGATACGTTTTCACCCAAGGATTGGATTGTGCTGGGTAATAGGCGTTGCCGATACCCGCGGCCGCTCCAGCCCCCACGACCTCCGAAAGATTGAAGGTGCTCTTCCCCGCGTTGGTCCTGGTGATGAACAGCCGACTTACCGCATAACCGGTCCGCTTAATGAATCCGCCTTTGCCCATGGTGTAGTATCTCGGGTCCTCTTTCGTTGCCGCTGGCACGATCGCTTCCGTCATGTAGTTCTCTATGCCGCCGTCGACAAAGACGTGCCAGTAGTATCGACCGTAGCCCTCAGCGCCTTGCCCAAAGGACGGCTGCGATTTGCTGGCCATCGAAATTCCCGCGAGCCCTCCCACGAAAATGAAATCCGAGTAGTCGAACGTATCCTGGGTCGCCAGCCAGAGTCCACTCTTGAAACTCAGCGGAGGCAACTGCGTGTTGGCGCTGACCGCACGGTAATTTGGGACGATCCCCAGAATTCTCTTGGGTTGTTTGCCATACTGGTCATCGGGGTTATTTGGCTCTGCGGAGCCGATTCCGGGTGTCGGCGCGTCTGGCACAGAGGATTTTCCATTCGTTTTTGTCGCCGCTTGCTGAGGGTCCTGGGTGAGCAGCGAAACATCGTCAAGCCCCCGCCCTACCGTTCCTATCTGGGATTGCTCGCGCGCGCTCGTTGGTTCCTGAGCCTGAACAGACGAAGTTCCCAACGTCCCCGCCAGCGCTACCGCCATGCAAAACGATCGAATCGTCTTCAAATCTTCCCCCACACTCGTATTTTCCCTTTCGGGCCCTATCTGCTCTCCTATTCAAGCAATTCCCGCTGATCCTTCAAGGTTCGATTGTTTGAACCGGCGTTTGGATACATGCTGGCAAGTCGCGAGAGGAAACGGTTAAGTGCGAATTCCAGATCGGAAAGCTGTCAATCGGTTGCTTTCTGCTGATGGCGGGCATGTCTCCTTTGCAAATAGCCGTGAACATCCGGCCAAAACTCCTTCAGCTCATTCCCGAAGGCGTCGAGGCCCATCTGCACTCCCCAGCCGTTGAAACTCGACGAAAAACTACGATCGGCCGCGGGATAATAGACGTTGGAAATGGCAATCGCCGTTGCGTTGCCCGCAAACTCGGGAACGTTGAACATACTAACGCCGGAGTCTCGTCGGGCAACGAAAATACGGCTGATGGCATAGCCAAAGCGGTGCACGAACGGGCCCCTGCCCAATCGAAAATAGCGAGGATCTATTTTTAGGATCGTGGGGAAAACTCCGCCCACCATGATATTGCCATCCACCTGATCGGCGAAAGCTGCTCCATACCGCTTCGCATATCCCTCCGCTCCCTGTCCGAACCCCGGCGAGGAGTTTTCCGCCTGGCGGATGCCCGCCACCACACCGATTATCGTGAATTCATAGGGGTCGAAGGAGCCCTTCGCTGCCATGGCGAACTTCTCCTTCCAGGAGACCGGCGCCACTTGCGACTGACCATCCACCGTCAAGTAGTTCGGCATCACATAAAACATCCGGTCGTTCTTCTTCTCCGTCTCTTTTTGGACCGGGCTGGTTTGATCCTGAGGATTACCCTGGGCAGACGGTTGGTCTCCGGGTTTGTCCTGCTTCGGAAGACTGGTCGCGGGCGGTTGGGCGGATTGGGCAGGGTCCGATGTTTGCGTCTGTGGGGCGTTTTGACCTGTGCAAAAAGTCGCAGAGGACAACACCGACACGGCCAGTACAAGTGCGGAACAGCCTAGTTTCAAGTTGATTATGGCTCCAAATATGGTTGAGATGCGCCCTGGCCCAATCTTAGCAGCCCGCCATTCCGCTTACGGGTGCCGGTGCAGCACGTGCACGGCGATATCCGGCCAGAATTCGCGGAACACGTTCGTCAGCATGTCCCGCCCAATCGCCCAGCCGTACTTCGTGGCGAGCGCTCCGGCAGTCCGGCTCCCGCTTGGGTAATACGCCACCGAAATGCCTTGCGCCATGGCCCTGCCTAGCACTTCGGAAACATTAAAACCGTTGTGACCGTGATAGTCCGGCGTGATCAAGATGCGAGACGCCGCATAGATCCCGCGTTTCCAGACACCGCCCTGACCCATCGCATAATAGCGCTCGTCCTGATGGAACACTGTAGGCAGAGCAAAGATAACCAGGTAGTTGCCGTCCGTCTTGTCGACAAGGCCTCGCCAGTAGTACCTGCCAAACCCAGCGATGCCTTTCCCGAGTTGCGAGTGTGCATTCGTCCCTTCGGCCAGGAGTGAAGTGATGCCCACGAAGATAAATGAGGAGTAGTCGAAGCTGTTCTGGGTCGCGATGATGAAGGCCTGCTTCGGCGTGGGCGGCGGCGGGATCGCGCCGGCGCTGACCGCGCGGAAATTGGGCATCACACCAAGGATGCGCTTCGGTTGCGGATTTGCAGACGCAGTGCCTTGGTTCGCAGGCGCCGCTCCCTGGTCCGCACTCTTCGCATCGGATTGCTTCGTATTGCTGCCCGTGCTCCACGTCCCGGACTGTTCCGGCGGCGAACTCTGCTGCGGACTTGGCGCATCGGGCAATGCCGTTTCAGGGGATTCCGCGGATAGGGCCGAACAAAGGGCTAAAGATAGGGCTGGTGCCAAAGATGAATCGCGCCCCGGGGACGCCAGGTTGTCTTTCGAATCGGGTCTCCCGGCCTGCGATCCGCTCTGGCCGGCACAAAGGGCGGCGGCCAACAGTAGGCAAAAAAACGCCAAATGCGTGCGTTTCAAGATTGCTTCAACTCCTTACTTTTGATTATGCAGATACGCCCGTCCGCAGACTTAACGGGTACAAAGCTGGATTCTGCGCTCAGTTTCCCCCACTCGCTCTTCCCCTACTCGTTCCAAGGTGATTTCCACGTTCCGATCGCTTCGCAAGCGAGCGAACTTGTTTCCCCACTCTATCAGTAGGATGCAGTTGGGTGCGAGCAAGTCGTCCAGGCCGAGCGTTTCCAGTTCGCGCTGGGTATCGATGCGGTAAAGATCAATGTGATACAGGGTGATGCGGGGTCCACGGTATTCGTGGACGAGCGTGAAGGTAGGACTGGTCACGTCCTCGGCAAGTGCGGCTTCGAACCCTTCCGCGATTCCCTTCACCAGGGTCGTCTTTCCCGCCCCAAGGTCGCCCTGCAGCAGCACAATGAGCGGAGGAGACAGCTCGGCGGCAAGCGCCCGCCCGAAAGCGATCGTTTCCTCGGCGGAGTGCGTGATGGTCTCGGTCGTCATCCGGAGGAGTCAGTATAGCGAAGCAGCGCGAAGGCAGGTGGCAGGTGTCAGGCCCGAGGTCTTTCCTGAGACCTGAGACCTGCTTTTCAGAATCCCGGCGGCGTCTGAATCTGCTCGGAAACCGGGTCCAGGAAACTTCGGTCCAGGGCGGAATCGAGCGCCATGCGCAGTTTGCGGTGGTCATCGTCCGCCAGGGCAATGAAGCGGAAAGGCTGCAGACACGCGCTCTGAAACTTGCGCGTCGGGTACAGCATTTCGGCCATGCCGTGGACGGCGCCCGAGCGCGTGTGGAAGGCGATCTCGACGAAATCTCCGGTGGAAAGCTCGTGCTGCAACTGCAGCAATCCGCCGTTGATCGAAATGCATTGCAGTTTTGCGCGCGCCCGCTGGCCGCCTTCGGCCATCACTGCGGCCGCGACCGATCCATTGAGTTGTACTCGGGGTGAACGCTGGTTGGAGTCGGTTCGGGGGAAGTGACTCATAGCCTATTGGACTATACCCCCTCCGCTTGCGGCAGATTACGAAAGCGCCTGTACACGGGCGTATGCTAAACATGGACCAACGTGATTCTGCCTGTTGCCAGCAGTGATAACGGCAGTAACTTTTCCGGCTCGCGCCCAAAGGAGTACCTTTGGGCAGTAGGGTATTGATAAGACAATGTTTGCGCGATGTGAGGCATGCAGAGATATGCGTATTACTAGAGGGGCAAGACATGCAGTGGTGGCGGTTTGCTTGCTCGCGGGGTTGCTGACAGGCTGCTCGCGAGATCCGAACGTCCGCAAGCAAAAGTACCTGGAGAGCGGCCTGCGCTACTACTCCAAGGGCCAGTACCCCGAGGCTGAGATCCAGTTCAGGAACGCCATCCAGGTTGATTCGCGCTTCGCCGAGGCCCACTACCAACTGGCGCTGGCGGCCCTCAAGCTGGAGCAGTGGCAAACCGCCTACCAGGAACTGTCGAAGACCATCGAAATCCAGCCCGACCATTACGCCGCGCACCTTGACCTGGCCAACCTGCTGATCCTTGGTCGTCGGTTTAATGACGCCAAGGAGCATCTGGACCTGCTCGTGCAAAAACAGCCCAACAATCCCGCGGTGTACACCGCACGTTCCAACTACTACGCCGGTATGACTAACACTGCTGCCGCGCTGGCGGACCTGCAGAAGGCGCTGCAACTGGACCCCAAAAGTTCTGACTCTTATCTCAATTTGGCCATGCTCCAGATGCACGGGGAACAGTGGGATACGGCGGAGGCGAGTTTCAAGAAAGCGGTCGAACTCAGTCCCAAATCCACGATTGCACTGGTCTCGTTGGGGAATTTTTATCAGATTCGCGGCCGATTTCCCGAGGCGGAAGATTTATTCCGGCGGGCCATTGCGGCCACACCTGACGATCCCAATCCCAGGCTCTCTCTTGCCCGCCTGTACATAGCGGAAAACAAGCCCGGCCAAGCCGAAGAATTCCTGCGTCAATCGAAAAAGGATTTCCCCAATAATTCCGAGGGCTACCGCATGCTCGGAGGCTTCTATTACGGCAATAACCAGCTCGATAAAGCCACCGCTGAGTATGCCTCGCTTTATAAAGACCATCCCAAGGACATGGTGGTTAAGAAAAATTACATTCAGCTGCTCATTCTCACCGACCGGATTAACGATGCCCGCAAGCTGAATGACGAAGTCATAAAGGCGAGGCCCGATGACCAGGACGCCCAGATCTACAAGGGCGAGATCGAGATTCGCAGCGGCAAGGCCAGCGATGCCGTTAACACCCTGCAAGCCGTCTTGAAGAATGATCCCGATAACGCTGTGGCCCATTACCAGCAGGGCTTGGCCTTCGACCAACTGGGCAACACCAACCGGGCGGAAGCAGAGTGGCGCGATGCCGTTCGACTGCGCCCTGACATTGTGGAAGCGCACCGCGCGTTGGCGGGCGTGGCCATCCACCGGGGTGATTTCAGTGGCCTCGCGCAGGAAGCGGACCAGATCATCGCCCTGCTGCCCGATGCGTCCGACGGATACCTGCTGCGCGGGGTGGCGGAAATCGCTCGCAAGCAGTATGCGACCGCGGATGACTATATTCATCGGTCCCTGGAAAAGGAGCCCAACAATCCGGCCGCTTATTTGCAGTTGGGCAACCTGCGTTTGGCGCAGGGCCAGTATGCCGAAGCGCAACAAGCCTATCAACAGGCGCTGGATCACGATCCGAATTCCACCGATGCGCTCGGCGGCGTGCTCAGCGCAGACGTCATGCAGAAGCAGCCCGACAGAGCCATCGCTGCCGCCCGAACACAGTTGGCGAACTATCCCAGGAACGCCGGGTTTCACATCCTGCTGGGCCAACTTCTCATGGAACAGAAAAAGGATCTAGCGGCGGCCGAAGCGGAGTTCAAACAAGCCTTCGACTTGGATAAGAAGAACAGCGATGCGCTGGTTAAGCTCGGCCTGGTGCAAGACGAACGCGGCGCCCCCGATCAGGCGCTGCAGACCTATCTCGAGGGCTCGAACCTCAATCCCAGGGCGATCGCTTTCTACCTTCTGGCTGGTGGCATCTACGAGAGCAAGGAGGATTGGGATCACGCCAAGCAGCAGTACCAGAAGGCGCTTGAGATTCAGCCCGACAATCCACTGGCCTCCAACAATTTGGCCTACGTGATGCTCGAGCAGGGTGGCAATGTGGACGTTGCTTTCGCGATGGCGCAGACGGCCCGCCGTCAGCTTCCCGATAATCCAAACTGTGCCGACACGCTGGGCTGGGCTTTCTATCACAAGCACGTGTACACATCCGCCATTGGCCTGTTCAAAGAAGCGGTCAAGAAGGAACCGGAAAACGCGCTCTTCAACTTCCACCTGGGACTCGCCTACGCCAGGAACGGTCAAGCCGCGCTCGCCCGGCAACAACTGGACCGCGTGCTGAAGCTCAAACCGAATTCCCCGGATGTGGACGAACTGCGAAAGGCAGTGGCCGAGATCAAAGGGTAGGGGAACGTCTGCCGCGAGCCCGTCTCTATACCGGCAGTTCTTCCTGCATCCATCCACCCGCGGCTTCAAGCTTCGGCTCGGCAGCAAGATCCAGAATCAGCTTTTCAAGCACCATCCGCTTGCTGGTAGGATTCGAGCGCAGCGCCAGATCGGCTTTTGCAACCAGCCGAATGGCCCGCGTCAGTTCCCGCTTCGATTTGTAGCGCCGCGCCTGCCGGATGATATCGTCGGCGGCAAACGGAGGCACGCGAAAGCCCTGCCACAATGCCGCCCAAAGCATGCGCTGGTCGCGCACGTTGCGCTCCAGGATGACCAGCATCTGGCGAAAAGTCTTGGCAAGCATGTAGAGATGCCCGATGGCAGCTTCTTCGCCGTCGCCGGTCGAAAGCAGTGCATCGAGGATTTCGAGCGCGCGCACGCGGTCCTTCGATGAAATCGCGTCGGTCAACTCATAGAGCGAACGTTGTTTCGCGGCGAGCACCATGGTCTCGACATCGCCAAGCGTGATTCTTTTCTTTTCGCCGACGTACAGAATCAGCTTCTCCAGTTCGTTCGACACCATCATCATGTCGCCGCCCAGCGCATCCACCAACTCGCGGGCGCCGTCGGCGTCGATCTTGACCTCGCGTGTAAGGCAATACTCGCCAATCCAGCGCACCGCTTCCCCTTCTTGCACGCGAGACAGTTCGACAATGCCGCAGAACGGGCCAAGGTCCTCGCGAATCTTCTGGTAGCGGTCTTTGTCCGTCATCTCCATGCGGCGGGCATCGGCCGGAATGCTGATGTGATCGGCAACAAATATCAGAAGCGCATCGGGATTGGGATTCTTGCAGTAGGCCTCGATGGCTCCAATTTTTTCTTCATTGGAGCCGCGGCCAAACAGCGTCTTCACGCCGCGCACGAAAAATACCTGGAACGGCGCCATCAGCGAGGGCGTGCGGGCACGATCCAGAACTTCGTTCAGCGAAGTCTCGGCGAGGTCGAACTCAAACAAGCCGAAATCACGCGAGTCGGGCGCGACCAGGTGCTCAAGAATGGCATCGCGGCAGCGCTTGCGAAAAAACGCTTCATCGCCCACCAGCACATAAGCCGGCTTCAGCTGGCGCGACTCGAGTTCCGAGAAAAAGCGGTCCGCCTGACTGAAGGCGCGCATATCAATAGCCCTCCAACATCAGTAGGCCTCCAGGATATTAGCCACCAGAGTACGCGCAAAATCCCGCGACAAGCGATCGACCGCCGGAGAATCTTCCTGAAAAAAACTGGGGAGGTTGCTCGATATTTCGTACTGCTCGTGAAAAAGATAGGAAGGATTATCGAAGATCACCTTGCCCTGTCGGTCGGTCAGCGTGACCTGAACGCTCACCGTGACCAAAGCGCTGACGGCGCGTCCGGACGTGGAATCGTAGACCAGCGGATTCGCCGACGCCGATAGAACCGTCGCCTTCAGCACCGCATCCGCGTCGCCATTGGCTTCATGGATCACATGGTACTGCGTGCGAGCGTTGAATTCGCGCACCACGGCATCGGTCAAGAGTTGCTCGATGCGAAACGTTTGGCTGTGGCTCACGAAACCGGGAATCGCGATGCTGTGGATATTCTGCGGCAGTTCGACCGCATTTCCGGCCCGATGGTAGCCGCAGCCCATCGATATCAATATCAGTATCAACGTCGAGCCCATGCCCACTCGCAGTGCAATTGCGGTCGCCCACTTGCGTGTGGCGCGGACACTACTGTCCGCGGCCTTTGCATTTGCTCTCCCGGGCCCCCGACGGGAGTGTCCGCGCCCCACCGATCGCTTCGCCGTCCATCGCATCATTGAATCTGACCTCTCGGCCGGGATGCGGTCATGGTCTCAGCGCATTCGATCGCGGTCAACGCGGCGACCCGCAGGTTGTCGGTAGTTGCCCACAGCCAAGCACCGTTTTTGTGATTGGCGTCGTTGCTGATCGCGACCTGGATGTCTCCCTGACCGGCAGCGCTCACATTGGTGGGCGTATCCTCCGGGCTGCCGCTCACCACCACGTGCTCTCCGGCCAGGGCTCGCGACCAATCTGCGATTGCGACCGGCTTTTCCATCTCCAGGTAAACCGAAAAGCCGTGCCCGTGGAAGACCGGCGCCTGCAGCACCTGCAGCGCAGGCTCGGCTGCGCCGCCGGCTATGCGCCGATAGTGTTTCCGGATTCTTTGCGACACCGCATCCAGCGCCAATTCCGATCTCTGTCCGTAGCGCGGCACCATGTTGAAGGCCACCTGGATGTCGAACACATTCTTCGGCAACTCCTGAAAGGAGAGCAGATTCACCGTCTGCTCGTGCAGTTCGTCCATACCCTTCTGGCCGTTCTCCGACGCCGGTTCAAACACGGTCGCCACCATGCGCTCGATTTTGCCAGCCTTCTCGCTGCGCAATGCGAGCAACGCGAGCACCGTCGCCGCGGGATGGGCCACCACCACCGGCCCCGGCTGCAACTCCGGAGCAATGGGCTGCCCGGTCTGCCGTTCGATCCAGGGCGAGCGGACCGACGCTCCCGCTTCATCTTCCAGCGCGTACGACAGATCCACGATGGTATCGCCCAAGTCGCGCGCCACCTTCCAGTTATTGCGCGTCGAGCGCGGGTCGGAAGCGAAGAAGGCGAAGTCCACCTTCTCGAACTGTTCCGAGCGGATACTCTGGATAAAGCTGATCTCGTCGCCCGCCGCTTCCAGTTGCCCGAGAGACTCGTCGTCATCCAGCAACCGGACATCGACCGCAGGAAAATTCCGTTCACGCAGGATCTCCGCAATCTCTTTGCCCTTGAGCGATGCCGCGCCCACAATCGCCACCCGATAAAAATTCGTGCCGCGGAGATCGGCCTGCGAACTGGCGGACTTGGAAAGGGGAGTTTTCGAAACCGGACTCATGGGGTCTGAGATGCCTCCCGGTACGCCGGAGGTGCAGGCGGCCTCTTGCGACGGAAGATCCACTGCAAGCGCCACAGCACGCCGGAAGCCATGTATAGAATCGCGATGGCGAAAAGCGCCGGGCGCGAAAAGAACCAGATCGAAGCGCCCACCACGCCAAACAGCACAATCAGGCGGAAGGGATGCCGCGAACGGAAATCAATATCCTTGAAGCTATAAAAACGCCAGGTGCTGACCATCAGATAACCCACCACCACCACCATCATCAACCAGCTCATCGCCGTCCAACACGAAATCACCGGCTCTCCGGCGGAGTAGTGGACGACCGCCGCAATCACTCCCGCCCCCGCCGGAATCGGCATGCCCACAAAATATTTCTTCCCCGGACGTCCCGGATTGGAAGGCTCAGGATTTTTCGCAATATTGAAGCGGGCCAGGCGGCTCGCGCCGGCGATAAGAAAAGCGAAGCAGGCGATCGAACCCCCTTGTGTGATCTTCAAGTGCAGGTCAGGGGCAATCCCGCCCCCCGGCAACAGATGAAATCCCCACATCCAGGCCAGCAGCGCCGGCGCAACCCCGAAGGTAATCACGTCCGCCAGCGAATCGAGTTCCCGGCCGAAATCGCTGGCGGTGTGGGTCATGCGCGCGATGCGGCCGTCCAGACCGTCGAACAATACGGCAAAGCCGATGGCCATCGCGGCGTAGTCCAGGTGCCAGGGTTCAGCCGGGCTGCCATGCACGGTTTGCAAAATCGCGTAGAAGCCCAACGCGATATTCGCCGTGGTGAAGAGCGAAGGCAGTATATACATGCCCTTGCGCAATTTTCCCCGCGGACGGTCCGACTCACGACGATGCGGCTCTAGCTCCTCCATGTTCCCAGCTCTTTCATTTCAACCCGCCTCCCGCTCCCCGGCCACGCCGGCGTGAATCGCCTGCGCGACCGGCTGCACAACTGGCAACCAGGCAAGCACCGTGGCGCCTCCCTTGACCCGGTCGCCGGGCTTCACCTGGATCGCCGCATCGCGATCGAACAGCACATCCACCCGAGACCCAAACTTGATGAGCCCAACCCGCTCGCCGCAGGCCACATGGTCTCCCACTTTAAAATTGAAAACGATACGGCGCGCGATCAAGCCTGCAATCTGCTTGAAGATTACTTTACGGCCTTCGCCTTCCACGGTGACGATGTTCTGCTCGTTCTCCTCCGCCGAATGCGCTCCCATGGCGTTAAGGAACTGGCCGCGCTGATAGCGCACCTCGCGGATCACGCCCGCAATCGGCGAACGGTTCACATGCACATCGAAAACGCTCAGAAAAATGCTGATCCGGTTGCGCGGGTTTCCGCCCGAAGCCACCACCGAAACATCCGTCACCTTGCCGTCCCCCGGAGAAACCAGAGGAACGACGCTGCCGGAAGCTTCGGGAATCCGACGCTCCGGATCGCGGAAAAACCACAGAAAGAAAGCTGCCAGCAGCAACACCGGGAGGGCGTAAGGCCATGCCGCCAGCCACGCAATCACGCCCGCAGCAAGAACCGAGCCCACACCGTAGAAGTATCCGTCTCGCACCATGGAATTTAGTCAGCACAATTATATGGTGTAAGTGGTTTGGCCGTTCGCTGTTCGCGGTTCGCCGTTCGCGGTTTCCGTAGGCACTGCGCCTTTTCAAGCAAACAGCGAATGGCGATCATCGAACCACGAAACGACTGTTTATTTGGCGCTCGCCAAGACTGCGGCGTAGTGGTCTATCCAGCGTCGCTGCTCCCCTGTCTCTGGAACTGCGGTTCCCCGCGCGGCGCTCAGGGTCTTGACCGCCGCTTCCGAGGTCATGCCCTTCGTGACGAGCAGGCAGGCTGCCACCAAACCAGTCCGGCCGATCCCTTGTCGGCAATGGATGACAACATTCTTCCCCGCCGAAAGATCGGAATCGAGCCGATCCAATGCAGCCGATACTTCCGATTCCGAGTTCGGCACCTGACGATCGGGGATTGGCAACGAGGCGAAGTTCATCCCGCGCGCCGTCGCTTCGTGCTCTTCGCGCTTGAGATCAAGTTCCTGCTCCTCCTCGGGAGTCAGCAAAGAAAGCACGGTATCGATTCCAGCCCGGCGCCAGCCCGCTATTTCATCCTCCAGCCAGTCGCCGCCGCGAGGACGCGCGGCCAAGGCCAGTTTTCCGGGCCAGGGGCCATCCACCCAATAGAACTCCGTCCGCATCGCTTAAGAATCCCCTTTCACGATGATTTCTCGTGGAAGCGCATCAACATCCACGCCTCGTCTGCGACGAATGCAAATTCTATGATTTCCGTCGAGTATAGTTCCATCCGGTCTCGTTTTAAGGGAGTGTTTCTCGCCTGGCAGCAGGGAGTTCTGTAGAACCTCAGTTGTGCAACGTTCCATTTCGCCCAGTTTTGCGGGATTGAGCGAAGCATCCGGGTGGAGCGGCCTCAGCGGAGGGTCCGGGGGAGGATCAGACATTACTTTGACCATCGCGAGACCGGCTGCTAGAGGGCGTAGGTCTCCACCGACATTCTACATAACTCCGATATTTTACATAACTGCAATAAAAAAAGGCGCTTAGACGCGCCGGGTATAATCGCATGGCTCAGGTGAAGCCGTGGCTCTTACTGCCTTCGGACCATCTTACTCAGTCCTTTTAATCTACGCAGACTGCCGAACCCGCTGCTCCATCGTCTGCATCTGGTCTTTGAGGCGCAGCTTTAGTTTCTTTAGCCGCACTTCTTCCAGTTTTTCGTCGTCTGTGAGGTATCGCTTTTGTGTGAGGGATTCCAGCCGTTGGGAATATTGCGAGTGCTCCTGAACCAGTCGCTGGAACTCATCCTGACCGGTCAGGAGTTGCTCTCTCGGAGTCAGCATCCTTGCCAGACCTCCTGCTATTTATTACTGCACAGTTAAAAAGTAGCACAGGGTTCGGTACGGTTCAATGAGATTTCCTGGAGAAATTTCGCCCGTCGGGCAGGAGGGCGTGGGACGCGATGTTGCACAGAAAATAGTGCAAGAAGCCGCGGCCTTCCAGCCAGGAACACCGGATCGCGCTACCCAGCCGCTACTTGCGCGTACACTTTCGTTGACAAGCGCGTCGGCGCTGGGCTATCCTTAAGCTCTTTGGAAGTCCTGCGGCTGCCCCGCCTGGAACACCTAGCGCGCGTTCTGCGTGGATAGATGATATTGATCAGGGCACTCAGCGGTCTTCATAAGTTCTTTAATTTCTGGGAGATTTCCGATGTCAACCTATTTCCCCAAAGAGGGAGATATTGCGCGCAAGTGGTTTGTGGTGGATGCTACCGGGCTTCCGCTCGGCCGCCTTGCCTCGCGCGTAGCCCGCATTTTGATGGGCAAAGAGAACCCCAAGTACACGCCCTTCATCGACACCGGCGATCACGTGGTCATCATCAACGCCGAGAAGGTCAAAATCACCGGCATGAAGGCCGATCAGAAGGTCTATCATCGCTACACAGGTTATCCCGGCGGACTGCGCTCGGAAGAAATGAAAAAGCGCATGGTCCGCAAGCCGGAACTGGTGATTGAAGACGCTGTGTCGCGCATGCTACCCAAGAACAAGCTGGGCAAGCAAATGTTTACCAAGCTGAAGGTTTACCGCGGCGATAAGCATCCGCACGAGGCGCAGAAGCCGGAAACAAAGGTGTTTGCGTAAGGCAGCTATTGGCTTTTAGCTCTTGGCTTCTAGCAAGCTGGTCACAGTAACAGAGAAGTTTCGCAAGACTTTTTGGAAAGGTTGAAGCGCGAAGTTTTTGGCTAATGGCTAAAGGCTAAGTGCTAAAAGCTTACATGGCAGAACTGGTGCAATACTACGGAACCGGGCGCCGCAAGGCGGCGATCGCGCGCGTTTTTCTTCGCCCTGGCAGCGGCGAGTTCAAGGTCAACGGCCGATCATTCGAAGAATACTTTGTGACGCCCTCGCAGCGCATCAGCGCGAAGTCGCCGCTGGTCTCGACCGAGACCACCGCCAACTTCAACGTGCTGGCCAACGTCTGCGGCGGCGGAATCGCTGGACAAGCCGACGCCGTGCGTCTCGGCATCACGCGCGCGCTCATGGAGTTCAACGCCGAACTGCGCAAGAAGCTCAAGGCCGAGGGCATGGTGACTCGCGACCCGCGCGCCAAAGAACGCAAGAAGTACGGACAAAAAGGCGCAAGAAAACGCTTCCAGTTCAGCAAGCGGTAAGGATTGAAGTTAGTTTTACTGACAGCTGAGAACTGATAGCTGACAGCTTTTTAGGTGTTCAATTCATCCCCCCACCTCCCCGAGGCGGGGTGGACGGGAATGGCAATCCGGAAAATGCAGTTGCCGGTTGCCAGCAGCCAGTTCCTGTTGGATCTCCACTGGCAACTGGTTACTGGCAACTGGCAACTGATAAACCCCGGATGCAGACCAACTGAGGAGGTTGATTGGCAAACATCACGATGAAGGAGTTGCTCGAAGCTGGCGTTCACTTCGGGCATCAGACCAAGCGGTGGAACCCGAAGATGAAGGAATTCATCTTTGGTGAGCGCAATGGTATCTACATCATCGATCTGCAGAAGACGCTGAAGATGTTCAAAGAGGCGTCGAAATTCGTGCAGGACCTGGCCGCCGAAGGCAGAATCATCCTCTTCGTGGGCACCAAGCGCCAGGCCCAGGACGCAATTGCCGAAGAAGCGCAGCGCTGCTCGATGTTCTACGTCAACCAGCGCTGGCTGGGCGGCCTGTTAACCAACTGGGCAACCGTGCAGAAATCCGTCAAGCGGCTCAAGGAACTCGACGAAATGGCCACCGATGGCCGCTACGATCTGCTTCCCAAGAAGGAAGTGATCAAGCTCGAGCGCGAGCGCAAGCACCTTCAGGCGAATCTAGCCGGCATCAAGAACATGACCCGGTTGCCGGATGCGATCTTCGTCATCGATTCCAACAAAGAGCAGATCGCGGTGCGCGAATCGCGCAAGCTGGGCATCCCCGTGGTCGCCGTGGTCGACACGAACTGCGACCCGAGCGAAGTGGATTACGTGATCCCGGGCAACGACGACGCTCTGCGCGCGATTCGGCTGTTCACTTCGAAGATATCGGAGTCGATTGCCGAAGGCGTCCATGCTAGGGACGACAAGCAGACGGCGGACATTCAGGCAGCGGCAGAAGCCGAACCGGCGGTCGCAGCCGCGGGCGCTGAAGAATTGCCTGCCGAGGTCGCAACGGAAGGCGGAATTGCCGCTGCCGGCCCCGACGGCACGGGTCCCGAAGGTGAAGAGATCCGCATGGAAGACGTGCTGGGCAAGGGCACGCGCAAGCGTCCCTCAGCCGCCACGGAAGACGTCGACGAGTTGCAGGCCGAGACGCGCCGGTTCTAGGGCGGCGCTGCTGGCTACTCGCAGGGACCAGATCAGACCCGCGCAGCTTGTCTGTGCGCGGGTCGAGTTTTATAACCGCAAGTTTCAATTGAAGGAAAAATTCCGAATGAGCACCACTATGGCAAATATTTCTGCTGCCCAAGTAAAAGAGCTCCGCGAAAAAAGCGGAGCACCGATGATGGATTGCAAACAGGCCCTGACCGAAGCCAAAGGCGACCTGGAACAGGCGATCGTCCTGTTGCGAAAAAAGGGCGTTTCGGTCGCAGCCAAGAAAGCGGCGCGCATCACCAGCGAAGGTTCCGTGGGCTACTACATTCACGCCGGCGGCAAAATTGGCGTGCTGGTCGAGGTCAACTGCGAAAGCGATTTCGTCGCGCGCACCGAAGACTTCAAGGAACTCGTCCACGACGTCGCCATGCACATTGCGGCGAGCGATCCGAAGTTCGTCCGGAAAGAAGACGTCACTCCGGAAGCCTTCGAGCGCGAGAAAGACATTTATCGCGCCCAGGCCGCTGCTACCGGCAAGCCCCCTGCGGTGGTCGAAAAAATCGTGGCCGGCAAGATGGAAAAGTTCTACGAAGAGGTCTGCCTGCTGGAGCAGCCCTTTATCAAGGACCAGACCATCAGTATCTCGCAGTTGATCGCCGCCAAAGTGGGTAAACTCGGCGAGAACATCGCCGTGCGCCGCTTCGCCCGCTTCAAAGTCGGCGATGTGGCCGCTACCGTCGCCTTCGTCAGCAGCAAGCCCGACAAACCCGAGGAGGGTGGCGCAGCATCCGCTCCGGTTGCCAAGTAGCAGCCGAATATCAGGGGCGCTGCGGCGCCCCTTTTGATTTATGCTCTCGCAAGAGCCCTTCGCCGACTTAACCAACGATCTGTCATCCTGAGCGACCGGGGCCCCCAGCAAGCCGCTCTTGCTTGTTGGGGTTGGGGGAGCGAAGGACCTGTGCAGTTGCGTTTGCCAGGCTGCTGCTGAGAACTGAGAACCGGGAACTGAGAACTCTTATGTCTGAACCCATCTTCAAGCGCATCTTGCTGAAAATCTCCGGCGAAGCCCTGGCCGCCGATCAAGGCTTCGGCATCGACACCTCACGCATTCATGAAGTGGCGGCCGAACTCGCCGAAGTGCGCAACCTCGGTATCCAGTTGGCCATTGTCGTAGGCGGCGGCAATTTCTTTCGCGGGGTTGCCGACCAGGCAAAGAACATGGATCGCGTCTCCGCCGATCACATGGGCATGCTGGCCACCGTCATCAATTCGCTGGCGCTGCAGGACGCGCTCGAAAAGCAAAACGTCTTCACCCGCGTGCAGACCGCCATCGAGATGAACCAGGTAGCCGAGCCCTTCATCCGCCGCCGCGCCATCCGCCATCTCGAAAAAGGACGCGTAGTCATCTTCGCCGGCGGCACCGGCAATCCCTATTTCTCAACCGATACGGCCGCCTCGCTGCGAGCCATGGAAATCAAGGCCGATGCCATCCTCAAAGCCACCAAAGTGGACGGCATCTACGACGCCGACCCCATGAAAGTGAAGGATGCCAAGAAGTTTTCCACCCTTACCTACATGGATGTTCTGAAACTGGGCCTCAAGGTGATGGACTCCACCGCCATTTCGTTGTGCAAGGACAACAATCTCCCCATCATAGTTTTCAACCTCAACCAGCGCGGCAATATCCGCCGCGTAGTGCTCGGCGAAAAGATCGGCTCGCTGGTAAGCGCGTAGAAGCTGTTAGCTTTTAGCTAAGAACCAAAAGCCAACAGCCAAAAGCGGTTTATAATTGCCGGTTTTAATTTCAATGCATACTAGGAGCCCCGACCTATGGCTCATCCTGCCCTGAAAGAAGTTTTCGCCCAACTGAAGACGCGAATGGAGAAGGCGGTGGAAGACTTCCGCCGCGAAATGACCGCCACCCGCACCGGCCGAGCGAACGTGCACATGCTCGACACCGTTTCGGTCGACTATTACGGCTCGCAGATGCCGCTCAACCAGATCGCCCAGATTCACGCGCCCGAGCCGCAAATGATCACGGTGCAGCCCTTCGATCCCTCTCAGCTCGGGGCAATAGAAAAAGCCATCCGCAGCGCCGATCTCGGCCTCAACCCGATGAATGACGGCAAGATGGTGCGCGTCCCCGTGCCCGCGCTCACCGAAGAGCGCCGAAAGGACATGGTGAAGCACCTGCACCGGATTCTCGAAGAGCACCGCACCGCGGTGCGCAACATCCGTCGCGACGGCAACGACGCCATCAAGAAGACGCTGAAAGACAAGAAAATTACCGAAGACGACGAGAAGCGCGCCCTCGACGAAATCCAAAAGCTCACCGACGACGAAATCAAGAAGATGGAAGAGATGAGCAAAGCCAAAGAAAAAGAAGTCCTGGAATTCAAGTAGAACAGTTGCCAGCTACCAGTTGCCAGTTGCCAGAAAAACCGGGGTTGGGTACTGGCATCCGGAATTTCAAGGAACTGCATCGTGTGAGCGAGAAAATGACGGAACGAAACAGAGCTATCATTGCCAATGCCGCCATCGTTGTAGGCTTGACATGGTGCTACTTCAGGGGATACCCGCCGAAGATAATCTTTGGGTGCGGAGTTCTCCTGCTGGCGTTTGCAAACGGGTTGATGTACCTGAAGCGTCGGCGCTCATCAACGCAAGTTTAGGACACTACTGGCAACTGGTAGCTGGCAACCGGCAACTGGTTTCGCTTTATAATCCAGGGAATGAAGCGCGTCGTCCATGCCGCCTGCCCGCACGACTGCCCTGATGCCTGCGGCGTCCTGATCACCATCGAAGACGGCCGCGCCACCAGAATTCAGGGCGATCCCGAGCATCCCGTTACCCGCGGATTCCTCTGCGCCAAGGTCGCCAAATATCTAGACCGCGTGTACTCGCCGGATCGTGTGCTCTATCCGATGCGACGGGTGGCTCCCAAAGGCCCGTGTGGCGCGGGCGCCCCCGCCCGCGAGGTTTTCCAGCGCATCTCCTGGGACAAGGCTCTCGACGAGATTACGCACCGCTTGCGCCGTATCATTGCCGAATACGGCCCCGAATCCATCCTTCCCTACTCCTACGGAGGCACGCTCGGCGCGCTCAACGGCGCTTCCATGGACCGCCGTTTCTTCCACCGCCTGGGAGCTTCGCAACTGGAGCGCAGCATCTGCTCGACCGCCGGCGAAGTAGGCCTGAAGTCGGTGATTGGCATCAAGCTCGGCACCGAACCCGAACAGTTTGCGCATTCGCGCTACATCATCGCCTGGGGCTCGAACATTCACGGCAACAATGTTCATCTCTGGCCTTTCATCGAAGAAGCTCGCCGCAAAGGAGCGAAGCTGGTCGTCATCGATCCCTACCGTACGCGCACCGCGAAGTGCGCCGACTGGTACCTGCCCATCCATCCCGGCACCGATGCCGCGCTCGCTCTCGGCCTGATGCACGTCATCATTAACGAAAATCTTTTCGACGCCGACTACGTCTCGCGCTATACCGTGGGTTTCGAAGACCTGAAAGCTCGCGCACAACAGTATCCACCGGAAAAAGTTGCCCACTGGACCGGCATATCCGCCGACGACATCCGCAAACTCGCCCGCGAGTATGCCACCGAGCGCCCGTCCGTGATTCGCGTCAACTACGGCATCCAGCGCTCCGACCGCGGAGGCATGTCCATACGTGCGGTCACCATGCTGCCCTGTTTGATCGGCTCGTGGAAAGAACTCGGCGGCGGACTCCAGCTCTCGCTCAGCGGTTCTTACGGTTTGAATCGCGAAGCGCTCGAAATGCCCGAGTTGATGCAAAAGGCCCTGGGACGCCCCGCCCGCATCGTCAACATGGTGCAACTCGGCAGCGTGCTGAACTCGCCGAAGATGGTGCCGCCCATTCAGGCGCTCTTCGTGTACAACTCGAATCCCGCAGCCGTCTGCCCCAATCACAACAAAGTCGTCCGCGGCCTAATGCGCCCCGATCTCTTCACCGTGGTCCACGAGCAGTTCTTCACCGACACCACCGACTACGCCGACATCGTGCTCCCCGCCACCACTTTTTTCGAGCACAAAGACCTGCAGACCGCTTACGGCCACTACTACCTCCAGGTTTCGAATCAGGCGATGGATCCCGTCGGCGAATGCCGCTCCAATGTCGAGATGTTCCGCGCGCTCGCCGAGCGCATGGGTTTTGAAGATGACTGTTTCCGCGAAACGGTGGATTCCATGATCGACCGCGCCCTGGATTCGCCCAACCCGTGGCTAAAAGGGATCACCCGCGATCGCTTGGAACACGAGCCCAGCATCCGTCTGAACTTCCCCCCGAACCACGTAGGGACGGCCGCCCTCGGCCGTCCAGCCGAGCAAACCGGGGCCCCCGTCAAGCCCGGTGTTGGCTTGACGGGGTGGAGAAGCTCGGCAGAGAATGCAGCCCCCTTCCTACCCTTTGCCCAAGGCAACTTCCCCACGCCCAGCGGTAAGGCCGAGTTCTACAGCGAAACTCTGAAGCGCCAGGGTCTCGATCCGGTCGTAGCTTTCACGCCGCCCGACGAATCCCGCCACGGATCAGCATCGAAAGCCGCCGGCTTTCCGCTCGAACTTCTCGCCCGCAAGCCCGACAACCATCTCAACTCGTCTTTCGCCAACCTCCCATCTGTTCGCGAGATGGAACCGTGGATCGGCGATCTGGAGATGCACCCGACCGATGCCGAGGCGCGTGGCGTCCGCCATGGCGACCGCATTCGCGTTTTCAACTCGCGCGGCGAGATCGTCCTCCGGGCTCGAGTCGACGGCGCAGTGCCTCCCGGAGTGGTCGCCGCACGCCTCGATTGGGCACGATTCAGCCCCGGCGGCGGCAATATCAATGTGCTGACCTCAGAAAAACTTACTGACATGGGCAACGCGGCAACGTTCTATTCCGTCTCTGTTGAGGTGGAACTTTTTCGGGCGTGACTCCGGGGGAGAAATTCGCCCCGTCTTGGACGGTTCTCACTCTCTACCGTATAATTACCGTTTTCCTAACTCTAGTTTTTCGAGGTAGTTGCGATTCATCGTCGTCATCATGCGATCCCTGTGCTCGACCCGCGGGTCGGCCCCAACACGGGCCCGCAGGACGTCTCTTCTTGGTCTCCATCCTCTTCCTCCACAGGAGTTTGGAAGCATAGGTCCACTTGGATTCGCCTCCTGGGCTGGTTAGCGTTTCTGCTGTTGGCGGTATCCGCTCTCGGCCAGCAGGAACTCATCTCTAACATCGTCGTCCACGGCAACCGCCGCATCCCCGCCGACACGGTCAAGGCTCGCATCTTCAGCAAGGCCGGCGATGTCTACGACGAGGCCGCCCTCGAACGCGACTTCAACGCTCTCTGGAACACCGGCTACTTTGAGGACATCCGCTTCGAACGCGAACAGAGCCCCAAGGGTTGGATCCTCCACATTTACCTCAAAGAGCGCCCGACCATCCGCGAGATCAATTACACCGGCCTGAATGCCGTTTCCACCAGCGACGTGCTCGACCGCTTCAAGGAGCGCAAGGTCGGACTCTCCGTTGAGAACCAGTACGATCCCACCAAGATCAAGAAGGCCGAAGTTGTCCTCAAGGAACTGCTCGCCGAGCATGGTCGTCAGTTCGCCACCATCCGCACCGAAATCCGCCCCATCCCGCCCGCCGCCGTCGGCGTCACTTTCGTCGTTAAGGAGGGGCCCAAGGTCAAGGTTGGGCGCATCCGTTTCCGCGGCAACAAACACATCAATGACCGCACCCTGCGCGGCGCCATGAAAAACCTCAAGCCCATCGGCATCCCGCACTCCATCTTCCTCGAAAACCTCATCGCCAAGACCTACGACGCCACCAAACTCGAAGAAGATACCGAACGCGTCCGCGCCGAATTCCAGAACCGTGGCTATTTCAAGGTGCTGGTCGACGAACCCAAAACCGAGATCCACGACACCGGACACACCGGCTTCCACATCCCCTTACTCCAGTCCGGGCTGGGGAAATCCGTCGATATCACCATACCCATCGAGGAGGGAGAGCGTTACCGCCTCGGCACCATCACCTTCAAGAACAACAAAGCCATCCCCAACAGTAACGCTCTGCGCAGCCTTTTCCCCATGAAGGACGGAGACATTTTCAGCCGCGAAAAAGTCGCCAAGGGTTTGGAGAACCTGCGCAAAGCCTACGGCGAAGCCGGCTACATTAACTTCACTTCCGTCCCCGATACCAAGTTCGACGACGAGAAGAAGATCGTCAATCTGATCATCGACGTGGACGAGGGCAAGCAGTTCTACGTCCGCCGCATCGAGTTCGAGGGCAACACCACCACCCGCGACAAAGTCATCCGCCGCGAAATTGCTCTGGAAGAAGGCCAGATCTACAACTCGCGCTACTGGGAGCTCAGCCTGCTGCGCCTGAACCAGCTCGGCTATTTCGAACAGCTCAAACCCGATGATCCCAATACCACCGAGCGCCACCTCGACGAAAAGGCCGGCACCGTCGATCTCACCCTCAAGGTCAAGGAAAAGGGGAAGAACAGCATCGGATTGCAAGGCGGCGTCAGCGGTCTGTCCGGCGCCTTTGTCGGCATCAATTACAGCACCAACAACTTTCTGGGATTGGGCGAGACCCTCTCCGTGCAGGCCAGCCTCGGCAGCCGCCAACGTGACGTGGTGTTCGGCTTCACCGAGCCTTACTTGTTTGACCGGCCCATCCAGGCCGGCTTCAACGTCTACCTGCGCAAAATCAACTATAACCAGGCTAGGCAGTATGCCATTTTATCCGGCCAGAATCCCAACCTGCCCACCGCCTACCTGCAGAACCTGCAGAACTACTCGCAGTCCAGTGCCGGCACCTCTCTGACCCTGAGCTACCCGCTGCGCCGTTCCTTCAAACGCTTTGGCATCAGCTACGCCTTCGACCGCTCTTCGCTGGTCGCCGTCAGCAACGCTTCCAAGCTCCTCTTCGAGAATCTCAACTTCCGCGGCATCACCGGCCCCAACGCGCTCGCCGGCATCGTCACCAGCAAGATCACCCCCAGCTTCAGCATGAACACGCTCGATTCGCCTTACTCGCCCCACCACGGCAGAAGTCTGTTCCTCGGCGGGGAGATCGCTGGCATCGGCGGCACGATTCACACCTTCCGCCCCATCGTCCAGTACAAACAGTTTTTCCCCGTTCAGAAACGTCGCAATGCCGTTGGCTACAACCTGCAGGCGTCGTTTATCACCGGCTATGCCGGGGTCGTCGCTCCTCCCTTTGAACGAGCCTACCTCGGAGGCGAAAACGATCTGCGCGGTTTCGACATCCGCGCCGTCTCTCCCATCGCCTACTTGCCCAGCGTCCAGACCGTGGCCCTCAGGAACCCGGATTCAAGTTATGTTCCCGCCAATCCGAGCTTTCCGGTACAGGTCACCAACACGGGAACGTGCGTTTACAACTGCTGGAATATCCCCGTTCCCTACAATCAGCTCGTGACTCCCGGCGGCGACCTCAGCATGCACGGCAACTTTGAATACCGCATCACCATTGCCGGGCCAGTCGCCCTCGCGCCCTTTGTCGATGTGGGCACCGATCCCATCCTGCGTACTTCACAGTTGCAGATCAACCCCGTCCAGTACGAAACCCTGCAGAGCACTCTGTTCGGCTGTCCGATCCTCGGCCCCCAGACTTCCTATGCGTGTTCCGGCGGCCACACCATCACCGGCATCCCGCAATACCTCAGCCCGGTTCCTGGCACCAACTGGGTTGTGCGTATGTCCACCGGGCTCGAATTGCAGACCATGCTTCCAGTCGTCAATGCGCCCTTCCGCATTTACTATGCCTACAACGCCCTGCGCCTCGATAGCAGCGCATTTCCCCCCATACAAATCACCCGCAGCATGTTCCCCTGTCCCACCCCGGGGTCCTCTACCTGTCAGGACCTGGCCGCGGGCAACTACACCTATGGCGTGACGCGCTCGACTCTCGGCTCCACATTCACCCTCCGCGAACCGCGAAAAACCTTCCGCTTCACCGTAGCCACAACGTTCTAAGGCCGGTTCTCAGTTCTCGGCTCTCAGTTCTCAGTACCCCCCCGAGAGTTGAATGCGCGAATCTCCCCCAGCCATGGTCGAATGTTTCAAAATTTTGGAAGCGAAGAAGTGTTGGGGGAACTGCTGCGACCGAATTCTGAGCACCGAGAACCGAGAACTGAGAACTGGTTTCCGCTACTCGATATGCACCAGCCCGCTCGCCGGCTCCGACGCCGGTGCCGGCCATTGCGGTGCGCGCCACGCATCCAGCACCGATACCTGGTGCACGCACGACACCGTGCAATGGGGCGCGCACGGCTTCTCCGTATGGAACTCGCGGCGCAAATCGGCTAGCGTGTATTTCTCCAGAGGAATCGCCGGATACCCGCGCTGCTGCGAACAGTAATGCACCAGCCCGTCCTCGCAAATGTAGAGATAGCGCGCTCCGGCGCGGCAGCGCCACTGATTCGGACGCCCCAGCGCGATGTTGTCCTGAAACGCATTCACCCGCGTGAAGCTGCGTTTCTCCAGATTCTTCATCTCGTGATACACACGCCGCTCTTCGTCGTTCAAGGGCTGCAACTGTCCCGAGCCATCATGAATGATTCCTATGGTCGAGCTGAACCCCAACTCCAGCGCCCGCTTCCCGATGGTGAGCGCGTCCTGCGGATGGCTCACCCCGCTGCCCACCACGGAATTGATATTCACGTGAAATTCCGCGTGCTCGGCCAGCAACTGCAGCTTCCGGTCGAGCACCTTCAGGCTTTTCTTGGAAACTTCGTCGGGATTCACGTTATCAATCGAAATCTGCAGCCACTCCAGGCCCGCCCGGTTCAGCCGCTGGATGCGGTCGGCAGTCAGCAAATAACCGTTGGTGATCAGCCCCGAAACCACCCGGCGTTTCCGCATGTGGTGAATAATGTCATCCAGTTGCGGATGCAGCATCGGCTCGCCCCCGCTGATGGTGATCACGGAAGTGCCGAGATCCTTCAGTCGATCCACCCGCTCCAGCATCTGCTCGGTTGGCACCGGCTTCGAGAAATCATCGAACTCATTGCAGTAAGTGCAAGCCAGATTGCAGCGCCGTATCGGAATCAGATGCGCCAGCAGAGGATGATCCGTAGACGCCACGGCCTTCAGGATTTGCCAAAATCCATGAGCATCCCGTTCCACCGCCTTAAGCTTGCGGCGCCATGCCACTAACCTGGTTGTCATCGTGAATCTTATTTGACCACAGCGACTGGCCAAATGCCGAGTTCACCGCAGTATTCGGCGGAAAAGTCGGGTCGAATGAAGCCTTTGGGTGGCGCAGCGGTTTACCGCTGCGATCTAGGCGTATGATGAGCGCCAATGAAAGGCTGGCACCATGGCGAACAGTGAACATCTCAAAATAATCCTGACAAGTGTAAGGGCTTGGAATAAATGGAGAAAGGCAAACACCAAAATAGTCCCGAATCTCAGCAGAGCGGACCTCCGCTTCAAGAAGCTCAACGGGGCGGATCTCAACGGGGCGGACCTCAGCGGGGCGGACCTCGCTGGGGCGGACCTCGACGAGGCGCATCTCATCGGGGCAAACCTCCACGAGGCGAACCTCAGCGAAGCGAGCCTCCGCCTGGCACCGCTCAGCCGGGCGGACCTCACTGGGGCGCGCCTCAAAGGGGCGCACCTCGGAGCGAACCTCATCAGCGGGGCGAACCTCATCGGGGCGGACCTCAGCTGGGCGAATCTGGGAAGGGGATGTCTCGACGCCGGGGCGGACCTCACAGGCACGATCATCGGCTATACGACCTTCGGAGAGAACGACCTGAGCGACGTGAAGGGCCTCGAGACCGTGCGGCATGTCGGCCCGTCAACGATCGGCATCGACACCATCTACCGGTCCCATGGAAAGATTCCACTGGCATTCCTGCGCAGGGCCGGTGTTCCCGAGAACTTTATTGAGTACATGGGGTCCCTCACCGGAAAGGCCCTTGATTTCTATTCCTGCTTCATCAGCTATTCCACCAAAGATCAGGAATTCGCCGACCACCTGTATGCGGATTTACAGAACAAAGGCGTCCGCTGCTGGTTCGCGCCGCACGACCTGAGGATCGGCGATAAGTTCCAAGAGGTGATTGAGGAGCGCATTCGGGTATATGAAAAACTACTGATCATTCTGTCTGAAAGTTCCGTCAATAGCGATTGGGTCGAGCGGGAGGTTCAGGCGGCGATGGAGAAGGAGCGCCGCTCGCCTGGGAACACCGTGCCCCTCCCGATTCGGTTGGATGACGCCGTGATGGAGTCCAACCGAGCCTGGGCAGCGGACATTCGGCGAACCAGGCACATCGGAGACTTCCGCAAATGGAAAGACCACGATTCGTTAAAAAGCGCGTTTGAACGATTGCTCCGCGATCTGGAGACAAAAGGCCCGAAGGCGGCATAGGTGCTCCGTGCGGGCGCTATCGAGGGTCATTGTTCGTCGTCCCCCTTCTTCAACTCGCCCAAGAGCTCATCAATCTTCTCGTCCGCATTTAAAGCGACGCGGCGGGCAAACACAAGCAAGGTTCGCAACTCTTCTGGGCTAACACCATTTACGTCGCTATTGATCTCAACAATGGTGTTCTTTCTATCATCGTCGAGCGTAACCACAGGGAGACCTTCACGTTCTCCCCAATTGCCAAGCGAAGTATAGGGAATAAGGGTCAGGGTGTACTTGCCCAGCATGGAGGCTACGAATTTATCCTCTTCTGATGTCGGCTGCCACGGGAGCTTCTTCGCTAGGGTCTTTTTAAGTATTTCCTGAAATAGGGCTAGGGCCTTGGGGTCATCCATTATCAGCCTCGTCGTTTCTCTTCATCGCAGAAGCGTGCTCCTCGACGAGATGTCTCTAATTTTCCCGCAACTGGCTTGCATTTGCGAAAGCTGCCGGAGTGACGGCACGGCCCCGGTTGCGCTCAACCTTGAAGTCACGGCGCGTAACGACTCCAACTGTGCCTTGGCGTTCAGCAGATTATTCCTGGAAACAATTGAAAGAATCGAATCCCAACGGCCAATTATCGTCAGCGTGCGGTCGTGGAGGTCATTGCTTCGAAGTCGGGCCAAATCGTGCTTCCCAAGGTCGACCAGATTAGCCACCTCAGCGGCAAGCTTTTGGGCTAGGTTTATTTCCTCGGATAGGGTATTTGAAAGCACCGCTTGGCGTGCTTCCATTGCTGCCGTTGAGGCTCGCTTGGCGAAGTAAGCAGCAACGCCCGAAACAAGCAAGCCCGCCACGCTCGCGAGGTTACCCCAATTCCTGCTTAAGAAATCAAGTCCCCGCGAAATGAGCGTCGGCTCGGTCAGCGCGCTGGCCTCCTATCCAACCCACGGCTCCGATTAGGTGTCTGACACAGTCGATTGTCGGGCCCGAGCGAGCAATTGTACACCGGCCAGACTGGAAGAATATTCTTCGGGCCGCATGCTGGGCACCCGACGACCTGCGGCGGAACGAGCTGTGTGCCGCATCACAGACTTCCAACCGCCGTGCGCGAACCCAGCCCCCTTACCCCCGTAACTTGCGGCTTTCGACCGCGGTTCCTAGCATGAGAGAGCCATGCCTCATGCTCTGCTGTTGTCGCCCGATGACCAGGCTGTCAACGCAATTACTGGAGTTTTGGAAGAGATGTCAGTAACTTGCGAGCGTCCCCTGGATGGAGCCTCCGCTGCCCAAAGAATCAATTCGCACGGCTTCGATCTGGTCTTGGTCGATTGCGAAAATCTGCCGGCCGCCAAGCTGATTTTTGACGTTTGCCGTCGCGGAAAAAGCGGCAACAACGCGGTTCCGATCGCCATCGTCGATGGCCGCGCCGGCCTGCCCACCGCTTTTCGCCTGGGCGCGGAATTGATTCTCACCAAGCCGGTGGCGAAAGACCAGGCTCGGAGCACCATCCGCACCGCAGTCAGCCGCGTGCGAAAAGACGTTCCCGCAAACGAGAGTGTTCCCCCGCAGCCGGCGAGCGCGGCCTCGACCAACACGGCCCCGGCCGAAGAACGCGCCCTGGCGGCAGCGGCCGCATCCGTTTCTTCGCAACTGACAAGCTTTGCAGAGCCCGCACCAAGCTACGTTCCACCCGCTACTCCAAGCCTTGCTTTAGCCGCCGCGCCAGTCGTCACGCCCGCCGTCACGACGAAGATGCATTCCGCCGTAGACGAAATCGATGCCACGCCAGCTACTCCAAAGTCGGATCCGCAGCCCGCGTCCGTTTCAGCATCATCTTTGTCAGAGTCATCTTCGGCGCCCGCTGTTCCAGAAAATTCGAAACCAGCGCGGCCACTAAAACCCTCCGACGATCCGGTGCTTGCGGAACTGGAAGAAACGGAGCTGGCGGAATCGCAACCGAAAAGCGCGGGACCGGGCAAAGAAGCACCCGTTCAACCTGCAGCCCAATCGCTCGTCCCCGCCCTATCATCCCACCCGCCAAGCCGGCAAAGAACACGCAGTTTGCTGCTCGCGTTGCTGATGCTCGCATTCGCCGGCGGCGGCTCCTATGCCCTGTGGACGTATCAGCCGGGATTCCGAGCCATCGCCCAACCGCAGATTGATCGGATGCTGGCCCTCGTCGGAATGGGATCGCCGCCGGCTCCGGCGCCAATCCACGCCAAGCGTTCCGCTCAACTGGCCCCGGCTACAACCGCGGCGCCTGCCTCGACGTCGCCAACCGATCAGAACAAGACAAAAGCAACCGACTCCAAAGCCGGCTCGGCATCGGGCTCGTCAACCATAATGACGTCCACCGCCGCACCTGTTTCCGCCCCGCCACTGCAAAACCAATCCAACGGAGCCAGCCCCAGCGACGGCAAGAAAGACGCCGCCGTTGCGACCTCGTCCGGCGCCCCACTGCCCGGCGAGAGCAGCGCGATCGTTCTTTCTTCCAAGGGTGCAGAAAGCCGGCTGGCTTACAGCGTTCCGCCGAAATTCCCCGTCGAAGCGCGCTCCGGGGCAGCACAAGCAACGGTGGTCCTCAAGGAAGTCGTGGATGAGAACGGCAAGGTTGAGGGCGTGCGACTGGTCGAGGGAAACGCGGCCTTGGCAACCGCCGCTATCAACGCCGTGAAGCAGTGGCGTTATCGGCCCTACGTCCGTGACGGCAAGGCTCAGCCCTTCCAGACCGTCGTGCTCGTCGACTTTCAGCAGCCTTAACAGGATGACGTTGGTCGCTAGTCGTCGCTCGTTAGCGACCGACTAACGACCATCGACTAACCACCATCGACCCCGCTTAATTACCCACGTAACTTGCTGGTACCCACGTCATTACCTAGGATGGCCTCATCATGGGTTACCAAGCTTTGCTCTTCTGTTCCGATGAAAAACTGGCGCGCGTCGTAACTCAGGTGTTCAGCGAACTGGACTTCGCCGTGGAGCCGGTTAATGAACCTTTTGCGGCGGTCAAGCGGTTGATGACGCAGCGTTACGACGCCATTGTCGTGGACTGCGAGAACGAGCAGAACGCTTCCCTGCTGTTCAAGAGCGCCAGAAATTCCAGCTCCAATCAAAGCTCGCTGGCCATCGCTGTGGTCGAAGGACAAACGGGCGTGGCCAAGGCCTACCGCATCGGCGCCAACCTTGTGCTCACCAAGCCGATCAATGTCGAGCAGGCCAAGGGAACACTTCGGGTGGCCCGAGGACTTCTGCGGAAAAATGCTGATGCTGCCGGCACCAGCGCCTCAGCTCCGGCAACGTCTTCCAAAGCAGCTTCCGCATCTGCCGCCACTTCATTCCCGCCGGCGAGTCGAAGCTCTGCAGCCGCTGCTCCACCGCCCAGTCCTCCGCAACTTCCTGCATTTGAAGCACCGATGGAAGCACCCATGGCGGCGCCCCTGCAGGAGGCGCGGCCGCTTCCGACCGAGTTCCCGACAACGACAGCGTTGGCAAAAGTTGAGCACAATCCAGCGGCCGTTCCTGCACCCGCAGCACAAGGCAAGACTACGATTGCCGCCGAGCCGGCATTGGAATCGCAGCCGCCCGAATCCGCTGGCACAGTTAAAAACGACGGAGTCAAGGATGATGTAGTTAAGAACAAGGCTGCAAACGTCGCCGCCGCGTCCGTACCCGCGCAAAGCACCAGTTCCGCCTTCACGTCGGCCCCGGGATCAGCCGCAGCAGCGGCTCCGGCGAAGGAAGTGACGGCTCCGCCAGCGAAAGAGGACAAGGTCGTTAAGTCGAAGGTCGTGCAGTTAAAGATCTTTGGATCCGAGCCCGCCAGTGCGTCGCACGACGCCGCTCCCGTTCCACTTCCAACCTCCAACGCGGTGAGCACTACCGGCGTGCCGTCTTTTGCCGTTGCCCTGGACGAAGACGATTCCTGGGGATCGAGCGGATACCAAAAAACCCTGATGGTTGTTATTGCTGTCCTGGCTCTGGCCGCTCTCGGCTACCTCGCGTATAGCGAGTTTGGCAAGTCCAGCAAACCCCCGGCTGTGCGGCGAGTAAGCTCGCCTCAGGACTCGACGCAAGCCGCTCCCGCTCCTGCGCCCATGTCTTCCTCAGCAGCAGCGCCTTCGACGAGCGTGCCCATCCCGGCGAGTGCCGCAACCCCAACCTTGGCTCCCAAAACGGCTACTGCGCCGCCCGAGAAGCCGCCGGCTGGCGCAGGCAAATCTCAGGTGGTCCGGATCGACGCGAACGTCAACGCGCACTCTGAGCCAGGGACGAAGAAACAAGATTCGGCACCCCTGCTCGTGAAGTCGGGAACCAAAATGCCGGCCCAAGCCGAGGAGTCCGCTCCTTCGCTTCCCAGCCCGCCCACCGTCGAATCTCCCGACGATAGCAACTTGAACGGCCTGATCTCTTCGGCATCGTCAAATCTTCACAAGCCTTCGCTGGCAACAATAAAAGTTTCCCAGGGCGTGTCCCAGGGACTTCTGATCAAGCGGGTACAGCCCACCTATCCGCCAGCCGCGCTTCAGCTTCATGCCCAGGGCGCAGTGCAGATCGAAGCCACCATCAACAAAGAGGGCACCGTCATCAATCCGAAAGTACTTAAGGGAGACCCCATCCTCGCGCACGCCGCGCTCGATGCCGTCCGCCAGTGGAGATACAAGCCGTACTACCTCGATGGCGAACCGGTAGAAATCCAGACGCAAATCACGGTCAACTTCAAAACGAACTAGCTGTCAGCTCTCAGCTCTCAGTTCTCAGTTGTCAATCTCTTAGAGTTGGTTTCATAAATCGGCTTTGGGTAGGGCGCGGCTTCACAGGTTGCGGAAAACCCGGCGCTGCCCCTCGGTGTGGTAGCTGAGAGCTGACAGCTGAGAGCTTAATTCAACTGCTCATCCAGCGCCCGGTGCCGCGGACGCCCCGGATGCGCACTGATGCTACGGAATTTCTGGTAAAGTCCGTGCAAGTCTTCGCTCAAAAGCCGCACGATCTGCATGCAGAAATCGCCGTGCCGACCCAGAAACTCCAAAAACTCTTCGCGCGGAATAAAAACCGCCATGGTTCGGTCGCCCGCTTCGGCGGTGGTCCGATAATTTTCCCCAGTCATGCTTTCGCTCAGCCCGAGCACGGTTCCAGCACCGACGACTTCCAGAAGCTGCTTTTGGCTCTGACCGGTCGGCAGCAGCACCCGAACCTCGCCACTCTCCACCAGGTAAACGCCCGCTGCCTCAGAACCCTGCTGGAATAGCGTAGCGCCCGAGGGGTACACTCGAGCCGATTTGATTGCGTGGAGGGCCTTTAACAGATCGGGACTCAACCTAGCCAGCGTAGGCTGCAACGGCACAGTGTCAACCCCTCTTGTTTCAGCCTATCCTGCATGCACTTCGAACCACGGGTGTGATGCGGAGCACGGCTCCAGGTGACAGGCAACGGGAGCCGCTGCTTCCAGACTACACCTCCCGAGGACGAACTGGCGGCTCATTCCTGAGCAAGCTTCGATTTATCAATGAGGCAGCGCTTTGCATTTGAGCTTTTCGCCAGGAAGGCCGAAGCGAATGCCGCTACAGCCAAGGAGTTTGACCAGAGGGTCGCCGAATCGCAGCTATTGCCGCGCCAGAATTTCATCGATCGCGGCCTTGCCGCCTCGGTCGACGCTGACGACTTTGTGCACCGGCTTGAAACCGGTCAGCGTGACATCCACGATGTAGTTCCCCGGCGCCAGCATGACATCGACCGGCGACGTCTTATCGAGCATCTGCTGGTTGATAGCGACCTGTGCGCCTTTCGGCTGGGTGTGAATGCTGATCGAACCCATGCCCGCCGTGCTCTCTCCGCCGTGTCCAAACAGCTTGTTCAACTTGCCGACGGTGCGCATGTCCGCCGTGTTGCCCAGCGCCCGGAGCACCGGCGAGTACTGGAAATTCTGCGCCGGACCGAGATCGGTGGTAACCGTCTCGTCGAGGTATCCTTGCTTGCGCACCAGAATTGTGTGGTTTCCTTTTTCCACGGCGAACTGCACCGGGGTCACTCGCCCGGTGGGCTTGCCGTCGATGATGACATCGGCGCCCGGCGGCGCGCTGTTCACCACCACCAGTGCATTCACCGGCGCCAAATGAAGCAGCACAGACGATTTGCCGCCGGCAGTAACATCAACCGACCGCATCTCGGACGAATAGCCCGACTTGGTTACATAGATGATGTGCTTACCGGGACTCAGGCCCGTCAAGTTGAACGGTGTGACCCACGACGGATCGCTGTTTCCATCGACCTGAAACTGTGCGCCCTGCGGAGTAGAGTCAATCAGCGCCTGGCTTGGGATCACGACCGGCGCCGGGGCTGGAGCGGGCGCCCGTCGACTGCTGTTCGAACTGCGCGGCTCGAAGTAGCGTACCTTCACGCGCGGTTCAGCTTCCACAACCGGCGGCGCTGGCTTCTCGATTCGTGGCGTCACCGGAGTCTGGACAACTGGTGGGGCTGGGCTTACCGCTTTCGTCGGCCGTGGAGCAGCCGTCGAACCATCGTCTTCAAAGTGAACATGGACAAAAACCGCGATCGCAACCACCAAGATCACCGCAACCGCGCCCAGCATCGAGTACAGCATCAGCCGCGGTGGAATGGTCGAGATTTCCTTGAATGCCATTTCCGCGACTTGCCGCGGCTGGATTCTTGGCTTCTCTTCTTTCCCCGGATCGTTCTCTGGATGTTTCTTTGGAAAGACCTGCACCTCAGCGCGCAACGCCTCAACCGGTTCGGCCGCTGGCGGTGTGAAAACCGGTTCCTTAAGCGGAGGCATCTCTGCCAAGTCAGAAAAGCTCTTGCCCGATGAACCCGCCGCCGGTTCCGCCATCATCGGATCAAAGGACACGCGAGGCGAATGCCGCTCGGATTCTTGCTCCACCGCCGCCGCCGATAAAACCGGCCCGCTCCCCGCCCGGGATTCAGGAGCACTTACTTCAAAGTCGCTGATCGATCGCGCGCCAGGTTTCAAATCCGAGTTCGAATCAGAGTTCGAATCAGGGGCCGTATCCGAACCCGAAGCAGAATCCGAACCAGAGTCAGTCCCGGGTAAGCGCAAGCCGCTCCCTCCGGCCGCCGCCGCAGCAGCAGCGGCTCTCGTTTCGGCTGCTGGCGCCTGCGCCGCCGAAAACACCGGCGCGTCGATTTTCGGAGCAACAGGTTTGGGCGCAACCGGAGCACCCGATGAAGAAACGGAAAGCTCGGGCTTGACCGTGGCCGAAGCGGCCGGAATAAACTTGCTGGCCGCCGCCGCACGAGCTGCGCGACTGACGGCAACATTCGGCGACGGCGTCTTCTTGCTATCCGTAGCGGGTTTCTTGCCGTTTTCCTTGCACTTCTCCAGGTCGTCCACCAGTTCGCGCGCGCTCTGATAACGCTCCGCCGGATCTTTCGCCACCGCCTTCATAATCAGCGCGCTCACCGCCGGTTGAATCTTGGAATTCACCGCAACCGGACTGGCGGGCATCTCGCTTTCGATCCGGCTTACCAGCGTTACCGGATCTGCGGCATCGAAGGCCTGCCGCCCCACCACCATCTCGTAAAGGATCGTGCCCAAGGTAAACACGTTCGAACGCAGGTCGATCGCTTCTCCGCGGATCTGTTCCGGAGAGCAGTAGGGCATAAGCCGCCCCAGCCCCTTCCCCGATTCCGCTTCGATGAGGCTCATGTTGGAGATGCCATAGCCGAGGATCTTCACCATCCCGTCCCACTGCACCATGATCTTGCCGGGTTCCAGCGAACAGTGCGTCACACCCTTCGAGGCAGCGTGCTCCAGGCCGGCACAAACCTGCCGCGTAATGTCGAGCAGATCCCAGATGGAAAAGCCTTCTTTGCGCGCCAACATGGTGGCAATGCTGTTGCCCTGGATGTACTCCATGGCCGCGCAGTACTGGCCGTCGATCTCGCCCGCGCCATACAGAAGCACAATGTTCTGTCCGGCGAGGTCGCGCGTGCTCTCGCCCTCGGTGATCAGCGTCTCCACAAACGCGTCGGCACGCTCGCCGAGTGGCGCCAGACTCTGCGTCTTGAGCGCCACGACCTGGTTGGTTTCCATGTCCATCGCCTTGTAAATCAAGGCGGTCTCGGACTTCGAAAGCTCACTCTGGATTTCGAACCGGCCAAACATCATCGTCATTACAATCGCCTCGCGGTGACAAGCCGCACTACACCCTGATGTGGATTTGGCTAAGAACAGGGGGAGAATCAGACCTAGAATACCGCTGTCGTTTGCCCAACGGAGAGTTACGAAAGTACTGAGACGACGGCGAAAGGCAATCGCTCGGGCTGATACTGAAGTGAGTCTGCAGGCTGCTGAACGACGCCGGGGGTCGTCCCAGGGCATGGCTTCAGCGATGCCGTAATTCGTGGAAATCTCGCGACGCTATCAGGCCGTTCGCCGGGAAGGCATCGCATCCACCACCGGCTCGCTTTCGCTGATCCACTCCCAAACGCGCCGGCCCCGGTCGTTGTTCCGGCTGCGAGCCTCGCCATAATCCACCAAACGATTCAAAACGGTTGTGACTGAGGCCAGCGGGTCCTTGTGCCGCGCCAGGATTGCGGGAGCATACCGTTCCAGTTCCACGCAAATCTCGCGCGCTCCCAGCGGACGCCGGACTTCCATCAGCACCCTTCGGCAAGCCTTGGTGAAGCCGGGCTGGCGGCCACTGGGCTTGCGGTCGATCAGTTCCAGCAAATCGTCGCCCAGCACCTGGTCGCCGAAAAGATTAGCCAATCCCGCGATAGTCTGCTTCACCGTGCCAATGCGCTTCATAATCTCGGCACGCTGCTGCATAAGCTGGAGGAGTTCTTCGTGCGCCGCCTTCACCACCTGCTGCGCCGAAATACTATTGGCCTGAACATTGATCGCCTGCAAGCCATCGCCGTTACTCTTACGAACTTCCATAAACGCCTCCTCCGAAAACAAACAGCCAGGATCCCTCGACTCTCGTCTAATACGGGAAAGGATCCTCCGAAGTTCCATAGGGAGTTGGACTCGCTCCGGGAGGAAAGGTTATCGGAGAAAAGGGGTGACTCGTGTGGCGCGGGCACTCCTGTCCGCAACCCTCGGCGCCGTCCGCCAAAGACGAATACACAGGGCTTCGCATCAGGGCTTCGCTTTAGCGATGCCGATGTTATTCGAAGCCAGATGCTCCTTTAGGGGCTGGACATCTTTGCGCAACCATCTACCCCATCACAGTCGTATGCTCCGGCCGGATCTTGTAAAGCACGCGAACCTCTCCCGGCTGCCCGTACGGATACTTGTCCACCCCCAAATACTTCTTCGCCATCTTGTCGATGTGTGCGGCAGCCCCGTCCTCGGTAATCTCAACCACGGTGCCGCGGATCTCCAGGTAGCGATAGGGATTATCAGGATCAATAATAGCCACCGCAACCCGCGGATCGCGGCGCACGTTGCGATCCTTCTGGCGTCCGCGCGCCGAGTTGAAGATCACGTGCTGGCCGTCGAAGTCGCACCAGACGGGAGTGACCTGCGGCCGTCCATCAGGCATGAGGGTGCCAAGACTGGCGAAAGCGCGCTTATGGAAAAGGTCAACGTATTTTTCAGGAATCACGTTGGACATCGCTGGCTCTCCTGGGTTAAATGGATTATCCACTAATTCTGCTGCCCCGATTATAGTAGCCTTTTCGGAGAGATCGACCTTATGCGGATGACATCAACCCCGGCAAAACAATCGGCACGAATATTCTGTCTGTGGTTCGTATCATTGCTCCTCATCGCGAGCCCTCTTCCGGCGCAGCAGTCTGCCGTTGAACCTCCGCCAACCGTCGTCTTCATGACCGATTTCGGCATCGTCGACGATTCGGTGGCCCTCTGCAAGGGCGTCATGTACGGCATCGCCCCCAACCTCCGCATAGTCGATCTCACGCATCAGGTAAATGCTTTTTCGATTCGAGACGGCGCGCGCTTCCTCTTCGGCGCCACGCCCTACTTCCCGCCCGGTACGGTATTCGTGGTAGTCATAGATCCCACCGTGGGCAGTTCGCGCAAGGCTGTGGTCGTGAAATCCAAGCGCGGCCAATTCTTCGTGCTGCCCGACAACGGCCTGATGACGATGGTCGGGGACCGCGATGGCATCGAAAGTATTCGCGAGATCACCAACCCCGATTGGATGGTCGGAGCCAAGATTTCCTCCACCTTCCATGGCCGGGATATTTTCTCTCCCGTAGGCGCTCACCTGGCCCGTGGCGACGATTGGACCCAGGTCGGCCCCCCGGTCAAGCAGTTAGTCCGCCTCGATCTGAAACCCGCAAGCGTGGACGACAAAGGTCTGACCGGCGAGGTAATCGCCCTGGATGGCCCGTTCGGCAACCTGATCACGAACATAAGCGCCGAAGATTTTCTGAAGCTAGGCTATCAGCGCGGCGACAAGTTGAAGGTCACGATCGCGGGACGCGAACTCGAGATGCCATTCGTCAGGACGTTCAGCGACGTGCCGCTCAAACAGCCCTTGCTCTACATTGATTCGCGCGGACGAGCCAGTTTCGCCCTAAACCAGGCCAGCTTCGCAGCAACATACAAGATAGATCCGCCGCAACCCGTGTTCATCCCCCGCAAAGCCCACTGAGTCCGCCGGGGTTCATGTGGTGACGGGCCTCTGGCCCGTCCAAGCCGAGCAAACCGGGGCCCCCGTCAAGCCCGGTGTTGGCTTGACGGGGTGGAGAAGCTCGGCTCCTAGCCAGTGCTCTGCAACTCCCCCGCAATCCGAGGCAGCACGGCCCGAAGCAGCGCGATAAGCTGCCCCGTCACGCGTCGTCCCACTTCGAGCACTTCATCGTGGACAAGCGCCCGATCAAGAATGCCGGCGGCCATATTCGTCACGCACGAAATTGCCAAAACCTCCATTCCCATGTGCCGTGCCGCAATCGCTTCCGGGACAGTTGACATGCCCACCAGGTCGGCGCCAATTGTGCGCAGATATCGAATCTCCGCCGGAGTTTCATAACTCGGCCCGGCCAGCGCCGCATACACGCCCTCGCGCGGCGGAATCGAATGCTTCTTCATCTCCTCCAGCGCAATCTCGCGATAACGCCTGGCGTAGGTATAAGTCATGTCAGGAAACCGCGGCCCAAAACGTTCGCCATTCAAGCCCGTCAGCGGATTCTGTCCCTGAAGATTGATGTGGTCGCGAATGACGACCAGCGCGCCCTGTCTGTACTCGACGTTAATACCCCCGGCGGCGTTGGTAAGAATCAAAGCGCGTACGCCAGCGCGCCCCAGCACGCGAGTCGGAAAAGCAACCTCATCCGCCGAGTAGCCCTCGTATAAATGCACCCGCCCTTGCATCACGGCAACGCCAACCTCGCCGCTCTTGCCCACCACGAGTTGTCCGGCATGACCAATCGCCGTCGAACGCGGGAACGTCGGGATGTGCGCGTAAGGAATGCGAACAGCGTCAGTAAGATCGTCGGCAAAAGCGCCCAGGCCAGAGCCAAGCACAAGCCCAATCTGCGGCCGCAGGCGGGTCTGCGAAAGCACAAAGGCAGCAGCGGATTCAGCGCGAGTAAACAGGTCTGGGGACATAAATACACATCGCCATAAATACACATCGTCACAAATACAAGTTGTCATCCTGAGCGAAGCGAAGGACCTGCTGTCTTCCGCACCGGCAAAAAGCGGGTCCTAGTAATTCTTCTCAAACTCAGCGAACGCCTGCTCCAGCTTCCACTGCACGCGAGCGCGCTCGTTAGCCCCAATAAACTTCTCACATTTTCCCGTAGCGCGATCGCCCGGAGTTTTTTCATCCGCGCAAACCGCAGCCCGCCGCAACTCGCGCCCGTCACTCCACAGACTATCACCGAGTATAAAGCTGTGTTCCAGGCTCTCCCGAGCCATGCGCTTCAGTTCGGCATACGACAAGCCATAGCTCTCGACCGCCCGCAGATATTCGTGCGTCATGTCGCTGCGCGAGACGCCCTCGTCGTCGGTAGCCAGCGCCACCGGCACTCCGTATTTGATATACACGGGCAGCGAATGGCTATCGCCGCTGACGCCCAGAATCACATCATTCGAAGTCAGGCAAATCTCAACCAGCACATTCTTCGCAGCCATTTCCCGCAGCAGCCCGATCGGGTCGTTCTCGTTCATCACATCGACTCCATGTCCGATTCGTTCCGCACCGCCGCGCTCAATCGATTCGCGAATGTGGAAGCGCAAGCCCTCGGGAGGAACCAGCCCCATCGCCAGTTCGCCCGCGTGCAACGACACATGCGTAGCCGGATAAAACTTATGCAGCGCCTCGATGATTCGCATGTGCAGATCAAAATCGTGCATCGGCACGTAATAGTCTTCGGGCATCACCAGGTTGAAGCCAACGAAGCGCGGATCGGCCTTTGATAATTCGAAACCAAGCAGAATCTGAGCGAAAACCTGCTCCCGGGGCAAGCCCCGCAGCACCTGGTACAAATAGCGGATCGTAACCTCGCACCCCGCAGCAGCCTGCGCCGTCCCGCAATGCAGCACTTCTTTCTTGCGAGCTTCATCGGAGTCAAGTTGGCCGCGGACCGACGTCACAATGTTCGCCATTCCGCCAGCCAGCAGTTTGTCGCGAAGCTTGCCGAAGTCGTCATCCCATCCAACCTGCTTACCCAAATCACGGGCCTGCGCCCGGTCGGCCGTGTGCATCACCTCCACGTATTGCAGATGATCGGCCGCCGCCCGCGATGTTACTCCAGCCAGCGCGTCGCCAACATGGTTTTCCAAAGCTGGACCGAACTTTTCGAACGTAGCAAAGAAATGGTCGTGACCCGATTCCTCCTCGCGATGCCAGTTGCGCATTGACCAGGCGTCCACCAGTTGGTCGTAGAGGATGTGGTCCTGATAAGCGCAGCGCACCGCCGGCTTGTCCCTGTACGGCTCGCACGAATCGCAAGGCGGGGAAATCAGCTTCGAAGTGCTGCGGTCCACGCAGAGAGCGCTCTCCGAGGCCCAGTCAATCATGCTTTCCGCATAGACCGCGCCACCCAGGTGGACATGCAGGTCTCCGCCCTTGGGCATCTGCTGCAGAAACGCCAGCAGCAACCCCGGCTGATGCCGCACCGCCTCCAGATATTTCGCTGTCTTCTCTTCCGGACTTTGCCCCCGGGAGCTTTGTGCCAGCGCGAGTGCCGGTGCCAATGAAAAAAGAAGGGTCAGGAGACAACCCATAGCTGCCCAACGCAGGCTGCGCATCAAAAAGCCTCCAACCACGAATCCCACTCACCTTGGGATTGTAGAGAAAGCACTTGGAGGAAGTAAGTATCCGGCTGAGAACCGCTGCCCCGGAAGCGGAAAAGTGAGCATTCATGCGGGTGAAACGTCGATTTGCACAGTCACAACCTGATGTGAGCATGCAACAAAAGCGGAGGCTTTCCGGGCAGAAACCCGCGAAATACAGCGTGAATACTGGAGATCTTGCAACCGGTCCCCGGCGATTGCACAATTTCCGCGTCACCGGGCTGTGCATGAGCTGCACTCCATTGATGAATAAGCAGTTAGAGCTGCATGAATTTCGTTGACGTAAAAAATGAGAGTGGTAAAAACATAATCGTTCTTTGACACGTTCTGAAGTTTTTCCGGTTGGTGCAGCGTCCGGGGCTCAAGCGAAGTCACTCAGACAACCGCGAGGTGAGTCTGGGAGGGCAAGCAAGGGTCTATAGCTAAGCGCTGGTCGAGGAGAACAGGAGCCTCTGTTAAAGGCAGGATAGAGTCCCGAGGCGTTGGACTGATTTATCCGGTTGGCGGTGAGCCCGGAGCCCGAGCAAGATCGGCCTACAATGAAACCCGCAAGGGAGTTGTAGGAATAAGGTCAGCAAGGGTCTAAACGCGAGCTACTGGCCGAGAGGAATGAGCCCAACATCACCTCGGGACTCTCTATTTTTGTGATCGTGTAGGGACGACCGCCCTCGGTCGTCCGAGCCGAGCGAAGCTCGGCAGCCGCCGGAGAGCCCGCATCACCCCAACTGAAGCGGCCAAGCCCAAAAGCTCTTCCCTTCCTGGTGGTCGGTTGCCTGTCGTCAGTCGCTCGGGTCAAGTCGCTTCTACTGACAGCCGAGAGCTGAGAGCTTCCCACAGCGGAATGTTCCCATACTTCTTAGGCGGCTTCTTATCCCGCTTGCTTTCCAGCACCACTCGGCCTCAAGCATCATATCAGATGCTAATAAAGTGCTATAATCGCACCATGATCGATGTCACCCAAGACATTCACTCCCTGACCACCTTCAAGCGCAACTCCTCGGGCCTGATGAAGCACATGAAGAAGACCGGGCGTCCGCTGGTGCTCACCGTGAAGGGCAAAGCGGAGGCTGTGGTTCTCGACGCCAAGGCCTATCAGGAGGTGGCCAGTCAACTGGACGCCGTGGCCAGCATTCGCCGCGGCCTTGCACAAGCCCGCAAAGGCGCGGGCCGTCCGGCAGATCAGGTGTTTGACGAACTGGAACGCGAAGACGTAGCCAGATGACGTACCGTGTCATCATCACTCCTGCGGCCGAGAACGATCTCAGGGCTGCCTATCGCTATATCCGCAGCTATGCGCCCCGGGCTGCGCGCGACTGGATACGGCGCGCACGCCAAGCCGCAAGAAGTCTTGCACGCCATCCCGAGCGTTGTCCGCTGGCTCCCGAGAGCGCGTCATTTGACCAACCCATCCGAGAACTGCTCTTAGGCTCGGGCAACCGCGGCACCTATCGTTTTCTCTTTGTTGTGTTTGACGAAGAAAAATCGGTTTACATCCTGCACGTTCGGCATGGGTCGATGCTTGCGCTGTCGTCAGACGAATAAAAAGCCGCAGGCAATGCTCGCGGGCAAGAGTGCCCGCGCTACAGGAACCTACAGTGGAATATTCCCATGCTTCTTAGGCGGGTTCTTATCCCGCTTGGTCTCCAGCATCTCCAGCGCCTGAATCAGCTTCTTGCGCGTCTCCCGCGGCTGAATCACTGCATCCACGAATCCGCGATCGGCGGCCACGTAGGGGTTAGCCAGCCGTTCGCGGAATTCTTCGATCTTTTCTTGGCGAACCGCTTCGCGATTCTTGGCGCCGTCGAGTTCGCGTTTGTAGACGATGTCCACGGCGCCTTCCGGCCCCATCACCGCGATTTCGGCGCTCGGCCAGGCGTAGTTCACGTCGGTGCGAATGTGCTTGGACGCCATGACGCAGTAAGCGCCGCCATAAGCCTTGCGCGTGATCACCGTGACTTTAGGGACCGTCGCCTCGGCGAAAGCGTACAGCAGCTTGGCGCCGTGCTTGATGATTCCGCCATACTCCTGCTGCGTGCCAGGCAGAAATCCGGGCACGTCTTCGAACGTAACCAGGGGAATGTTGAAGCAGTCGCAGAAGCGCACGAAGCGCGCGCCCTTCACCGAAGCGTTGATATCGAGCGTCCCGGCCAGCATCGCGGGCTGATTGGCCACGATCCCCACCGACTTCCCGTTCAGCCGCGCAAATCCCACGATAATGTTCTTGGCATAGTGCTCGTGAATTTCGAAAAAGTAGCCATCATCCACCACCGTGTGAATCACATCTTTCATCTCGTAGGGCATGTTGGATTGATCGGGAACCAACGTGTCCAGCTTCGCGTCCAGCCGATCGATCGGGTCGGTGCAGGGCTTGCGCGGCGGGTCTTCCAGATTGTTCGACGGAATAAAACTCAACAGCTCGCGGACCATCGACAAACACTCGGCATCGTCGCGGCACATGAAGTGCGCCACTCCAGAAGTCTCGTTATGCGTGTGCGCCCCCCCGAGCTGATCCTTGGTGACCTCTTCATGCGTAACCGTTTTGATCACGTCCGGCCCGGTAATGAACATGTACGAAGTCTTGTCCACCATCAGGATGAAATCGGTGATAGCGGGTGAGTAAACGGCGCCGCCGGCGCACGGGCCCATGATGGCCGAGATCTGCGGCACCACTCCGCTATAAATCGTGTTGCGCAAAAAGATGTCGGCATAGCCGGCCAATGACATCACGCCTTCCTGAATGCGCGCTCCGCCCGAATCGTTCAGCCCGATGACCGGCGCGCCCATCTTCGCCGCCAGATCCATGACCTTGACGATCTTCCCGGCGTTGGCCTCGGAGAGCGAGCCCCCAAACACGGTGAAGTCCTGCGCAAAAACAAAGACCAGCCGGCCTTCCACGCGGCCGTAGCCGGTAATAAAACCGTCACCGTAGAACTTGTGCTCCTCCATGCCGAAGTCGTGGCAACGGTGCGTGACCAGCTTATCGGTTTCCTCGAACGTGCCTTCGTCGAGCAAAAATTCAATGCGCTCGCGCGCCGACATCTTGCCCTCTTTGTGCTGCCGCTCGCGCCGCTGTGCCCCGCCGCCTTCCTGGGCCATCTGGTCGCGTTTTTTCAGTTCCGCAATTTTCTCTTCAAGTTTCATAGGGAGCCATTATAGGCGAGCGCCAAAATATTTAAAGTGTGACGCCCCGCCACAAGGCTGTGTGATGAGGGGCCGGACTCAAGCCCGCAAGGTAGCGGCGTCAAACAGATTCAAGAAAGCTATTTTCTTATCCGGAGGCAGAAACGATGCCTCAAACGAATTGCGCGCCAACTCGCGCAGATGTTCGTCGGTAAAGCCGAACGCCTCCTGTACCAGGCCGTACTCCGCGACCAGCGACGTAGCAAATATGGCCGGATCGTCGCTGTTAAGAGTCAGCATCAGTCCCTCATCGAAGTAGCGCCGCACCGGATGCTGCGCAAGTGCGGTGCAACAACCCGTCCGCAGATTGCTGGTCACGCAGATTTCAATCGGAACCTGGCTCTCGGCCAGTTCTTCGATCAATTCCGGATCCTGCCTAGCCGTAAGGCCGTGGCCGATGCGTTCCGCTTTGAGGTTCAGCGCACCCCAAATGGACTCTGGCCCGGCGTTTTCACCGGCGTGAGCCGTGAGATGAAGACCGTGCTCCGCCGCGCGCCCGTAAACTCCCGTGAACCACTCCGCCGGACCCGCAAGCTCGTCGCCGCCAATGCCAAAAGCAACCACGTTGCGATCGCGAAACTGGATGGCGAGATCGAGCACGCTCTGCGCTTTCGCAGCGCCAAACTGCCGGATGGCATCGAATATCCACAAGAGCGATATCCCGAAATCTTTCTCTCCCCGCTGCCGGCCACGTTCCAGACCTTCGAAAATCGCAGCAAAATCCTGCTCGCGCCAGAGGCAGACGCCAACCGAAACAATCACCTCCGCATGCCGAACATTCTGCGCTTTCAGCTGCTCCATCAGCCGGTAAGTAATCACCTCGTAGTCTTCCGGAGTGCGCAAGTGTCCCGTAACCTCCTTGAAAGCCGCAAGGAAGCCCGCGAAGTCCTTGTAGTCGTAGAGTTGCTCGACCTCGTCGAGCGAGGCCCCGTCCATCCCATGACGCCGCCGCAGTTCCACAAGCGTGGACGGCTCGATCGCCCCTTCAAGATGCAGATGGAGCTCAGCCTTAGGGAGAGAAAGGACGAAGCGGGAGGGCTCCGAAGGCATGAGGAGATTCTAAAGGATCAGGCGATCTGGTGATCAGACCCTCGCGTGATCTGAATTCAAAATCAGAATCTAGATGACCCGATGTCCCGATCACCCGATCACCCGATGTCTTTTCTGAACTCGCTATGATGCCGGCTGTAGAAGATGTAAATGACCAGTCCCAGCGCCAGCCAGATCACAAAGCGCAGCCAGGTAATCAGCGTAAGCCCGGTCATCAGTCCGCCGCACAGAATCACCGAGATCAGCGGAAACCAGGGCACAAAGGGCACGCGAAACGCGCGCTTGCGATCGGGCTGATTCCGTCGCAGCAAAATGACCCCCAGCGAAACCAGCACAAAGGCAAACAGGGTCCCAATATTGGCGAGGTCGGCCGCGTCCCCAATATCCACAAGCCCTGCGGGAATGCCCACCGCGAAACACGCGATCCATGTGGACCAGTACGGCGTCTTATATTTCGGATGCACGGCCGAAAACAATTTCGGCAACAAGCCGTCGCGCGACATGGCGTACCAGATGCGCGCCTGCCCGTATTGAAACACCAGCAACGAAGAGATCATCCCCATCAGTGCTCCAATTACGATCACCGACTGGAAGAACCTGTGCACTCCCAGATACTTCATCGCGTAGGCGACGGGAGCTTCGGCGGCCTCTCCGGAAACGAAAGTCGTGTATTTCATCATGCCGAGCAGCACGACCGCGACCCCGACATACAACAGAGTGCAGACAATCAGCGACATGATAATGCCGAACGGCAAATCTTTTTGCGGATTGCGCGATTCCTCCGCCGCGGTCGAGACCGAATCGAATCCAATGTAAGTAAAAAAAACGATCGCGCCTCCCGTCACAATCCCGGCAAAGCCAGAAGGCGCGAAGGGCTTCCAGTTCGCGGGCCTCACCAGCATTCCACCCACCACCAGGAAGGTCAGGATGGCGCCGATCTTAATCGCCACCATGACATTGTTCGTCTCCGCCGATTCCTTCACGCCGCGCACCAGCAGCAGCGTGAGGATAAACACGATCAGAAAGCCCGGGAGGTTGAAATAGGAGCCGGTCCATTGCCCGCCGGCCCAGACCGGACTCGCCAACTTCTCTGGCAAGTTGATGCCGAACACCGCCAGTTGCGCTTTCGTGTAGCCGGCAAAGCCCACCGCAACCGCTACGTTGCTGACCACATATTCGAGAATCAGGTCCCAGCCGATGATCCAGGCAAAAATTTCGCCGAGCGTAGCGTACGAGTAGGTGTAGGCGCTGCCGGCGATGGGGATCATCGACGCCAACTCGGCGTAGCACAATCCGGCAAAACTACAGGCAATCGCGACCAGAAAAAACGAAATTGCAATCGAAGGCCCGGCCGGCGGACGGCCATGCATGAGCGCTCCCGCCGTGCTCCCTGTGCGCAAGAAATTCACAATCAGGTCGAGCGCCTGCGCATGCAGAATGGAAGGCGCCTGGAAGTATTCTCCCGCCGCCGCCGTTCCCGTAAGCACGAAAATTCCCGAACCGATGATGGCGCCGATGCCGAGCGCCGTCAGCGACCACGGCCCCAGCGTTTTACTGAGCCGGTGTTCCGGGTTCTCCGACTCCGAGATCAGTTTGTCGATGGACTTGCAGCAGAAGGCCTGGCTGTTGGAAGTGCGGATGACGCCAGCGGCTGGCTCGGTGGATGATTGCGACAAGAGTTCGTCGTCTCCTCACAGCGGGAGTCGGGCATGGGGCTGGCCCATGCCCGCAACTGCTCACGGCTCCGGCGAGCGGCTTACCGCTTCGCCTGGCCGCGTGCCAGCTTTTTCACCTTGCGCTTCTTCGATCCGCGCGCGTAATCGCGGGGCTTCTTCGGCTTTTCCGCTTTCATCTTCTTGCGGGAGGCTCGTTTGCTTTTCTTCCGTTCTTCTTTGCTTAGCTTCTTTGTATTTGCCATCAGTGCGTTTCTCTTCTCTCTTCTCTTGAAAGTATTGTTACTCCGAATTCTTGCTTGTCATCCCGAGCGATGCGAGGGATCTGCAGTTTCCTGTACCCACGAGGACCTTTCAGTCAGCTCTACGCTTTCTCCAACTGCGCGTACCGCTCCACCAGTTTTTTCAAACCGAAGCGAGGGAATTGTACCGTAATCTTAGCGTCTTCCCCATCTCCTTCGCGCTGATAGACGGTCCCTTCCCCATATTTCGGATGTTTGACCTTCTGTCCGGGGCGGAATCCCCGCCTGCCTTTGGGCTCCTCAGACGCCATTTTCGGAACCTTGAACTTCTTGCCGCGTGAAGCAAAAAACTCGGCAATGTTGTCGATAGAGTTGTAGCTCGTGAGCGGAGCCGCCGTCTTGGGCTTGACTTGCGAAGCCTTGACCCGCGCTGGGTTCCACGTGGCGCTCTGGTCCTCGTCTTCGTAAGAGTAGTGCGCAGACTCAACCCGCTGCATGTGTGGCGCGGACACTCTTGTCCGCGAAACGCCGGCAGCGGAAGATGCCGACGACGAAGAGCCACGCCGCCGTGATCCGCCCAGCTCTTCCACCAACTGCGGCGGCACTTCCTCCAGGAACCGCGAAGGCACGCTAGCCTCCGGCATGTCCGTACCATATCGACGCCGATACACGGCGCGCGACAAAATCAGCGTGTCCATGGCGCGAGTCATCCCAACGTAGCAGAGCCGCCGTTCTTCTTCGATCGAATCCGGCTCGAGCATGGTGCGCGAATGCGGAAACAGGCCCTCTTCCATCCCGGCCAGCACCACCAGCGGAAACTCCAGTCCCTTGGCCGCGTGCAGCGTCATCAGCGTGATCTGCGCGTGTTCGTCGTACTGGTCGGCATCGCTGACCAGCGCAGCGTGATCGAGAAATTGATCGAGCGTCTCCCCACGATCGCGCGAGTCCATCGCCGCGTTCACCAGTTCGCGCAGGTTCTCGATCCGCGAGAAAGCTTCCGGAGTGTCTTCCTCTTCCACTTGTTTAATGTATCCAGTGCGGTCAATGAGGAATTTGAGAATCTCAGCAGTATTAGCCGCAGCCCCAGGAGCACGAAAGCCCTCAACCGCATCATCGGTCGAGGGACGGGCGCCCTCGCCCGTCGCTCCATCTTCCGCCAAATCGTTGACGGTGAAATCAAAGCTGAAGTTGCCAGGATCAAAATCGGTGTCGGCACCAGGTTGTGCGGGAAGAGGATGTGTGGAAAGAGGTTGCGTGGGGACGGGCGCCTCACCCGTCCGAGCCGAGCGCAGCTCGGCAGCGTCGCCCCCCGCATCGCCGCCCAATTTCGCCGAGGCCGTTTCCCCCACCCGCTCCGCAAACGTCCCCGCCAGCATCGCGCGCCCATCCTCAATCAGCGCCCGAAAGCTCCCCAAAGCCGCCAAAGCCCGAGCCGGCAGCAACTGCCGCGAGATCGCTTCGCCCACCGCACCCCACATTGACAGCCCGGTCTCAAGCGCAAGCCGCTCCAACATCTCGATGGTCGTCTTCCCAATCCCGCGCACCGGAGTGTTGATCACGCGCAAAAGCGAAACCGAATCATCCGGGTTCTGGATGACCTTCAAATACGAAATCAGATCCTTGATCTCAGCCCGCTCGTAGAATGAAAACCCGCCCACCACGTGATACTTCAACTGATAACGCCGCATCGCTTCTTCAAACAATCGCGACTGCGAGTTCGTCCGATACAAAACGGCCGCCCGAGCCGTCTCCCCACTCTCGCCCGCCGCTCGCACATAGCGGTTGATCGTATCGGCCGCAAACAGCGCCTCGTTCTCCCCATCCGGAGCCTCGTAATATCCAATCTTCGCCCCGCCCTGCCGTGACGTCCAAAGGTTCTTCCCCTTGCGCCGGACATTATTCGCAACCACCGCCGAAGCCGCCCCAAGAATATTCTGCGTCGAGCGGTAGTTCTCCTCCAGTCGCACGATCTTAGCTTCCGGAAAGTCGTGCTCGAACTCCAGAATGTTGCGAATGTCCGCCCCGCGCCACGAGTAGATCGACTGATCCTCATCGCCCACCGCGCAGACATTATGCCCGCCCCCCGCCAGCAACCGCATCAATTCATACTGCGGACGGTTCGTGTCCTGGTATTCATCGATCAATAAATACTGAAACCGCCGGTTGTAGTATTCGCGCACCGCCGTCACTGATTTGAGCAGCCGCATGGCTTCGAGCAGAAGATCGTCGAAGTCCATAGCATTCGCCTTAAGCAGTTCCTTGCGATACTCCTCGAAAATATGGGCAATCTTTTCAGTCTTAGGATCCCCCGATTGCAAATAAATTTCCTGCGGATCAAGCATGTGATTCTTGGCCCAGGAAATCCGCGAAAGCACGTTGCGCGGAGTTACTTGCTTGTCGTCGAGCCCCAACCGCCGCATGATGCCCTTGACGACTTGCTGCTGATCGCTCTCGTCGTAGATAACGAAGTTCTTAGTAAGCCCGATCGCAGGCTGTCCCGGCACGGTAGAAGGAATCCGCAAAGCCTCAATGTCCCGCCGTAGCACGCGCACACAAAAAGAATGAAACGTCGAAATGACCGGCTTGGCAATGCTGAGCCCGCCCACCAGCTTTTCCACCCGTTCCGCCATCTCGGATGCCGCCTTGTTAGTGAAAGTCATGGCCAGAATCGATTCCGGCATCACGCCCATTCGCTCGATCAGGTAAGCAATGCGAAACGTAATGACGCGAGTCTTCCCGCTGCCCGCCCCAGCCAGAATCAGCACCGGCCCGTCGGTAGTCTCGACCGCTTCGCGTTGTTGCGGATTCAACTCGTCCAGAAACGACAAAAGAGAATGGCTCCGAAATAGCTAGATGGATTTTACAGGACAAATGAGAACAGAAATTCTTGGCGTTTGCGCCATATCACAGCGTGGTTCTTTCCCATTGGAAGGTGTGAAACTCGGCGAGCCGACTGAAGTCTTGCTCGTTGGCCGTGACCACCCTAACGCCCGTTCGCGACGCGCTCATGGCAATCAGCGCGTCGTTGGTCAATCGTCCCAGCCCGACGCTTTCGTAGTTGTACTTCGACGCAACGCGGGCGAGTATTCTGCCCGACTGGGTCCAGTCGCTGAGATTTGGAACAAGGATTCGATTTATCCGGTCAAAATCGCGCTCCAAACGCTCCACTACTTGTCGGACACGACCGTATGCGCCCGCATAGAGTTCCCCCAGAACCACCGCACTGAGCCACAGGGGGCCATCTAAAGAGTACCTCCGCAGCGCTAAGACTGATTCGTCTCCCCGTCGCATTGCGGTAATGTAGATGGCCGAATCCAACAAGGCGGGATGCATTTAGCGATTCAACCTGCCATACACATCTTTGATCTCAACCCCGCTCCGGAGAAAACGCTCGTTGGCTTCGTGAGCCAATCGATTCCTCTCATGTTCCGTGATGGTGAAATCCAGTGCGCGTTCGATGGTCTCGGTCTCGGTCTTAGCGCGCAAAGCTTTCTGAGCGCGCTTAATTTTTACAGAATCCAGCTGAAAGTGTTTGTGAGCGCGTTTGTTTGCCGTAGGCACGATGCCTTCCCCTTGCGAAACAGTATATGACGGATTGTACATGTTCTAAGGTTTCGTGTACATAGGAAACAAACCGGAAGAGAACCTGTTTGGCGCAAAGCACCCGCCGCTGCCTCTCGTTTGCAGCGCTGCTATAATCAAAAATTGCGCTCATGAAAAAGAACACACCAGTAGCCGCGGCCGAGAAAAGCGCCGCCCAAGCACCCGCGACCCGCCGAATCCGCTCCACCACCGTGCTCTGCGTCCGCCGCGACAACAAGGTCGTCATGGCCGGCGACGGACAGGTCACGCTCGGAGAATCCATCATCAAGCACGGGGCCAAGAAAATTCGCCGCCTCTATCAGGACAAGATTCTAGCCGGATTTGCCGGCTCGACCGCCGACGCCTTCACTCTGTTCAGCCGTTTCGAAGCCAAGCTCGAGCAGTACCACGGCAACCTGGGCCGCGCCGCCGTAGAACTGGCGAAGGACTGGCGCACCGACAAGTTCCTGCGGCATCTGGAAGCCCTGCTGCTGGTCACCGATAAGGAAACAACCTTCCTGCTGAGCGGCCAGGGAGACGTAATCGAGCCCGACACCGGCATAGCCGCAATCGGCTCCGGTGGTCCGTTTGCCCAAGCAGCAGCGCAGGCCCTGGCCGATCACACCCAGCTCTCGCCGCGAGAAATAGCCGAAGAAGCAATGAAGATTGCCGGCCGCATGTGCATCTATACCAATGACAAGGTAACGATCGAGGAGTTGTAGGTAGTTCTCAGTTCCCGGTTCTCAGTTCTCAGTGAGAACCGGCTGTTTCTTAGGTTTTACTGAGAACTGAGAACCGAGAACTGAAAACTTATTTATGGCCATCTATCTACCCGGAACCGCCGAAGAAGAACAAGTAACGCTCGACGAACTGACGCCGCGCGAAATCGTAACCGAACTCGACAAGTACGTAGTCGGTCAAAAAGACGCCAAGCGCGCCGTCGCCATCGCCCTGCGCAACCGCATGCGCCGCCAGAAGCTCGGCCCGGAAATGGCCGAAGAAATCATTCCCAAGAACATCATCATGATCGGCCCCACCGGCGTCGGCAAAACCGAAATCGCCCGCCGCCTCGCCAAACTTGCCAATTCGCCGTTCTTAAAGGTCGAAGCTTCCAAGTTCACCGAAGTCGGCTACGTCGGCCGCGATGTCGAATCCATGATTCGCGACCTGGTCGAGATCGCCATCGAAATGATCCGCGAAGAGAAGCTCGAAGACGTAGCGGATAAAGCCGAACTCAACGCCGAAGAGCGGCTGCTCGATATTCTTCTGCCCCCGACCTCGCCGCGTCCGGCCGATTCCAGTGCGGGAGGCGTAGTCATTGACGCCAGCACCAGCCTGGCCGAATCCTCCAGCCGCACCCGCGAGAAACTGCGTCAGCAGTTGCGCGAAGGCAAGCTCGACGACCGCACCGTAGAAATCGAAACCCGCGAGCGCAATTTCCCCTCCTTCGAAATCATCTCCAACCAGGGCGTCGAAGAAATGGACGTCAACCTCAAAGACATGTTGCCCAACATCTTCGGCCAGCGCACCAAGAAGCGGAAGATGAAGGTTAACGAGGCCTTCGAGTACCTCATCCAGGAAGAAGAGCAGCGCCTCATCGACATGGAGCAGGTCACCCGCGTAGCCATCGACCGCGTGGAAAACTCCGGCATCATCTTCTTGGACGAAATCGACAAGATCGCCGGCCGCGAAAGCGGCCATGGTCCGGACGTTTCGCGCGAAGGCGTGCAGCGCGACATCCTCCCCATCGTCGAGGGCACCACCGTCAACACGCGTTACGGCATGGTCCGCACCGACCACATCCTGTTCATAGCCGCGGGCGCGTTCCACGTCTCCAAGCCCAGCGACCTGATCCCCGAATTGCAAGGCCGCTTCCCCATTCGCGTGGAACTACAGTCGCTAACCATGGCAGACTTCGTCCGCATCCTGACCGAGCCCAAGTCTTCGCTAACCAGGCAGTACATAGCGCTGCTGGAAACCGAAGGCGTAAAGCTGGAGTTCACCCCCGATTCGCTGGAAGAAGTAGCGCGCTTCGCCTTCCGAGTAAACGAAGGCACGGAAAACATAGGCGCTCGCCGCTTGCATACCATCATGGAAAGGGTGCTAGACGAAATCAGCTTCGAGGCCCCAGAAAAAAAAGGCCAGCAGTTCGTAGTCGACGCAACCTACGTGCAGAAAATGCTAAGCGAGATCGTGAAAGACCAGGATTTATCGCGCTACATTCTGTAAGCGTCAGGTTTCCTTCTCCGCATGAAGCGACACCTAGGAAAGCTACTCGCGCCGACCGCACTCTGCCTGCTCTTAGCCGGTTGCGCCCAGACCGGTCCGCCGCTGCCGCCGTCGCTCGAACTCCCCAAGCCGCCCACCGATCTGCGCGCCACCCGCAAAGACAACCGCGTCACGCTCACCTGGAGCGAGCCCACCCTCACCACAGACCGCAAGAGCGTTCGCTACATCGGTCCAACCCTCGTCTGCCGCAGCCTTGATCCTGAACTCGCCACATGCGGAACTCCCGTCGCGACGTTACCAGCACCGGCGCCATCTGCCGCCCCGAAGAAGTCAAGCCGCTCCGCCCAGAAATCAGCCGCCACCCCGCAGACCTTCACCGACGCCCTCCCCGCCAGCATGGAGCACCAGGATCCATCCGCCGAACTCACCTACGCCGTCGAGGTCTTGAACCGCAACGCCCGTAGCGGAGGATTGTCGAATCGCGTGCACGTCTCCGCCATCGTGACCCTGCCTCCGCCAACCGATCTATCCGCCCAACTAACCGGCGATGGCACAGTGCTCACCTGGACCAGCGCCGGCGAATCACGAGACGCCGCGAGCTCGCCCGCCGTGCAACATCGCTATCGAGTCTACCGGCGCGACGAAAGCTCCCGCAAAGACGCAATTGCTGGCGAAGTCCCAGTCCCCTCCGAGCGCGGCCCCGTCCATTTCACCGACTCCACCTTCGAATGGGAAAAGACCTATCTCTACCGCGTCACTACGGTAAGCATCGTCAAACACCCCGACAGCAACAGCGAAGTGCAGGTCGAGGGAGACGACACTCCGCCCGTGCGCATCATCGCCCATGACGTCTTCCCGCCCTCCGTACCCGCCGGCCTGCAGGCGGCCTACTCCGGCGAAGGACAAAAACCATTTATCGATCTCATCTGGGCGCCGGTAACAAACGCCGATCTCGCCGGATACAACGTCTTTCGCAGCGAAACAAACGGAGCCGAAGTCAAAATGGCGGTCAAGCTGAATGCCGAGCTGGTGAAATCGCCGTCCTATCGCGACTTCGCCGTCGCTTCCGGCAAAACCTACACCTACTCAGTTTCCGCAGTGGACGTCCGCGGAAACGAAAGCCAGCGCTCCGAGCCAACCAGCGAGCCCGTCCCGTAGATTTTTCCTTCGTGATCTTCCCTCTCTTTGTGTTTAGATATTGTTCTGATGAAATATTGCCGATTCGATCTCAACGGTTCCGCCCACTACGGTCTGGTCGAGTCTGTCGCGGGCACTAACCATGACGAAGAAATCACGCGCCTGCTCCTCCACGCTCCCCAGGAGAGCGATGGCGACGTCGAAGGTCTGCCCAGCCGCCGCATCGACCGCATCCCGCTGGCGCAGGCCTCTCTGCTGCCGCCAGTGCAGCCGTCCAAGATCGTTTGCGTAGGCCGCAACTATCGCGAGCACGCCGCCGAACTCGGCAACGAACTTCCGCAGGCGCCGCTCTTGTTTTTCAAACCGCCCTCTTCCCTGCTGCCGCCGGGCGCAACGATCCTTCGCCCCCAAGCGTCCGCGCGCACCGACTACGAGGGCGAACTTGGAGTCGTGATCGCCCGCCGCTGTCACCGCCTGGCCGAGAGCGATGACGTACGCCCCTACATTCTCGGCTACACCTGTGTAAATGATTTCACCGCCCGCGATCTCCAGGACAAAGAACCGCAGTGGGTGCGCGGCAAAGGCTTCGACACCTTCTGCCCCGTCGGACCCCTGGTCGCCGACGGACTCGATCCTTGGGCGGGCATCCAGGTAGAAACCCGAGTCAACGGCGATGTCCGCCAGTCCGGCAATACGAAGGATTTCATTTTCCCGCTCGACGTCCTCATCCGCTACATTTCGCAGATCATGACCCTGGAGCCAGGCGACCTGATCGCGACTGGCACGCCCAAAGGCGTAGGACCGGTAGTCGCCGGCGATGTCATCGAAGTCTCAATCGAAGGTATAGGCCAGTTGCGCAATCCTGTGGCCGACCAACCTTAGTTGTCAGTTCTCAGTACTCAGTTCTCAGAAAAGCCGGCCGTTGCTTTCTCTGCACCGCGTACTTGTCAGCCGTGGACTGGATACAAATTTAACTATTAGAATCATAGATTTAGGAAGAGATGCTTCCTCCAAACCTTTCACTGTACACGACAGCCGGGTCCGTGGACGCAGAGGTCCCGCTCACGTTACTCGTAACCTCGTCCCTGCAATCTTGCTTCCCGATCCATGCATCAAACCGTCTATAATGCAGTATCAGTTCTTTGGGGAAGCGAAAACCAAAAATATGTCGACGAAGTTGAAGGTCACCGTCATTGCCAGTTCGCTGGCTATTCTGCTGTTCACCATCGTGGGCGGTTTTGTCAACGTTCGCGCATCTTCGAATGATGGCGCCTATCGCCAGATCTCGGTCTACAGCGAGGTGCTGTCCCGCATCCGCCTGGAATACGTCGAAGAGCCCAATATCGCTGGCGTCACCGACGGTGCGCTGCACGGTCTGCTGGAGTCGCTCGACGCCAATTCCAGCTACCTGTCGCCCGCCGAGTACAAACGCTACAAGGCAATGAAGAGCGACGGCAAGGCCGGTATCGGCGCCACCGTCTCCAAGCGCTTCGGATATGCTGCCGTAGTCTCGGTCATTCCCGGAGGCCCCGCGGACAAGGCCGGGGTCGAGAACTCCGACATTATCGAGTCCATCGAGGGCAAGACCACGCACGACATGTCGCTGGCTGAGATTCACGGCATGTTGTCCGGGGAGATCGGCTCTACGATCACCATCGCGGTGGTTAGGCCGCGCCGCGCCGAACCGCAAAAGATTGTGATCACGCGCGATATGGTGACCATCCCGCCGGTCAGCGACAAAATGCTCGCCGACAACGTCGGCTACATCCAGGTCGACGCGCTCCCCGAAGGTAAGTCGCAGGAGATCGCCGCTAAGATTCGCGACCTGCAGAAGCAGGGAGCGAAAAAACTCGTACTCGACCTCCGCAACTCCGCCAGTGGCGCGGAGTCTGAGGGCGTAGCCACCGCCAATCTCTTCCTTGACCATGGCACCATCACCTATCTCCAGGGGCAGAAGTATCCGCGCGAGGCTTTCAACGCCGATCCCACCAAGGACATCACCAAGCTTCCCGTAGCCGTGCTGGTGAATCGCGGCACAGCGGGTCCAGCCGAGATTGTGGCCGCCGCGATTCTCGAGAACGCTCGTGGCGACGTGGTCGGAGACAAAACCTTCGGCGACGGTTCGGTGCAAAAACTGATCGAGATGCCGGACAACTCCGCCTTGATTCTTTCCATCGCGAAGTACTACACGCCAGGCGGAAAGGCAATCCAGGACGCGGCCGTTACCCCGAACGTTGTGGTCGCTGACAATACGGAAGACGACGGTGGATTGCCCGACGAAGATCAGCCGACAACTCCCGGCGAGAAGAAAGACGAGAAACCGAAGAGCCTGCAGGATGACCAACTGAACAAGGCTCTGGAGGTATTGAAGAACCGGGAAGCGAAGAGCTAACGGCTTCAGCGTTTCCAAAGTTTCAGAGTCTCAGGGTTGAGAGTTTTCCAATCGCTCGCTTCGGCGGGCGATTTCTTTTTTGCCGCCGGAAGAACTGAAGCCCGAATGCTTCCCTTTCTCTAAAACCTTGAAACCTGGCCTTTGCGATAACATTGAAAGCGTCGGAACTCTGAAATCTTGAAACTCGCCCCTTGAAAATCATCTATCAACATCTTCCGTCGGTGGAAATCGCCGGACGGAAGCTGGTCGGAAACGTCCTCTTCGGGCTGCTCGTCCTGCTCTCTGCCGCTGTCGGCGCCGCAATTGGATTGCTGCTCGTGTATTCGACCGACCTGCCCCAAGTCGAAGAACTCGAACGTTACCGTCCCAGTTCCGTCACCGAACTCTATGACGGACAGGGCAAAGTCATCGGCACCTTCGCGCTCCAGCGCCGCGTCATCGCCGGCTATGACGATTATCCGCAGGTTCTCCGCAACGCGCTGGTCTCGATCGAAGACAAGGATTTCTACCGCCACTCGGGCATCAACATCTGGCGCATCGTAGGCGCGGCGTATCGCGACATCGAATCCGGCGGGAGAGTGCAGGGAGCGTCCACGCTCACCATGCAGCTCGCCCGCAATCTGTTTCTCTCTCCCGACCGCTCGTTTTACCGCAAGGTGCAGGAGGCGCTGCTCGCCATCCAGATCGAGCGCCGCTTCACCAAGCCGCAGATCTTCACGCTCTACGCCAACCAGATATTCCTCGGCCACGGCGCCTACGGCTTTGAGGCCGCTTCCGAATACTATTTCAGCAAACCAGCGCGACAGCTCAAACTGGAAGAAGCCGCGCTCCTCGCCGGACTTCCCAAGGCGCCGCAATATTACTCGCCCATCAACCACCCGGAACGCGCCCTCAAACGGCGCAACCTCGTGCTCAATGCCATGCTTGAGGATGGCAAGATCACCGCGGCCCAGGCGGCGGAGGCCAAGAGCAAGCCCATCGTGCTCGAGTTGCAGAAGGATCCGAATTCGCTGGCGCCGCACTATGTGGAAGAAATCCGCCGCTACCTCGAAGCGAAGTATGGCAGCGACCAGGTTCACGAAGGCGGGCTGCGCGTTTACACATCGCTCGATATGAATCTGCAAAAGTCCGCGCGACAGGCGCTGCTCGACGGCCTCGCTGCCTACGAACGACGGCACGGTTGGCACAGCAAGCTCCTGAACGTAATTGCGCAGGGACAAAAGCTCGACAGATACGAAGATCCGGATTGGGATGCGGAGCCCGAAATCAACGGATACATGCACGCGCTGGTGACACAAGTCTCGCCGGCCGCCGCGGAAATCCGCTTCGGCCAGCACACCGCCACGTTCTCGCCGGCCGATGTGGCATGGACGAAGACAAAGCTCAAGCTTCCCGAAATTTTCCATGCCGGCGACGTCGTCTACATCAAAGTGCTCGCGCTCGATCCAGGCGGAAAAGCGCGCGTCACTCTGGAGCAGGATTCTGGGACCGAAGGAGCGCTCGTCGCCATCGATAACGCCACCGGAGAAATCAAGGCCATGGTCGGAGGCCGCGACTCCAACCTCTCCAAGTTCAACCGCGCCACGCAGGCGCTGCGCCAGGTCGGGTCGTCGTTCAAGCCCTATGTCTATACCGCGGTGATCGACCAGGGCGGCAGCCCCGACGACACCATTCTGGATGCGCCGGTTACTTTTCAAACTGTCTCCGGCCCCTATTCGCCGCACAACTACGACGGCAAATTTGAGGGCACCATCACATTGCGCCGCGCTCTCGCCCAGTCCAGAAACATCCCGGCGCTCAAGCTCGCCGACCGCGTCGGCATTAAGACCGTAATCGAATACGCGCACCGCTTCGGCATTACCTCAAACATTCCCGCATATCTTCCGGTGGCGCTGGGCTCGGCGGAAGTCACGCCGCTCGAGCAGACCTCCGCCTTCAGCGTGTTTCCCAACGACGGAGTGCGCGTAGCTCCGCGCTACATCACCAAAGTGACGGACTACGAGGGCCGCATTCTGGAAGAAGATTTCTCCGACATCAAAGACGTCGTCAGTTCCCGCACCGCCCGCGTCATGACCTCCATGCTGCGGGAGGTGGTGCTCCATGGCACAGCGGTCGCCGCCGCCAAAATGCCTTATCCGCTGGCCGGCAAGACGGGAACGACCAACGATTTTACCGACGCCTGGTTCGTGGGCTTTTCTCCATCGCTCACCTGCGGCGTCTGGATCGGCTACGACGAAAAAAAGTCACTCGGCGAAAAAGAAACCGGATCCCGCGCCGCGCTGCCCATCTGGATGCAGTTCATGACCGTCGCCCTGGCGGGCAAAGATCCCGGCGAATTTCAGCCGGCGCCGGGTCAAGGAAACACGGCGCTCGCGCAGAAGAAAGTCGACACTCCAGACGTAGCGCCCGGCGACGGGGAAACTCACTAGCGGTCCGCGGCGAAACTGACAGCCCGTCCTTCAACTCCCAATTCACTGGACTTTGTCATCCCGAGCGAAGCGAGGGATCGCATTTTGCGGCGGACTGCAGATCCCTCGCTTCGCTCGGGATGACAATTCATTTATGGATTTCCCGTCACCGGATTACCTTCTGCATCAGTCGGCCAATCCGCACGATTCGATAAAGAGGAAACAGCGCTTCCGGCAATTGCACAGCGGCAATATCTCCCACGCCCGGCGTCCAAACCAGCCGCCAAAGGTATCGCCAGCGGTCGCTGCGCCGCTCCCGCAGTTTCAGGATCAGCCAGAAGTATTCCGTAGATTCGAAATCATAAGAGGCGCCGCGAACTAGACGCGCGGCGAATTCGGCGCCCAGAGCGGGCACCCGAGGATCGCCCACGATCATTTCCTCTGCCGGCTGGGGAAGCTTCGCCCAAAGCACGTTTTTCACCAGCCAGAAACTAACGCCGAGAATGCGAACGATTCCCAGCGCCCGCGCCCGTGCAAACGCCAGCGAATAGTCGATGGTTTCAGTCCGCAAAATCTGGGCAATGTCCGAAAGCCAAATCAGACGCGTCCAAAGATGCTTGGCGGCGTGCAGGCACAGCACCAGCAGCGAGTCTTCGGGAGCCAGGCAAGGTACTTCGCACCCGCCGACGACAGTGCGTCCGGCGCGCGCCATCAGATCTTCCGCGCCCAGATCGTTCAAGTGAAGATCAACCGCATAAAAATGCGGCAGCAAAGCCCACTGCAGTTCGACCATGTTCTTTCCCGCGGCGCCGTCAAACGCTCGCTCGTAGCCGGTCCGCAGCCACAATCGCTCGACGGCCGGCGTAAGATCCGCAGCGGGGCGATAACCGATTTCAGCAAGAGCCTCCTTCGCTCGCTCGAAGTCGGCGGAAGAAATCAGAAAGTCGAGATCCGAAAAGCTGCGCAGCCCGAGATCGCAGTAAAGCGATTGCGCCAGCACCGCCCCTTTGTACGGGACCGCCCGCAACTGCCTGCGCTCGAACTGCTGCATGATGCGAGCCAGTTCGGCGGTGAACCACAAACTGCTCCGCAAGTTCGCGTCATACGCAGAGCGCAGCGTGCGCTCGACTTCCGCTGGCAGACCAGAAGCATATTCGATCAGGTTGCGCGCCGCGAGCGGAAGTACTCCATGGTGCTCAGCCAGACGCAGAACTTCGCTCCAGTCAAGGGCGGAGCGATTCCAATGCGCAATGCGCTCGATCCGCTCCGGAGCCAGTTCCGCCCCAGCCAACGCGCACAGGAACTCAAATTCGTCTGCTCTCAGCGGCGCACGGCTCGACGCGGGAGACGAAAGCAAAAGTTCGGTCATGGAGGCGGATTCCCGAAGGATAGACAAGCGACCGCAAGCCAGAATAAAAGGATCGCGAATCGCCACTATAATACAGAGTCTTCGGCGCGTGTCCGAAGCTTCATTCGGACTTTCGCCGGGACTTTCGTCGTTTCCGCGTCATGGACCGCGTCGTCTTCGAATCCGTCCGCAAGGTATTTCGCCATCGTCCCGCTCTGTTCAATTGGCTGGGCAGGGAGCGGGGCGGCGAAACCATTGCCTTGAAAAACGCGTCTTTTGCGGCCGCGTGCGCCCAAGTCCTGGTGTTGCTTGGCCCGAACGGCAGCGGAAAAACCACGGCCCTCAAGCTGATCTCGACCATGCTCCTGCCCGATGCCGGGTCGGTAAGCGTGGGCGGCTTCGATGCACGGCGCGACGCCGGTGCAGTCCGGCGCCAGGTCGGCATCGCCGTAGCCGCGGAGCGCTCGTTCTTCCCGCGTCTCTCCGCTCGCGAGAATCTCGAATTCTTCGCCGCCCTCGACGAAGTCTCGCGCAAAGAGCGAGCGCAAAGGATCAAAGAAGTTCTCCGCGATACCGGCCTCGAAGAGCAAGCCGACACGTTGGTTATGAAGTTCTCCAGCGGCATGTATCAGCGACTGGGCATCGCGCGCGCCCTGGTCAAGCGCCCCGGCGTGCTCTTGCTCGACGAACCGACGCGCAGCCTTGACGCCGGCACCACCGCCCACTTTTGGACCACCATCCGCGCCTTGGCACGGCAAGAGACCTGCGTTCTGCTCGCCACCCACAGCTTCGCGGAAGCGGCTGCCGTCGCGGATCGCCTCCTCCTGCTGCAGCGCGGCGAAGTGCTCGCCGATCGCGCGCTCGGCAACGGCGAAAACGCGGACGCACTCCGCGCTTTCTACTTCCGCATGACCGGAGAGGTTGATGAGAAAATTTTGTAATTAATTTCTTATGACTTCCACCCTCGACAAGCTCCATGCCATCCTGCGGCGCGATCTGCTCACGGCCGTCCGCCACCGCAGCGGCTTCGTCGTGACCCTGGTCGGAGTGTTCACCGAACTGGCCGCTTTCTATTTTCTATCTCGCGCCATCGGTCCCGGCTTTCGACCCGGCGGCGTCGAGTACTTCCCTTTTCTAATGGTCGGCACCGGCGTCTACACGTTCTTCGTAATGAGCGCGCAAGCTTTTCTGAGCGCAGTGCAGGAAGCACAGCAGACGGGAACGCTCGAAGTGCTCATGACGACCTCCACTGCTCCGGCTGAACTCGTCATCCTCAGCTCCATTTCAGCCTTCGCCGGAAACCTGCTCAATCTGCTCGTCTATCTTTTCGCTGGAGTGGCAGTTTTCCGGGCAGCGATCCACGCCAACTTTTTTTCGTGCGTGGCCGTATTGATTTTTTCTCTGGCAATCGCCCTGGCCCTCGGGATCGCGGCGGCCACACTTCAAGTTGCCTTCCAGAAGGGCTCGGCGCTGCTGTGGTTGCTCGGCTCCGGCCTCTGGTTCCTGAGCGGAACCATGTTCCCAATCCAGAGCTTGCCCCGCCCGCTCGAGCTTCTCGCTCGCGCGGTTCCTCTCACATATGCCATCGATGGCATGCGCAGTGCGCTGCTCGAGGGGCAGTCCATCCGAGCGATGGCTCCCACACTCGCCGTCCTGGCCGGGTTTAGCGTGGTCCTGCTGCCGCTCGCGCTGGCCGCCCTGTCGCTAAGTTTGCGGCGCGCCCGGCAGGATGGAACTCTGTCATTTTATTAAGGAGTTGATTCGCCTTGTTCGGCCTGCGCCGGGCCAAGTCAGCTGGGCCAAGTCAGATTGTCACCGGCGAAAGCCGTGTAGTACACTGCCTTTACTCTGATCAAAACTGGGAATGGCAAGGGGGAAACCAACCCTTCATCTGTCCGGGCCATCGAAAAACTTCCTCATGGAAAACACCACGATTACGACCACGAGTACGGCGTGCTCGACGGGGAACGTAGAACGCTCAGCTTTGGTGGCCGAAGCTTTGCGTCTCAGTGGTCGTTTGCGTCTGCAAGTTCACGGGGAAAGCATGCTGCCCGCTCTTTGGCCGGGCGATCTGGTGGAAATCGCAAGCTGCTCGCTCGAAGACCTCCGGCCCGGTGAGATCGTGCTCGCCCGGCGTGATGGCCGCCTTTTCCTGCATCGCCTTGTCTCCACCCGCAAGCCGGACGTCTTTCTGCTGTGTGGCGATTCCATGCCTGGCTCCGACCCTCAGTTCCCTGCCGAAGCGCTGCTGGGCCGGCTGGTAAGCAAGGCTGGCGAAACGCGAGGCGTCTCCCGTTTCAGCGTGAAATGGTCGCGCGCGCTGGGAATGGTGCTCTGTCATTGTGGCGTGGCCCGGCGTCTTGTTCTGAAACTTCACAGCCGCCGGCTAGCATCGGCGCGAGAATTTCGAAACCCGGAACCGGCGACGGGGCTGGGTCCCGGTGAGTTGGGAGCCTTATGACCGCCGCACCCCGAAAAGTCGCGTGTGTCGAAATCGGAGGCATCCCGATCGCCTTGTCCACCTGCGACCAGGGTTTTCTCAATCTGCTGCGCCAGCGCTATGACGGGTTCCTGAGTTCTTCGCCTCCCGAGTTTGAGCTTGAGTTTGATCTCACCGGCACGGGACCGGCTTCCGATGACGATGTTCGGGTCCGCCGCAACGTTGACGATGACGAGTGGCTCATCGAGCGCGGAGACTTCCGCGCCCGCTGGGCCCCGCGCACCGGACAAGGCAACGTGCGGCAAAATGCCAATCCGTATTCTCTCGATTCGGTGCTCCGTATTTTGCACAGCCTGATTCTTGCCGAGCGCGGCGGATTCCTGCTGCACGCCGCCAGTGCGATCTGCGATGGCCGGGCCTATCTGTTCTCGGGCGTTTCCGGCGCGGGCAAGACCACGATGACGCGCCTGGCGCCGGCGGACATCACCCTGCTGACCGATGAAATTTCCTACTTGCGCCCGAGCGCCGACGGGTACGCGGCATTCGGCACTCCTTTTGCCGGAGAGCTGGCCAAGCCCGGTGAAAACTGCACCGCTCCGGTCTCCGCTCTGTTTTTTCTGCAAAAGGGTCCGGAGAATCGTGTCGATGAGTTGTCGTCCGCGGAAGCCGTCCGCCGCCTCATGCGCAATATTCTGTTCTTCGCCGAAGACCGGGGCTATCCTGATGCCAGGGTGTGGGACGAAATCCGCAACTTCCAGGAGGTGCCCGAGCATGCCTGAGAATTGCATTTACCATTGCGCGCAGTTCTGCCATTGCCGCCCGCGCGCTGGCTGGCGAAATGATGGTCATGAACTCGGCCGATTCGACTTTCTTCACGCTCAACGAAGTCGCCACCGCCATCTTTCAAGCTGCCGACGGTCACACCCCTTTGCGGGAAATCGTCCGCGACCAGATCTGCGAGCAATTTGAAGTCGATCCCGAACAGGCCCAGTCCGATGCCGAGCAGTTCGTCACCGAGCTTTCCGGCCGCGGAATCCTTCTCGTTTCCAGTCAACCGCTATCGTCTGAGACGAACCGGGACACGAACCGGGAGGCGCCCTGATGAGCCTGATGACCGAAATGGGCCAGAAGGCATTCAACCTGGGCGTGCCCCTCGCCGTGCACGTTGACGTCACCTATCGCTGCAACGAGCGCTGCGTCCATTGTTATCTCGATCACGACGACCACGGCGAGATGACCACCGCCGAAATCAAGGACGTGCTCGATCAACTGGCCGAGGCCGGCGTTTTCTTTCTCACTTTCAGCGGCGGCGAGGTCTTCATGCGCCGCGACTTCTTTGAGCTTGTCGAATACGCCCGGCGTCTCATGTTCAACGTCAAGATCAAGACCAACGCGGTGATGATTACTGAAAAGGATGCGCGCAGAATTCGCGAACTGGACGTTGACACCATCCAGATCAGCGTCTATTCCCATCGTCCCGAAGTCCACGATGCCATCACCAAGCTGCCGCACTCCTTGGAGCGCACCATCAAAGCCATTCGCTTCTTGCGCCAACAAGGCCTGCGCGTCACCATCGCCAATGTGCTCATGACCGTGAATTCTTCCGATCATCTTGGCGTGCAGAAACTTGCTGCCGAACTCGACGTTCATTACACGCTCGATCCCACCATCACGCCCATGATGGACGGCGACACCTCCGTTCTCGCGCTGCGCATTCCGGGAGAAGAACTCCCGGAAGTTTTCCGCAATCCCGCGCTGGTCGCCAGCCAGGAAGAGTTCTGCGAACCGCCCAATCCGCCCTCGGCCGAGGATCTGGAGGGTTACTCGTGCAGCGCGGGCCATTCCTTCTGCTACATTTCGCCCTACGGCGATGTCTTCCCCTGCGTCCAGTTTCCCCTTCCCACGGGTAATATCCGCCAGCAGAAGTTTTTGGATATCTGGAATCTTTCCCCCGAGATGAAAGAGGTTCGCTCGATCAAGGCCAAAGATCTGACCGTCTGCTCATCGTGCTCGCACGTCAGCAGTTGCACGCGTTGTCCGGGGCTGGCCTATATGGAAGGAAGTATGCGGGGCCCGTCCACCGCGGATTGCGAGAAGTCGTTCTACCGCACCGGCGTGCCCACTGCGAACATGCTGCGGCAAGGGCTGTCGAAACCACGCACCACCGCACACCTGATCCAGATTCGGCCGATCGCCGTCCCTGCATGATACGGGGGCTCCTTACAGTATGCCCCCGGCAGCAGCAGCGTTGTGCCTGCGCTTTAGGTCAATGACCGCTTCCGCGCTGGCCAACTGTTCCAGCATGCGCTGCACCGCAGCCCGGACCTCATGCGTCGCCTCAGTGAACTTGAGCGCCGCGCCAATACCCATGTCCATGCGCACGACCTCGCTCGCCACCGTAACGTTCGTATGTTCGTGCGAGAAGGTGACTTCCAACTTCGATCCGGGCAGCAGTAGGCTGCCGCTTTCAACATAGCAACCACCCAGGCTGAGGTTGGTAACAATGCCCACGATCGCCCGTTCCAGCCCGTCGCCGCAAATTTCCGTGATGAGTTGGCCTCGCACCCGCGGATACAGACGGCGGTTTTTCTCCGTCGAGTGACTCCGCTTCTTCTGCAGATACATGCGTTTGTCGGCTTCCGAGAGGATTCTCTCGGCATCCATCCCGTCCTCGGGATACACCGCTTTGCCCACGCTCAGCGATAGAATGTCCTCGTTGCAGATGTCCTTCCCAGCCTGTCTTGCCAAGTCTCGCATCTGTTCGGCTTTGCGTGCGGACGCTTCGGGTGTGAGTCCAGGGGCGATGACCACGAACTCGTCCCCGCCCATGCGCGCCACATAATCGTACTCACGGCTGGTTTCCTTCAGGGAAAGCGCAAATCGCCGCAGTACCCGGTTTCCTTCCAGGTGTCCGAAGCGGTCGTTGATCTGCTTGAACCCATCCATGTCCGCGACCATCACGGTCAACGTTTTGTTGTCGCGTTTGCAGCGCGCCATTTCCCGGTCCAGTTGCAGGAATAGCGAGCGCGCATTGGGAAGACCGGTGAGGTAATCGGTAACCGCCGAACTCTCCGCCTGCTCGTACTTCAGCGCGTTCTCGATGGCGAGCGCCATCTTCGAGGTCACAGCCCGCAAAATACGCAGGTGATCGGAGGTAAAGAAATCCTTTTCCGCGCAGTACAAAGCGACCACTCCGACCACGCCCTGCAAGCCCTCAAGCGGAACCGCGAGCGCTGACATCAGCGTGCTGTACTTCGAAGTATCGTTCAAGTAACCGGGCTCGACCGAAGGATTCCCATTGAGGATCGGTTTGCGGTTTTGCGCCACCCACCCCGACAGCCCTTGTCCAATCGGAATGCGCAGCGAAGCAAACAACCGGAAGTTGTCGCCATTCACATATTCCGGCACAAGTTCATCGCCCTGGCAGATGTAGATCGCAATCGCATCGTAGAGCACAACCCGGCGCAGCTTCACCGCAAACACCGAGAGCGTTTCGTCCAGACTCAGCGAAGCTCCCAGCTCCTGGCTGAGTTCGAAAAGAGTCTGCGCTTCCTGGCGCGCCGCCGCGATCGAACTCAGAAAACTGCGCTCCGGCAATTGCGGCCGTCCTTGCTCGGCGAAGCCGGCTGCCGGCTTGATGGACGGCTCATCCTTCGCGCCTTCATCTTTCACTTCCGTGGATAGCTTATGCTTGCCCAGCCGGTCGGTGCGTAAGTGAACCAGTTGCTCCAGCTCCACGTATCGTCGTTCGAGCACCCTTACCACTTGCGGATCAAAAGCCTTTCCCGATTCATCCACCAGCCGCGCCATCGCTTCATGCAGCGGCAACGCCCGCCGGTATTGCCGGTCTGAAGCGAGCGCGTCCAGAAAATCCACCGCCGACAGGATGCGCGCGCCAATCGGAATCTCGCTCCCGCGCAGTCCCAGCGGATAGCCGGTCCCATCGAACTTTTCGTGATGGGCCCGTACGATGGGCACCACTGGGTAGGGAAATTGCACGCGCTCCAGGATTTCTGCTCCCACCATCGGATGAATCTTCATTTTCTCGAATTCTTCCGGCGTCAGGCGGCCCGGTTTCGCGATAATGTGCTCCGGAACCGCCAGCTTGCCAATGTCGTGCAACAAGGCTGCCGCCTGCAAGGCTTCCATTCCTTCCCGGTCAACCTTGAGTTCCTTCGCAACTTCGACGGCGTAAACGCGAACCCTCTGCAAGTGGTCGTGAGTAGTCTGATCCTTGGCCTCAATGGCAAGCGCGAGTACCTCGATCGTTCGTATATGCAAGTCGGCCATTTCTTGCACATGCCGCTTCTCGTCTTCCAGTTTGCCGAGGTAAAGACGGTAGGAACTGTAGATGAGATACGCCACTGGAAGCGTCAGCAACGACGTCTGCCAGTCGGTAAAGCCGTGCAGCCAGCTCATCGCCCCCGCCAGGCCCGCGGCCACCAGGTAGTAGGGGAAACTCCAGAAGTAGCGCTCTACCCAGATCTTCCGCAGCGACTCGCGCTCCGTCAAAGAGATGACCGCGGCAACCGGAACCGTATTAGCCACGAAGTAAACGCACGCCGCCAGAAATAGCGATGTCGATGGGTTATTCACGGCGTGATGCGCCAAAAAATAGCGATATGAGGCGAAGGTTACCGCGATCGCCATTGCCGCCGAACAGACGTTGAAAGCGACTTGAATCGGAATCGGATGGTCTCCTAAGTACTGCACGACCACCGCCGCGCAGCCCAGCGCCATCGCTTCCGGCAAGCTCAGTTCCAGCACACCCAGCAGGAGAAACAGAAAATTCACTGACATCGTCCCCGCAATTCCAGGCAGATTCACCTTCAGCCGCGAGGCTGCCAGCGCAATCGCAAGATAGCAGCAAAACTTGAGCGGATTCTCACTCCCGCCGTGCAAGAGCGAATAGGTCAGGACAACCGTCCCGCAGAGCACGACCACGGCCACAAAAAAGCGTGGCGCCGCGCTCATGTCCCTCCACGATTGAGGGCCAGTTTTCATTCCAGACGTACTCCTCCCCGGGCACGGGTCACAGATTCCCAGGCGCAAAAAACCGGGGAATAATCATTGATAACAGGCCCGGGGAGGAGCAGGAAAGCATTCGGCGATTTGAAGATACACTTCCGTAACCGGGGGCCACTGACCTTTGGCTGGTCCTTCGCCTTCCAAGCCCCGGAGATAACCTCTTAAGCCATAGAAAAACACCACCACCAAGGCGAACTTGAGCTTGCCGGCCCGCCGCATCGCATAACCGGGGTCCTCGGCAATGTGCCGTCTTCCGGATACCGCTTGTGGCCAACATCAGACGGGGGCGGCCGGACACAGGCCTTGCCGCCAATCGGCATGATATGCTGTGATGATCCATAATCTATAGTAACTGGATTGGCTTTATAGTATTTTGAATTAGAGCTGGTTCCGGGCCGTGAATGGCGGAGTGCCGGCTGGACAGAGTCCACCCACGGTCCCTAAAATCGCTGGTCGTTTTCGTTTCGCATTAATCATTGATAATGGATAATTGAAAAACTGAGGAGCTGTAATGCCACAGGACAACAATCCCGGGAAAAAGCCGCACTTTGCAACTCTGGCCGTTCATGGCGGCCAGGAGGTTGACCCTACCACGAAGTCTCGCGCCGTCCCCATTTACCAAACCACGTCGTACGTGTTCGACGATGCCGACCATGCCGCGCGCCTGTTCGCCCTGAAGGAATTCGGAAACATCTATACCCGGATCATGAATCCGACCACCGATGTGTTCGAAAAGAGAATCGCGGCACTGGAGGGAGGAGCTGCGGCACTGGCTACCGCTTCCGGCCAGGCTGCCGAGACCTTGGCTGCGATTACTCTGGCGGTCGCCGGAGACGAACTCCTATCCACCACCTCGCTCTATGGCGGAACCTACAATCTCTTTCACTACACGCTGCCGGAGCTCGGTATCAAAGTGCGCTTCGTCGATGGGGACGATTTCGACGGCTTGAAGAAGGCGATCAATTCCAAGACCAAGGCGCTTTATACCGAGACGCTCGGGAACCCAAAACTCGACGTTGCCGAGATCGAGACCCTGGCTCAAATCGCTCACGAAAACGGCGTGCCTCTCGTCATCGATAACACTTCCGCCTCCCCGGCGCTGGTTCGCCCCATCGAGTGGGGAGCCGATATTGTCATCAATTCCGCGACCAAGTTCATTGGCGGGCACGGCACCTCCATCGGCGGCGTGATCGTAGATGCCGGGAAGTTCGATTGGAAGGCATCCGGCCGTTTCCCGGGCCTTGTCGAACCCGACCCCTCTTACCACGGCGTCTCCTACACCGAGGCCTTTGGTCCATTGGCGTTCATCCTCAAGGCCCGCGTGCGCGGCCTGCGCGACACGGGCGCGGCGCTCTCGCCGTTCAACGCCTTTTTGTTGCTGCAGGGCGCTGAAACTCTTCATCTCCGCATGCAGCGCCACTCCGAGAACGCACTTGCCGTAGCCCGGTTCCTCGAAACCCACCCCGCCGTCGTTTGGGTCAATTATCCCGGCCTGCCTTCGAGCAAATACTATGCCCGAGCCCAGAAGTATCTGCCGCATGGCTCGGGAGCGCTGGTCACGTTCGGAATCAAGGGCGGTTACGAAGCGGGGCGTAAGCTGATCAACTCGCTGTCTCTATTCAGCCTGCTGGCTAACATCGGCGACGCGAAATCGCTGGTCATTCACCCCATGTCCACCACCCACCAACAGCTCTCCGAATCCGAACAAAGGGATACCGGGGTTACACCTGAGTTGGTGCGCTTATCGGTGGGAATCGAAGATCTGCGCGATATCGTCGCCGACCTCACCCAGGGATTGGAAAAGGCAACTGGGCTGTCGCCAAAAGCAGCGACCGCAAAGTAGGGGCAACAAAGATGCCGACCATCATTCCGTCGATCCGGGCGAAGCACTCTTTTGCTGAAAAGGAGGGCTTCGCCCTGGAATGTGGTGGCGAACTGCGCCCCGTGACTCTTCAATACGCCGTATACGGAGAACCAAACGCGGCGCGCGACAACGTGGTCCTGGTCTGTCACGCGCTCTCCGGTTCCGCCGAAGTTGCCGATTGGTGGCCCGAGCTGTTTTCCGACAATGACTTCTTCAGCATCGCCCCCTATTGTGTGATCTGCATCAACATTCTGGGATCGTGTTACGGTTCGACCGGTCCACAGTCCATCAATCCCAGCACCGGAAGGACCTATGGCCCGGACTTCCCGCTGGTCACCGTCGGCGACATTGTCCGATCGCAACGTGAGGTTCTCGATCACCTCGGAATCGATCGCATTCAACTCGTCATCGGTGGTTCGATTGGCGGCATGCAGGCCTTGCAGTGGGCCATGGATTTTCCCGACCGCGTCGATAACTGCATCAGCATCGCCGCGACGCCGCTCGGCCCGATGGGACTGGCACTAAATCACATGCAACGCCAGGTCATCCGGTTGGACCCCAAGTGGAAAAATGGAGACTACGGCGACCAGCCACCGGCTCACGGTCTAGCCCTGGCACGGAAGATCGCCATGTGCTCTTACAAATCGGCCGAGTTGTTCAGCACCCGCTTTGGGCGCAATCCCAACCGCAACGGCGAAAATCCATGGGCCGAACCCAACGCTCGCTTCGATGTCAGCGGTTATCTCGATCATCAGGGCGAGAAATTCGTACAGCGCTTCGATACCAATTCGTATCTCTGCATCACCAAGACCATGGACACCTTCGACCCCGTCCGCAAGTACGGCTCCATCCACGCCTACGGCCGCATCCAGGCCCGCGTCACCCTCGTCGGCATCTCCTCCGATTGGCTCTTTCCAGCCTCCGAGGTGCAATCGTTGGCCGGTGAACTCAGAAGCTGCGGCGTGGATTGCATCTACCGTGAAATCGAATCCTCCCATGGGCATGACGCTTTCCTCGCCGAGCCCGACAAACTCGCCTCCATCCTGGCGACCCGACTGTCGCCAGACTGAAGCGGATCAAGTCAGCGTCGCCACCCAGGTAGCAGTGGAGCGACCGGCGTCCTCGCCCGTCCCACCCAGATCAGCTTAGAAGTGGAACCCAAGCTGAGCCGTCAGCGCCCGCGGCGTCACATAGTGCGTTCCGCTGAAGGTCGAAAGAAAGTTATACAGCGCCAGTTTGTTGGTTATGTTGATGGCGGTAAGCGTGAGACTCCATTTGTAACGGTCGCCTTTGAACAGGTTGTCATCGCCCACCGACACATCAAACAGGCTGCGCGACGCGATGCGCGGCGGATTGTGATCGTCGTTTTCGGCATTGATCCCTGGCACTCGGACAAGATTGGATGTGAACTGCGATGCCAGGCATGTCCCCGACGGAATCGGAGTGGTCGGGGTTGCGCGGACGCCGTTGCAGGTGAACCCGGCCTCGTACTCCTGATCGGCGCTCAGGGGGTTGCCAAAGATATCTTGTAACAGGACGGCTGGTTGGCCGCCGAGTGTGGTTGTCTGCGGGCAATCGTTGTAGGGGACGTTTGCCCCGTAGCACGGAGCATTGCCGGCCACCAGGCCGCTGTCGTATCGCCAGTTGAAGCCGAGAAACGGGCCACGCTTCCAGGGCTGATATTGAAAATGGGTTGTCTGGTTGAACTTTTCGTCGTGGTCGATGCGGAAGGGAACCCCCGGAGCTCCCACAGTGGCACCAGCGCCGCCAATCTGCGGCGGGAAGAAACGCGCTGCTACGCTGGAGAAGACCATGAGCGCAGTAAAGCCATGGAAATTCGGCACGCTCACACGGCCGGCATATCCGGGAATCTTAGAGTTGTGCCACTCTATGGGGAAAGTGATCGGAGTGTCGCCGAGCACACTGAAATCGTAGCCATTGTGCGTGTACTTCGTGATCCACTCGCCGGAAAAGACCAGATACCGCCCGAAAGCCTGCTCCAGGCCAGCGTGGAATTCATTGCGAAAGCCGGGACTCAGAATCCCGCTCACTCCAGGGGAACAGAGAAGAAGCGGGGACAAGACGGCATTGCTGCATCCGGTGCTGGAAAGTACCAGATTTTCATTGAAGGGAGATTCGAGGGTGCGAGCGTAAGAAACGCGGAGAATCGTGTTGGTCCTCTTGAAGTTGTAAGCGATCCCGAGACGAGGCTCGGCCTGCCGTGCGATGGAGATTCCATTGTAGAGATCGCCACGAATGCCGAGGTTCAAAGACCAGTTTCCGACGGTGATTGCGTCGCGAACATAGAGAGCAAGCTCCTTCACGTCGGTGCGGCCATTGAAGGTATATAGGCCACCGCCGCGGGTCAAGTCGTAGGGAAACAGCGTTGAATTGAAAGCAGGGTAAAACGCGGAGTTGGGTGCGTTGGGATTAAAGAGCGGGCTTGTAGGATCGGCAACATTGGGCGCAAATCCGAAGCCGCCGCATTGCGAGGGATCGGTGAAACCCGGCACAGGAACGTTAGCATCGCTTGCCGTGGATAGAGTCAAGCAAGGCGCGTTGTAGACGGGATCGACGATGCCCACACTGTCGTTTTCTCTCAGCAATGTCTGTTCGTAAGTAACTCCCGCCTTGATTTGGTTGATCCCTTTGACGTAGGAGAGATCGGATCGAAGTCCCGCATTGGTGAGCGTCCGGTTCTGACCCACGGACTGCCTCTGCAGGCTCGGAGGCCCGAGATCCGCGAAAAAATCGCTGCTTGGGTAGTAGTTGTAATCGTCGCGGCGCACGAATGCTCCCAAGGTAAATACGGCGTTGTTACTCAGCAGATGCGTCCAAGAAGGGGCGATGTTGAAGGTCCCAATCTTGGAGCGCTGGTCGTTCGCTCCCACGGTAACGCCTTCCGTAAAGCCGGTGGAATTACCGATGGGAACTTTGCCCAGGTAGTCCTCCTCTATTGGAAGAACTCCGTCCAGTCCACTCCAGGGCGTCGCATTCTGGGCATCGATTGAATTCGGCGTCTGGAACCAGCTCCGGCTGTAGCCGAAGTTCAAGTGAATCGAGTCGGCGGATGAGAGTTGAAAGTCCACGCGGTCGAACAGGTTCTCTTCGTTGCCCTTGTCGTGTATTACCGCGAATTCTGGCGGATCCAGGAACCGGCCGCTGTTCAAACCGCCGACGGAGATGAAGTTTCCCCAGTTCTTACCGCCGTAAGCAAGCTCGGCAGCCACGTTGGATGTCCCAAACGACCCATAGGAGGCGGTCAAGCTTCCATGCGGTGTGGTCACACCCTGGCCCGAGCGTGTGGTGGCGACAATCACTACGCTGGTCTTGCCTCCGTATTCCGCCGGCGGCGCACCGGATATGACCTCCATCGATTGGACGGAATCGAGTGGAATCTGGTTCGAGAACACCTTGCTTTGCTGGTCGGTAATCGGCTGGCCGTCGACGGAGAAAGAATTCTCCGCGTGGTCGCCGATCCCGTGGAAGAGGCCATTGGAATCGGCGGCGATTCCTGGCGTGGAGAGCGTAACCAGCGAACTCAGCTCTGACGACGCGCTCTCCAGGGGAAGTTTGTCAAACAGTTCCCTGCTGATGTCGGCGTGGAAGGTGGGATCGTTCTCCACCAGATCTCCCGCAGACTCGACCGTGACCGTGGCGACGCCGCCGGCCACCGTCAAACTGACCTTGACAGTCACCGGCACCACCGACCGGGTCTCCACATCCTGCGCGTATTGAGCGAATCCCTCAGCCGTAATCGTCATGTGATACGGATTAAACGGCACGTTCGTGAAATTGAAATTCCCCTTGCTGTCTGTGGTGGTCGTCCGGTCATAGCCGCTGACCGCTTGATGAATTTCAACCTTCGCATTCGCCACCACCGCGCCCGAAGGGTCCAGGACGGTACCGCTGATCGATCCCGAACTTCCCGACTGCGCATGCGCGACCCCAACACTCAGCACCATCGCCACGGTGAAAATAGCCGTCGCCAGCCAGCCCTTATAAGACAAGTGCATGATTCCTCCAATAAATAATAGGTTCTGGGGCGAGTCCGATCACCGATCACAGCTCGAAGATCGAAGATCGAAGATCGCAGTTCCTTGAAAATACTTATGTGGATTCAGCGCGGGATCAGAACGCAGGTGGAGGACGAATAAACTGGCTAGTGACGGGACGGAAGATCGGGGAAACTTCTGCCACCAGGATCGCCAGGACTGCCGTTGCCAAAACCGGCGCCGAGGCAGGCGTCTGGGTACTGAGTCCGGCATGGGCGGTCGCGCAAATCGAGCAGGTATGGCGGGATGTGGCCGAGTTCTCGGAATGCGAGTGGGTCGCCTGCACCGTCCCCATCACGCACACCAGCGCAACCGCGACCATGCACACAGCTCTGACGAAGACGCCCCGATTTGCCGATGCTCTCAGCATGCCGCCCCGATGTTGATGTTCCCCACCCCGATTGCTTTTGGACAATTTTACGCTTAGATGGTTATCCACGGATAGGCGAAGCACAAAAAAAGAAAGGCGGCGCACCAGGAAAATGAACCCTGCCCGCACACCCCCAGATCCTGCCCCTCGCAAGCTGCGGAAAAACTCCGGTTTCGTATCAGGGCATCGCTTCAGCGATGCCGCAAATCCTTCGAAATCAACGCCACTTTAGGGGCTGAGGGCCGAATACCGACCTTTTCCGCAGCCTCCCGGCCGAGAACCAACAATAGCACTATCACCGGCGAACGCATTCTCCGACAATCATAGCAATAGGAGTTACCACCAGCGGTCGTTGATTTGCGCCACCTGCGTCTTAATTTGTTCTTTCTCGGATGTGCCCGCGCTTGCTCTAAGGCGGGTCTATCGACGTCAGACTCAGGGAGAAGTACTTATGTCAGGACAAGTCATTTTGTATTTTGAAGACCAAGCGGACGCCTTGCGCTTCGCCCTCGCCGCCGGTTCGGTGATGGCCGGAGATGGAACGCGCGCCCCCGGCGATTTAGTCCAGGAAACCACGCGAGTCACGCGCATCCGCTTGGACGACACCAACCGGGGAAAGGGCAAGCAGCCCAATCCTGGTTCCAATTCCCCTGGTTCCAATTCCCCTGGTTCCAATTCCCCTGGTTCCAATTTCAACGACCGCATCGCGTAACCGCGCCCCGCGCGGACAGTTTCCACCGCGCACGAAAACCACCGCGAGCGAAAGCTCCCGCCACCGCGGTCCGCCCCGAATTAGAATGTCTGCATGCCCATCGCTGAACAGACCTCCTCTTCGTCTTCATCCACCGCGTTCGACCTCGCCTGGGTTCGCGCGCAGTTCCCGGCGCTCGCGCAAACCGTCAATGGGCATCCTGCGGTCTTTCTGGACGGGCCCGGAGGTACGCAGGTACCGCAGCCGGTAATTGACGCCATCGCGGACTATCTGGCGCGCAATAACGCCAACACCGGCGGCGCCTACCAAACCAGCCGCAACACCGATCGCATGATCGCGGAAGCGCGCGCAGCGATGGCAGATTTTCTAAATTGCGATGCCGACGAAATTGTGATCGGAGCAAACATGACCGCGCTGACCTTCGCCATGAGCCGCGCGCTCGGCCGCGAACTCGGCCCCGGCGACGAGATCGTGCTCACCCTGCTCGACCACGACGCGAACTTTTCGCCCTGGAAAGCGCTGCAAGAAGAAGACAAAGGCGTGGTCATCCGCTCCGTGAAGTTCAACCATGCCGATTGCACGCTCGACATGCACGACCTGGCGGCAAAAATAGGCGATCGCACGCGGATCGTGGCCGTCGGTTATGCGTCAAATGCGGTAGGCACGATCAACAACGTAGCCGAAGTGGTGCGCCTGGCGCGGCAAGCCGGAGCGCTGAGTTACATCGATGCCGTCCACTACGCTCCGCACCGTCCCATTGATGTGCGCGCCCTCGACTGCGATTTTCTGGTCTGCTCGACCTACAAATTTTTCGGCCCGCACCTGGGCGTTCTCTACGGCAAGCGCGAGCACCTGCAACGCCTGCATCCCTATAAGGTCCGGCCCAACACCAACAACATCCCGAACTGTTGGGAATGGGGAACGCTGAACCACGAAGGCATCGCGGGAATCAAACCCTGCGTGGATTACTGGGAAGCGCTCGGCCGCCGCGCCAATCCCGCACTCACCACCCGCCGCGCTGCGATCCTGTCCGCGTACGAAACGATTCATAAGCACGAACAAGAAATGACGGAGAGGATGATCGCCGGCTTGCTGGCGATTCGCGGACTGAAGCTATACGGTATCACCGATCCGCGGCGCTTCCAGAATCGGGTCGCGACGTTCGCCGTCCGCGTCGAAGGCCAAACGCCGCTGGAACTCGCAACCAAGCTCGGCGAACGCGGCTTCTTCACCTGGGACGGAAACTACTATGCCCTGAACCTGACCGAACAGTTAGACGTCGAGCGCCTCGGAGGATTTCTGCGCATCGGCCTCGTTCACTACAACACGCTGGAGGAAGTAGAGAGTCTGCTGGCCGCGCTGCGAGAGATTGTGGCGTGACATGACGAAAACGCTGTCGTCTGTTCAAGAACTCGTTTTCCCAGGTGAATTGATAATTCGCCTGCAGCGCCCTACTTTTCCGTTGGAGCGTCGTCGAGGCTTTCTCCCGTGCCGTGGCCAGGAATGACAGGTGTCCTTCCAGTGTCGCCCGAATCCGGGCCCGCTGCTCAGTGCTAAGCGCCGTAAACTGAAATCCGTACTTTTTCCCAGAGCACGAACAACCGACCAACTTTCGCCAAGAATGATTTTCTGCATCGGAAAGAAAGAGAGATAATACCGCTGCGAGAGGAAAACTTCGCAGGAGACCTGCATGGCAATCCAGTTTACGTTAAATGGGGAAGCGCGAAGCGTGGACGTTGATCCGCAGATGCCCCTGCTGTGGGTGTTGCGCGACACGTTGAATCTGACGGGAACGAAGTTTGGGTGTGGGATGGCGTTGTGCGGCGCGTGCACAGTGCATATTGAAGGCGAGGCGACGCGGTCGTGCGTCACGCCGGTTTCAGAAGTCGCCGGGAAGTCGGTAACCACGATCGAGGGACTCTCGGCCGACGTGAGCCATCCCGTGCAGAAAGCGTGGATCGAGCTGGACGTTCCGCAGTGCGGCTACTGCCAGTCCGGGCAAATCATGTCTGCGGCGGCGCTGCTGTCGAAAAAGCCGCGGCCCACCGATGCGGAGATTGACGACGCAATGAGCGGGAACATCTGCCGGTGCGGTACTTATCAACGGATTCGCGAGGCGATTCAGCGCGCGGCGCAGATGCATGCGGTACCGGCGCGGCAGAAAGCGTCGCCGGAGAAGAAGGCGAAAAAACCGGGAGGGACAGCAGCGATGATGCCGTATGAGCCGGCCCCTGCAGGAGGTGCGGAATGAGCAGCGCGACGATGAAAGTGGATCGCCGGGAATTTTTGCAGAGCGCAGCGGCGGGAGCGACCGGGCTGGTGATTGGATTCTATCTGCCGAGTCGGATCGAGGCGCGTGCGGCGGCGGCTGAGGCGGTGACCTTTGCGCCAAACGCGTGGGTCCGGATCGGCACGGACGATACGGTCACGCTGGTGATTGACAAATCGGAGATGGGGCAAGGAGTGGTGACGTCGCTTTCGATGCTGATCGCCGAAGATCTGGAGTGCGACTGGAAGAAGATTCGCACCGTGTTTGCGCCGGCGGCGAAAGAATATGCCAACCCCGTCTTTGGAATTCAGGGAACGGGCGGGAGTACGAGCGTGAGAGGGATGTGGACGCCGCTGCGGAAGGCGGGAGCGCAAGCGCGAGAGATGTTGATCGCCGCGGCTGCGGAAAAGTGGAGCGTGGATAAGGCGGTGTGCCGCGCGGAAAACAGCCAGGTGATCCACACCCAGACCAAGGAGCGTCTGAGTTACGGAAGCCTTGCGGAAGCGGCGGGAAAACTGCCGGTGCCGAGTGACGTAAAGCTCAAGGACCCGAAGCAATTCCGGATCGTCGGTAAATCGATGAAGCGGCTGGATTCGGCGGACAAAACTTGCGGACGCACGGAGTTTGGGATTGACGTGCGTCAGCCGGGAATGCTGCACGCGGTAGTGGCGCGGTGTCCGGTGATTGGTGGGAAAGTGGCGAGCTTCAATGCGGACAAAGCGAAGGCCGTGCGCGGCGTGAAGCACGCAATACAGATTTCGAGCGGAGTGGCCGTGGTGGCGGACAACACCTGGTCGGCGATGCAGGGGCGGAACGCGCTCGAAATCAAGTGGGAGGAAGGGCCGAACGCTTCCCTGACCAGCGCGGCCATCCGCAAGATGCTCGAGGAGGGAGCGAGCAAGCCGGACGCGGCCGTGGCGCGGAAGGAAGGCGACGTGACGGCGGGATTTCGAAGCGCGGCGAAGAAAATCGAGGCGGTGTATGAAGCGCCGTTCCTGGCGCACGCAACCATGGAGCCGATGAACTGCGTGGCGCACGTGCGCGCGGACGGGTGCGATGTCTGGGCACCGACGCAATTTCAGGGCGTCAATCAGATGACGGCGGCCAAGATCGCCGGGCTGAAGCCGGAACAGGTAAATATTCACACGACGTATCTGGGGGGAGGATTCGGGCGGAGAGCGGAGCAAGATTTTGTGGTCGAGGCAGTGGAAATTTCGAAAGCCGCGGGCGCGCCGGTGCAGGTGACGTGGTCGCGCGAGGACGATATGCAGCATGATTTCTACCGGCCAGCGTCGTACAGCCGGTTCGAGGCCGGGCTGGACGCTGAAGGTTGGCCGGTGGCGTGGTCGAACCGGATTGCCTGCCCTTCGATCATGTCGCGCTTCTTTCCCGGTTCGGTGAAGGACGGGCTGGATGAATCGAGCGTGGAGGGAGCGGCGGACTTGCCGTACGCAATTCCGAATATTCTCGTGGACTACCAACTCACGGAGACAGGGATCCCGGTGGGATTCTGGCGGTCGGTGGGGCATTCGCAAAACGCGTTTTTCAGCGAGTGCTTCTTGGATGAGCTGGCGGCAGCAAGCGGAAAAGATCCGTACGAGTTCCGGCGGCGGCTGCTTCAGAAAGCACCGCGGCATCTGGGTGTACTCGAGCTGGCGGCAACGAAAGCGGGCTGGGGGGAAGCGCTGCCGGCCGGGCGATACCGCGGGATTGCAGTGCTGAGTTCGTTTGGGAGCTACGTGGCGGAAGTGGCCGAAGTCTCGGTGGACAAGAAAAGCGGCGAGGTGCGGGTGCATCGCGTGGTGTGCGCGGTGGATTGCGGGAGGACGGTGAATCCGCTGACGATTGAGGCGCAGATGCAGAGCGGAATCGTTTTCGGGCTGACGGCCGCGCTCAAAGGCGCAATCACAATCAATAAGGGGCGCGTGGAGCAAGGGAATTTCGACGATTACCAAATGCTCCGCATGGCTGAGATGCCGAAGATCGAGGTGCACATCGTACCGAGCGATCAGCCTTCGAGCGGGATCGGAGAACCCGGGACGCCGCCGATTGCACCGGCGGTTTGCAACGCGATTTTTGCAGCGACCAAAAAGCGGGTCCGGCAGCTGCCGATCCGGCCGGAAGAGCTTGCATGATCGGTGCGACCTGCCAGGACATTGGCGATTTTGCGTCAACCGAGGAAGCGGTTCTGTTGCTCCAGACTTCAGAGTCCCGACCCGGGCACTTTGCGTCGATCCGCCGTTTGCCAAATTGATCCGGGGTAGCTGGTCTGCTAAAGTCGTCGTCATGTCCGAGCGTTCCACCGAGCAGAGAGGTGACCAGATACGCGAATTCGTCGACTCCCTTTATCGCGTGGATTCGGGACGAATCCTGGCAACTCTGATCCGCTTGCTCGGTGATTTTGATCTTGCCGAGGAGGCGATGCACGAAGCCTTTGCGGCTGCCCTAAGCCTGTGGCCGAGGAGTGGAGTACCCGGCAACCCGCGACCATGGTTGATTTCGACGGCCCGATTCAAAGCCATTGACACTCTGCGTCGACGGGCGAGATTTGATGCGTCTCAAGACGAGCTCGTGCGCTATCTCGAGGCGCAATGGGGTTCGGCGGCAAGGTCCACCAATGCAGAGGACAGCCTTGAGGATGATCGCCTTGAAGATGACCGGCTGCGCCTGATATTTACGTGTTGTCATCCATCTCTGGCACCGGAAGCCCGCGTTGCGCTCACCTTGCGTGAGGTGTGCGGGCTGACAACCGAAGAGATAGCAAAGGCCTTCCTCACCACCCCGCGTACGCTGGCGCAGCGCATTGTGCGCGCCAAGGCAAAGATTCGAGAGACACCGATTCCCTACGAGGTGCCGTCGCCCGAGCAATTGCCGGAGCGGCTGGGCGCGGTGCTTCAGGTCATCTATCTCGTCTTTAATGAGGGTTATTCGGCTGCGGCGGGAGCGGAGGTAACGCGGGCCGAGCTAACCGGCGAGGCGATTCGACTGGGCCGCTTGCTGGTCGAACTCCAGCCAGAGCCGGAAGTCCTGGGCTCGGAAGTGATGGGGCTGCTTGCCCTGATGTTGCTACAGGAATCCCGTCGCGCCGCCAGAACCTCTCCCACCGGAGAGCTGATTTTGCTGGAGAATCAAGATCGCGCGCTCTGGAACCGGCAGCAGATCGCGGAGGGAGTGGCATTGCTGGAGAAGGCTCTGAAGTCCCGCCGCTTCGGCGCCTACACCCTGCAGGCTGCGATTGCGGCCGTTCATGCGGAGGCGGAATCGGTCGCTCGGACCGACTGGCGGCAGATTGTTGCGCTTTACGACCAATTGCTACGAATTCAGCCTTCGCCAGTGGTACAACTAAATCGTGCCGTGGCCATTGCCATGCGCGATGGTCCAGAGGCCGGTCTGAAGCATATCGATGCGGTGTTGGAACATGGCGAATTGGCCAATTATTACCTGGCGCATTCCGCCCGTGCCGATATGTGCCGCAGGCTCGGCAGGACCGCTGAGGCTCGGTCCTCTTATGAGAAGGCGCTGGCGCTGACCCAGCAGGAACCCGAGCGGCAATTCCTGCAAGAGCGGATTCGGCAGCTGAAATAAGAAAAACTCGCCTCTGCTGCCTATTTTTTCAGTGCACGACGACGCATTTCCGGTCGCGCATTGTTAGTCTGAAAAAATGGGGTAGGTTCCTTCTGTCCCCAGTTTTTCATTTCATCCAGTGAATTTTGATTTCTCCTTCGAGCGGCTTGAATTCCGTGTCCCCGGTTACGAGTTCAGCCTTGTTTTCCTTGGCGAGCGCGGCGGCGAAAGCATCGGCCAAACTCAACTTGAAACGTGCTTTGAAATCGGCGGCAGTGTCGGCCAACGCGCGGGTTGTGGAATGAAAGTCAATGGGCAGGCCCTCTAGAACCTTTGCGGCTTCCGCCCAGGCTGCGGCGCCGTCTTTTTTCACGATCGAGTACTTCACCTCGGCGTAGTTCACATCGGTCATGTGGAGCGGGCTGTCTTTTTTACCGGCGGAGACGAGGAGTTGCTCAATCGCTTCCGCGCCCGATTCGTCGCGGAAGTAGGCGATGAGTGCGAAGCTGTCGAGCACCTTAGCCGGCATGGCGCTCCTCTAGCGCTCGTTCCCGCTTTTTGTGTTCGGCCCAGTCCTCGGTCAGCGACCCGTGTCCCGGCGCGCGCTTGAGGATGCCGCGCCCGCGTCTGATGAGTGCCGCGGTCACCGGTTTGAGCAGGATACCCTCCGGCGTCGCCTGAACCACCGCTCTGGTTCCGTCCTCGATCTCGAATTGCTTGCGAAGACGAAGCGGGATGACGACTTGCCCTTTTGTCGTAAACCACACGGTGTCGGGTTTTTCACTCATACTCATGCTTGGTAGTATTACAAAGCTTCTATAGTCTGTCAATGTACAGTTGGTAATAGTGATAGCTATAAGTAGGATATTGCTTATAATTCCTATATATCACATGAATACTGAATACCTCGGCACAGACGGAAACACTTTCGGATGGAAGTCCTTCGACAAGCTCAGGGCAGGCTCTGGGGCACCGGTCTCGGTCCTCTTATGAGAAAGCGCTGGCGCTGACCCAACAGGAACCCGAGCGGCAATTCCTGCAAGAACGTATTCGGCAGCTAGAATAAGAACCTCGACGACTTGTCGATTCCGCCCCGTCCGTTCGACTATGTGGTGAAGGCCGGGCGACCGGCCCGCCAGAAAGGCTCAAGGAGAACACCATGCGCTTCATGATGATCATGTTTCCGAAAGAGTACGAAACCGCAAAACCCGGCTGGGTGCCCGACTTCAAAGCGATGGAGGCAATGGGCAAGTACAACGAGGAACTAGGGAAAGCCGGCGTGCTGCTCGCGCTCGACGGTCTAACCCCGCCCGCGACGATGAGCGCGCGCGTCACCTTCAAAAATGGAAAATCGAAAGTTACCGACGGTCCCTTTACCGAAGCAAAGGAAGTGGTCGGCGGCTACTGGATCATCCAGGTGAAGTCGCGCGAAGAGGCGCTCGAATGGGCCTCGCGCATCCCCGGACAGGATAACGAAATCGTCGAAGTTCGCCGGATGTTTGACCTGACCGACTTCGATCCCGAAACCCAAAAGGAGATCCACAAGAAGTTCGGCGACGACGTCGCCGCTGAGATGCGCCAGTAGTAAAAAACACTCGCCGCGCTTTGTCGATGTCGCGGCGCCGCGTACGACGTCTATGTAGCCGCCACCGTAAAAGGAGAAATCATGACGCAGTATTTGGTTGCGATTCACCACCCCGACAACTATGACCCGTCCGCAGAGACCGAAGCGATGCACCGCGATATCGGAGCGCTCAACGTTGAGATGGTGGCTGCCGGTGTCAGGATTTTCGTTGGCGGCCTCACCCCGGCCAGCAGCGCGAGGTCGCTGCGGGCGCAGCCCGATGGCAAGGTGCTCATCACCGACGGGCCGTACCTGGAGACCAAGGAGCACATAGGCGGTTTTTGGGTGTTGGAAGCTGCTGACCTGGACGAGGCACTGGCGTGGGGACGCAAAGCTGCCGTCGCCTGTCGGGCGCCGGTCGAAGTGCGCCCGTTTTTGGGAGGACCAACGGCCGCAACTAGGCGGCAGTGACAACACTGCCGGCGATGCCGGTGGCCCGGGCTTTTGATCTTGCGGGCATTACCAACACAGTGGGTGCCCCGTTCCTTCGCGTAAGCCTGTGCCAGCGGTTCCCACCGAGGGGAGAAGAACGAGGAGAAGAACAATGAAATACATCTGTTTGCCAACCATGCTGATTGCGAGACGAACTACAATTCTGTGCATTTCCTTGTCGTTGAGCCTGACCTCAGCAGCCCAGCAGAAGCCTTCTCCGCTTTCACCCTATGTGAAGGAGGATGCACCGGTGCTGGTGCTGGAGCATGTGCGCCTTATCGACGGCACAGGCTCTGCACCCCAGGAAAACATGCGCATCGACATCGCCGGCGGCAAGATCACAGCTGTCCAAGCCGCCAGTGCGCACAGCCCTTATCCGCCCGGCTCTTATCCGCCCAATGCTAAGGTGCTGGACATGACGGGAAAGACCGTAATCCCCGGCCTGGTCGGCATGCACGAACATCTCTTCTATCCCACGCCGCAGCAACCCGAGGGTGGCGTGGCGCTCTATGGCGAGGCGCCGGACAGCGCTCCGCGTCTCTACCTGGCAGGCGGCGTCACGACGGCGCGGACTGCGGGCAGCCTGGAGCCATACACCGACCTGGAACTGAAGCGGGAGATCGACGCGGGTTTGCTGCCCGGACCCAAGCTCGACGTGACCGGCCCCTACCTCGAGGGCAAAGGCAGCTTCGCGGTCCAGATGCACGCGCTTGCGGATGCGGACGACGCTGCGCGCACGGTGGATTATTGGGCCGCCGAGGGCGTGACCTCGTTCAAGGCATATCAGTACCTCACGGCGGATGAGCTGAAGGCGGCCATCGACCACGCTCACGCCCACGGGCTCAAAATCACCGGGCATCTTTGCTCCATCGGATTCAGGCAGGCGGCCGCGCTGGGCATCGACAACCTGGAACATGGCCTGTCGGTGGATACCGAGTTCTTCCCCGGGAAGAAGCCGGACGAGTGTCCCGGTCTTCTAGCGAATTTGACATATCTCGAGAAAAACGTGGAAGTGGAGGGACCTGAGGTGCGGGAGACGATCCGTGACCTGGTAGCGCACCATGTGGCCATCACGTCGACGCTGGCGGTGGTTGAGACTCTCGGCTCGAATCGCCCGCCCATGGAGCGGGAGGGCGCGGCTCTCAAGACGCTCTCCCAGCAAGCCGCGAAGGACTATCTGGTAGGCCGCTCTCATGTGGCCGAGCGCGACATGGGCGGGCCGATGCTGGGAAAAGAGATGAGATTTGAGCGGGAGTTTGTGGCCGCGGGCGGATTGCTGATGGCGGGCTGCGATCCCACCGGCTACGGCGGCGTGGTGCCGGGCTTCGGCGACCAGCGCAACATTGAATTGCTGGTCGAGGCCGGCTTCTCACCGGTCGAAGCGATCCGCATTGGCACACTGAATGGGGCAATCTACATGGGCAGAGACGCGAGCATCGGATCGATTGCGCCGGGCAAGGCCGCCGACTTGGTGGTGTTGGGCGGCAACCCGGCGGAGAAGATTGAAAACATGGAGAAGGTTGAGCTCGTCTTCAAAGATGGCGTGGGTTTCGATCCTGCGAAGCTGATGCAATCCGCCACCGGGCTGGTGGGCTTGCGGTGAGCACGCGCAGAGGCGCGCGGTTGGAGGAAACAAGGAGGAATGGATGAAATACATCTGTTTGGGATACATGGAGCCAGGAAAATTCGAAGGGATGACCGAGGACGAGCAACACGCAATGTTCGACCAATGCTTTGAGTATAACGACCGTCTGCGCGCCAACGGACATGTTGCCGCCGAAGTATCTCTTCAGCCTCCGGAGACCGCCGTGACCCTGTACTGGAAAAACGGCAAAGTCGCGACCACCGACGGCCCCTATGCGGAAACCAAGGAACAGCTCGCCGGCCTTCTCATCCTTGAGGCGCGAGACCTCAATCATGCCCTTCAGCTTATCTCGCAGCATCCAGGCATGAAGTAAGGAACGAATGAGATACGGCCGGTTGCGGATTTGATCGAAATCATAAAGCAGAGCGAGCGGCGACGGCGAAAGGATACCTCGCGATGAGGGCGGCCACGAGGGAAATGATCCGTATCGTGGGTGGTGCGAGGCCGTTGCTCACATCTTTACTGGCGAGCTATGACTCGCAACACACTGCCACTGCCCGTTCGACATCTTCACCCAGGTATCGGTCCAGCGCTCATGAGCATCGAGAGGTTTGCCCGACGCATCGATGCCCTTGGCTTTGAAGCTTCCAGTCGCTATGGCCGGCCGAGTCGCTGGCGACAGCAAAAAAGACCAAATATGACAGCGTTGATTACGACGATGTGAAAGTAACTCATAATGACGGGGAGTGATGGGAAAGTCCCCTTGGCTAGGAATGGCCCTTACACAGCCGCGATTCCGGATGGGTGGTCGGCTACCCGGAAGTTATCCGGCAACTGCCCTTGCCATCCGGAAGCGGGTCCCGATGCCGGTCGTGGCAGCTGAGCCACACTCTGTGGGCACAGCCAAGATTTCGGTTGACACGGCTCTCTATCGTTTTATAATCATTCTCATCCGATAATCATGCGCTTCACCCATGAACAGTTCCGTGAGCTGGCTGCCAAGCACGGCTTGGCGGTCACCCACCAGCGTCAGGTGGTCTATGAGGCCGTCATCGCTTCCCACGGACACTATTCCCCGGAAGACATTTACGCCACCGTCCGGCGTCGCATTCCATCCATTTCTCTCGCCACGGTCTACAACAATCTGCGGCTTTTCATCGAGTGTGGATTGCTGCGAGAGGTCAGTCCTCATGCGTCCACGCTACGTGTGGACGGCAATCTCAAACCGCATCACCACCTGGTCTGCTCCCGCTGCAAATCGGTGCGGGACATCGAAGGCGATTTCATCGATTTCAATCGCCTGTCCCGGCATCTGCCGGGCGGCTTTGATCTGACGCAGCCCTTGGTCGAGGTCTTTGGCCTCTGCCGCCGCTGCCGCGCAAAAAACTAAGTAAGGACATGCTGTACCCAATAAAGGTCTCATCCCGCATTTTCGTTAGCCCGGTCTCGATAGCATCGGCGAATGCGCGGATGGGAAAGTCAGGATGAGTTCGTAGTTCGTCAAATTTCAAATTTCTTTGAAAGAAAGAAGGAGCAATCATGTCAACCGAAGCGAAGTGCCCGGTCGTACACACCCCAGCTACAGCCACAACCAATGCCGACTGGTGGCCGAATCAGCTGAACCTCAAAATCCTGCACCAGCACTCCCCCCTGTCCGATCCTATGGACAAGGCGTTCAACTACGCGGAAGAATTCAAGAGCCTAGACCTGAATGCCGTGATCAAGGACCTCCATGCCTTGATGACGGATTCGCAGGAGTGGTGGCCGGCCGACTTCGGCCACTATGGGCCGCTTTTCATTCGTATGGCGTGGCACAGCGCGGGTACGTACCGCATCGGCGACGGCCGCGGCGGGGCCGGAGCCGGTCAGCAGCGCTTCGCTCCGCTCAATAGCTGGCCGGACAACGTGAACCTCGACAAGGCGCGCCGCCTGCTGTGGCCGATCAAGCAGAAGTATGGCCGGAAAATCTCCTGGGCCGACCTCATGATTCTCGCCGGCAACGTCGCCCTCGAGTCGATGGGCTTCAAGACGTTTGGTTTTGGCGGCGGGCGCGAGGACGTCTGGGAGCCCGAAGAGGACATCTACTGGGGCCCTGAAGGCAAGTGGCTGGCGGACGAGCGCTACAGCGGCGACCGTGATCTCGAGAATCCGCTCGCGGCTGTGCAGATGGGTCTGATCTATGTGAATCCGGAAGGGCCGAATGGAAAGCCCGATCCGCTTGCCGCGGCACGCGATATCCGGGAAACTTTCGCCCGCATGGCGATGAATGACGAGGAGACGGTTGCGCTCATTGCCGGCGGTCACACCTTCGGCAAAACCCACGGCGCTGCCGATCCGAACAAGTATGTCGGCCCGGTGCCGGAAGCCGCCGCCATCGAGGAGCAGGGCCTCGGCTGGAGCAACAAATTTGGCACGGGCAGCGGGGATGACGCGATCGGCAGCGGCCTGGAAGTCATTTGGACCCAGACGCCTACCAAGTGGAGCAACAACTTCTTCGCCAACCTGTTCAACTACGAATGGGAACTGACCAAGAGCCCGGCCGGTGCCAATCAGTGGAGACCGAAGAATGGCGCAGGCGCCGGTACCGTGCCGGATGCGCACGATCCGTCAAAGCGTAACGCGCCATCCATGCTGACCACGGACCTCTCCTTGCGCTTCGACCCTGTTTACGAAAAGATTTCACGGCGCTTCTACGAGCATCCCGATCAGCTCGCCGACGCCTTTGCGCGGGCGTGGTTCAAGCTCACGCACCGCGACATGGGGCCGATCTCGCGCTACCTTGGCCCGCTCGTTCCGAAGGAGCACCTGCTGTGGCAAGACCCCGTTCCCGCCGTGGATCATAAATTGATCGGGGAGCAGGACATTGCTGCTCTGAAAGCGAAGATCCTCAAATCCGGACTGTCGATCTCCCAACTGGTCACGACCGCATGGGCCTCGGCGGCGTCGTTCCGCGGCTCCGACAAGCGCGGTGGGGCGAACGGCGCCCGCATTCGCCTCGCGCCGCAAAAGGATTGGGAAGTGAACCAGCCCGCCGAACTGGCGAAGGTCCTCAAGAAGTTGGAGGCGATCCAGAAGGAGTTCAACGGCGCCGGCTCCAACGGAAACAAGTCCAACGGGAACAAAGCCCGGAACAAAGGGAAGCAGATCTCGCTCGCTGACCTGATCGTTCTGGGCGGCTGCGCAGCCGTCGAGGAAGCTGCGAAAAGGGCTGGGCACAAGGTGAAGGTCCCCTTCTCACCGGGGCGCACGGATGCCTCGCAAAAGCAGACCGACGTGCACTCCTTCGCCGTAATGGAGCCGATCGCGGACGGGTTCCGCAACTATCTCCGCAGCGGACAGATCCTGTCGGCGGAGGAGTTGCTGGTGGATCGGGCGCAATTGCTGACGCTGACTGCCCCCGAGATGACAGTACTCATCGGCGGCCTGCGCGCCCTGAATGCGAACTTCGGGCATTCCAAACACGGCATTTTCACCAACCGGCCCGAGACGCTGACGAATGATTTCTTCGTCAACCTGCTCGACATGAATACGAAGTGGGAGCCCTCCTCTACATCCGAAGGCGTATATGAGGGGCGCGATCGCCAGACGGGCAAACTCAAGTGGACCGGCACGCGTGTCGACCTCGTGTTCGGTTCGAACTCCCAGCTGCGGGCGATCGCAGAAGTCTATGGATGTGACGATGCGAAGGGAGCGTTTGCGAAGGACTTCGTGGCGGCGTGGAACAAGGTGATGAACCTCGATCGCTACGACCTAGCCTGAGCTCGGCAGAAAAGGAAACCTGTCAGCTTCGTGCTATTGCTGTTGTTCGGATCGCTGTTCGGATCGTTGTTCGGATCGGCGTTCGGATCGTCGTTCGGATCGGCGTTCGGATCGTCGTTCGGATCGGCGAAACCGAAGTCGTCGCTTCTCCTGGCTCGCGGGGTGCCGCAGCGCCGGGGGCCCCCCATCACGCCCGCTTTCGGCGTGATGGGGTGGAGCGGCTTACCGCTGCGGTAACTGCCTTGTTGCGCGAAGATAGACTCCTTCCGCAGCCGCTCAGGGCCAAAGTGCTTTGCGCCCGGCAATCCGTCGTCCGGCGGAAATCGCCAGAATCTGACCCAATTTCCAACTTCCCGGAAGCCGTCTTCGGGACAACTTCACGTCTCGTTCGCCGAAAACCACCGATGCGATCCAATGGCCGCCTTCGAATAACTTCAGGGTTGCCCGTGACTTGGACACAATCGCCGAGGTTGCCCAGTCTCCCCTTCCGTCCTTGCTCCTTTGTGTTAACTGTGGTTAACTAAACTGGATAATCGCCGGTTAATAGATCAAACCAGGTACACATTGCCCCTTTAGGGCAAATGAGTGGGGTATTCATGGCGCGCGCTGCGCACTTTGCTTTTCTTATGTTGACGGTGACGTGTCTCCTTCCGGTGAAAGCGCTGGCGCAAGGCGAAACTACGAGCGCCATTGTTGGCCAAGTTCGCGACACAACCAACGCCGTTGTACCGGGCGCCACCGTCACCATCGCCAACCCTGAGACCGGACTGAGGCGTACCGCCAAGACCGATGATGCAGGCCGCTTCAACTTCCCGCAGTTAAAGCCGGGTACCTATTCGGTCACAGTGGAAGCGCGAGGCTTCGATCCGGGGCAAAACGACAACGTCGTGTCGGGCCTGGGCCAGAAGCAAAGTGTGGATTTTACGCTAAAGGTCGCCCGATCCAGTGAGACGGTTGAGGTCAGCAGCGAGGCTCCAATCATCAATCCGGAAAACGCAAACACATCCACGACCCTGAATGCGCCGGCACTGGAGGACTTGCCGAATCCGGGAGGCGACCTGACCTACCCTCTGCAATTCGCGCCTGGCGCCCTCATCAATACCGCGGGCAGCAGCAACGACTTCGTCGGCGGCACAAACGGCTATGGCAACGTGGAGTTTAACGGACTGCCCGCCCTCTCCAACGGCTACATCGTTGACGGGCTGGAAACGAACGATCCGCTCACTAATCTAAACAGCGGCCTTTCCACCAACCTCGTCCTGGGATTGAATTCGATTGCAGAGGTGACCGTCAACACTCTTTCTTATTCCGTGGATCAAGGACGGTATGGAGCGTCCCAAGTCGACTACGTCACCAAGTCTGGCACGAATCGGTTTCATGGGAATCTCTATGAACTGTGGAATGGGTCGCTACTGAATGCGGCGGACTACTTCACCAATGCGACGCCGGGGAACCACAAGCCCAGATCAACCGTGAATCACTTTGGGGGTAGTGTGGGCGGTCCGATTGCGCACGACAGACTATTTTTCTTCTTTGATAGCGAATGGGTTCGGATCGCGCTGCCCATCGTCACGCCCACGATTGTTCCCAGTCCCGGTAACAATGATCTGTTCCAAACCTACGTCTTGGGCCAACTTAGCTCAGGTCAAACAAGCGACTGTGTGTCTAGCGGGCCAAATAAGAATTGCTACCCCGCCGCGCCCCAGGAGGTGGATTTTTATGAGCGGATCTTCAAGCTCTATGGAAATGCAAGCGGCACACCCACCCAGGTGCTCTGGTGTCCTTTCAATTCGGACGGCACTCCGGCACCGGGCAATCCCCCGAATGGAAACGGGTGCGCCAACCGCCAGAGCGTCTCGCATTCCAGCGACGACCATGAGCAGGTACAGACGGTCCGCGTCGACTACAACATCAACGACAAGGACACCGCATGGTTTCGTTTTCAGTCCGACACCGGCCTGCAAGCCGCTTACACGGACCCCATCAACCCGGTGTTCAATGCGTTTTCGCCGCAGCCTCTCTACTCGCTCGCCGCGGGATACACGCACGTTTTCTCGCAGAGCTTGGTGAACTACTTCAATCCGGCGTTCTCCTGGTACGAGAGCTTGTTTGGGCCAAGCAACCTTCAGAAGGCACTTTCGGCGTTCCCGATCGTCTTGCAGGGCAGCGGCGCGAATGCCTTCGCACCCCTGGGAGGGCTTGACAACACTTGGGTTCAAGGCCGGCGTGCATCCCGTTTTTTCATCAACGACAATCTCGCCTGGAGCCGTGGCGCTCACGAACTGCGGTTCGGAACCAATACTCGTATCTTCCGCCTGAACGACTACGACTTTGCAGAAGGCACAGTTCCCACCGTGACCTACGCGAACTTGCAGCAATTTATCTACGGAGCAGCGAACACCGCCTCGACGAATTTCCCTTCGAACGCAAATGAGCCCTTCAACTTTCTCAATCTCGATGTCTACGCGCAAGACACCTGGAAGGTGACCCGCACCCTGACCTGGACGTTCGGCCTGCGCGACACCTTCAACTCCAATCCATTGAATCCGCATGATCAAGTCGCCCGTCTTAGAGGCTCCTTCGGTTCCATCTCCCATGATGTCAATCAGCCCCTGAACCAGGCCATCCAGACCCATCTCGGCAATCTGTTCTCGTCCACACCGGTGGCCATTCTGCAACCAAGAATGGCGATTGCATGGCAATTTGAGCCGAGATCGGTACTCCGCACCGGTTTTGGAATTTTCAGCGACATCTTGCCGGGCACGGTGGCCGACCTGATCGGCGCCAATCCTCCATACGATAAGACGTTCCAAGGAGGACTGCTCGGCAGCGTGGGCCAAAAGGGATCCGCGGGCTGCGACCCGGTCGTCGGCTGCACTGGCATCGCGGCCGGTGTGGCGAACAGCGCAGTGGACGCAATCGTTGCCGCGAATCAGACTTTTACTTCGGGATTTCCCCAGGGCAAGTCTTCTCTTCCGCCGGTTGCGATCACAGCCATTCCCGATGGCAAACTCCACGCGCCGTATTTCATGGAGTGGAGCCTGGGAATGGAACATCAATTCGGAACGACGGCCAGCCTGAAGGCGCAATACGTGGGTACGCGGGCCGTGAACCAGCCCTACTCAACCCAAGTCAACGGCTACCAAACCGTGTGCCAGGGCTGTTTTGCGCCGTTCCCTTACATGCAGCCTACTGATCCAAGATTCGGCGCAGTGACGCAGTTCTCCACCGGCGCCAACAGTCACTACAACGGTCTTCAACTGACCGCGATGAAGCGGCTCGGCCATGGCTTGCAAGGACAGGTCAACTACACCTGGAGCCGTTGCATGGATACGGTCTCGAACGGAGGTTTCCTTTCGTTTTCCGCCGGAGGCATTCTCTCGCCTCTGCCGGGAAACCTGGCCCGCGACTATGGCCCTTGCGACTATGACATCCGGCACAATCTCAACGCGCAGTATGTGTATCAGTTGCCGGTCAGAGTGCACAGTCATTCGCTGGGCTACGCGCTCAACGGTTGGCAGATTTCTGGAACGGCGTTTTGGCACAGCGGAGTTCCGTTCTCAGTGCTGAGCACGCCTTATTCAGCAAACGGAAACGGCATCGTGCAGGGCAGCGGGCCGCAGTTCGCCAGTCTTGTGCCGGGAGTAGATCCCTATTGTCGCCACTGCAACCTTCCCGCTACTCCACCGGGCACGATTCAGTGGCTCAATCCGGACGCATTTGTATCGGCGGTCGATCCGAGTACAGGGCAGTGCTATGGCGGGGACAGCCCGCAGAATTGCCGTTTCGGAAACCTTGGCCGGAATGCCCTGCGCGGCCCCGATTTCCTCTGGAGCGACTTCTACATGACAAAATGGTTTCCCTTGACCGAGCATGTGAAGCTGCGCTTTGAGAGTCAGTTTTTTAACGTCTTCAACCATCCGAATTTTGCGCTTCCAAACATGGTGCAGGCCGGCATTCCAGGAAATCCTTCCACGCAGAGTGGATTTGGAGCGCTCACGTACACGACCTCTCCGCCGACCGGTTTACTGGGCGTCGGTTTGGGTGGCGATAGCAGTCCACGCATGGTCGCCTTTCAGGCGCGGTTGGAGTTCTGAGCGCGCCCCGGCGGGGGTGCCCCACACATTCGCGTTTTCTGCGAATGTGTGGGGCAGTTCAGAGCCGGACAGGGAAATTCGGATAAATATAGAATAGGTCACTCGTCCACCAAATAACCTGGCGTGTAGTATTTACACTGTAAACATTACATTGTTGTGCCTGTTTTGCCACATTGTGCCCCTAGCATTATCAATAACCTACAACCACCCGAACACGAAATTTATGACTAAGGGTCACGTATGACGCTCATTGTACGTACATTATTACCTGCATAGCGTTCCACGTGGAACATTGTACGTACACCTGGGAACCGGACCGTCCCTTTTCCTGAAATGAGACCTTCAATAGAACAAGTACTTCCTCCACTTATCGTCCGAGTGCCCCATCAAGCGCATGATGTGGCGGCTGGTGTGGAGGTTGAAGGAACGGGGTTCCCGCGCCGGCTTCATGTTGGCTTCGTGCGGTAACTGGTTGCCCTTGCGGCGGTTGCAGGGATGGCAGCACGCGACCAGGTTCTCCCAGGTAGAGAGGCCGCCGCGCGAACGCGGAATCACGTGGTCCAGCGTAAGTTCGCCGGAGGGCAGCGTGCTGCTGCAATACTGGCAGGTGTTGCGGTCGCGCAGCAGAATATTTTTCCGCGACAGGGCCCGCGACTGGTGCGGGATCCGGCGATACTCCAGCAACCGGATGACCGAGGGCACGCGCACGGCAACGCGGGCGGCGTGCAGGAAGTGTCCGTTCTCTTCTTCGGTCATGGCGACGCCCTTCAGCACCAGCACGATGGCGCGGCGCGCCGCACAAACATTGATCGGCTCGTAGGAGGCGTTCAGCACCAGCACCGGCTGATGCAGCGCGTGGCCATCGCCTTCTTGATGCATGCCGGAGGCCAGCATCGAAGCCGGAAGGTGCGGCCGCATGCCGGCGAAATTGTGTAAGCGCAACGACATAAAGTCAGTTCCCAGTTCTCAGTTCTCGGTTCTCAGCACGTTCGCTGAGAACTGAGAAACGGGAACTGAGAACTCTTTCCCCGATAACGAGATGACATCTGAATTCTTTAAAGTCCGCGCCACTGTCGCCACCCAAACCCGCGCCGCTCCCGCGCGGAGGAGAACCCGTGCACACTCCGAGGCCGTCGTCCCCGTAGTAAGGACGTCATCGATCAATAAGATGTCGCGTTTCAAGATTCGCGTTGGATCGGTCGTTGAAACCGCAAAAGCGCCCCGCAGGTTCTCGCGCCGTTGATGACGAGTCAGGCCGATCTGGCTTCCGGTCTCGCGGCGGCGCACCAGGACTCCCGTCAACAGATCAAATCTCTTCGGACGCGCCAGTTGCCGCAGCGCGCCTCGCGCGATCATTTCAGCCTGGTTGAATCCGCGCTGCGCTTGCTTGCTCCTATGCAGGGGGACGGGAACCACCGCGATCATTCCAACCGGCATCGCCTGTTCCAGGTTAGCAATCGTCTCTGCCAGCATCCGCCCCAAAACTGCCGCTGCGGGGCGCACCTGCTCGAACTTGAGCAAATGGATCAGGTCGCGCAATTCACGGTCATAGCTGCCGTAGGCAACCGCCCGTTCGTAGGGAGGATCCACGCGCTGACAGAGCAGGCACCGCGACTCTGCGCGATCCGCCTCTAAGGGATCAATCCAGGCTGCGAGGTGCAGCGCTTCTCCGCAAACCGTGCAGTACGACCCCTTCAGGGGTCGCAGCGCGATCAAACAGGTTCCACAAACGGGAAGCCGGGAAACTCTGAGCAGTGGGAAACCACAGATACGGCAATCGGCGGGAAAAAGCGTGAAGAATAAAGTCGCAGCCGCGCGCTCGGCAAAGCCCGCGAACCCATGCTCTGCCAACCCATGGTCCGCCGCTTGGCCCTGGGCACTGCGTATTCGAAACCCAGTACTGCTGAAGACGGCCTCCTGCACCCGGCAAACCGATGGCGCTTCGCCGGACAATACTCAGCAAGTATAACTGCGGTGCACGCGCCATGCAACGCGGCCATCGGACCGGCAGTGGGTCAATACAACAAACTGATCCCCTGCCGATATTGACATTCGCTTTACCTTCGCCTATGCTGCGCGTATGGCGATCACTCGGCGTCAACACGAGCTCTACGACTTTATTTCGCGCTTCGTAGCGGAGAAGGGCTACTCCCCTTCATTTGAGGAGATTAAGGAAGGCATGGGGTTGAGTTCTTTGGCCACGGTGCACAAGCACGTTACCAATCTGGAGAAAAAAGGACTGCTGACGCGAGACTATAACCGCAGCCGTTCGATTGATCTGTTGCCGCCGCGGGGAAAGTTGAAGCAGTCGATGGCGGTGAACACGGCGGTGGTTCTGCCGCTGGTGGGCAGGATTGCGGCGGGGCAGCCGATCGAGGCGGTGGAGCACAACGAGACCATCTCACTGGCGGATTTTGTGCGCTCGAAGGAAGTGTTCGTGCTCGAAGTGCGCGGCGACTCCATGCAGGATGAAGCCATTCTCGATGGCGACTACGTGCTGGTCGAGAAGACGAAAACGGCGCACAACGGGGATATAGTGGTGGCGCTGATCGAGTCGACCGACGCCACGCTGAAACGCTTCTTTCGCGAAGGGGAGAACATTCGTCTGCAGCCTTCGAACGCCGCCATGAAGCCGATCATTGTCCCCGCGGCCTCGGTCGAGATTCAGGGACGGGTGATTGGCGTGTTGCGGAAGTACTGAGGTTCAGTTGCCAGTAACCAGTTGCCAGTGAACAGGGAATCTCGATTGCTGGCTTGCGATGAAGAGCCTACGGTTCGCCCGCGTCCTCAGGTGTTCGAACTGAGAGCTGACGGCTGACAGCCAGCCTACGTGGTGACCTTAGCGCCCACGTGGCGATCGAGGGCCTTCTGAATGTCGTCCTTGGAGCGGTAGCCGACGAGCTGCTCTACGACCTGTCCGTTCTTGAAAATAAGCAGAGTAGGAATGCCGGTAACTTTGTAGCGCATGGGCGTGGCGCCGTTACGGTCGACGTCCATTTTGCCGACCTTGACCTTGCCCTGATACTCGCCGGCGAGTTCTTCGACGATCGGAGCGATCGCGCGGCAGGGGCCACACCAGGCAGCCCAGAAATCGATCAGCACGGGCTTATCGGACTTCAACACATCGGAATCAAAATTAGCGTCGGTGACTTCGACGATGGCGTTGCTTGCCATTCATCCTCCAGAATTATCGGTTAGTTACCAGTCCCGCGAAGGTGGACCTTCCGGCCCTCAGGGCGGGACTTCTATCTTAGCACTGTTGATTGGATGCGCCGCAAGGGCGGAAGTCGCAGGCGCTGCCGGGAGTGGGTAGGCGGGGCAGAGCGCCGTAGAATGATGGTCATAGATGAATGACTGGAATCAATGACTGGAATCAATGACTGGAATCAATGACTGGCAATCAATGACTGGCGATCTCGATAATCTCCGGGTGGTGCTCGTGGCAACCCGCAATCCGCTCAATATTGGTGCGGCGGCGCGGGCCATGAGTAATTTTGGGGTCAGGCGGTTGCGGGTGGTGAACCCCTACGAGGTGGCGTTTCGCGAGGCCAAATCGGCGGTCGGCGCAGCGGGCTTACTAGCGAAGGCGGAACAGTACGCGAGCGTGGCCGAGGCAGTCGCGGACTGCCGGCTGGTGGTCGGAACAACGGCGGCAGGACGGAGAGAGTTGCAGCATCGCTTGCGACGGCTGGATGAGGGCGCTCGGGCGATGAAACGTCAACTGAAGGCGGGACCCGTAGCGTTGCTCTTCGGATCGGAAAGGGTGGGGCTGTCGAATCAGGAGCTGAGCCACTGCCATTGGGTGATGCGGATTCCGACGCGAGAGGAACACGGTTCGATGAATCTGGGGCAGGCGGTGGCGGTCTGCCTGTACGAACTGGTGCGAGGACAGAAGACAACCCCGGCAAAAACTGCACCCGGGCAAAAGGAAAAGAAGTCCGCCAAGTCAAAAGAGGTGGAACGGTTGACCCAAATGCTGCTTGCGCTTCTGCGCTCCAGCGGATACGTGAAGCCGCGGGCATTGGCAGCCGAAGAAAAATTGCGGCGACTGGTCCGGCGCCTGCAGTTGAACACCGATGACACCGCAGTCTTGTTGGGAATGCTGCGGCAGATAGCGTGGAAGCTGGGCGCGGACGAAAAGGACAGCCCTAGCTGAACAACTTCCGTGTAGAGACGGAGCTTGCCCCGTCCCACTCGCGGCGGGAGACAAACCCTCACGCCGTCTTCTGCCGCATCGAGCCGACGATCACGGCGCCGACCACCAGCAGAGTCAAAAGACTAATGATTCCCAGCGAGATGACGCAGTAGATACACCAAGCGCCCAGGACCATGGCTTCGACGTCCGCAAGGTGGACGGCAAAGGCAAAAGCGCCGATCGCGAATGGCAGCATCCACGCGTACGCTTTTCGAGCAGCGAGCAGGCCGAGCAATAGATATCCGGCCATGCCCAGCACGGCCACGGGAACTCCGAAGAGCATGGCGTACGGACTGTGATTTACGACGCCGCAGTCCCAGCGCTCATTGATGCTGCAAGGTGAAGCGTCGGTGCGGTAATGCTCGCGCAACGCGAGTGCCGAAACGGCGATACCGGCTACGGCGAGTACAATCAGCACCCATCTCATGCAGGACTCCCACCCCAATGTAAATGAAGTTGCATTCCAAGCAGAAAGTTAGAGCATTTTCCTTGTTATTACAACGTTATTACAACCTGGAAGTGGGTAGTCCTATTTCGTTAGTCCCACAATCAGGCTGCTAGGCCCGGGCAGGTTGATCCGGCATACCTCTGTGAAACCCGCAGCCTTCATCCAGTGAGTGTATTCGAACTCGCTGTAACTGGCACCGGCGTCGGTGTTGACGAGCATGTTCAGTGAGAACAGTGCCGCTTGTTGCGGCCCGGTTTTTTCGGAATTGAGGATGAAGTCTTGCACGACGAGGCGGCCGTTCGGCGCGAGTGCCTGGCGGGCACGGCGAAAGATTTCCCGGTTCTGCTCCTCGGAAAACATGTGGCAGATCGCGTTCAGCATGATGATATCGTGGCCGGAGCCGAAGTCGTCTTGCAGCATGTCTCCAGGGCGAAGGCTGACTTGCGCTGAGACGCCGGCCTGGCTGACGTATTCAGCGGTGAGCGGCACGACCTCGGGAATGTCAAGGATCTCGCAGTGCACATCGGAACTCGCTTTTGCGAAGGCGATGGAATATACGCCGGAGCCGCCTCCCAGGTCGAGGATGCGGCGAACCGCAGTTGTGCCTAGAGCCTTCACCAGCAGCGGGGCGCGATCTTTGGCGTTACGTTGCATGCCGGCAATAAAGTTGCGCGTCCATTCGGGGGTGTCGTCGCGGCTGCTGGGGAGACGGGTGCCACTGCGCACCGCGTCGGTCAGTGTGCTCCAGCGATGCCAGATGTTGGCGGTGTGCAGCAGACCATTGCGGTGGTTATCCTTGGAGCCCTGCACGAAAAACCGTGCCGACTCAGGCGTGTTCTTGTAATCGTCGCCGCTTTTCGAGAGCAGTCCAAGGGCTACGAGCGCGTTAAGCAACATGCCTGCGGCGCGGGCATTCGCGCTGATCTTCGTCCCGATCTGCTCGGCGTTGCCTCCCTCGCCGACGGCGGTAAAGATGTCGAGTTCAAGCGCCGTAAGCAGGCAACGACTCGGCATGTAGCCGCGGATCATCTGATCGAGGCGATCGGGCAGCACTCCGGCTTTCTCGCGGGCAGCCATCGCTTCTCGGTACTTTTCCCCATGTTCAACCGCCATGGACTTCATCGCAGCAGCATCGTTCCATATAAGACGATCGACCGGCTTGCCGTCGCCGAGTTGCGTAGCGACGATTTCGGATACGTCCGACGGTTGCACGCGCCGGTACCATACCCCTGCCGGATAGACGACCATCACTGGACCTTCATCACACAGTCCCATGCAGCCGCAGGTAGTGAGTTGTATGTCGTGGTTGAGACCTCGCGCCTGTATCTCGCGATCCAGCGCGCCAAGCACAGCGAACGACCCGCCGGCCGGGCAAGAGGGGACGCCTTCTGGCTTTTGCTGCGTGCAGACGAAGAGGTGAAAGCGAAACGGTTCCATGACGGTCTCCGATCATTGGATAATGTTAGCGCGTTATTGTCAGCGCCGCAGAGCTTCGAGGTGCAGACAGCCCGCAAGAAAAGCTGCCACCTTTGTGCCATTTCTGCCCGCTTCTCCACAACCTTCCACCGGGTTCCACCACGTTGCTACTTGCATTCCTGCGCAGAAGTTCCGGATAATCAGGGACGAGAGCTTAATACAGCCGTGTCTCGCTACAGCCGCGCAGACTTGCTGCGCATTCTCCGGCTCGTTCCTCGCCAGCTTCAAACCTGGGAGAAGGCAGGACTGGTGACGACGAGCGAAGAGTATTCCTTTTTCGATCTGGTGCAAATCAAGAAAGTGCGCGACCTCTGCGCCCAGCGCGTTCGTCCGGCCGTCATCCGGCAATCGCTCGAAGCCATGCAGAAGCAGGTTGCCGGCATGGGGAATCCGCTGCTCGAAGCTGGCGCCTATCGCAGCGGACACCGCATTGCTTTCCGGCACCAGGGCCGGCTGCTGGAGCCCATCGCCGGACAGTTCATGTTCGATTTCTCCTCCGAAGAGAGTAAAGTCGTGACCAGCCCGCCGCGGAATGGACCGGAACTGGTGGTTACCGACGTTGCCGACTTGTTTGCGCGCGGGATCGTGCTGGAAGAAAATCCCTCCACGCAGAGCGAGGCGATCACAACTTACTTGAAGGTTCTCGACATGGATCCCATGCATGCCGCCGCGCACATCAACCTGGGTACGCTCTACTACAACCGTCAGGAATACGCGCTCGCCGAAAGGCATTACCGTTCGGCGATTCAGATCGATCCGCGCTACGCGCTCGCCTATTTCGACCTGGGCAACGTGCTCGACGAGACCGGACGCGTCGAGGAAGCAATCGACACTTACAAGACCGCCATTCAACTCGCGCCCACTTATGCGGACGCGCATTACAACATCGCGCTCGCCTACGAGAAGATGCGCGAGCCGCGCAAAGCGCTGCAACACTGGCGCGCTTACGTAAAGCTCGACACCACCGGGCCTTGGACGGTCCACGCCAAACATCAGATCCAGCGCATTCTGCAGAGCGACAGCCTGAAACTCGTGCACTCCCGCAAGGCGAACTGAAAGCTGCTCTTAGCTTTTGGCTTCCAGCTAAAAGCCAAGAGCTAATAGCGACTTTTCCCAAGTTATACTCAAATCTCACCCTTCAGGTGCAGGAGACCATACATGAAGCTCGATCGGCGGATTTTGAGGCTGGCTCTCGCGACCGCGATGGCCGCGTCCAGCGCGGTCTGCTTTAGCCAATCGGTGAAACAAGAGAAAGAAATTTACAACGAAAGCGCCGATGCGCGCGCCGAAATCAAGGAGGCTCTGCACAAGGCCAGGGCGGAACACAAGCGCGTGATTGTCGTGTTTGGCGCCAACTGGTGCTATGACTGCCATGTGCTCGATGCAGCTTTTCATCGTTCGGACCTGGCGCCCATACTCGCCGCCAACTATGAAGTTGTTCACGTGGATATCGGAAGGGGAGAAAAGAACCAGGACCTGATGATGAAGTACGAGGTCCCGATGAAACGCGGCATTCCCGGGCTGGCCGTGCTCGATGCCGACGGGAAGCTGGTTTACAGCCAGAAGAACGGCGAGTTCGAAAAGGCGCGAGCGCTCACCCCGGACGATTTTCTGGCGTTCCTGAACAAGTGGAAACCCGGAGCACAGAGCCGGTGAGAATCTGGATCCACCCTCTGAGAGCCTCGGAAGCCGTTCTTCTCGAAAAACGGAAAGAGTAAAATACAAAAATGACGACTGACGAACGCCTGGATCGGCTTACCGAAAAACACGGAGCATTGGCTGAGAGTCTGCAATTGCTAACGGCGGACGTTCAAAGCATGGCAACAAAACACGGGGCGTTGGCTGAAAGTCTGCAATTACTCACGGCGGACGTGCAGAGTCTGGCTCACTCGGTGAAAGAACACGACCGAATCTTGCGCGGGCACGCCGATCTCATCGGCGACTTGGCGAGAATCGCCGCAGGACACGAGCAGCGCATCGAGCGACTGGAAGGCCGCCAAGGCTGAACTGCGGCAAATTCGCCGCAAGTTGACAAATATTTGTCATAACGACTAATCTCGCCCCATGCCCCGTGGTCTGCAAGCCAAAGGTCTGCAAGCGGAACTCAAGCAAAAGGTCCCCTTCACCAGCCGCGAACAGGAAGCCTATCTATCTTTGTTGCGCACCGCCGACGCCCTCCAGGCGCAGGTCGAAGCCAAGCTCAAAGAGTTCGGACTCACCGGCACGCAGTACAACGCGCTGCGCATCTTGCGCGGGGCTGGGACAGAGGGCTTGCCGTGCCGCGAAATCGGCGAGCGCATGATCACGCACGATCCCGACATTACGCGCCTGCTCAATCGCCTGGAAGGCCGTGGCTTCGTCGAGCGCACGCGCGCCCGGCACGATCGCCGCGTCATCTACGGAAAGATCACCGCTGCCGGGTTGCAGCTTCTGCGCGAAATGGATGGCCCGATCGAAAGGCACGGCCGCGAGATGCTTCGCCACGTCGGACAAGAAAAGTTGAAGCAGTTGATTGCGTTGCTGGAACTGGTGCGTGGCGGAAAAGCCTTTCACCGCCGGGACGCCGAAAGCGACGAGTAAGAACGTTCGTTGTTCTAAAACGCAAAGCCGACCCGCTTGGACATTGATAGAGAATAGCCAGCGCTACTTCTTCCGCTTTGCAGTTTTCTTCTTTAATGACGGAGCATCTTTCTGGCCGGCAGCCTTGTTCGGAAACACCCTTGCAAAAATCTTGTCGATGTTCTTGAGTTGACGATCCAAATCGAACGCGCGCTCTATTCTTGCTCGTGGCATCCGTCCGCGAATTTCGGGATCGTTCACGATCAGTTCATGGAAGTCGAGATTCTCTTTCCACGCGCGCATGGCGTGGCCCTGCACCAGTCGATAGGCGTCTTCGCGGGAAACGCCGCTCTCTACCAGGTCGAGCAACAACTGTCCGCTGAAGACGAGGCCGTGCGTGCTCTCCAGGTTCGCCCGCATGCGCTCTGGATAGACGAACATGGTCTCCATCAGGTCCGCCGTCTTGTTGAGCAGGTAGTCGGCGAGCGTGGTGGAGTCGGGAATGATGATGCGTTCGGCCGAGGAGTGCGAGATATCGCGCTCGTGCCAGAGCGCGACGTTCTCGAATCCGGCCTGCGCGTTCGCTCGCACCACGCGCGCTAATCCGGAGATCTGTTCGCAGGTGACCGGATTGCGCTTGTGCGGCATGGCCGACGAGCCTTTCTGCTTTTCGCTGAAATATTCTTCGGCCTCGCGGACTTCGGTGCGCTGCAGGTGTCGGATCTCGGTGGCGATCTTGTCGAGCGTCGACGCGATCGTCGCCAGCGTTGCCAAGTAGTGAGCATGGCGGTCGCGCTGAATCACCTGCGACGACACCGCGGCGGCCTTCAATCCCAGGCGCGTGCACATCTGCTCTTCGAGTTCCGGCGTGAGGTGGGCAAAGGTTCCTACCGCGCCCGAGAACTTGCCCACACGCAGATCTTCGGCGACGGCCTTGAAGCGCGCGATGTTGCGCTTGGTCTCCGAATACCAGTTGGCGATCTTGAAGCCAAAGGTGATGGGTTCGGCGTGGATGCCGTGGGTACGGCCGATCATCGGCGTATCTTTGAATTCCCAGGCCCGGCGTTCGAGCACCTCGGCGAGACGCTCGAGGTCGCCGGCGATCAGCGACGAGGCCTGCTGGATAAGCAACGCTTGCGCCGTATCGACCACGTCGTTCGAGGTCAGGCCGTAGTGGAACCAGCGCGCGTGCGGGCCTACGATCTCGGCCACGGCCGTGGTAAAGGCGATGACGTCGTGTTTGACCTCGGCTTCGATCTGGAAGATGCGGTCGACGTTGAAGTCGGCGCGCGCGTGGATTGCCTTGGCGGCATCTTTCGGCACGATGCCGGCGGCGGCCAGCGTTTCGGTCGCGGCGACTTCGACCGCGAGCCAGGTGCGGAAGCGGTTTTCGTCGCTCCAGATGCGAGCCATCTCGGGCCGGGTATAGCGTGGGATCACGGGGATTTCTCCTGAGGGGGAACTGGGGATTGTAAATCCCGTGTCAATGAGTGTAATCGAGATTTCTGAACAGTTACATTTGCTACGAGGCGCACCCACACCTTCTCTGTATTATTCTTCACCCTGATAGAGGGTTTTGCACCGTCACTGCGCGATTAACAGAGTTGGCGTATGCTGATCGCGGCTTGGAAGTCTGGAGGGACTGTGTGAAGGACAATTATTTTCAGTCTGCAATCCTGAGTTTTCTGGTTCTTCTTGCCTCCGGTTGTGGCGGCGGCTCTACTTCGACGCCCACTCCCCCGGCTTCCTGTGTACCTTCCTCCAAGCCGGAGTTTGCCTACGCGCTGACGGGCTACGCGGTCTCAATGTATAGCGTAGACTCCTGCACAGGGGCTTTCACGGCCACCACGCCGACCTCCGTCGCAACCGGGTATGCGTTGCCGCAACAGGGCGCAGAGCAAATGGTCGCCGATCCTCTCGGAAGGTTTGCCTATGTGGCCAACCTCGTTTCCAATGCTTCCGACCTGTCCACCATCTCGATGTACACCATCAGCTCCACAACCGGAGTGCTCACGCCGACCACACCCGCCACTGTCCCCACCGGATGGTTTCCCCAGGGAATCGCAATCGACCCGCTGGGACGATTCGTCTACACGGCCAACTCCGACGACAGTTCGGTCTCCATGTTCACCATCAACCAGACCACGGGCGTTCTGACCCCGACGACGCCGGCCTCAGTGTCAACTATGATCCCCGGCGAGTCCCTTTCGCAGCCAGGCTTCTTGACCGTCGACCCTACAGGCAGGTTCCTCTACGTATCCGCTCTCGATAGCGACGGCGCTACGGTCTCCATGTTCACCATCAATCAGACCACCGGAGTTCTCACACCGATCTCGCCCGCCACGGTCATTACCTACGGGATCCCGTTTCAGGTTGTCGTCACCCCCTCCGGCAAGTTTGCTTACGTGGTGAATAATCTGGCGGGCGGCGACGAGACCGTTGCGGTTTCGCAGTTCACCGTCAACTCCGCCACCGGCGTTCTGACGCAGAATTCATCATTCGGGGTCTCGGCCGGCAGCGGGCCCACGGCGATCGCCGTCGATCCAACCAGCAAGTTTGCCTACGTCGTCAACCGCCTTGATAACACGGTCTCGATGTACACCATCGATCCCAACATCGGCAACCTCACGCTGAATTCAAGCGCCACCAATCCGACGGCCACCATCGCCACTGGCACGGAGCCCTTCCGCATCGACTTCGATCCGACCGGAAAATTCCTCTACGTGACCAATGAGGGCAGCGCCGCTTCCATCTACACCGTCAACAGCGATGGAACCTTGACCAACGCGGGGACGACCGGAGTCCCAACCGGAGCTTTATCCACGGCCATCACAGCTGTGAGCCAGTAGCCGACGAATCGCTGACCTGCCCCCGAATTCTCATCCACCTGTAACCGGAGATTCTCGCAAATTCCGTTAGATCAGTACCCAAACGTCCGAGATTAGCTCTTCGTCTCCATTGCGGGCGTCACGCGAAGCGTCTTGTGAACTAAACCAAAGTTGTAGTGCATGAAATAGAGGGCCCTTTCGTGAGGTCGAAACGCAACTCCACTCCACTCCACGATAACTGTCGCTATCAGATGGGATGAGAAGGCCGGTCTCCGACGGGATGCTGTACGCTCCCAAGTTATCGACGCGCTTTGAAGCGCAAGAGATAAAGGAGACCGGCAATGAAGAAGATTAGCACCGCAGCGGCG